>Ga0210385_10001381_pt1 | contig 15129 bp, 14 predicted proteins | sample IncBWH26OmetaG_FD_160107 | JGI IMG/M metagenome (GOLD analysis project Ga0210385, IMG submission 160107) | Forest soil microbial communities from Barre Woods Harvard Forest LTER site, Petersham, Massachusetts, United States - Inc-BW-H-26-O ...
ATTTTTATGTATTTATTTATAAAATGAAAAGGTGCTGCTGAAACTTTAAATAAAAATCCTACAGACATTATCAATAAACTTATATGTATATAATAAGGTTTGTATCAATACAGTATGTTACTTATTAGTTATATTAGAAATATTAAATATATTAGTTATTATACTTGATTTTAAAGTAAAATTTTTATAGAGTTTTTATTTCTATTAGATTTATCTACCATAGATTATTTTACTTTTAATATAGATAAATCTTTTTTAAGAATATTCATTTTAACTATTACTTGTATTAAATCTATTTGGCAATTTTTTTACTTCCTCTAATAAATATAAATCCTTTTCAGGGGTATTTCTTTGAGAATAAATATTACTTGTACCATATTTATTTGCCATATAGCTTTCCACTTGTTCTGTCTTAGGTAAATTATTTATAGGATTTTTTAGTTCAGAAGAAGCATTTTTTTTATATTTAATACCCTCTTTATCTAAAATATCTCATATTTTTCTCAGATTAATTGGAGATATATTAGATATATCTATTTTATCTCCATTTTCCGTTGTTAGTTCTACGACTTTAACTGGAAATTCAATAGGTATTTTTTTAATTAAACCGTTGTGTAAGCGTAGTTCTGTTTTGCTTGAGTAATTATAACCCAAGATAGATCTATCGTTTTCCAAATATTCTGAATTATAAAAAGGTGCGTCAAAATAATTTGGTTTAAGAGACATATCTACCTCTAAATTTTTTCCTCTTCAAGGTGCAAATTCATGTTGCGACAAATACATAAATAACATATTTATACTAGATATGTGCAAAGGATTTCTATAATCGTATACTTGGAATTGTGGGAAATATATGTCTTTTTGTTTCATCACTTCTATACCTGCTTCGCTAGTATATAAACCTAATAATCCTGCGTAATCATCACATTTATTGTTAAAACCATTAATACCATGTCAGCCTCTATGATATTCAAAAAACGTGATAAAAGAATCTTTTATAACAATACCAAAAACATTATTGTTTGCATTGCTTTCTTTTAAATAACCAACTAGTTGACGTATAGCTGCTTCCACACTCAAACCACTAAGACGTTTACATTCTATGAATGTATGATGTACACGTGTCTGATCGGCAATATTAACTATAAAATCACAAGGTTTTGTTCCCCCACCCGTCTGAGGTACAACTCCAAACCCATACTCATTTTTGAAAACAGCATTTAGTATAGGTGAAACATAACCATATGTTATGTCTTCATATGAATCACTATCTAATTGAGCAAAAGCTAATATAGCACTTGGACTCTTATCCATATAGTTATTTATAGTGTAACCAGAAAACTGAGGTAATTCTACCCATATATTCTTAAAATTCTTAGTTATAATCCTTCTGGCATCCGTAACATGAATATAAAAATCGTCATTTAATGAATAATATTTATAGACTATATTATCATCGATAGAAGATAAATAATCTAATTCTTGGTTTGTTTTCAAAAGATCAAGATTAATTTTTATATATTTATTATTAACATTTTCTGATAACTGAGTATCTGATGTGCTTAAACGTCTTTTAAGATTATATTTTAGTATATCTTTGTTTATAGCATCTTTTGATAACTGAGTATCTGACGTGCTTAAACGTCTCTTAAGATTATACTTTACAATATCTTTTTTTTTATAATCTTCGGAAACATTACTATCACTTTCGTCATCGCTATTATCGCATAAATCAGGACGAAATAAATCTAATAAAAATACTAATTTAATATAGCCAAAAAACGTAGCCATACAAATTAAAAAAATAGCTTTATCTATTGTAATATTATGAATTATATATTTATTAAATAAAGAAAAATTAATAGTTTCTTTATTTTTATACATGAAAAAAATACTATTTATATATGATATAGGTAACCATAAAGAAAATGTTAAAAATACCATTAATTGAAGACAGTAAAAATCGTCTAACATATTAAAAAAACAGTTTTTTATAACAATAGACACAAGAAACATTAATCCAATATATTTTTTATTTTCAATAATTTTTTGTATTATATCTTTTAATTTTAAATATATATTTTGAAGACAAATATTAGATTTTTTATTTTTCGATTTTACATGTATAAGATTATATACTATAATATATAATGTTAAACAACAAGATTTTAATAAAAATAATGTTGTAAGCCCTATACATCCAAACACGGAAAAGCAGATGAAAAAACCCATTAATAAAAAAATGTAAAAATATTGAGGATTTCTACCTATATATATACTATATAATAAGTATAAACCAATTATTTGTAATTCTATAAATGTAGAAAGGAAAAAACCTCCAAATAAGTCTATACAATTTACCAAAAAGTATCAATCTAGATTGAAACATGCTATTAAACAAGAGTAAATTAAAATAGTCATACTTATTCTTGAATATAGTATAGATTTATCTCGTCTTAATGTTACGGCATTCGATAATAATAATAATAATAATATTGAACTAATGATCATTTGAATAATATAACAGAGGGTTTACTTATAAACTTAATTTTTGTCTACTATCAATTTTTAACGCATTTTTACCTAATTCAAAAGCAAATCCTAAAGTCAATAATACAAAAAATATTAGCATAATAATTAAACCATATATATCATTTGTATATCCACTTACAATATAAGGATATACTAGAAGTATTTCTAAATCAAATAATAGGAATAATAGTGCAAATATGAAAAAAGATATACTAAACTGAGTTCTGTTTTGACCTAAAAAAGAATGAAAACCACATTCAAACACACTATCTTTTTCTTGGTAAGGATTATGTGGAGCTAATATTAAATTAACTACTAATAATATAATAGCTAATAAAGGTATAAATATAAAAAAAAACGTAGTACTGGTCATATTTATATATTAAATAATATTAGTGCTAATATATTTGACATACTTAATCATTCCTGCGGTATAAAGATGAAAAGAAGGATAATCAGGGTTAAAATAGATATAATTACACTTAAAGAACTAGATATTACAATATTATTAACCTTAAGTATTGTTTTTTTTAAAATAGTTTTTCCGTTACTAATAACGCAGTTTAAACTTAAGTCATTTAAAACAGGATTTAATTTGTAAGAAGGTTTTTCAAAGAATATTTGTTTTATAATAGCTAGGTAATATACTGCACTTATTACACTAGTTAATATAGCAACTAATGACATAAATATGTATCCATTATCAAGAGCTGCACTCAGAATCATCTGTTTTCCAAAAAAACCTATTAAAGGTGGAACTCCTACAAATGAAAATAAAGTTATACATAAACTTAAAGCCAGCATTGGGTTTATATAGTAATAACCTTTCAACTGACCTATAAGCTGTATAGGAGAAGTATTTTCATCTTGGTATCTGTATTTATTGACAACTTCTTCATTTTTAGTATATTTTTTAGTATCAATTTCTTTTTTGTCTTCATACACATAACAATATAATGAATAACCTATACTAATTAATAGTATGAAAGCATTTAGATTTGATATAGAGTATTGTATTATATAAAATATAAATGCTTGTATAGATTCTATACTGTGTATACTTAATGATAATAATATAAACCCTACATGTGATATAGTACTATAAGCATATAACCTTTTTATTCTAAACTGTCTTAAACCTACTACTGTACCTATAATTAAAGATATTAGAGAACTAAGTAATAAACTAGTAGTCCAAGTAAAATTTATGTCAAAAACTGATTTACTAGTATAATGTACTAATTCTAATAAAAAGATAAATATAGATATTTTTGCGATTATGGCCACAAAAGTGGTTACTATGGTTGGAATAGCATCATACACATCAGGACTTCAAAAATGAAAAGGTGCTGCTGAAACTTTAAATAAAAATCCTACAGACATTATCAATAAACTTATATGTATATAATAAGGTTTGTATCAATACAGTATGTTAGTTGACTTATCAGCCATAGAAACATCCATGTCGGATATATTAATTATTATATAAAGGCTATCTAAATTAGTAGTACCTGAATTAGCATATAACAAACTTGTACTTAATAATATAAAACAAGAAGATAAACCACCTAATAAAAAATACATAAGACCACCAGAAGTGGCTGATTCTGAATTTCTGTATATTGTAGACAATAGATAGAGTCCATAACTTTGCAATTCTATTGATAAAAATATAGAAACCAAATCGTTTGTTGACATTAAAAATAAGGCCCCTGTAACTATAAATAATAATATTAGGGGATACTCTATTATTTTGTATTGTTCAGCCATTTTATTTAAAATACTTGTTTCATAATATTGTAATTTACAATATAATAATTTATACAATGAACTGTATTCTTGGGTTTTTAAATTTCTAGGGTAAAAAGCTGTTAATACTAATATAATACTACTTAATAATAATATAAAAATATGGAATATATTAGTTATACATGTGGCATGAAATAAACCTCCAAATAACCCTATACCATTTTCCAAAAAGGAAAAATCTAAATTATTGTATCCTATTAAACAAGAGTAAATTAAAATAGTCATACTTATTCTTGAATATAGTATAGATTTATCTCGTCTTAATGTTACGGCATTCGATAATAATAATAATAATATTGAACTAATGATCATTTGAATAGTATAGGATTTGAACCTATTTATCTATAAAAACTATATATTTTTATATATTTTATATGTTTTTTATTTATTTTTATTAATAGATAATTCTATTAAACTATTTTCTAATAAACTAGTTACAGGTACTATAACTAAAAAATATGAAAAATAAATTATTGTTGATATTTGTCCAAATTCTATGAATGGAGATTCAACATGTTTAGCACCTAGTTGCATTAAAATTAAGAAATTAGCTATAAAAATATAAAAAGCTATTTTACTTAATGGTCTGAATTGTATACCTCTTGATCTACTTAAATCAGTAAATGGCATAACTAATAATATTAATATAGCACTGAACATTGCTATAACACCCAATAATTTATTAGGTATAGATCTTAATATAGCATAAAATGGTAAAAGATCGATAATAAATCAACACACATACAAAAAAGTATTATTATGTTTAACAATAAGTATGTGAATGGTAGCTTTATAAACCTAATTTATATAACATTTCTTTAAAATATGTACCATCTATGGATCTTAAAATATCCATAGATTCCTTAAAAATATAAATACGAGGTTTCTTATCTCTGTTATAATAAATTGAACATTTAAGGTTAAATTTATCTTGTAATATAAACATTAATTTGTCCACATATTCATTAGAAAAAGCGTAAACACAAATATGTAATCTATCCCCATGACGACTTCCATCATCTATTATCCAAAAGGCTAACCCTCTAGGGGTTAATAGTTCATAAATATTACTAACTATTTTTACATTTAACAAATAAAACATTACTCTAAACTCATTAAAACAGGGAAGTTGCATAGTTGTGAAAGATATAGCACTATATATTTTTTTAGTTCTATTGTCTCTAATTAATCTAGATTAAGGTATATAATCTTTAGCACAAAAAGGTATAAAGAAACTATATACATAATTAAAATATTCCTTATGTGCTATTGCAGTCTATGCATATACCAATATAGAATTACCAGTAGAGTATCTTCTTACTATGTGGGCATCACCGAGTAATACACCCACTAATATATCCTTTATATAATCAGGTATTGTTATTAAAATTCTTTCAGCTGAGGATAAATGTGTAACACCTTTTGTAGAACGAGCTGCAAAAAACATAATACCAACACATAAAGGGATAATGGGGGTAAACATCATGTTGATTATATAAATATATAAATATTTATACTCATTATATCACTATAATGTTTGGACTATATCTTCATTTTTAGTATTTTATAAAACACTAAAAAGTCTCGCGTGTAGTCTCTGAAGATCCCATAAGATTAAAAAATCCTATGGTTTCCTGCTGATTGTCTATTAAATATAGAGTTTCCAGCAAATAGCGAGATTAAGTGACATCTTTTCTATCACTCAGGTACTATAGCAGCAGGAGTTTGCATAGGATTTGCCATAACATAATTTTCACTATCACCTAAAACATTAGGCATAAAGAATACAAAGATTGATAATACTACTATAAATAATAATATAGTTATTAAATCTTTAAATATATAATACGGTGCAAAAGGTATTCTGTCATAATTACCTGAAACACCTAAAGGATTACCAGATCCTGCACTGTCATGTAATGCAATTAAATGCATTAAAGCCAAAGCGGCTAATATAAAAGGTAATACAAAATGTAATGAGAAAAATCTATTTAAAGTTGCATTATTTACAGAGCATATGTGTTGGTAGTTACCATATTTAATATAAACATTAAATACTCTTACTACACCCAATAAATTTATTTACTGATCGGACTATATCTTGATCTCTCCTATAATTTTGCCATGTGCGCTGTACTAAAGCTAGGCAGTAATATCTAGGATTTATTTAGTAGTTTGAAGGTATTTTAATCTTTTCTGAATATCTAGGTATTGTACGTAATTGTTTTAATCATAGTAAATATTGTAATTTTTTGTTACCTAATAGCTTGACAGGTGCATTATTTAAGAATTTAATTACATTTTCCAATGATCTTACACTTGACACCTTCAGCTTATAACAATTTGTCTTATCCATGTACACAGTAGTGGTAAAGGACAGGTATTTACGAATAGCAGCTATCAATACTTGTCCATTTTTCTGAGCCATATCAAAACTAGCTACAAAATAATCTTCATTCTTGTTCAGTTTATATACACTGAAACAACCTTCAGCTTCTATAAATCCTACTAACCAAGCAGAAAAATAGTGTGTATTTATTATAAATTCTACAGAATGTAAATTCACATCACTTCTAATATATTCAGACAAATTATCTGAATATATAATACCTGTTATTAATCCGTCTCTAAATCTTAAATAATCATTTTGTTTATTAGAAAACATAGGATATTTGTCGAATATAGGTATTATAATATTTTTCAAATGGTTTTTATTTCTAATTCTTAAAGATACCATTTCTATTCCATTCCTATTTCTAAAACTTACAACACCTATACCTAATATTTTTTTAATTTTATATATCAATTGTACGTCTTTAATAGACAATTCAATACCTAATTCATACGTTAAATATTTACCTTTTTTAGTGATGGAAAAAAATCCATCACCCTCAAATAAACCTACTAAATAAGCGTATGTGAGATCTCCTGCGTGTAGTCTCTGAGAGGCTTCTAAAGTATGCAAACTTCTCACCCCTGCTGATTTTCTCCATGTCATTGCAATTTTTACGTATGTAATTGAGATAATAACCAAGAACAATACGTATGCAAATCCTAAATTGGGAGATGTTCCAGCATTAAGCAGGATTTTTAACACTACGTCACCGTAGTGTGGTTCATCTATGTTTAAACCACCTCAAATAAATTCAACTATATCTTGTCCAACCCAAGGAATTGCACTCATAAGGTTAGTAATAACTGTTGCACCTCATAATGACATTTGCCCATACGGAAGAACATAACCCAGGAAAGCTGTAGCCATCATTAATATAAATATAATAGTACCAATAGTTCATACTAAAGTTCTTGGAGCTCTATAAGATCCATAATATAAACCTCTTCCTATGTGTAAATAAACTAAAAAAAAAAAAACTGAAGCTATGTTTGAATGTAAATAACGTATTAATCACCCATTATTAACATCTCTCATAATATGTTCAACTGAATTGAATGCTTCTAAAACGCTAGGATTATAATGCATTGCTAGTGTTACACCAGTAACTATTTGTATAACCAAGCAAAATGCTAATAATGAACCAAAATTCCACAAATAACTTATATTTGATGGTTGTGGTGAATCTATCATGTAAGAATTAACCATTTTTAAAATGGGATGACTTTTGAATATTCTCATTTAATATTTAAATAAATAACGTTTTTTTTTTGCTTAATAAAATAGAATTTTTAATAAAATAAGCAATATCTTCTTTTATTTGTTTTTTTTGTATATTTATGTTTTTTATATTTTTTATATTTATATTTTTTATACTAAATATAGTTTTTATATTTAATATAATTTCAAAATTGAAGTAATAAATTAACTTGCGAATACCATAGCTACTTCAACGATAGAATCCTAGTATTGATATCACTCAACGTTAATAAGGCCAATTAAACTTTCCATTTTTGTAACTGCTTGGTCGGCACGACTTACATGCCCAGAATATTGGAAACCAGAATGCCTTATATTTAACTTATCATATTCTAGCTGAAGTTTAATATAGGATTCTATACATTGATTAGCATATTTTAATTTTTGTTGAATTGTATCGAAAACAGGAAAATTTATACATTGATCCATAGGTCTATCAAAGTTACTAACATCATATATCATGGATCATTGTCTTAATTGTGTTTTTAACAGGGCTATCATAATTAAAAAGAAAAAGTTACGTTTTTAAAAATAAAAATTTTTTTTAACGTAAATAAATTTGTAAAATGTTTGTTAGGCATTTTTATTTTATAACTATAGTTAAATTTAACTATTAGTTTATAATTATATGTGTTTATATTTTTTTTATAAAAATATTATATCTATTTGTTTTAAATGTATTATTATATTATCTATTAATACTTTTTTAAGTATTGTGTCTTATTGTTCTAGTAATCAAGCTAAAAATTTTTCCAATGATACTGATTGTACAACTATAGGCATAGAGCTATGTAATATACCACATATTTCTGAACATTGACCATAATATGTACCTAGTCTATTTATAAGAACAGAAAATTGATTTAATCTACCAGGGAAAGCATCACATTTAATTCCTAATGCAGGAACAGCAAATGAATGTATTACATCTGCAGCTCCAACTATAAATCTGGTATGTGTTAATTCAGGAAGAATTACTCTATTATCTACTTCTAACATTCTTAAGGCTCCTTTTTCTAAGTCTGATTCAGGCACTAAATATGAATCAAATTCTATAAATGAGTCATCACTACTTAAAAAATCCGGATATTGATAACTTCAATATCATTGGTGACCTTCTGCGTATAATGTTATAGATGGATCTGTTACTTCATCCATTAAATATAATAGTTTAAAAGATGGAAAAGCAATTAATATTAATATTAATGCAGGAGTTATTGTTCAAATTAGTTCTATTAAAGTACCGTGGTTTAAATATTTATTACTTATTGGAGATTTACTGCTAACAAAATTTCTAACAATTGATAGTATTATTCAACCTACACCAAACAAAATTATTGCCAAGTAATACATAATATTATCATGTAGCTCTACTAGAGCTTCCATTTGTGGACTGGCACTATCTTGAAAATATACACCTCAAGCTCTTGGTGCATCACAAAAATCTATGCAACTATTAAAAATATAATTAACTATAAAGGAAATAGTAATAATTCAAGAATCAGCTGAACTTTGTAAAGGTAAACTTACAAAAGCATGAGGTTTTGGAGGACTTTGTAAACATCATTCTAAACCAGGATAAGATCTATTTATAAGTGCTTGATATGTATCAGTAAAGAATTGAGGTATTGCTCAAGGATACCTTGATACAGCATTACCCTCTACTAATTGTAAATATACAATATGTAAAAATAATATTGTAGCAATAACAGATATAATTGAACCAAAACTACTGATTAAATTTCAACCTGCAAAAGCATCAGGGTAATCACTTATTCTTCTAGGCATTCCTTGTAGTCCTAAGAAGTGTTGTGGAAAGAATGTAACATTAACTCCTATAAATAAAATTCAGAAATGAACTTTAGATAATAATATGTTATAATCTAAACCTAATATTTTAGGTATTCAGAAATATCATCCACTAAATAATGCAAATACAGCTCCCATACTTAATACATAATGGAAATGAGCTACAACATAATATGTGTCATGAAATGCTATATCTAATGAAGCATTAGCTAAAACAACTCCACTTACGAATAAAAATTCATTAATCTTATAATCTTTCATAACTAAATATAAAATCTTGATAAACACTACCTAATTTAGCATATTTTTTTATAGTGCTATGGTTTATATTTAAAGCTTTTTGAGCATTTGTTACTCCTTCATATTTACAAATGAAATTTTGATTTTTATCATATACAAATACTGCTTTTATAATATGACTGTTATTATTAATATCTAATATTAATTCTTCACATTCTTTTGAATTTCAATTAGTTATAACAGGAGTATCACTTATATTATAAGGTATATTTGAAAAATATCATTCTCCTTTAAATATAGTTTGTTCTTTTATTATATTAACTATTGTAAAGTGATTAGATTTTACTAATTTAGCTAAAGTTAAAACAGAAGGGAAAATAACTAATAATTCTTTATATGAATTATAAACATAAACAGGGTAAGATGATATAGCTTCTATCATTCTTACCTTGCTTTCAATAGAGTGACTTTTATTATAAAAAGGGTTATTTTCCCCTGTTAAAGATCTTGCTATTAAACTTTTAGTTTCTTCACTGTGTACTCTATTTTTTGCTAATTGAGATAATAATTCTTTAGTATCCTTAGTATGTTTATAACCTAAAGAAGAATAACCTTGTTTCAATACATTATAATAAGGCATTACAAATGTTATATAATGAGTTTCTCTAATAGTTAAATATTTAGGTTCTACATATTCTAAAATTAGTAAACTAAAATTATAATGGTCATATTTAAGTAAAGCTTTTACAATAGGCATATTAATATTTTGTCTACTTTTTAAAAAAGTCTTATTAAGATAATTTTTCATTCTAGAAGCTAAATTAATAGAACTTCCTACATAAGAATGACCATTAATTTTATTTACTAAAAAATATACACCTGATTTATCTTTTTGTTCTTTTAGAATATTGATTTTATCTTCTTTTAAATTATCATATACTTTTATAGTATTTAAATTTTTTATATTATCTACAGTATTTGCATAAGTAGAATAAAAATGAATAATATTTTTATTGCTACCTATTTGTCTTTGATTCTCGCTGCCCGCTTGTCCTATGATAATGTGGCTGCGCAGGTATAGATTAATTAATGAATTTTTATTTCATGGACTATATCTTACTGTAAATTTATTACAGTGGCTGCGTGTAGTCTCTGAGGTTCCTACTAAGGAATTATATTCCTGTTGGTTACCTGCTGATTGTTCAAAATTATACATTTTCACTAAAGTTAAATAAAACACTAGTAGTATAATTGTCAGAACTTCCCAGCATATAGCTGCCTTTAAAGGGAGAACTAAGTGGTTTATTAATCCTCCTATAGTAAACATAAATACAAAACCTAATGCAAATAACATTGAAGGTGTTAAATGAATAGATCCTCCGTAACAAGTAGCTAATCATGAGAATATTTTAATACCTGTTGGTACTGCAATTATTAATGTAGCAGCTGTGAAATAAGCTCTTGTATCTACATCTAAACCAACAGTATACATGTGGTGCACAGGGTAAAAACCCTTAGTGGACTATATCTTCATCTTTTAATTAAGCTTATTACCAATCTTTTTTGTAACACTGGTAATTAAATTAATTTCTTTACTTAGCTTTCTAATTTCGCTAAGTCCTTCTTCTGTAAGGTGAGCCTTATTTTTTACTAACTCATAAACTGTTACTCATTTGTCAAAAGATTCTTGTTTTTTACTTTTTAATCTAAATTTATTAATATATTCGATTATAAGTGGCACTTTAACAAATGAATTACTTTCTATTCTATGCATAACACCAATACTTCCTTTTTTAAGCTTTCTGTTAGTTAAAAACAGATTTAATTGGTCTTTTATAAATAGCATATTACCCAAACTATCTTTTTGGTCAATCATAAATCTTAATTTAACTTGATAACCTAAAATCATAGATTTTCTCTTAAATAATGTAACATTAAAACAACCTTCTGCATCTATAAACCCAGATAATCAACTATTATTCAATAAAGGAAGAACATTGTTGTTTCTTTGTTCTATATTAATAATATCTAATCATTTTTTTACTTGAACTTTTCTTTTATCTAATACTAAATTACCATTAAATAAGGCTATTAGAATGAGTATACCTTTTTTATCGTCAACACGGTAACGACTAAAAGGACCATACCTTCTAACTCTTCCTATACCTAAAGTTTCATGTACATGATTTAGTATTGCAGTTTCTTTTTGAGTTAACACAAATATAAGACGTTTATCTTTTCCTGTAAGAAAAGCTCCATCTCCTTCAGAAAAACCAATAAATCAAGTTAATCAATCGTTAGAAATCTCATCGGTATTTTTTCCCGATATCTTTCTATAATCGTCAAAATTAAAAGATGTTTCGCGTGTAGTCTCTGAGGGACTCTTGTCAGCTTTTATGTGATATTTTTTTACTAATAAAATAGAAGACATAAAACTAAGATTCCCTGCTGATTGAGCATAGCCTATAAGATTTTCACTATTAAAAGTACTTATAGACATTAAGCTGTTCCAGCATATAGCGAAATTTATTACCTCATAGTCACCTATGAGGAAAGCCAGCCATTGACTTCAAACTACAAACCCTAAAATACCAATAGAACACATAGCATACACCATACCGAGATATCCAAATACACTTTTGTTTGAACTAGCTGATATAGTAGTACTAATTATTCCAAAACCTGGAATAACTAATATATAGCGAATATTTTGATTAACAAAACAGCTAAGAAAAGTCTGTTTTAATTAATTCTCAAGAACTTTTATATCCTTGGTAGGACTTTATCTTGAGTAGTAGTTTGGTGATGGTTAATTAAGGCTTTTATTCTTTGAATTTTTATTAACCCATTATCTGTTAAATGTTCTCTGTCTTGTACTAATAAATAGACTTTTCTTCATCTTAAATAACTTACATGTTTTCTAGACTGTAAATTAAATAGATTAAAATATTCTATAACATTTTTAGCACTACCAAAACTAGTAGAACCATAATAGTAGGTATCTTGGGATTTTCTATATCCAATGTTACCACCTAGATAATTCTGTATTTTCGTTAATAATATATTATTTTTTTGATCGATTTGATAATTTAATCTTACTTCTGACTTGTTTCTTGTAATACGGTTAATAATTTTGATTTGAAAACTAGCATCCGCATCAGAAAAACCTGCTAATCAATGATTGTTAAAATTATCAGTTAAGTTCATAGTAAAATTAATATTTATATCTTTATATCTATCATGATTTAATATATTATTAATTACTTGGTCAAATCTATTTTCTGACCTTAATTTACCATTTATTAAGTTAAGCACATTTAGTATTCCTTCCTTTTTAGACACTATTAAAAGATAAGCATTTTTATCTTTCACTTTTTTAACATTACAATTACCTAATTTTTCTTTAAGATAATAGGCAAGAAATGCGTCTGGAGAGCTAAATACTATAACTAATTGTTGAGCTTTACTAAAATGACCATCACCATCTATTAAACCTGCTAAATAATGACCTAATTGTTCATTATTAAGGGGTTTAAGATGTTTAGGAACATGTTTTGATATATGTTTTACATGTTCTGAATTTACTACAACTCCGTTGCGTAAAGTCTCTGAGGTTCCATTTTTTGTTGTTTCAAACGATAAAATGTTACCTGCTGATTTACTTCTTGGTTTTAACTTTTTTACTATGTCGTGTACGACGGAGTATTTAAAACTTTGTAACGAAGTAGTCCCAGCATACAGCAACGTTAAGAGGCCTACAAATTTAACCTCTGGATGACCAAAGAATCAAAAAAGATGTTGATATAATATAGGATCACCTCCTCCTGCTGCTTCAAAAAATGATGTGTTAAAATTTCTATCTGTTAACACCATAGTAATTGCCAAAATTTTATCTTGGTTTGCGAGACATAATCTCATGATAGTGTAACTATCTTAAAGACTTATATATAAGTATAGATTATACTTAATAAATAAGTCCAGAGCAAACTCTCATATACTTACGCATATGTTGGGACTATATTTTATTTATTTAAGTTGTAAAAGTTTTTTAGATGATCTCATACAAAGATAGTTCTCTTATCATTCATCCCTGATTTAATAAGTTTTACATAACCCATATTAAGCTTATGATCAAAAGAACTTTGATCAAAAAGTTCTACAACCTTTACTCAATCTTTATAATCTGAAAATTTTGTTCCAAATAAAGGATATTTTGTAAGATAATTAACAACCGCTAAATTACTTTTTAGGTTTGTAGTTCTAACTCTGTATTGAGGGTTATTACTATCGTTTCTAATAGGTTTTACTAAAGATTCAAAACTGAGAGCAATTTCCTTAAAAAAGAATAAATTATCTCTATTATTTTGATCTTTTTGTCTTTGACTTATCTCAAATTTACATTCTATTCTAGGGTATTTACCTGATTCAGTACTTCTAAGGGAAAAATGACCATCAGTTTCTATAAATCCAGATAACCATGCATTAGATAACATAGAATCATTATTTAGTCCTTTCTTTTCAAAAGAAGTACTTTTATAGTGATTATATCAGTCTATTAATCTGTGTAATGCATAAACTTTGTTAGTCTTCATATTACCGTTAAGTAAAGATATTAACAATAATAAACCGTCTAAGTTGTTTACAGTATATATGTAAGCATTTTTACCTTTCTTCCTATAAATAGACCCATGGCCTAACTCTTTTTGAATTAATAAAGCTAAAGGTAAATCTTTCAAGTGAAATACTATTTGAATAGACGGATAGTTAATATTACCTTTGAAAGATCTTTCGGTTTTAGGTACATGTATTGTACCGTCTCCCTCTATAAGACCTGCAATGTAATGAGAAAAATCTGTATTTAAATTATTTCTTTTACTAAGTAAGGAAGCTTGGTTTATATAATATTTTAAACCATGTCCTCTTCTTACTTCAGAATGTAATAAACAATAACTTACACCTAAAACAGTACAACAAATAAACTCTGGCGTGTAGTCTCTGAAGATCCCTAAAAGGTGTAAACTTAATAGGTTTCCTGCTGATTGTGTGAAGTTAATATATCACAGTTTCCAGCAAATAGCCAGATTTAA
>Ga0210385_10001382_pt1 | contig 15127 bp, 13 predicted proteins | sample IncBWH26OmetaG_FD_160107 | JGI IMG/M metagenome (GOLD analysis project Ga0210385, IMG submission 160107) | Forest soil microbial communities from Barre Woods Harvard Forest LTER site, Petersham, Massachusetts, United States - Inc-BW-H-26-O ...
TGATCACGCCGGTGGCCATGGACAAAGGACTGCGTTTCGCCATCCGCGAAGGCGGCCGCACGGTCGGCGCCGGTACCGTCACGGAGATCGTGGAGTAAAGCATGCCGCGCGAAATCATTCAGCTTCAGTGCAGCGAGTGCAAGAATCGCAATTACAGCAAAACCAAAAACAAGCGGACTACGACCGAGCGAGTGGAACTCAAGAAGTTCTGCCCGTTCTGCCGTAAGCACCAGCCGCACCGCGAGACCAAATAGAGGCAAGCGCTGCGCTGTTTCGAAAAAGTGATACCCGTATTTTCTGCTAGTCTGGAATGGAAGTTCCAAGACAGGGGCATAGGTTTAACGGCTAGACCAGCGGTCTCCAAAACCGCGAGTGGGGGTTCGAATCCCTCTGCCCCTGCCAAACGCCCACCTCTTCACTCCGGATTATCCGGTGAGAGCATAAGCAGATTGGATTTCTGGCGAGTTTTGTATGGCAATGGAATTAAGTAAGGCGAGCAGTTGGCCGCAACAGACTAAGTCTTATATCGATGAAGTGAAGGCCGAGATGAAGCACGTCTCGTGGCCTAATTGGAAACAGGTCCGCGCCACTACCGGCGTGGTAATTGCGGCTGTGTTCCTGTTTGCTGCTTACTTTGCCGTGGTGGACGCAGTGGTAAATTCGCTCGTCACCAAAATCATCAACTACTTCGTTCGGCATCAATGAGGCAGGCGCAGACGGGCATGGCAGACAACAACATCGAAGACGAACAACAAGCCTCACAGGCGCTTCAGGACAAGCCAGGGGGCACGCACTCCCAGGACTCGATCACCCATCGGCTGGTCAACGGCACGGAGGTCCAAGATGGCGCCGAGGAGGCGCACCCACTGGAGCCGGAGCAGCAAGACGTACTCGAGCAGGGCGACAACGTTTTAGAGGATGAGATACATCCCGACGCGGCGTCTGAAGGCGACGACGGCGTCCACGGAGAAGAATACGAGGCAGAGACTCCTGAGCCGTTAGCGGAGCCGGCCGCCAGCGCGGCGCCAGCAACCGAAGATGCGGCAACGACGAAACGCTGGTACATCATTCATGCTTATTCAGGCTTCGAGCAGAAAGTAGCCGAATCGTTGAAGACGCGGGCGCAAGCCTTCGGCTTTGCCGAGCGGCTGGGCCAGATCTTGATTCCGACCGAAGAAGTAGTGGAATTGCGAAATGGCAAGAAAGTCACCAGCAAGCGTCTTCTTTATCCCGGCTATGTGTTGGTGGAAATGGAGATGGACGACGAACTCTGGCATGCTGTCAAGTCTACGCCGCGCGTGACAGGATTTGTGGGCGGAGGCACTAGACCGGTACCATTGACAGCCGATGAGGTGAACGCTGTCCTGTATCGCCAGGCATCCAGCGCGGAGCGCCCGCGTCCGAAGATGACCTTCGAGAAGAACGAGACAGTGAAAATCATCGATGGGCCGTTCACTAATTTCTCCGGCAAGGTGGACGAGATCAACATGGAGCGCAATACGCTACGAGTCATGGTTACAATTTTCGGCCGTTCGACTCCCGTAGAGTTGGACTTCCTCCAGGTGGAAAAAATCTAATTAAGCTAAGTGCACGGGGAGTAAGGAAACACTTCATATGGCAAAGAAAGTTACAGCGCAAGTCAAGTTGCAGATACCCGCAGGCAAGGCAACGCCTGCTCCCCCGGTGGGAACAGCCTTGGGTCCGCAGGGCGTGAATATCATGGAATTCTGTAAGGCCTTCAATGCAAAGACCTCGGCGAAGGACCAGGAAGGCTTGATCATTCCTGTCGTGATTACTATCTTTTCGGACCGCTCATTCACCTTCATCACGAAAACGCCGCCCGTTGCTGTGCTCGTCAAACGGGCCGTGAACTTAGCCAAAGGGTCGGCGGAGCCAAATAAAACTAAGGTCGGGAAAATCACCGAGAAACAGGTGGAGGAGATCGCGAAGATTAAAATGCCCGACCTCAATTGCTTTACGATCGACGCCGCCATGGAGCAGGTTAAGGGCGCCTGCCGCAGTATGGGCGTGGACGTAGTGTAGAACTACCGGAACCAAGGTTCAGTTTGCGGAGGGCTGCCTGAAAGGGCAGCCTTTTTAGTTGACGGCTAAGCGGAAGTTCTTTGCTTCGCAAAGAACTTGCCTTACCGACGCGCTATGCCCTATACTCGGGCGTATGGCGTCCGCGCAGCGTGCCCGACTTCTCGGCCACCCCGTTCCCATCGACCGGCATGCGGCCGATAATCTGCGTTTCATCCGTGACACCATGGAACGCGCCGGATCCTTCACAGCGGTTCCCGGCTGGGGCGGCGCAATCATCGGAGTAACTGCGCTGGTAGCCGGCATTCTTTCGTGGGCGCGTCCGCCTGAACGGCAATTCCTATTTTGGATTGGCGAAGCGATACTGGCTCTTGCCATTGCGGTTCTCGCCGTACGCCTCAAATCGAAGCGGCTGGCGCTCTCTTTACAATCCCGGGCAGCACGCCGGGCGCTGCTGAGCTTTATCCCGCCGCTTCTCGCCGGCGCCGTGCTCACGGCGGTCTTGTACCAACTCCAAGTGTTCAGGGTATTGCCTGGATCCTGGTTGCTGTTGTACGGCGCTGCCGTCGTCACTGGGGGAGCTTTCTCGGTGCGTATCGTTCCGGTGATGGGCCTCTGTTTCATGTTTGCCGGGACGCTTTGCCTGCTCGCACCCGCGCAGTGGGGAGACGCGTTTTTGATGCTCGGATTCGGCGGCTTGCACGTCGTGTTCGGGGCGCTGATCGCAAGGAGGCACGGTGGCTAGAACAGCGATGGCACGCTCGGCCGACACGGCAGCCTCGCGAACTCGTCCGGCGAAGAGCAAGCCGGGTATCGAACAACAAACCGTTGAGAATGCTCTGCCCAATCTGGACCGCATTATTCACGAACGCATGCGGCTTGGGATTGTTAGTGCCTTGGCCGTGAACGAATCGATGACGTTCAACGAGCTGAAAAAACTTCTGCAGACCACCGACGGCAACCTGAGTGTACACGCGCGCCGGTTGGAGGAAGCCAAGTACGTTGAGTGCAGCAAGAGCTTCGAAGGCCGCATGCCGAAGACCGAATACCGGCTAACTGCGGCTGGACGGAGCGCCTTCGAGCGCTACCTGAATCATATGGAAGCGCTCATTCATGCTATGCGCGACCGCTGAGCGGTTCGCGAGGCGCCAAGCGTAATCAATAGCGCTCGCTGTTATACAGTCGAGGGCATGAACCGTCGAAACGTGATTGCAGGACTCGCTGCATCTGCATTGGTGGGAATGGAAGGACACGCCGCAAGCTCATCGAATACATACCTGGAGCTGAAGACCTGGCGCTTCCACAACGGCCCGGAGAATCAGCCCGAACGAGTCGCCGAGTATCTGAAGAACGGTTTGGCGCCCGCACTTACACGCAGCGGAGCCGAGCTGGCGGGTGCTTTCGCGAATATCATCGGCCCTGACGGACCTTACTATGTAACGCTGACGCAATATGCATCACTGGGCGAAATGCAAAGCGTCTTGACCAAGCTGGCTGGCGATGAGGCGCATCAGCGCGCGTTGCAGACGCTGTCCTCCGGCCCCGGGCTTCCGTTCCTGCGTGTGGAAAGCAGCCTGCTGCGCAGCTTCGATGTGATGATTGAGCCGGCTCATGCACCCGATTCGGACAAACGCTCGTCCCGAGTTTTCGAGCTGCGAACTTATGAATCCCAGACTTTTGTGACTCTCGCACGCAAAGTGGCGATGTTCAATAGCGGCGAGGCGCAGATTTTTGAGCGGCTCGGGATGCGGCCGGTGTTCTTCGGCGAGACGATCGTCGGACCCAAGCAGCCGAACCTCAGCTACATGCTTTCTTTCGACAGCCTTGCGGAGCGCGATCGCCTTTGGAGCGCCTTCGGCAGCGATCCGGAATGGCAGAAGCTGCGTTCGCAGCCTGGACTGGCGGATGCCGAGATCGTGGCGAACATCAGCAACGTGATTCTGCGGCCGCTGCCGTTCTCGGCGATACGGTAATTTACGTAAAGTTTTACGTATAATTATTTTATGGAGAGCAGCATCGGCGAAGCGAGCCGAAACATCTCGAAACTGATCGAGGTCGCTGAACGGGGTGAAAAAGTTGTCATCACCCGCCATGGGAAAGCAGTAGTTGAACTCGTGAAGGTGAAGGCGCCGAAGCGCCGTCCGGTCGGCTTCCTCCGTGGCCGAATTCGTGAGATTGATCCGGATTGGTGGCGGCCCATGACGGATGAAGAAGTCGACGATTTTATCGAGGGGCGGGCTTAATTTGCCAGGAGCGTTCCTGCTGGATACACACACTTTCCTCTGAGCCATGGCCGGAAGTGAGAAGCTGTCCAAGAAAGTTCGAGGTATCTTCGCAGACGAACGCATCTCGCTTTTGCTGAGTGCTGCGAGTGTCTGGGAGATCGCGCTCAAGTCGGACAAAGGCAAGATAGAAGCCCCGGCCGAACTGGTGGACGAGGCGATTACAGCCTTCCGAATCGAAGAACTTCCGGTGCGAACCCGGCACGTGAGAATGTGTCGCTCCTTCCCCTTTTGTCCGGCCACAAAGACCCTTTCGACCGTCTCATTGCTGCCCAAGCAATTTCGGAGGGCGTTCCGCTGGTAACCAATGACTCATGGCTGCGGCGGCACTATAGCGGCCTTTCGATCGTTTGGTGAGCCAGTGCGCCGAACGAAAGAACCGAAGCTGTGCTATTCTGAAATAGATTTCAAGCCAACTTGGGAGGCAAGGGCTAGCTGTGCTTGCCTGAGCCGTTTGAACCAGTCACCAACATGAGTCAAAAGCCCGGTAAAAAGTATGAAGCCGCGGCGAAGCAGGTAGAACATAAGCCCTATCAGCTCGCCGAAGCCGTCACGCTCGTCCAAAAGATCAAGTTCACGAAGTTCGACGAGACCGTCGAGGTGCACATGCGCCTGGGCGTCGATCCGAAGCATGCCGATCAGATGGTGCGCGGCACGGTGGTGCTGCCGAACGGACTCGGCAAGTCGAAGCGCGTGCTTGTGATTGCGTCGGGCGATAAGCTCCGCGAGGCAGAGGAAGCCGGCGCGGATTTCGTCGGCGGCGAAGAGATGGTCACCCGTATCCAGGGTGAGAACTGGATCGATTACGACGCTGTAATTGCGACGCCCGACATGATGCGCTCGGTTGGCCGGCTGGGAAAGGTGCTGGGTCCGCGCGGCCTGATGCCGAATCCGAAGACCGGCACCGTGACCACCGACGTCCGCAACGCCATTCAGGAGATCAAGGCCGGAAAGGTGGAGTTTCGCGTCGACAAGACGGGCGTGATCCATGCGCCGGTGGGCAAAGTCAGTTTTGCCACCGACAAGCTGCTGGAGAACACGAACAGTTTGATCCAGGCTGTGATCAAGGCCAAGCCTGCTGCCGCGAAAGGCAAGTACGTCAAGAACGCGACTCTGTGCTCCACCATGGGGCCGGGCGTGCAGTTGGATGTAGCGGCCTTCAATGCCAAGACGGCATAGGGCCCGCCAGGCGAACACCGGAAAGGCACCGCGATGAAGGACAAGAACGAGAAGAAGAAAGACGTTGAGGATCTGAAGAAGACCATCGAGGAAAACAGCAACCTCTTCGTCACCAGCTACGAGAAGCTGACCGTCAGCCAGGACTTTCATCTGCGAAAGACGGTTCGCGATGCCGGCGGGAACTATCGCGTGGTGAAAAACAACCTTGCGGCGAAGGCGTCCGAAGGTACACCAGCCAGCGATCTGCTGCGCGATTTGAAGGGCATGACGTCGCTTGCTTACACTGCGAAGGATCCCGTCGCGCTCGCGAAAGCGCTGACAAAGTATTCGCGCGAGAATCCGGCGTTCACCTTCAAAGCGGGCATGGTGGAAGGCCGCGTGATCGACATCAAAGCGATCAGCGAGCTGGCGGCGATGCCGCCCAAGGAAGAGATTTACGCGAAGCTTCTGTTCATGATCAATGCCTCGGCTACCCGGCTGGTCAGCTCCATCAATGGAGTGGGCCGGAATTTGGCGGTGGTCTTGGATCAAGCCGCGAAAGAGAACAAGTTCAACCAATAGCCGGTCGTCAGCGCGGGTTTGCTGCTCGAAACCGGAAGGCACAACAACGTTTAGGGAGTTAGAAAAGGAATATGGCGGATATTAACGCAATAGCAGAACAGATCCAGGGCCTGACCCTGCTGGAAGCGTCGCAACTCGTGAAGTTGCTCGAGGAGAAGCTGGGCGTGTCGGCTGCGGCCGCGGCTGTGGCGGCAGCTCCGTCGGGCGGCGGCGCGGCTGCGGCGGCGCCGCCGGTGGAAGAAAAGACCGAGTTCTCGGTGATTTTGACCGCCGCGGGCGCCAACAAGATCAACGTGATCAAGGCCGTTCGGGAGGTTACCAGCTTGGGCCTGAAGGAAGCCAAGGATCTGGTGGATGGCGCGCCCAAACCCATCAAAGAGGGCGTGAACAAGGACGAAGCCGAGGCCATTCGCAAGAAATTTACCGACGCCGGCGCAACCGTCGAAGTCAAGTAGCCCCGCCTGGTGCCTGCGCCAAGGCTCGGATGCCTTTTGATGCCAGCCGTGCCGGTTGACGCGGCTGGTTTGGTTTGTGGTATTCTAAGACTGACGTCAGCCGGGACGGTTTCCAGCATTCGATTTGCGCTCTCAGCTTCCTGAAATTCTCCCGCGGGCCTGTGCAGGCCGGCGGGGCTTTTGCATGCCCAAATTTCTTTCTTCGACTATTGCCTTCTTCAAACGTGCCCGGCGACCCGTGTCTGAGCTCTTTCCAGAGCCTCCCATATCGTTATCGTCAGCCGGAATGTTTCTCATCGGTTTTTCTTCACGTGCGGCCGCGCTGGCGCAGTCCGCACAAGCATTCGCGGGCGGATCGCCGGATCCGCCGCCGAGCGCACAGGCCGTTTGGTGGCCGTTGTGCGCGATGTAAAGAGCTGATGGCCGGACTCGCCTAGAGTGGCGGTTCGGCTTCGTGTAAACGCAGTGCTCAATGTTGTCACAGTGTCATTGGTTTCCTAAAGGACAAGCGTAGATGCCCAACGTGTCAAACGGTTCTCTCCGCGAGAGAGTTGATTTTTCGAAGATTCAAACTTCGATCCCCATTCCTAACCTCATTGAAGTGCAGAAACGCTCCTATGAACGCTTTCTGCAGATGGACTTGCTTCCGAAAGAGCGCGAAGATGCCGGCCTGCAGAGCGTCTTCAGCTCGGTGTTCCCCATCTCCGATTTTCGCGGCCTCAGCCAGCTTGAATTCGTCGATTACTCCATCGGCAACTGGGAGTGCAAGTGCGGCAACCTGAAAGGGCTGCATCACCTGCGGACCATTTGCCGCAATCCGAATTGCGGCGCCGAGATTCGGACCGACCCGTTTCATGCCGGCGACGTGCTGTGCCACAAGTGCGGCACCTTCAACAAGAACATCGTCACTTTCTGCAACCGCTGCGGCGATCCGGTGGCGCTGCAGTTGAAATACGACGTGCCCGAGTGCGAAGAGCGCGGCATGACCTATGCTGCGCCGCTAAAGGTCACCATTCGCCTCACCGTCTATGACAAGGATGCCGAGACCGGCAACAAGACCGTGCGCGACATCAAGGAGCAGGAGGTCTTTTTCGGTGAAATCCCGTTGATGACCGACAACGGCACCTTCATCATCAACGGCACCGAGCGCGTCATCGTTTCGCAATTGCACCGCTCGCCCGGCGTGTTTTTCGAGCGTGTTCAGACCCAGGGCTATTTTCTGGGCAAAATCATTCCCTACCGCGGCAGTTGGGTCGAATTCGAATACGACAACAAGAACCTGCTGTACGTCCGCATCGATCGCAAGCGCAAATTCTATGGAACCGTGTTCCTTCGCGCCCTGGGCCTGAAAACGGACTCCGACATTATTCGCGGCTTCTACAAAGTCACGAACATCGCGCTCAAGAACAGCAAGCTTTACTGGAGCGTGAACGACAGCCTCGTCGGCATGAAGCTTTCGCACGCCATCTCGAGCAAGCATGGCGAACAGGTTGTACCCCAAGGCCGCAAGATCACCAATTCGGTGTTCCGGGAAATTCAGAAAGCCAAGGTCGAGCAGGTGGAGGTCGCCTCGAACGACCTCGAAGGCGCCTATGTCGCAGCCGACGTAATCGACATGTCGACCGGCGAGGTGCTCATTGAAGCGAACCATGAGCTGACGCCGACGGCCATCGGCAAACTCGCCGATGCGGGAATCGAAACCTTCGAAATCTTCTTCCCTGACCGCGACGACGCCGGCAACGTGATTTCAGCAACCCTGCGCAAGGACGGCGTGAAGAGCCAGAACGATGCGCTGCTCGAGATCTATCGCAAGCTGCGCCCCGGCGATCCGCCCACGCTCGATACGGCGACTCAACTGTTCCAAGGCATGTTCTTCGACCCGCGCAAGTACGACTTTTCGCGCGTGGGACGGATGAAGTTCAACATCAAGCTCTACGACAAGGCGGATGCCACCCGGCTCGACAAGCGTACGCTCGACCAAAAGGACTTCATCGACACCATCCTCTATCTGCTGAAGCTCCGCAAGGGTATCGGCGCGGTGGATGATATCGATCACCTGGGCAACCGCCGCGTTCGCGCGGTCGGCGAGCTGCTCGAAAACCAGTTCCGCATCGGCCTGGTGCGCATGGAGCGCGCCATCAAGGAAAAGATGTCGGTGTACCAGGAGATGTCGACGGCCATGCCGCACGACCTGGTGAACGCCAAGCCCGTGATGGCTGCCATCCGCGAATTCTTCGGCTCCAGCCAGCTCTCGCAGTTCATGGATCAGACGAATCCGCTATCGGAGATCACGCACAAGCGGCGTTTGTCTGCGCTTGGTCCGGGAGGCCTGTCGCGCGAGCGCGCCGGATTTGAAGTCCGCGACGTGCACCCGACGCACTATGGCCGCATCTGCCCCATCGAAACGCCGGAAGGCCCGAACATCGGCCTCATTTCTTCCCTGTCATGCTTCGCGCGCATCAATGAATACGGCTTCATCGAGAGCCCGTACCGCCGCGTGCGCGATGGCCAATTAGTGGACGAAGTGAGGATCTTGAATCCCGGCGACACCGATTTCAAGGTCGGCCAGGTGGTCTCACGCGAGGAGGCGCAGAAGGCCAACAAATCGCTCGGTGCGAAGAAGCAGCAAGCCGAATACGAGGCGCACTCCGATTACCTCTCTGCCTGGGAGGAAGACAAATACCTGATCGCCCAGGCCAACGTGTCGATTGACCAGGAAGGCCGCTTGGTGGACGAGCTGGTGAATGCGCGCCAGGCCGGCAACTTCATGCTGAAGCATCGCGAAGAGATCCAGTACATGGACGTCAGCCCGAAGCAACTGGTCTCCGTCGCAGCTAGCTTGATTCCGTTCCTCGAGAACGACGACGCGAACCGCGCGCTGATGGGTTCCAACATGCAGCGCCAGGCGGTGCCCCTGCTGCGCGCCGAAGCGCCGTTTGTCGGAACCGGCATGGAGCGCGTCACGGCTCGCGATTCGGGCGCGGTGGTCATCTGCAAACGCCCCGGCGTGGTCGATTCCGTCGATAGCGAGCGCATTATCGTTCGCGTCGAAGGCAGCGCGCACGAAGGGCAGATGTCGCGCGAAGTGGGCGCTGATATCTATCAGCTCACCAAGTTCAAGCGCTCGAACCAGAACACCTGTATCAGCCAGAAGCCGATCGTGCATCAAGGGCAGAAGGTCCGCAAGGGCGACGTGCTCGCCGACGGGCCCTGCACCGAAGCCGGTGAGCTCGCGCTCGGCCGCAATGTCCTGGTGGCGTTCATGCCGTGGCGCGGCTACAACTTCGAAGACGCCATCGTGGTGAGCGAGAAGCTGGTCAAGGACGACTATTACACCTCGATCCACATCGAAGAGTTTGAAATCGAGGCGCGCGACACCAAGCTCGGCCCCGAAGAAATCACTCGCGATATTCCGAACATCGCCGAATCGTTCTTGCGCAATCTGGACGAAAGCGGAATCATCCGCATCGGCGCAACCGTAAAGCCAGGCGACATCCTGGTCGGCAAGGTGACGCCCAAGGGCGAAACGCAGTTGACTCCCGAAGAGAAGCTGCTGCGCGCCATCTTCGGCGAGAAGGCCGGCGACGTGAAGGATGCCTCGCTCTACTGCCCGCCCGGCATCGAAGGCACCATTGTGGATTGCAAGGTGTTTTCGCGTAAGGGCGCGGAGCTGGATGAGCGGTCGAAGCAAATCCTGCAACTGCAGGAAGAGCGCTTGCACCGCAATCTCGAAGACGAGAAACGCATCTTGAGCGACGAGCGCGCCAAGCGTTTGGAAGAGCTGCTCAAGGGCAAGGAACTGCTTGCCGATCTGCACGACGAAAAGACCAACAAAAAGCTGCTCTCGAAAGACACGCCGCTCAGCCGCGACGTGCTTGAGAAGCTGCGCGCTCGCGACCTGAAGCGCATGCGGCTGTCCTCGAAAGATATCCGCATTAACGAACAGATCGACGAGATCGAAGAGATGACTTCGCGCCAGATCGCCGTGCTCGAAAAGATCACGGAAGAGAAGATCGCGAAACTACGCAAGGGCGATGAGCTGCCTCCCGGGGTCATTAAGCTGGTCAAGGTTTACATCGCCATGAAGCGCAAGCTCTCGGTCGGCGACAAGATGGCCGGACGCCACGGGAACAAGGGCGTTATCGCTCGCATCGTTCCTGAAGAGGACATGCCGTATCTGCCCGACGGCACTCCGGTGGAGATTGTTCTGAATCCGCTCGGCGTTCCGTCTCGTATGAACGTCGGTCAGATCTTGGAAACACACCTCGGCTGGGCCGCGGCGAAACTGGGTCTGCACTTCGCAACGCCCGTTTTTGACGGCGCCAGTGAAAAGGACATCAAGGCGCGCCTCACCGAAGCCGAGCTTCCCACCTCGGGCAAAGTTCAGCTTTATGACGGAATGACGGGCGTGATGTTTGAGCAGCCGGTGACGGTTGGCTACATTTACATGCTCAAGTTGAGCCACTTGGTGGACGACAAGATTCACGCTCGATCCATCGGGCCGTACTCGCTGATTACGCAACAGCCGCTCGGCGGCAAGGCGCAGTTCGGCGGCCAGCGCTTCGGCGAAATGGAAGTCTGGGCGCTCGAAGCTTACGGCGCCGCCTACATTCTGCAGGAGTTGCTGACCGCAAAATCGGACGACGTCTACGGCCGCGCCAAGATTTACGAAGCCATTGTCAAGGGCGAAGCGGCGGCCGAACCCGGCGTGCCGGAATCGTTCAATGTTCTGATCCGCGAGCTGCAGAGCTTGTGTCTCGATGTCGAGCTGATGAAAAAGCCGCGCGAGATGCAGGATCTGGCGCACGCCGCGGATTAAATGGAAATTGCGAACGGGGCGTCACTTTGGCGCCCCACGCTCCGTTCGCTTGAGTTCATAACGGGCCCGTACTGAAAAGGATATAGCGCACAGGGCGGTTGGTGCCCGTTGTGCGCGGGAAAAGGAAGCCAAGGAAAACATGTATCGTTCCTCTCCGTACGACAGAGCCAATCTGATCGCCGATTTCGATTCCATTCGAATCAGTCTTGCCTCTCCTGAGAAAATCCGGAGTTGGTCACACGGTGAAGTCACCAAGCCCGAAACCATCAACTATCGCACCTTCAAGCCCGAGCGCGACGGACTGTTCTGCGCTCGCATCTTCGGTCCGGTAGCCGACTGGGAGTGCCTCTGCGGCAAGTACAAGCGCATGAAGCATCGCGGAGTCATCTGCGACAAATGCGGTGTAGAAGTCACGCTGTCGCGCGTGCGCCGCGAACGGCTCGGCCACATTGAGCTGGCCAGCGCCTGCTCCCACGTCTGGTTCTTCAAAGGCCTGCCCAGCCGCATCGGCTATTTGCTCGACATCACGCTGCGTGAGCTGGAGCGCGTGCTCTACTACGAAGCCTTTGTCGTCATCGATCCGGGTGAGGCCACCGGTCTAAACCTGGGCGAAGTGATCAGTGACGAGCGCAAACGTCAGCTCGATCAGGAGTTCCCCGGCAAATTCGTCGCCATGATGGGCGCCGAAGGCGTCAAGGAGCTTCTCAAGAAGATCGACATCGAAGCGCTCAGCCAGGAAATCCGCGAGCGTATGCGCACCGAGACTTCGGCGCAAAAGAAGCTGAAGTACGCCAAGCGCCTGCGCGTTGTAGAGAGCTTCCGCAAATCCGGCAACAAGCCGGAGTGGATGATTCTCGATGTGATCCCGGTAATTCCGCCGGAGCTTCGTCCGTTGGTGCCGCTCGATGGCGGCCGCTTCGCGACCTCTGACCTGAACGATCTCTACCGCCGCGTCATCAACCGCAACAATCGCTTGAAGAAGCTGATGGAGTTGCATGCGCCTGACGTGATCGTGCGAAACGAAAAGCGCATGCTGCAGGAAGCCGTCGATGCGCTGTTCGATAACGGCCGCCGTGGCCGTGTTCTGCGCGGCGCCAACAACCGCCCGCTGAAATCGCTCTCCGACACTCTGAAGGGCAAGCAAGGCCGCTTCCGCCAGAACTTGCTCGGCAAGCGCGTCGATTATTCCGGCCGTTCGGTTATCGTCGTCGGTCCAGAGCTGAAGCTGCATCAGTGCGGTCTTCCGAAGAAGATGGCGCTCGAGCTGTTCAAGCCGTTTATCTATCACCGCCTCGAGCAGCGCGGCCACTGCACCACCATCAAGCAAGCCAAAGAACTGGTTGAGCAGCAGGATCCCGTAGTGTGGGACATCCTCGAAGAAGTCATTCGCGATCACCCGATTCTGCTGAACCGCGCTCCCACGCTGCACCGCTTGGGCATCCAGGCTTTCGAGCCCGTGCTCGTCGAAGGCAAGGCCATCAAGCTGCATCCGCTTACTTGCACGGCTTTCAACGCCGACTTCGACGGCGACCAGATGGCGGTCCATATTCCGCTGTCGCCCGAAGCACAGATTGAAGCCTCCACGCTGATGCTGGCTTCGAACAATATTCTGTCGCCCGCACACGGCGCGCCTATCGCCATCCCGACGCAGGATATGGTGCTGGGTCTCTACTATCTAACCAAGATGCGCCCCAACGCCAAGGGCTCCGGCCGCACGTTTGCCTCCATGGAAGACGTGCTGATCGCGCTCGAAATGGGCGAAGTGGAGACGCTCACCGGCATCAAGCTGCGCCACACCGGCCGCGTCATCGACCTGAACAAGGCCTTCGACAACCAGAACATCATGTATACCGAGCCGATCGAGTTCAACAAGCAGTATATGGACACGACCGTCGGCCGCGTAATTCTGAACGACGTGCTTCCCAAGGAGATGCCGTTCATCAACGGTCTCCTCAAGAAAAAAGGTCTCGGCCAGCTTGTTCAATACTGCTATCTGAAGTTCGGTCTGCAGATCACGGTGCAGATGCTGGACGAAGTCAAGAAACTCGGCTTCCTCTACGCCACCCGCGCCGGCATCTCCATCGGCATCGACGACATGGTTGTGCCGGAAGAAAAGGCCGGCCTGGTTCGCGACGCCGAAAAGCAGGTGATCGAAGTTCAGCAGCAGTACCAGGAAGGCGCCATCACGCAGTCGGAGCGCTACAACAAGATCATCGAAATCTGGTCGAAGGTCACCGAAGCCATCTCCGACAAGCTCTTTAAGAATCTGGAAGAGGACGACCGCACCGGCCGCATCCTCAACCCGATTTACATCATGGCCGACTCCGGCGCCCGTGGTTCGAAGCAGCAGATTCGCCAGCTCTCGGGCATGCGCGGCCTCATGGCCAAGCCCTCGGGCGAAATTATCGAGCAGCCGATCACCGCGAATTTCCGCGAGGGTCTGGATGTGCTGCAATACTTCATCTCTACGCACGGCGCCCGTAAGGGCCTTGCCGATACCGCTCTCAAGACAGCGGACTCCGGCTACCTGACGCGCCGCCTCTGCGACGTGGCGCAGGACGTCATTATCACCGAAGACGATTGCGGCACGGCGGACGGCATCTACGTCGAGCCGATCATCGAATCGGGCGAAATCATCGAGCCCTTGCGCGACCGCATCGTCGGCCGCGTGGCTCTTGAAGACCAGCGCGATTACGAAAACAATGTAATCGTCAGCGTGAACCAGGAGATCACCGAAGAGCTCGCGAGCGCCATCCAGGCCGCCGGTATCGAGCGCGTGAAGATCCGCTCGGTGCTCACTTGCGAATCCAAGCGCGGCGTGTGCCGGCTCTGCTACGGGCGCAATCTTGCAACCGGACGCATGGTCGAGCGCGGCGAGGCAGTCGGCATCATCTCGGCGCAATCCATCGGTGAGCCCGGAACGCAGCTCACCATGCGTACCTTCCACATCGGCGGCGCAGCCACTCGTGTCAGCGAGCAATCCACGCAGGACGCGAAGAGCAACGGCTTCGTCCGCTTCAGCAACGTCAACACCGTCCGCAACAACAAGGGCGAGTTGATCGCGATGAACCGCAACGGCATCCTCATCATCGTCGATGAGAAGAACCGCGAGCGCGAGCGCTACCCGGTTGTCTACGGCGCCAAGATCAACGTCGAAGACGGCGCGCCCGTTAAGGCGAATCAGATCTTGCTCGAATGGGACCCCTACACGTTCTCAATTCTGACCGAGGTCAGCGGAGCCGTTCACTTCAAGGATCTGGTCGACGGCGTCACCACACAGGAGCAGGTGGATGAAATCACCGGCAACATGCAGGTGGTGGTGACCGAATCCTCCGACGAGAAGCGCTTCCCGACGATCATCGTTCGCCCCGAAGGCGGAGGCCGTTCGGAAGAGAAGCGTTACCTCATGCCGACTCATGCTCACCTCATGGTGGGCGATGGCGAGGAAGTCCACGCGGGCGATGTGCTCGCGAAGATCCCGCGCGCTACCACCAAGACCAAGGACATCACCGGCGGTCTGCCCCGCGTGGTCGAGCTGTTCGAGGCTCGCAAGCCGCGTGAAACCGCCATCATCGCCGAAATCAACGGCGCCGTGAAATACGGCGAAGTTGCCAAGGGCATGCGCAAGATCAGCATCACGGCCGACGACGGCGAGCAGAAAGAATACGCTCTGCCGCGCGGCGTCCACATCAACGTTCAGGAAGGCGAGCGCGTGAAGGCCGGCGATCCGCTGATGGATGGCCCGCGCAATCCGCACGACATCCTGGCCGTGCTGGGCGAAAAGGAACTGC
>Ga0210385_10001385_pt1 | contig 15110 bp, 10 predicted proteins | sample IncBWH26OmetaG_FD_160107 | JGI IMG/M metagenome (GOLD analysis project Ga0210385, IMG submission 160107) | Forest soil microbial communities from Barre Woods Harvard Forest LTER site, Petersham, Massachusetts, United States - Inc-BW-H-26-O ...
CACGGCGTGCCACGGGATTTTCGGCTCGGGCGGAAACGCCAGCCCGGCGGTCAGCAAGACCGCGGCGGCACCGCCTAGCACATGCACCGTCTACGCTCAGCGCCGCGACGCCGAGGTCATCGTCACCCCGGGGCACAAGTCCGAGTGCGACACGCTGATCACCGACCTGTCGGGCGGGGGGCTCGTCTGGAGCTACACCCCGAACGGGAACTCCATCAGCAACCTCACCCAGCAGTGCGATGTGACCAGCGGCGGCTACGAAGCGGTCGTCCTCGACGACTCCGGTGCCAGCCTCGGCCACTCCACGTGCAGCGGTTTCGAAACGGCCGGGTGGACCGCGACCACGCAGCCCGGCCCGCTCGCGCGCTTCCTGGCGACCCAGCAGCAGGCGCAGGTGCAGCAGCAGGTGTCGGCGACCGCGTCCGCCGCCGCGACGCAGCAGGTCGCGGGCGCACAGCAGTCGCTAACGAACGACGTCGGCACCTTGCGGACCGCGAGTTCGGCACTCGGCGATAACACCAGCGTGGCCGGCGGTGTGAGCCAGATGCAGCGGGACTTCGCGCAGGAGCAATCGGATTACACCCGCGAGCAGCATGACTCGTGTCCGGCCGCCGCCGGCGACGCGCAGACCGTGAGCCAGGATTCCCAGACGGTCGGCGGTGATCTCAACACGCTGAACGGCGACATAGAGAATCTCCAGACCGGGGGCATCCAAAGCGTCCAAAGCGACCTCTCCAGCGTGACGAGCGACGTCAGCACGCTCAAGAACCTCGATGCCACCCCCGCCGCGGATTCCGCCCCGGTCGTCGCGGCCGCGAACCAGGCGCTCACGAACGCGTGGGCCGCCATCTCGTGGGCGCAGGGACAGGAGCAAGCGATCAACGGCGACGCGCAGGCGCTCGTCACCACGGCGCAGAACTGGGCCGGCCAGCACGGCTGCTGACCCGGTGGCCGCGGTCGAGACACAGCGTCACTCGGCTCTCAGTCACTCGGCTCTCAGTGTGGCGGCGGGGACAGTCCGGGCCGCTATCGCGGCGGGCCAGAGGGCGAGAAGGACACCGGCGGCGATGAGCCCCGCGACTCCGAGGACAAGCGGGATTATCGGGACCACGGGCGCCGGAACCACGCCGAGCGAACTGGCGAAGGTGGTCCAGGTCCAGCGGCCGGCGGCGACGCCGAGCGGGACGCCTGCCAGCGTGGCGACGATCAGGATGGTGATGGCCTGGCTCGCGACGATGGCCCTGAGCTGGCCGCGGCGCATGCCCAGGGACTTCAGCACCGCGAGTTCGCGGCGGCGCTGGCGGACCGAGGCCAGCACGGTCAGCGCGAGCGCCGCTGTTGCCGCCGCCGCCACACCGAGCGCGAGAGCCAGCGGCAGGCTGCCCATCTGGCGGAAGTTGATGATCTGCGCCCCCTGCTGAGGCGGCAGCGTATACATGCCGCCGGGTGTGCCGTCCGGCTCGGCCGTGATGATCCGCGCGGCGAGCCGGCTGGCGCCCGAAGCCGACGAGACGTCGATCGCCACCGCGGACGGAACGCCCGGATTGCTGGTCGCGTTGCCGACGCCATTCGCTGCGGCCTCCTTCGTCGTCAGTTCCTGCACCGCGAGAAGCGCCGATTCCTCGATCATGGCGCCGCTGCCCAGCGAGACGTGCTCGGTCAGCACGACGCCCATGGACGGCAGGGTGACGGTGCCCACCACCGTGAACAAGTGGGTGTCCGGCGAGATCCTGACCTGATCGCCGATGCGCAGCCCGAGCTGCCGCATGGTGACCGCGCCGAACTCCACCTGATACTCACCGGCGAGGGGATGACCGCTCGTCGTCGGGGGCTCGACGGCTCGGCCGGGGTGCTGGACGAGGCCGAGGACAGGGACGAGCGGGCTAGTTGCTGCCTCCGCTACCGTTGCCCCGGGCTGCGCCTTGGCGATCGGAAGCTGGCTGAAGCCGAACTCCGACCAGCCGGTCACGCCCGGCTGGTGGCTGACCAGGCTGTTCATCGCCGCCGGGGTCCAGGCACCCCAGCCGCCCTGGGACTGGATCAGCAGTGTCCAGTTCCAGCCGTACTCCTCCGGGTGCGAGACCAGCCCGCCGAGGCTGGCGCTGAACACCAGGGCGGCCACCACGGCCGCGATGGCCGCCACCGAACCAGCCAGTGACGTCCGGACCGGCGCGCGCATCCTGCCTGCCGCGCGTTCCAGCGCGTACCGGACACCGGTCGCCGCCGTGACGGGAAGCCCGAGCCAGACGGCGCTCGCGGCGACGGGCGACGGCCTGGCCGGCAGCAGCTCTCCCGCCTGCCGGACGGCACGCCAGGCCAGCCAGCCGAGCAGCGCGCCGAGCAGCAGGAGCAGGATCGCCGTACCGCCGCCGATCACGATCCCGTCGACCTGCACGCCGCGCACGGGGTCATAGGCGCGCACCTCGCCGACCGGGGCCAGCGGTGAGGCGGCGATGGCCCCGGCCGCGGCGATGGCCACGGCCACGATGACGGCGAGGACGCCGGGGCCGGCGGCGGACAGGGCGGCCTGGCCGCGGCCCATGCCGAGCCCGCGCATGACCTGCGCGTCGGGCGCCGAGCCCCGCAGCAGCTGGGCCAGTCCCTGGCCGACCAGGACGAGCATGGCCGCCACGGCCAGGCCGCCGAGGGCGGCGAGCGCGAACGCCTCCGGCTGGATGGCCTGCTGAGCGGCCTGCTGAACCACGTCCATCCGCCGGATCAGGAAGCTGACCGGGTAGTTGTACTGCTTGGAGACCTCCGTCGCGTAGCTGGCCAGCTCGCGCTGGAGGGCGGGAATGCCGGCGGTGCCGTCGGTCAGCCGCATGGCTATCCAGCCGAAGGCGAACTCGCCGTTCAGGTAACGGGCGGTGGCCGCGGGCGGCAGCAGCCCGCTTTCCGTCTGATCGAACTCGTCGGCGAGCGCGGGCGGCGCCGTGGCGATCGCGGCGACCACGAAGGTCTGCCGGCCGGCGTTCACTGGCCGCGTGCTGGCCGGAAGGCCGTTCTTGAAGGTGTCCCGCTGGAACTCCCACGTCACGTGCCCGCCGACGCCGACGCCGAAGTCGTGCGCCAGCCCCGGGGTCAGCACCACCTCGTCGGTCGCCCCGGCCGGCGGCAGGTGGCCGGCCAGCACCGTCACCTTGTCCTGGCGGAAGTACTCGCCGTCCAGGCTGCCGGCGAGCGCGTCGGTCAGGAAACTGGGGTCAGGCTTGCCGTCGACGATCGGCGTGGCGTTGAGGCCGAGCCACGCGGCACTGGAGGATGCGCCGGGCAGGTGCTCGATGTGCGTGATGAGCGGCAGCAGCGGGCCGGGCACGTCGACCATGACGGTGCTGGCGTTGACCGAGGCCAGGTACCGGCCGTAGGCGGAGTCCGTCCGCCGCGCGCCGGCGAGCGCAGCGAGGGCGACGGCGCCGAGCAGCCCGCCGACCACCGCGACGGCCAGCGCGGCACGCCAGGAACGGCGCCAGCTCGCGCGCCACGTGTACCAGGCGATGCCCGCGACTCCCATGGCGTCATTGTCCGCCGGGCACGGGGCGGCGGGCAGGAGTACCTGCACCACCGACTTTGGTGGGCCAGCATCAGCTCACTGGTGGCGCAGCAGCGCGGGGTCGTCGAGGACCGGCTGCCAGGCCAGCTCCGCGGCGCCGATCAGGCCGCCGTCGTCCAGGGCGCAGGGGTGGATCGGCACGCCGGCGCCGCGGCCCCAGGGGCTGCGCAGCGCGACGGCCTCGCGGAGCTGGTCACCGGCGGCGAGCAGCAGGTTCTTGTGCAGGCCGCCGAGCAGCACGCGATCCGGGTTGACCACGTTGATGAGGCCGGCCAGGCCGAGGCCCAGGGGAACGACGAGGGCGCTGGCCGCCTCGCGCACCCGCGGATCAGAGTCGTATTCCGCGGTGAGGACGGTGACGGCCTGGTCGAGCACCGGGGCGTCCGGGGCCGGGACGCGCCCGGCCGCCTCCATGAACCGTCCGGCGTCGGTCTCCACGTTGAGACAGCCACGGTTGCCGCAGGGGCACGGGCGGCCGTTCGGGTCGACGCTGACGTGCCCGGCCTCCATGGACAGGCCGCCGCTTCCCGTGTACAGCGCGCCGCGCAACACGAGCGCCCCGCCGACGCCCCGGTGCTCGGCCGCGACGACCAGCAGGTACGCGGCACCGCGGCCCGCGCCGTGCCGGTGTTCGGCCAGCGCGACCGCGTTGACGTCGTTGACCGCCACGCACGTCACAGCGCCGGCGCCGTCGGCGACGCCGTGGTCGGCGAGCAAGCCGCGGAAAACGTCCCTGACCTTGGCACCGGTCGGCCAGCTGAGGTAGAGCGGGCTGACCGCGGCGCCTTCCGGTTCAGAGACCGCGGCCGGCACCGCGAGCGCCGCGCCGACGCAGGTCCGGCCGGATCGCCTCAGCAGCGCGGCGCCGGCCTCCGCGAGCGGCGCCAGGGCCCGGGCCGGATCGCCAGGCACGGGCCCCTGATGGCCCGTCCGGGCCACGATCCGGCCGCCGAGACCGACCAGGGCGACCGCGAAGCCGTCGGGATGAAGCTGCGCCGCGAGGGCCACCGGCCCGTCGGGGTCGATCGCCAGCCGGTGTGACGGGCGGCCCGCGGTGCCGCCGCCCGTTCCGGCGTCGACCTGGATGAGGCCCAGGTCGCGGAGTTCGGCCGTGACGGCGCCCGCGGTGGCCCGGGTGACGCCGAGCGCCGCGGTGAGCGCGGACCTGGTGGGCGCCCGCCCGGTGTGGATCAGGGTGAGCGCGGCACCGGGCAGGCCGCCCCGGGCTCCGCCCGGTGTCAGGTCCACGCGGGTGTCAGGCCCATCCGGTATCAGCTCCAGCCGGTAGTCATTGTGCTCATCCAGTCATCCCTCTATCCTAGTTTTGTGCAGCTGGTAAACAAAATACGCCAGCCCGCTACCTCGCGTCACGATATGACCGCCGTCCGGGCCGCCGCCACTGCATTCTTCGCCGTCGATGGGTTCACCTTCGCCAGCTGGGCGGTGCGGATCCCGGCGGTCAAGGAAGCGACGCACGCGTCGCCCGCGAGCCTGGGGCTCGCGCTGCTCGGGCTGTCCGGCGGGGCCGTCGCCACCATGACGATCTCCGGCGCGCTGTGCCGCCGGTTCGGGCCCGGCCGGATGACCGTCGTCAGCGGGGTCCTGCTGTCGCTCGCGCTGCTGCTGCCGCCGATGGCGAGGTCGGCGGTGTGGCTGGGACTCGCGCTCGCGGTCTTTGGCATCGGATACGGGTGCATGAACGTCTCGATGAACAGCCTCGCCGTCGACGTGGTGGCCGCGCTGGGCCGCCCGATCATGCCGTCCTTCCACGCCGCGTGGAGTTTTGGCGGGCTGGCCGGGGCCGGGCTCGGCGGGCTGCTCGCGCCGCACCTGGCGCCGCTGCCGCACTTCGTCATCGTCTGCGCGGCGGGGCTGGCGGTGACCGCGTGGTGCGGCCGGACGCTGCTCACGCACACGGTGCCGGTAGCCGACCGCGCCAGCCCAGAAGACCAGGACCAAGACCACCCCCGCGATCGGCCCCGCGATCGCGACCACGCAGGCGACACCGACCTTGCGGGTCGCAAGTGGCGCGTGGTGCTGCTGTTCGGCCTGATCGCGCTATGCGGCGCGTACGGGGAGGGGGCGATCGGAGACTGGGGGGCACTGCACCTGCGGCAGGACCTCGGGGCAGGCGCTGGCCTGGCGGCCGCGGGCTACGCGGCGTTCGCGCTGGCCGAGGCCTGCGGGCGGCTCGCGGGAAGCTGGCTGCTGCTCCGCCTCGGGCAGACGCGGGTCCTGGTGCTCGGCGGGCTCACCGCGTGCGGGGGGATGCTCGGCGCGGCGCTCGCGCCGGACGTGCCGGTCGCGCTGGCCGGCTTCGCGCTGACCGGGCTGGGCGTGGCCAACATGTTCCCGGCCGCCATGACGCGAGCCGGCCTGCTCGCCGGGCCGAACGGGGTCGCGGTCGCCTCCACCCTCGGGTACGCCGGGTTCCTGTTCGGACCCCCGACGATCGGGTTCCTGGCCGCCGCGGTGGGCCTCAGCGTGGGGCTGACCACGGTCTCCGGGCTCGCCCTGGCCGCCGCGCTCCTCGCCTGGCTGGCCGGCTCACGCGCCGGATCAGGCGCCGGCTGAGGCGCCGGCCGAGGCGGCCAGCCGGGCGCGCACCAATCCCGGTAGCGTGGCCGGCCCGGCGGCCGGGCGGAAGCGGACCGCGGCGTCCCGCAGCGCCTGCCACTCGTCCTCGCTCAGGTCGATCTCCGCGGCGGCGGCGTTGCTCTCGAGCTGCGCGACGCTCGAGGCGCCGGGAATCGCCACGACGGCGCGGCTCCTGATCACCCACGCGAGCGCGACCTGCGCGAACGTGGCGTCGTGCGCGTCGGCCACCTCGTGCAGCACGCGCAGCAGCCCGGCGGCCCGCTTCTGGTTGACGGGCAGGAACAGGGTGTTGAACGCCCGTACGCTGTTCCGCGGCCGGGTCGCCCCGTCGTACCGGCCGGACAGGAACCCCTGCGCCAGCGGGCTGTAGGCGATCACGACGTGGCCGGTTCGCTCCGCGTAGGGCACCAGGTCGTCCGCCGGCCCGGGAGCGGCCAGGCTGAAGCGCACCTGGTTGCTCAGCACCCGGGCGCCGAGCGCCTCCTCGGCCGCCTTCCAGCGGGCCAGCGTGTAGTTGCTCACGCCGACCTCACCGACCAGGCCGACCCGCTGCAGCGCGCGCATGCCCCGCATGATGACGGTGTCGGGGACGAGCGGGTTCGGCTGGTGCACCTGGTAGAGGTCGAGCCGGCGCACCCCGAGCCGGTTCGCGCTGGCGACCGCTCGCTGCTCGACGACCGGCGGGACCGGCACGAGGGGAAGCAGCTTCGTGGCGAGGAAGACCTCGTCGCGATAACCCTCGATCGCCTGGCCGAGGATCCGCTCGCTGCGGCCGAGCCCGTAGACCTCGGCGGTGTCGAACAGCGTCACGCCGAGCTCGATCGCGCGCCGGACGATGGCCCGCGACTCCCGCTCCGCGTACGGCGTGCCGTACCCCCACTGCCTGGACCCGAACTGCCAGGTGCCCAGTCCTATCGTGGAAATCTTCGGAACTGTGTCGATATCCAGATAGCGCACGTTCCCAGTATGGCTAGGGGAGCATGTCGGCCGTCAGGCAGGCTTCCGTGTTGGGCAGGCCGAGATCGTGGGCGCGCCGGTCGGCCATCGCCAGCAGGCGCCGGATGCGTCCCGCGATCGCGTCCTTGGTCAGCGGGGGGTCGGCGAGCGCGCCCAGCTCTTCCAGCGACGCCTGCCGGTTCGCGACCCGCAGCCGGCCCGCCATCACCAGGTGGTCGGGCGCGTCCGAGCCGAGGATCTCCAGGGCGCGCTCCACCCGGGCGCCTGCCGCGACCGCGGCGCGGGCCGAGCGGCGCAGGTTGGCGTCGTCGAAGTTCGCCAGGCGGTTCGCGGTGGCGCGGACCTCACGGCGCATCCGCCGCTCCTCCCAGGCCAGCACGCTGTCGTGGGCCCCGAGCCGGGTCAGCATCGCCGCGATCGCCTCGCCGTCGCGGATCACCACCCGGTCCACGCCGCGCACCTCGCGGGCCTTCGCGGAGATCTTCAGCCGCCGCGCGGCCCCCACCAGGGCCAGCGCGGCCTCGGAACCCGGGCAGGTGATCTCCAGGGCCATCGACCGGCCCGGCTCGGTCAGCGACCCGTGCACGAGGAGGGCGCCGCGCCACGCGGCCTCGCAGTCGCAGATGCCGCCCGACACCACCTGCCGCGGCAGCCCGCGCACCGGCCGCCCGAAGCTGTCGATCAGCCCGGCCTGGCGCGCCAGGCTGTCGCCGCCGCGGGAGACCCGCACGACGTACCTGTTGCCCCGGCGCAGCCCGCCCGGGGCGAGCACGAGCAGCTCCGACGTTTGCCCGAACACCTCGGCGATCGACGCGCGCAGGCGCCGGGCCACGGCCGCGGTGTCCAGCTCGGCCTCGATCACGATCCGCCCGGCGTTCAGGGTCAGCCCGCCCGCGAACCGCAGCAGCGTGGACACCTCCGTCTTGCGGCAGCACGGCTTGACCACAGGAATGCGGCTGAGCTCGTCCTTCACCACGCCCGTCATCGCCATTCAGGCACCACCCCCACGAGTAACCCCCCCAAACACATCCCGGTACGCCGCGGCGAGCCGTACCGGATCGTGCCTGGCGCCGTCCGCCAAGGCCACATCGGACAACACCAGGGACGCGCGCAACAGTCCCGCCGCCTTCTCTAGCTCCTCCTCAAAGCCGGCCACCGCGCCCGAGTCGGCGAGCACGACGTCAACAGACAATGATGGCGCGTGGTCGGCGAGAACTTCCAGATGGCGGTGCGGAGAAAATCCTTCGGTCTCCCCCGGCTGCGGCGCCAGATTCAGCGCCACGAGGCGGCGCGCCGTGGTTTCAATCAGCGCGGACGCGAGGGTAGGCACCAGCAGGTGCGGCAGCACGCTGGTGAACCACGATCCCGGGCCGAACACCACCCAGTCCGCCGCGAGCACCGCCGCGACCGCCTCGGGCACGGCCGGCGGGTCGGCGGGCACCAGCGAGATCGACCGCACCCGCCCGGGTGTCACCGCGACCGAGGCCTGCCCGCGCACCTCGCCGACCGCGTCCGGCGACACCGGGTCGAGCCCGGATACGCACGCGACGATCTCCAGCGGCACCGCGGCCATCGGCAGCACCCGCCCGGTCACCCGCAGCAGCCGCCCGAGCAGGTCCAGGCCCGCGACCGGATCGCCGAGCAGATCCCACAGGCCCGCGAGCAGCAGGTTTCCCAGCGCATGCCCGGCCAGCTCGCCGGACCCGCCGAACCGGTGCTGCACCGCCCGGGCCCATGTCTCTCCCCACGAGTCGTCCCCGCACAGGGCGGCCAGGGCCATCCGCAGGTCCCCCGGCGGCAGCACGCCCAGCTCCCGGCGCAGCCGCCCCGACGACCCGCCGTCGTCCGCGACGGTGACGATCGCCGTGACGTCAGGCGTCACCCGCCGCAGCGCGGACAGCGACGCCGCGAGCCCGTGCCCCCCGCCCAGGGCGACGACCTTCTTCCCCAAAAGCTCACTCCCGCCCCAGGTCCCGGTGCGAGACCGTGACGTCGCGGCCGCGCAGCCGGGCCGCGATCTGTTCGGCGATGGCGACCGAGCGGTGCTTGCCGCCGGTGCAGCCCACCGCGAGCGTGACGTGCCTCTTGCCTTCCCGCTCAAACCCCGGCAGCGAGACCTCCAGCATCTGAAGGTACGCCGCCAGGAAGGGCTCCGCCGCCGGCTGGCCGAGCACGTAGTCGCGCACCCCGGCGTCCAGGCCGGTCAGCGGCTGCAGCGACGGCACCCAGTGCGGGTTCGGCAGGAACCGGCAGTCGGCGACCAGGTCCGCGTCCACCGGCACCCCGTACTTGTAGCCGAACGACACGATGTTCAGCCGCAGCCCCGTCGCCGTTTCCCCGGCGAAGTAGTCGTGCATCCGTGATCGCAGCTCGTGCACGTTCAGCGACGACGTGTCGAGGACGATGTCGGAGTCGCCGCGCACCTCGCGCAGCAGTTGGCGTTCGGCCGTGATCCCGTTGACGATCGTGCCCGAGTCCTGCATCGGGTGCGGCCTGCGCACGTTCTCGAACCTCTTCACCAGCGCGGAATCGGACGCCTCGAGGAACACCACCTGCGGGGAGACGCCGCGGTCGGCCAGCGCGGAGATCGCCGCCTTCAGGTCCGTGGAGAAGCCGGCCGACCGCACGTCGACGATCGCGGCGACGCCGGGCAGGGACGCCCGGTCCGCGAGGTCCAGCATGGTGGGCAGCAGCGCGGGCGGCAGGTTGTCCACCACGTACCAGCCCAGGTCCTCGAGCGCGTTGGCCGCGGTGGAGCGGCCGGCGCCGGACATGCCGGTGATGATCACGATGTCGGGGACGCCGTGCGCGGCATGGCCCCCGCTGGTGTCGGTCATGCGCCGCTCCCGGTGCGCTGGTCCCGCAGCGCGCCCGCGATGGTGGCGGCCAGCCGGGGCCCGATGCCTGACACCTCCGCGATCTCCGCCTCCGACGCCGCCGAGATCGCCTTCACTGACCCGAACTTCTTCAGCAGCGTGGCGCGCCGGGCCGGCCCGAGGCCAGGCACCGCGTCGAGCGCCGACACGGTGGCGGCCTTCCCGCGCTTGGCGCGGTGGTAGGTGATCGCGAACCGGTGCGCCTCGTCCCTGACGCGCTGCAGCAGGTACAGCCCCTCCGACGTACGGGACAGGATCACGGGGTGGTCCTCCCCCGGCCGCCACACCTCCTCCAGCCGCTTGGCGAGCCCGCAGACGGCCACGTCGTCGATGCCGAGCTCCGCCAGCGCGGAAGCCGCGGCCGCGACCTGGCCCGCGCCACCGTCCACGACCACCAGGTTCGGCGGATAAGCGAATTTGCGTTGAGGCGAAGCCAGCGTACGTTCGGAAAAATCCTGCTCGTCTCTCGCCTCGGGATCTCCCAGCGTGTCCAGCTCGCCGGTCTCTTCCCGCTCCGCCAGGTAGCGGCGGAACCGCCGCGTGATGACCTCGCGGATCGCGGAGATGTCGTCGGTGCCGTCGGCGCCGCGGATCGAGAACCGGCGGTACTCGCTCTTGCGGGCCAGGCCGTCCTCGAACACGACCATCGACGCGACGACGTGCGTGCCCTGGAGGTTGGACACGTCGTAGCACTCGATCCGCAGCGGCGCGTCGTCCAGGCTCAGCGCCTCCTGGATCTCGTGCAGCGCCTGGCTGCGCGTGGTGAGGTCGCTGGCGCGGCGCGTCTTGTGCAGCGCCAGGGCCCCCTTGGCGTTGCGCGCGACGGTCTCGGCCAGGGCCTTCTTGTCGCCGCGCTGCGGGACCCGCAGCTGGACCGGACCGCCGCGGCGCTCGGTCAGCCACTGCGTCATCGCGGCCGGCTCCGGCGGCAGTTCGGGGACGAGCACCTCGCGCGGGATGCCGTTGCTGTCCGGTGAGGTGCCCTCGCCGTAGAACTGGCCGAGGAAGGTCTCGACCAGCCCGGCGGTGGTGACCTCCTCGACCTTCTCGAGGACCCAGCCGCGCTGGCCGCGGATCCGCCCGCCGCGGACGTAGAAGATCTGCGCGGCGGCCTCGAGCTGGTCTTCGGCGAGCGCGATCACGTCGCAGTCGGTGCCGTCGCCGAGCACCACGGCCTGCTTCTCAAGCGCCCGCTCCAGGGCCTTGATGTCGTCCCTGAGGCGGGCGGCCTTTTCGAACTCCTCGCTGTCCGAGGCGTCCCTCATCTCGACGCCGAGCTTCTTGATGAAGCGGGCCGTCTGGCCGGACATGAAGTCGCAGAAGTCCTCGGCGAGCTGCCTGTGCTCCTCTTCCGAGACGCGCTTCACGCACGGCGCGCTGCACTTGCCGATATACCCGAGCAGGCACGGGCGGCCGATCTGGCCGGCCCGCTTGAAGACGCCCTTGGAGCAGGTCCTGACCGGGAAGACGCGCAGCAGCGTGTCGACCGTGTCGCGGATCGCCCAGGCGTGGCTGTACGGGCCGAAGTACCTGGTGCCTTTTCTCTTCGCGCCGCGCATGACCATGACCCGGGGATACTCCTCGTCCATGGTGACCGCGAGGTAGGGGTAGCTCTTGTCGTCGCGGTACCTGATGTTGAACCGGGGGTCGAACTCCTTGATCCAGGAGTACTCCAGCTGGAGCGCCTCGACCTCGGTCTTCACGACGGTCCAGTCGACTCCTCCGGCGGTGGTGAGCATCGCCTGGGTGCGCGGGTGCAGCGCGGTGAAGTCGGCGAAGTACTGGTTCAGCCGCTGCCGCAGCGACTTGGCCTTGCCCACGTAGATGACCCGGCCGCGCTCGTCGCGGAACCGGTACACACCAGGCGCCTCGGGGATTTCTCCGGGCGCGGGTCGGTAGCGGTGCGGGTCGGCCACGAATTCAAGCGTAGTCGCCTGCTGAGGCTTTCATGGTTATCCCGAACGTACGCGTGGCTTACGCCTTGAGACGTGACGCGTTATATCTTAAGATTGCCTACCGTGACCGACGCAGCTACTCCTACTCCCGCGACCGAACAGCTCCCGCCTGACTACTTCCAGGACCCCCAGCGGTTCTTCGCGCGGATGCGCGAGGAAGGGCCAGTCACGCCGGTGACGCTGCCGGAGGGGAACCGGGTGTGGATGGTGACGCGGTACGCGGACGTGCGCGCCGCGCTGGCCGACCCGCGGCTGGCCAAGGACTGGGCAGGCAAGCTGAAGCCGGGCTTCGAGCCCGACCCGGTGACCGGCTACCTCGGCATGCACCTGCTCAGCCTGGACCCGCCGGACCACACCCGGCTGCGGCGCCTCGTGGTCAAGGCGTTCACCGCGCGGCGGATCGCCGGGCTGCGGCCGCGGATCGAGGAGATCACCGCGTCGCTGCTTGACGCGATGGAGGGCCGTGCCATGGCGGGCGCTGACCCGATCGACCTGATCGAGTCGTTCGCGTTCCCGCTGCCGATCACGGTGATCTGCGAGCTGCTCGGGGTGCCCGCGGCCGACCGGGACACGTTCCAGGTCTGGTCGCACGCGATCGTGTCGTCCGTGGTGTCGCAGGAGGAGTTCCTCGGCGCGGGAGCCGAGATGTTCCACTACTTCACCGCCCTGCTCGCGGCGAAGCGGCGGTCACCGTCGGACGACCTGACGTCCGCGCTGATCGCGGCCCGCGAGGTGGGCGACTCGCTCGACGAGCGGGAGCTCATCGCGATGCTGTTCCTGCTGCTCGTGGCGGGCCACGAGACGACGACGAACCTGATCGCGTCCGGGACGCTGGGGCTGCTGACCTACCCGGCCGAGCTGGAACGGCTGCGCGCCGACCCGTCGCTGCTGCCCGCCGCGGTGGAAGAACTGCTGCGGTACTCCAACCCGCTGAACCACACGACCGACCGGTTCACGGTGGAGCCGGTGACGATCGGCGGGGTCACGATCCCGGCCGGCGAGTGGGTGCTGTGCGTGATCTCGTCGGCGAACCGCGACCCGTCCCGGTTCGCCGACCCGGACCGGCTCGACGTGGGGCGGGACGCGTCGGGGCACCTGGCGTTCGGGCACGGGATCCACTACTGCCTCGGCGCGCCGCTGGCCCGCCTGGAGGGCGAGGTCGCGTTCGACGCCCTGCTGTCCCGGTTCCCTGCTGTGGCGCTGGCCGTCCCGGAGTCATCGCTGCGCTGGCGCCCCAGCAGCCTCATCCACGGCCTGGAAACCCTCCCGGTCCGCCTCCGCTGACCGTGGGTGCTCGTCGCCGCGCCCGCGGCCGGCGGCCCCTCGGCCCGGCGGCCCGCATCTTGCTGTTATCAGATGGCTGGCGCCAAGAGGTCCTGTCGATTGCGCAATCGACACCAATAGAGTGGGTCAATTGCGCAATCGACAGGTTGGTTGGCGGCCGGGGCGGGCGCCTCGGCGAGGATGCCGACCTCGGAGACGGACGCGCCTTAGCCTCCGGCTTTCGCCCGGGATAAGCGGCGGCTATCAATGTAAATGAAGAAAGTGCCTTTGACCTGGGAGGATAGGGCTTGTCTAGGGTCCTGTCCGCTACCAGTCGAAGGCACTTTTCAGGTGAAGAATAGCGCACGCACTGCCCGCGTTTCGGTGTCTGCTGACGGCCGGGGGCTGGTGTCCCAGGCAGGGTCGGTGCTGCTGTGGGAGACGATGCGGGTGACCGGCCTGGGCCGGGGCCTGTCGGAGAACCTGGCCCGGTGGCGGGCGCCGCGGGCGGTCCACGACCCGGGAAAGATCGTCGCGGACCTGGCCGCAGCGGTCGCGCTGGGCGGTGACTGCCTGGCAGACATCGCGGTGCTGCGGGAACAGCCGGAGCTCGCTGGGCCGGTCGCGTCAGACCCGGTGGTGTCGCGGCAGGTCGCGGTGCTGGCCCGGGACCTGCCGCGGGCGCTGAAGGCCATCCGGGCCGCGCGGGCGGCGGCGCGGGAGCGGGCATGGGCGCTGGCCGGGGACGCCGCGCCCGGCGCGGGCGGCGGCCCGGTCGTCATCGACCTGGACGCCACCATCGTGATCGCACACTCGGAAAAGGAGCAGGCTGCCCCGACCTGGAAGAAGACCTTCGGCTTCCACCCGATGACCGCCTGGGCCGACCACGGCGCTGGCGGGAACGGCGAGCCGCTGGCCATCGAGCTCCGCCCTGGGAACGCCGGGTCGAACACCGCCGCAGACCACATCGAGGCGGCCCGGCTGGCCCTGGCGCAGCTGCCGCGCCGCCTGCGCGGCCGGGTGCTGGTCCGCGCGGATTCCGGCGGCGGCACCCATGAGTTCGCGGACTGGCTCACGTCCAGGTCCCGGCCGCTGCACTACTCCATCGGCATGACCATCACCGAGGACATCCGGGCCGCCATCGGCAAGGTCCCGGCGAGGTCCTGGACGCCGGCCTATGACGGCGACGGGCAGGTCCGCGACGGCGCCTGGGTCGCGGACATCACCGGCCTGCCCGACCTGTCCTCCTGGCCGCCCGGGATGCGGATCATCGTCCGCAAGGAGCGGCCGCACCCCGGCGCGCAGCTGCGGTTCACCGACATCGACGGCCACCGCTTCACCTGCTTCGCCACCGACGCGAAGCGCGGCCAGCTCGCCGACCTGGAACTGCGCCACCGCAGGCGGGCGCGGTGCGAGGACCGGATCCGCTGCGCCAAGGACACCGGGCTGCGGAACCTCCCGCTCAAAGGCTTCGCCCAGAACCAGGTCTGGTGCGAGATCGTGGCCCTGGCCTGCGAACTGCTGGCCTGGACGCAGCTGCTCGCCCTCACCGGCCAGGCCCGCCGCTGGGAGCCGAAACGCCTCCGCCTGCGCGTCTTCGCCGTCGCCGGCCGCCTGGTCCGCGGCGGCCGCCGCCTGCGGCTACGCCTCGCCGAGCGCTGGCCCTGGGCCCTGGACATTACCGCCGCAGTCACCCGCCTGCAGGCCCTCCCGGCCGGCTGACCAGCCAGAACCACCGCTCCAACCAGGAAAGAGAACACCAGGGCCCGTGGAACCCCGCCCACCCGGCGCGACAGCCGGGCAACCAGGCACGGCACGACCTTAAAATCAACCCCAGCCGAACACCCCAGAGCACCACACCCCGGTCACGAAAGATCGAGGTTAAGCCGCGGCGCAGGGCAGATCACCTAA
>Ga0210385_10001388_pt1 | contig 15095 bp, 15 predicted proteins | sample IncBWH26OmetaG_FD_160107 | JGI IMG/M metagenome (GOLD analysis project Ga0210385, IMG submission 160107) | Forest soil microbial communities from Barre Woods Harvard Forest LTER site, Petersham, Massachusetts, United States - Inc-BW-H-26-O ...
CGTCGAAGACGATGTGAGCTTCCGAGAGTCGCTGGAAGGACTGTTGCAGGCGGGCGGACACGATGTGTTGACGTACCGCACGGCCGAGGAGTTCCTTGATTCCGGATGCCTTCGCGACATCGATTGCCTGATCACGGACTTCGGACTTCCCGGCATGAACGGTATCGAATTGTTGCGCGCCGTCCATGCCGAGCGGGCCGATGTCCCGGTCATCGTGGTGACCGCACGTCCCGAACCTGAGATCCTGAGCCGCGCGCGGGCGGCAGGTGCCCGGGAGGTCTTCACCAAGCCCATCGAAAGTTCAGCACTCTTCAAGGCCATTGCGACGCCGTAACGGGCCGATGAGTCGCAACGATCAGGGGCTGCTCGCCTTCGGAATGTCCAGCATGCCGCAGACTCTCACGAGCTCCGCGAACGACGACACTGCCATCTTGCGCATGATCCGGCCGCGGTGGATCTGCACCGTGACCTCCGTGATGCGCAGTGTCGCGGCGACCTGCTTGTTGAGATAGCCGCTGACGATCAGGGAGAGCACCTCGCGCTCGCGCGGCGTCAGGCGCGACAGCCTGGCTCGCAGATCGGCTATGTCCGCCTGCTGCCGGCGCGTCTCGCGATTGAGCGCGAGCGCCGAGCGGATCGCGGCCGTCAGCGCCTCACGATCCACCGGCTTCGTTAAAAACTCATAGGCGCCGGCCTTCATGGCACGAACGCTCGAGGGAATGTCACCGTGCCCGGTGATGAAGATGACGGGCAGATTCGGGCTCACCGCGAGACGCTTCTGCAACTCGAGCCCATTCATCTGCGGGAGCTGCAGGTCGAGCAGCAGGCACGCTGCCTCATCCGCCCGCTCGTGGCGCAGGAAGGACTCCGCGGATTCGAAGCTCACCACTGTCAAACCCAACGCCTCGAGCAGCCCCGTCAAGGCTTCGCGGATCGACACGTCGTCATCGACCAGGTAGACAACTTCGCCAAGTCGCTTCACGCGGCCAGTGTAGCGAATTCCCCTTGATCAGTGCTGAGTCGCGAAGACCTTAGCCCTCTTACCACCGCCCCACATGCGAACCCCCATCCACGCGCAGGATCTCGCCGGTCACCTGCCCTGCGTTCGTCAGGTACAACACCGCATCGACGACATCGCTCACGGCCGCGATCTCGCCCATCGGCTGCAGCGTCTTCAGGAAATCCTTCGGATCATCCTTGTGCAGCGGGGTGTCCACGATGCCCGGCGCGACCGCGTTCACGCGAATGCCGCGCGTGGCATATTCGATCGCGAGGCTGCGCGTCAGGGCATCAAGACCGCCCTTGGTAATCATGGGCACCGAGGAGTTCGCGCCGGCGATCGGATGCTCCGCCAGGGTCGAGCTGATATTCACGATGCTGCCAGCGGATTTCTGCTGCAGCAATCGCCTGATCATCAGCTGGGTAATGAAAAAGGTGCCCTCGATGTTCACCGACAGCAGTGAGCGAAGATCGCCCAACGTGTAGTCGATGAAAGCCTTCGATGAATAGATCCCCGCATTGTTGATCAATACATCGATCCGACCGAAGCGCGACAACGCCGTGTCGAGGATCCGCGCGGAGGTATCCGGGTCGGAGATATCGCCGGCGACCAGCGCCAGCAGATCGGATTTCGGAAACGGCGACTCCTGACTGATGTGCCGTGAATTCGCGACCACGCCGTAACCGAGCTCGAGAAACGCGCTCACCAGCCCCGCACCGATGCCTTTGGATGCACCGGTCACGATTGCAACTTGCTCTGCGCCACTCATGGCGCACCTCCTCAAGATATAGACTTGCCTTGGGCTCATCTAATCACCAGGAGATTTCCGCCTCCATTGCACGAAGGTGTCAGTGCGCGAGTCAGCCGTGCGCAAGATCTGGCGCGCACGCGCCGCAAGAGCTGAACGACCGCAGGCTCCGCTCCTCAGCCGTGACTCCCCGTGACGGCGGCGGCCTTGGCCTTCTGGAAGGCGGCCTGCAGGGCACTCACCGAAGTCAGCGCGCCGCCGTTCTCATCGCCCGCCAGGCGCACGGTGACTTCCTGGAAGGTCCAGCTGTTGCCATCCGGATCCTCGAATGAGGCATACGACCCGTAGCTGTTTCGCTGGGGTTGCAGGCCCTGGGCCAGCGCATCCGTCCGAATGTGATGGAACAGGCCACTGCGGTCGTAGAAAGGTTCACTTACCTCGATGCCTGCGGCCAGGAGTCGTCGGCGCACGACCTCGAGGTCCGATACCACCAGGTGCAGACCCTGCGCCGACCCCGGCACCGCCGAGCTCACACCCCGGCCAAAGATCACCGAGCATGAGGAGCCGGGCGGCGTGAACTGGATGACCCGATAGTCATCACTCGGCGCCACGTCCAGATCCAACCGCCATCCCAATTTCGAATAGAAGCGCTTGGCGCGATCCACATCCGACACCGGAATTACGATGACCTCGATATTCATGTACTCATCCGCATTGCTCATGCTGCTCTCCAAGCGTTGTCTGAACTCACCCCGACTGATTGGAGCAGCGACAGCGAGGCAGAACGATTGGACGATGGTATCGAGTCAAGCGGAAAGCTTTCCGCTTGATTATTGTTGCATTAACGTGGCGCCAATATCCAATGAAAATCAGAAAGTTATGCGGGAGGGGCGCTTCCGTCCGCCATTCGCTGCGCCTTCGCTTAGTCCGGTTCGTTTGTTTTCTTCGTTTACCGTCCCCTAGGATATTTACAGGGGAGCTATAGGAGCTACAGGAGGGGTTCGTAACTTGCTGATAAATAGAAGAAAAGAACGCTTTGTGCGGAGCGTTGCAACGCCTGTCCGTGAGTGATGCCACGGCACTGGGGTAGAGATGCGATGCCACCGCGTGAGAGTTGTAACACCTGAGTCAATTCAGCTCACCCAAAAAGTCTGCTAAATCATGGTGTTAGGACAAGAGCGTGAGAGATGCAACGGGGCCTGAAATTGTCGCGAGCTCGCCTCATAAGTCGATGAAAGTCCAAGAAATAATCGCGGACGTCGGCGATGGTTTGAGGGGCAAGCGTGAGAGTTGTAACGAGAACAATCCGCGGACTTAAGTCCGTGGAAGGCGTCGTTCAACGTGTGGCCGGGACGGGAGCAGCGTGATTCCCGTATCGGAGGGTTTGAGCTTCGCATCCGGGTACACCTTCAAGACGCGCTTGAGCGAGTCACTGAAGAAGCGACGGAAGTAACGCACCTGCGCATAGTCATGGCCGAACTGGTCCGACAGCTGCGCCCAGCTGATGGTGCTGGGCCTCGAGAGCTGGAAGAGCCGATGGGCCAGCCACGCATACACGTCCAGATCCATCGGACTCTTGCGCAGCTGACGAATCGCGTTCGTCGACAAGGGAGCCGAACGCTCGAGGATCGATTCGTAGAGCACCGGGGAAAGAATCAGCGAACTGCCCTGCCCTACCCCGGCGGCCGCGTCCCACCACAGCTTCGTTTCCTCGGCAAATAGCGCCTGCCGGATGTGCAGCCCCGTGCGTCCCGCGCCATCGTGAATGTTCTCATCGATCGAGATCGCGCAACTGGCCAGTCGCAGCAACTGGTTCGCGTACGAGCGCAGCGAGCCGCGCTCCCCGCGGGTGATCGGTACTTCCAGGCGCCGCAGGAATTCGTGGGCGCTTGATCCCAAGTAGATCTCCGGGGAGCGCGTGCGGAGGGCCTCCGAGGCGCAGTACATCGTGAGCAGCCGCGCCGGCACGCCGTAGGGCAGTCCGGTGTCCGGGCGCGCCGTGGACAGCGTCAGTTCCAGCCAGCCATTGCGCCGGGTGTAATGCGTGGTATGCGGACCCGGATCGGTGTGCGGGAAGGAGCACTGAATCAGCGGCACGTATTGAAACGAAATCCCCTCCACCGACAGGGCTGCGCTCGTGGATTCCAGGGCTGAGGTAGGTGCCGATTCCCGGGGTCGCGAAATGCCCGGCGGTGCGCCGGCGCTCGGGGCGACCGGCAAAATCCCGGGATGCCGTTGGCGCATGGGCGCTTCGGGCAGGACGAAAGCGCTCGCTGGCAGCTGCGGGAAGTGTGGCCGAATGACTTCTGCGGCAAAACCTGCGATCAGGAGCTGCCTTACGCGTACCGGTTCAGGAAGCCGGATCTCCTCCAGCAGGCGCAGGTGTCTGGCGAGACGTTCGCCCTCCCCTTGCGCTACAGACTGCTCCGCTACATTCATGTAAGGTCCCGTGGTCCGCAGCAGGCATCCTACGATGGTCTCACGCACGTATTTCTGATAGTTTCAATCGGAAATCCGTGTGAGGCGGCTTTAACGGGAGAACAGTGTGCCTGCAGTGCCCGCCATTGACAAGCTCGAGCAGATTCTCGCGGCTTCCGAAAATTTCCTGCAGCGCATGCACGAGTTGGGCGCGGAACCCCACCAGCGAAAGACCTTGGGGCGCCTGTTCAGCCCCGGGGAAGCGGCGGGAATGGTTGGCCGCGACCGCACGACACTGGCGCGAGCCGAGGCCGAGATGGGAATGGTCTCGCCCGCCCGTAACCCCGGGAACAACCGCCGCATGGGGTATACCCTGGAGCAGGTTCAAGCCTTCCGCAGGCATTTCGGCACCCTCCCCTGGCGTGATCCCGCGACGGATGCCCCCCTGGTCGTGGCCTGCCAGAACTTCAAAGGGGGCGTCGGCAAGTCCACCACCTGCGTGAATCTCGCGCATTACCTGGCGCTCAAGGGGTATCGGATTCTGGTGGTCGATACGGACAGCCAGGCGACGACGACCTCGCTGTTCGGCTATCTGCCGGATGCGCAGATCACCGAGGATGACACGATGTTGCCGTATCTCGATGGTCAGCAGAGCGGCCTGGAATATGCGATCCGGCCCTCCTACTTTCCGGGGATCGATCTCATCCCCGCCTGTCTCGCGCTCTACGAGGCGGAGCTGTCGATTGCCATGCGCATCAGCCGCGAGGGCGATCGCGATCGGGCCCGCGCTTTTTTCAGTGAATTCCGCTTCGGCCTGCAGACCATCTCCGACCGTTACGATGTCATCCTGGTCGATAGCCCCCCGGCCCTGGGCATGATTTCCATCAATGTGCTGATGGCGGCCGATGCCCTGCTGGTCCCCTCCGCGGCCCGGATGTTTGACTTCTCCAGCACTGTGCAATTCTTTCGCATGATCCACGCCTATATCCAGCAGATCGACGCGACCAAGAGCTACCGCTGGATCAACGTGCTCACGACGCTTTTCGATCGGCGCTACGAGAGTCAGAAGCAGTTCTTCGAAGTCATGCGGGCGTGCTTCGGCGACTCGGTCTTTCAGCGGGTGTTCCTGCATTCCAGCGCCGTGATCAACTCGGCCGCACAGTTCGCCACCCCCTATGAGCAGGCCAAACCCGACCGGGCGGTGCTCGAAATGATGGACGCCGTGTTCGGCGAGATCGAGACCGCCATCCTGCGCGAGTGGCCCTCGAAGGCGCAGAGCCTGATCGAGCGGGGCATCACCTGAGGGAGCATGTTTCGTGACGAAACATCCATAACATGTTGATTATCAAGATAAAACGGCTACTTTCACCACCGCGGCAGCGGTAAGGATATCCAGATGGCCAGCAAGCTCTTTGGTGGTACCAATCTGAGCGATATCGCTCGGCAGGTTAAGGATCGCGCCGAAGTTTCTCCTTTCGACCGGCCCGCCGCCGTCAAGCCGGTGCTGCCTGCGGCCGAGCTTGCGCTGAAAGGGCGGACGGCGCCGGACCTGGAGCGGCGCGAAAACGTGTTCCTGGTGGACCCGAAGCGGGTACGCAGCTGGGCCCATCACAACCGGCTGCCCACCTGGTACACCCGCGAGCGCTGTCAGGACCTCATCGACTCGATCGCCAAGGATGAACAGCAAGAGCCCGCGCTCGCCCGGCGCCTGCAGAATGACCCGGACTACGACTACGAAATCATTTACGGCATGCGCCGTCGATTCGCCTGCGAGGTGCTCGGGCGCAAGCTGCGGGTGCGGGTCACGGAGGCCGACGATGCGCGCGCTGCCATCCTGATGCATGTGGAAAATGCCGACCGGCAGGACATCACGCCCATGGAGCGCGCGCTGTCCTTTCAGCAGCTGCTCAAAGGCGGCGTGTTTCCCACACTGGAGTCTCTGGGCGATGCGATGGGAGTGGGGCGGGGGCAGGTCTCCAAGATGCTCAAGGCCGCCACTTTGCTGGAGCAGGGTTCCATCGGTTCACTCTTTGCGGATCGCAGTGCCGTGCCGGTGGAACCGGCCTACAAACTCGCCGGATTGCTCGAGCGACCCAACGCCAAAGAAATCATTTTCCAGGCCGCCCGCAACCTGGGCAAAGACGCTCAGGGCAAAGCGGGGCAGGGCAGGGCGCCGGCGGAAGTCTTGCGACTCCTCATCGCGAGTCTGGACCGGTCGACCAAATTCTCGCCGCTCCAGAAGCAGTACAACGTCGGCAGTGCCCAACGCGTCACCGTCACCCGCAACGCGAAGGGCAAGGTGACCTTGGCTTTTCCGCAGGGTCTGCGGGGAGCCGACAAGCCCGAGGTGCTCAAAGCCATGGAGCAAATTCTGAAGGATTTGAGTTAGCTGTCTCTCGCTAGAAGCAAAGCGCCTCCGGCAATCGCATATTGACTCGCCCGTGATCTAGTCACTCGTAGGCGAGCGGGGCAGGGCACCCGCCAGCCACTCTATATATAGAGCCCTGGCTCAAGGCATCCGCTGCACCCACCGGCTGCGCCAAGGGGGCGCCTCAAAGGGATCGGCGAAGTACTGCGTTTCGTGCACGACCTTGCCGTCGTGAAACTCCATGATGCTCACCGTATAGGCGAGTCGCTCCTGATAGCGGATGGTGTATTCGGTGATCCACACGTTTGCCTTTCCGAGCATCCGCCTCACCTTGAATCCGGAGGGCTTGCCGGGGTGGTGGCCGCGCAGGGCCTGCAGATTGCGGCGCCAACCAAGTGTTCGGGTCGAGTTCCATCACTACCTTCCTTGCGGGATAAAACCGGGACTGCCGGTGCGCACGACATCATTGAAGCGCTGCCGCGAGGGGATGCGGTTGATCTCCTCAAACGCATCCGCGGGCAGGGCCGAAATGTCGAAATTTTCTCGGGCGCGGGCCGGCGTTTTCGGTGTGGTCAGGAGCGCCGTCCCGCGCTGCGCCGCCCACGCCAGTAGCACCTGCGCCGGCGTTCTGCCCACTCGTTCGGCGATCGCCAGGATCACCGGGTCTTCCAGCGCGCCGGGCCTGATGCCGTGACACAGGGGCGCAAAGGCCAGGAACACGATCCCGCGCTCGCGGCAGAACCGCAGCAGCTCGATTTCCGGCAAGTACGGGTGTGCCTCGACCTGAATCACCGCGGGCTTGATTCTGGCGGCCGGGTACAAACCGGCTAGGGCATCCAGGCCAATGTCCGAAAGTCCAATCGCCCGACAGCGCCCGCCGTCAACGAGCGCCTCCATCGCCCGCCACGTTTCCAGCAAGGTGACATCGGCATCGTAGAGGACGTTGCCGTCCTGATCCCGCGGATCCTGCTCGTCCCCCGGGGCGAACGCGAAGGGCGTGTGCATCAGGTACAGGTCGAGGTATTCGAGCCCGAGCCGCTCCAGGCTCGCGCTGAATGCGCGCTGAATGCGCGCTGCACGCGCTCCGCGCGATGATTCGTGTTCCAAAGCTTCGTGGTGATAAACAGTTCTTCACGCCCGATGCGACCGGAGGCCAGTGCAAGCCGCAGGGCCGCACCCGCCTCGCGCTCATTGCGATAGCGTTCCGCACAGTCGATATGGCGGAAGCCGGCTTGCAATGCATCCCCGGTAGCGCGCAAGGTTTCAACGGGATCGGCAATCAGCGTACCGAACCCCAGCACCGGGAGCTGGCCGGTACCGCAATGAAGGGCAAGGCGCAGGGTGCGAAAATCGGGGGTATTCACAGGTCGAGTACCAGGTCGCGCGTCGGCTGCGCGCAGCACAGGAGCACGTTGCCCGCCGCCGCCGGCTCAAGCGGATCGGGGCCATAGGCGACCTCGCCTGAAACCAGGCCGCTTTCGCAGTTGTGACAGACTCCGCTGCGGCACGACCAGCGCACCGGCACATCACACGCCTCCGCGAATTCCAGCAGGCTCTTGTATGTGCCGGGTTTCCAGTGGGCCGCGATACTGCTGCGCGCGAAGGAGATCAGCGGACCCGTGTTGCCATCCTGAGCCGGCGGATGAGGAGGGCGCCGCAGGGAATCGACCACCCCCGGCCGCAGCGATTGACCGCCTTCAAACAGCTCCGCGTGGACCCTTCCGGGGGCGACACCGAGCGCGGCGAGCGTGTCCTTCATTTCGCTCATGAAGCGCGGCGGCCCGCACAAGTAGACATCCGCCTCCGGTGGCACAGCGAGCGCTTCGAGTGCCGAGCGCGAGAGATGCCCGGCCGCATCGAAGTCCTTGCCGAGCGCATCTTCTGCGCGAGGCTGGCTGTAGCACACATGGCGCCGCGCGTCGCCCAGCGTGAGCAGGAGGCGGCCAACTTCGGCCGCAAAGGGATGGTGTGCCCCATCGCGCGCGGCATGCAGCCACAGCACCGGGCGCGTCGAGTGCTGCGCGGACAGCGCATGCAGCATCGCCAGCACCGGCGTCGCGCCAATGCCCGCACTCAGCAGCACCACCGGACCCGCTTGCGAATTCAATACGAAGCTGCCATGGGGCGCACTCACGTCGAGGGAGTCCCCGACCTTCAGCCGCTGCTGCAGGTAGGCGCCGCCGCGTCCCCCCGGCTCAATCTTCACACTGATGCGATAGCGCTCCCGTGAGACCGGCCCGGAAAGGGAGTAGCTGCGGTAGAGCAGGGCGTCGGCAGCCGGATGCAGCCGGACGACGAGGTACTGGCCGGGCAGTGCCTGCGGCAGCGGCGAGCCATCCGCGTTTTGCAGCGTCAATGAGAGAACGTCTGCGGATTCCTGATGCAGTGAGGTCACGAGCAGGGTTCTGAAACCCGGCGCAGACGGATGCGCCGCCGCCTCGGGCATCAGTCCCGCATTGCCGCCCGCATGAGATTGCAGCAAGGCCTCGAGCGAGGTTCGCCATCCTGGTGACAGGGCCTCGATTTGCAGCGCGCGTTTGAGCTTCTCGGGCGGATGCCCGGGCAGGTACAAGAGCGCATTGACCTCGGCGATGGTCATCCGCTCCCGCGCCTCGCCCACTTTCTCGATCGTGTCCCCGGCACCCACCTCTCCCTCGCGCAGCACCCGCAGGTAAAACCCTGGGCGCCCGCTGGAGGTCAGCAGGGCCGGCATCCGCGGTTCATCCATCCGGATGCCGATCCGATAGCAGGTCACGCGCGGTTGGGAGACCTCGAACAGCGCACTGCCGATCTGGTACCGGTCTCCGACGCACACCTCATCATCGGCCAGACCTTCAACGGTGAAGTTCTCGCCGAACTGGCCGGGCACAAAATCATGGCGCTGAAGCTGCTGTTGCCAGTAGCGATAGGATTCGATCTGGTAGACAAACACCGCGCGGTTCACGCCGCCGTGTCCCGCCTTGTCTCCTTGTCCGTCACCCTCAAGGTTCAGTCGGGCGGCCCGGCAGCGCCACCGCACGGGCTCCTTCCAGATGCCGGTGCGAATGGTTTCCCCGCGCCACAGAATGTCCCGCGGCAGGCCGACATTCACTGACAACAGGCGTGCCACACCGGCGCTCTAGCGGGTGCCGTAGCCCGTGAAGATGTAGTCCTTCCCGGCCACCGCGGTATGACAGGCGAAGCCGCAGGTGGGCGTCCCGGTCTTATCCGGTGCATAGCTGTGGGTCGCGGAGTCGTAATCAAACACCGCACACGCCCAGCCCTTCGTATCCGGATACTTCTTGCTGTCCTTCTCGATCAGGAACACATCCTGCAGCGTGTCCGGCACCCGAACCCAGAACGGGGATTCGGTGTTGACCTTGGGGCGCCACTCGATCTTGGCGATCTTCGAGCCATCCGGGAACGGCTGCCCGTTGCCCGCAATGCCGTCGCGGTAGGCCTTGATCATGATCGGATTCGCGACCATCACCTTGAGCAGACTTTCGGTCTGGCTCACCGCCACCAGCACCCGGGGGGATCTCAATAGGCCTCGATTGAACATGTATATCTCCGGATGAAAGGCAGCGAGCGGATCGCAAGCCATCACACCAAAGGAGATTTCCCCGGGCCATTGGACCTAGGTGTTGGACCGCAGGCGCGCGTCTGCACGCGAGGCGACCTTGTCTTATACCTATGGATTATTGGCGCGCGTGAAGTGCTGTGCGAGTTTCTTCACCAGATGTGAAGAAGGGATGTCATGCAAGCACTGAATGCTCTAAGCCGCGAGACCGCTCCGATTACCCTCGCGCAGCAGTATCGCTCGGTCCGGCGCGCGACCCAGCTCCTGACGGCGGAGCTCTCCGATGCCGATGCCACCGCGCAGTCGATGAGCGATGCGAGTCCGGCCAAATGGCATCTCGCTCATAGCACCTGGTTCTTCGAAAGCATGGTGCTGGCCGCGCATCTGCCCGGGTATCGGGTGTTTGATGATCGGTTCGGCTTTCTCTTCAACTCTTACTATGAAAGTCTGGGCGCGCGGCATCCGCGACCCAATCGCGGTCTTCTGACCCGCCCCACGCTCGATACGGTGTATGCGTATCGCGAGCACGTCGATGCGGGCATCGGGCGTCTGCTGGCGCGCGGCCCGAGTGCGGAAGCCGCGAGCCTGATCGAGTTGGGCTGTCATCACGAACAGCAGCATCAGGAACTGTTGCTGACGGACATCCTGCATCTGTTCGCACAAAGCCCGTTGCGCCCCTGTTTCAAGGCGCCCGAGCCGTTGCCGGTGGACACCCGGCCGCGTGGGGCCACGAATTTCCGGCGTTTCGAAGGGGGGCTGATCGAGATCGGTCACGGCGGCGGCGGCTTTGCGTTTGATTGCGAAGGCCCGCGTCATCGCGTGATCCTCGAGCCCTTCCGGCTCGCGACCCGGCAGGTCACCAACGGGGAATGGGTGGAGTTCATCCGCGCAGGGGGCTATGGCGACCCCCTGCTGTGGCTCTCCCAGGGCTGGAGCGCAGTCCAGGCGGGCAATTGGGTGGCGCCGCTGTACTGGGAGCGGCATCAGGATGCGTACTGGTCGATGACGCTTCGCGGTCTGCAGCCCCTGGACCTCGATGCGCCGGTCACTCACGTGAGTTATTTCGAGGCCGACGCCTTTGCGCGCTGGGCCGGCAAGCGCCTGCCGACGGAAGCCGAATGGGAGCACGCGGCGGCCGATGTGACCCACACCGGGAATTTCGCCGACTCCGGTCGGCTGCGGCCCCTGCCGGCACCGCCCGGGTCGGCTCTGCGCCAGATGTTCGGCGATGTCTGGGAATGGACCCGCAGCGCCTTTGCGCCGTACCCGGGATTCAAAGCATCCGCGGGCGCCGTGGGCGAGTACAACGGCAAGTTCATGTGCGGCCAGTTCGTGCTGCGCGGCGGTTCGTGCGCCACGCCGGCCGCCCACATCCGCAGCTGTTATCGCAACTTCTTCCCGCCCGACGCGCGCTGGCAGTTCAGCGGCGTGCGCCTGGCCGAGGATGCTCCGGCAGCCAAAACCACGCGGCGCGCGGATTGTTTCAACGAGCGCTTTCACGCGGATGTGATGGAAGGCCTCGGCCGGCCCAGCAAGAGCCTGCCCAGTCGCTGGCTCTACGATGACCGCGGCAGCGAGCTCTTCGAGGAGATCACGCGACTGCCCGAGTACTATCCGACGCGCACCGAGACGCAGATTCTGCGCGAGCAGGTACACGAGATTGCGGCCTTCTGCGGTGCCCATCGGACCGTGCTCGAGTACGGCGCGGGCGCCGGCATCAAGACCGAGATCCTGATCCGCGCGCTGGAGCATCCGCGGTTGTACGTGCCGGTGGACATCGCCGCGGATTTCCTGGATCGGACCACCGAGCGCTTCCGGCGGCTCTTCCCGGAACTTGCCATACGGCCGGTGGCGGCGGATTTCAGCGCGGATTTCGCACTGCCGGAGTGGATTCCGCTGCCGAATCGCGTGGCGTTCTTTCCCGGCTCCACCATCGGCAACCTCAACCCGCGCGATGCTGCCGCTTTCCTGCGGCGCATACGCGATCAGGTCGGCCCGGGCGGCAAGGCCCTGATCGGCGCCGATCTGTGCAAGCCGGTGGAAGTGCTGTTGCCCGCCTACGATGATGCCGCCGGTGTGACCGGTGCCTTCAACCTGAATCTGCTCACCCGTATCAATCGCGAGCTGCACGGTAACTTTCTGCCGCAGAACTTTGCGCATGTTGCCAAGTGGAACGAGAGCGAGGTCGCGGTGGAGATGCACCTGGTGAGTCAGTGCCGCCAGACCGTCACGGTGGGGCTGCAGGAATTTGAATTTGCGGCCGGGGAATCCATCCATACCGAGAGTTCGCGCAAATATGACTTGGCCGGCTTTACGCGGCTTGCGAATCGCAGCGGTTGGCAGGTCGAGCGCGTCTGGACCGATGAGGCCAAGCAATTTGCCATTTTCGGCCTCGCGTAAGCCTTGAGCCATTTCATTTCGAGGAGAGGGATCGTGAATTCAAAGTGCTACCGAGGAGTGCTGGTCGCGGCATTGCTGCTTACGGCCTCCGCGTTCGTGGCGGCGGCGGCGCCTCCTCAGGAGATCCGCATCGAGCCCGTCACGCCCGAATACTGGCGGGTAATCCTCGATCATCCGCCCTTCAATATCTTTGGGCCCGAGACCATCCCGCAGATGCAGGCGGTGATCTCGCAGATCGAAACCGATCCGAACCTGAAGGTCGTGGTCTTCAGCAGTGCGGTGCCCGGATTCTTTCTCACGCACTACGATTTTGTCCCACCCCTTGCTGCGACCACCGATTTGCCGCCGGGGCCGACTGGTTTGGCGCCGGTGCCGGATATGTTCGTGCGTCTGACCCGCGCGCCGGTGGTCTCCATCGTCGCCATCCGTGGGCGCGCGACCGGGGTCGGCAGCGAACTCTCGCTGGCCAGCGACCTGCGCTTCGCCAGCCGCGAGAAGGCCATCCTGTCGCAATGGGAAGTGGGGGCCGGACTGGTTCCCGGCGGCGGACCCATGGCGCGCCTGCCCCGGCTCATCGGCCGCGGACGGGCGCTCGAGGTGCTCCTGACCGGTGAGGACATCGACGGTGATCTGGCCGAGCGCTACGGCTATGTGAACCGCTCCTTGCCCGATGCCGAACTGGATCCGTTCGTCGACCGCATGGCCCGTCGCATCGCGACCTTCGACAAGCAGGCCATCGCCGATATCAAGCGCATCGTCAACAGCTCGAACCTGCCCCCCGACAACGAAATCGGCGCCAACTGGGATGGATTCATCGCCTCGGCACAGCGTCCACAGGCCCAGGAGCACGTCAAGAAACTGATGGCGCTCGGGCTGCAGGAGAAACCGGATGCAGAAATCCATCTCCCGGAATTCACCGCCGCCACGCTCGGCGGCACGACACCCTAAGCATTCACTTCCCAGGAGTAATCCATGAAGATTCTGATGGTCCTGACCTCGCACGACATTCTCGGCAACACCGGCCGCAAGACGGGTTTCTGGCTGGAGGAGGGCGCCGCGCCGTACTACGTGTTTCGCGACGCCGGCGTGGAGCTCACGCTCGCCACGCCCAAGGGCGGTCAACCGCCCATCGATCCGAAGAGCGACCTGCCCGAAAATCAGACCGCGGCCATGGCGCGCTTCAAGAAGGATCCCGTCGCGCAGAAGGACTTCGCGAACACCAAGAAGCTCGCGGACGTGAAGTCCGAAGACTACGACACCATTTTCTACGTCGGCGGCCATGGCCCGATGTGGGATCTGGTCAACAACCCCACGTCGATCGCGCTCATCGAGGCGTTCTACAACTCCGGCAAGCCCGTCTCGGCGGTCTGCCACTCCCCGGCGGTGTTTCACCTGGTGAAGTACCAGGGTGAGCCGCTCGTCAAGGGCAAACGGATCACCGGCTTCACCAATGAAGAGGAAGCGGCCGTGAATCTGACGCACGTGGTGCCCTTTCTGGTGGAGGATGAACTCAAGCGCGTCGGCGGCCTCTTCGAGAAGGTTCCGGCCTGGAGTCCGCACGCGATCATCGATGGACGCCTGGTCTCGGGTCAGAACCCCGCCTCCTCAACCGGCACGGCGCGCGCGCTGCTGCGCCTGCTGGCGCGGCCGGCCTCGACCTGGAACACGATCGAGATCTCCCACGAGGCCGCCGAAGATGCTCACCAAGCCGCCTGAGAGGAGCGAGGTGCGCATGGGGCTGGAAGTCGTGGTCATCCCGGTCGCGGATGTGGATTGCGCGCGACGCTTCTATACGCGTCTGGGCTGGCGGCTCGATGCGGACATCGTGAAGGGCGCGCACTTCCGGCTGGTGCAGTTCACGCCACCGGGTTCGCAGTGCTCGATTCACTTCGGCACCGGCATCACCTCGGCGATCCCCGGATCTGCGGGTGCTTTGTACCTGGTGGTGTCGGACATCAGCGCCGCGCGCGAAGCGCTGCTCGAACGGGGTGTCGAGGTCAGCAACATCTTCCACCGCACCCCGGGCAGCGAGTATCTGGGAGGCCCGGAGCCGCAGCACAAGAGTTATGCCTCGTTCGTTTCCTTCCATGATCCGGATGGCAATGCGTGGGTCGTACAGGAGGTGACCGAGCGCTTACCCGGGCGTCAGACCGAAGAGTTCGCCGCTTCGTGAGTCGTGACTACGACGTGATCGTGCTGGGTGGCGGCTCGCCCGGCGAGCACTGTGCTGGCGCGCTCGCCGCGGCCGGTCAGGCGGCGGGCAAGGGCGAGGTGGAGGTCGAGCGCGCCCTGGCCTGGCGGGACTACATGGTCTCGGGCTACTCCGATGTGGGCCAGGAGCGTTGGCTCGGTGCCCAGGGCATTCAGCTGCTGCGCGGGCATGGCCGGCTGGCCGGCACCGGAGTCGTCGAGGTTGCCGGGGAACGTTACTACGCGGCTCAGGTCATCCTCGCCACCGGGTCCGATCCCGTCCGTCCGCCCATTGCCGGCCTCGCAGGGTTGGAGGGCATCTGGACCAATCGCGAAGCGACCGCGATGAAGTCGGTGCCGAGGCGACTGCTGGTCCTGGGTGGCGGTCCGGCCGGCGTTGAGCTGTCGCAGG
>Ga0210385_10001389_pt1 | contig 15092 bp, 12 predicted proteins | sample IncBWH26OmetaG_FD_160107 | JGI IMG/M metagenome (GOLD analysis project Ga0210385, IMG submission 160107) | Forest soil microbial communities from Barre Woods Harvard Forest LTER site, Petersham, Massachusetts, United States - Inc-BW-H-26-O ...
CAGGTCGACGCCCTGGACTATTTCGCGGGCCACCTGAATGCCGTAGTCTTCGACAAAGATGAGGCGCTTTGAAACTTCGGGATCGCGCGACAGATTGACGATCTCGCGGATGAGGGTCTTGCCCGGGTGATCCTTGGGATGGGCCTTGCCGGCGATGACGATCTGTACCGGCGTCTTCGTATTGTTGAGAATGCGCTTGAGGCGGGCCACATCGCGGAAGAGCAGAGTGGCGCGCTTATAAGTGGCAAAGCGCCGTGCAAAGCCGATGGTGAAGACTTCGGGCTCGAGTACTTCCTGGAGGCGGCGGACCTCGGCGGCCGAAGCCTTGCGCTGCACCGCGGCGTTGACGGCGCGCTCGCGAACGAACGCGACCATGCGGCGCTTGCGTTTGCGGTGCATCTCCCAGAGTTCCTGGTTCGGGATTTCCTGAACCAGTTCCCACATTTTGGCGTCTTCCAGGCGTTCGCGCCAATCCGGCTGCAAATATTGATCGTAGAGGGCGGCAAGATCGCCGTTGATCCAGGTAGGGGAGTGGACGCCGTTGGTGACGGAAGTGATGGGAACTTCAGTTACCGGAAGCCGGGGCCAGAGATCCTGGAACATCTCCTGCGATACGGCGCGATGCAGCACGCTGACGGCGTTGCGGAAGGCCGATGTTTTAAGCGCCAGGACGGCCATTGAAAAGCGTTCGGAGGGATCCTGAAGATTTTTTCTGCCTAAGGCGAGCAGATATTCGAAGGGGAAATGGGCCTGCTCGCAGTAGTAGCGGAAATAGTCGTAGACCAGGGTGGAATCGAAGAGGTCGATGCCGGCGGGAACGGAGGTGTGGGTCGTGAAGACGTTGCTGAGGCGAGTAGCTTCGAGCGCCTGGTCGAAAGCGAGACCGTGTTCCTGCATCAGGACGCGCACGCGCTCGATGGCCAGGAACGCGGAATGGCCTTCGTTCATGTGATGGACGGTTGGCCTGATGCCGAGCTTCTTGAGCGCGCGCAGGCCGCCGATACCGAGCACGATCTCCTGGCGAATGCGCTTGTGAATGTCGCCGCCGTAGAGCTGGTCGGTGATTTCGCGGTTCTCCGCCAAGCGGTTCTTGGGAGTGTTGGTATCGAGAAGGTAGAGCTTCACGCGACCGACATCGATGTGCCAGACGTTGACGAACACCTCGCCGGTGGGCAGCGTGACGCTGACCTCGACCTGTTCGCCTTTTTCGTCGAGGCACGCACGGACCGGCAAAGTGTAGAAGTCGTTCAACGGGGTGCGCTCCTGCTGCCAGCCGTCGGGATTCAGATACTGCTGCAGGTAGCCGCGCTGATAGAGCAGACCCACGCCGGCGAGGGCGAAATCGTGATCGCTGGCGGCTTTGAGGTGATCGCCCGACAGCAGGCCGAGGCCGCCGGAGTAGATCTGCATGCAATCGAGGAGACCGTACTCCATGGAGAAATACGCGATCCGGGGCGTGTCTTCGCTGGGCGGAGCGGTGTGCAGATAGCTGTCATGACGCTCGCAGGCGCGCTTATAGAGGAGCAGGAAGCGGGGATCGGAGGCGGCGCGATCCAGCTTTTCCTGAGGGATCCTACCCAATAACTGGATAGGATTGTGATTGCACTCTTTCCAGAGCGCGGGATCCAAGCGGCGGAACAGCGACCGAATGGTGTGGTCCCAACTCCAAAGCAGGTTGTACCCAATTTCGGAGAGGCGATGGAGGCTCGCCGGAAGCGCGGGACGGACCAAGAACTCTTTCAGAGGCTGAATCTGATACGGCATGTCGTACTACTCAGTGGTTCCCAAGATGTAGTGGTTGGAATCAATTAAATTTAGCAGAGCGGCTGGTAATATTACGTCGGCTTGGCACAATAGCGTGTGGCTAAATTGAAACGAGGCTTTAACCCCATTATCACACGGTCTAATTGATTCCTAATGGAACAGAGCGCTTCGTACCTCTCTTTTCGTGACGTCTCTTACCGTGTCGCGGGCCGTTCGATTCTGGAACGACTGACGCTGGATGTCGAGCTGGGTGAAACGCTGGTGCTGCTGGGGCGCAGCGGGTCCGGGAAGACGACGGCATTGCGGCTGATCAATCGGCTGCTGGAACCGACGGCGGGGACGATTTTTCTGGATGGGCGGGACACCCGGACGGTGGACGCGATCGAGCTGCGGCGCGGCATCGGCTATGTGATCCAGGAGTTCGGACTGCTGCCGCACTGGACGGTGGAGCAAAATGTGGCGCTGGTGCCGCGGCTGTTGGGGTGGCCGGTGGCGCAGCAGAAGCAGAAGGCGCAGGAGCTGCTGGAGCAGGTAGGGCTGAGCGGCGAGATGGGCGGGCGGCATCCGCATGAGCTGTCGGGCGGGCAACGGCAGCGGGTGGCGGTGGCGCGGGCTTTGGCGGCGGGTGCGCGGCTGCTGTTGTTCGATGAACCATTCGGCGCGCTGGACCCGGTGACGCGGCACGAGATGCAGCAGCAATTTTTAGAGCTGCGGCGAAGGTATGAGGTGGCGTCGGTGTTCGTGACGCACGACTTGATGGAGGCGCTGACGATTGGGACGAAGATCGCGGTGCTGGATCGCGGGAAGCTGGAGGCGTTGGTGACGCCCGATGAATTTTTCAGAGTGGAGACGCCGACGGCAAGAGCGTTTTTGGAGACGCTGCCGAGGGGGATGAGAGGAGGGTAGAGGGCAGTTTGAGCAGCGAATATGTAAGTGGGCGTTGAATACTGTCGCCGAAAGCATGAACAGAGGCGGTCGGGTAGCCTGAAGTCCAGAACTACTGCCGAATCGAAAGCCTCACTGAGAGAGCTTGAGCGTAGCCATCCAAGCCGGGAAACAGGGTCGAGCGATCAATGTTCATACGAGATAGCTCTCGCAATATTTCCGCTCTGCGGCTGTTCGGAATGATGATTTTCACAACTTGGGCGGGCTTCCATACCGGTGCGAAATATTCCGGATATTTGCCCATTGCGATTTGCTGGAGCAGGTTCGATTCAAAATCGAAGATACCGAGATTTCCTGGGCAAAGAAACAGGCCCTGTTGACTCGCCAAACGCTCGCTGTGCCTTGCGGGTTGCGCGCTGCAGACGAACGGAATTTGATTGCTCAGCACTGCTCGTCGGAACATACCTGCCGAACTAAGTCGACTAGCTACGTCTCCCCCGCAAGAGATCTTCCTCGTTGAATATTGTCTCTCTAGCCCACTCTTGTAAGACCCTGATTCTCTCGACCGCTCGCTCATCGCATGCATCTCGATTGAGGGCCCAAACTGCACAGTTCTTCGCGCGATTCCGGTTTTCCAGAGCAAAATACAGAGCGATGTATGGGGATGCGGTGACATCGAGCAACCGTGTTGGACATCCGTGGTGCTGCATCAGAGCCAACCACTCGAGGTCATCGTCGTCAGCGGGGAAGTTGCTCATCAGCAAATGTGCCCGCGACTTGAAGCGCGATAAAAGAAAGTTTTCCGCCCCGCAAATATCCAACCTGAACTCGGGAGCGGCCCGTTCTAGCGAGGAAGAGAGAGACCAACGGGAGTCGGCGTGACCTCGGAACACCCAATGGGTGGCCTGCAAGCGATCGAACGCACATCGAACCTCCGGCATCGAAAAGGCTCGTACCTTTTCAACGTACCGCGCCAGATGATCGTACGGTACTGGGCCGTGTGCGAGGTGCTTAGTCGGAAGCTTACGCCCTGCTCCGTCATATTGATGGGGCGGCACCTGACCCATTAGGCTTTGAGGCTACTAATGGTAAGATTACCTCAATTTCTGATCACAGAACCGCGGCAAATGTGTCGCCGCCCATCGTAAGATGCTCGTTTAGTTGGCACCTCAACGCGAGTCTGTGGCGCAATTCAGTAAACTGATAAATGAGGGGTATGCCTGCGGACCAGACATTCGATCGCATCACTGTCGAGGCCGGGAAATGCGGTGGGAAACCGTGCATTCGCGGCATGCGGATCACGGTGCGGCGGGTCTTGGAACTTCTGGCCACATACCCTACCCATGCTGAACTTTTCGCGGAGTATCCCTTTTTAGAAGAAGCGGATCTCCAACAGGCTCTCGCATACGCCGCCGCCAGCGTTGACGATCAGACGGTCCATGTGAACCACGTCGCTTGAAAAGAGTTCTGCTCGACCAGGGACTCTCGCCACGTACAGCGGAACTACTGCGGCGAGAGGGCTGGGAAGCTATTCACGTGGGCGATGTTCGCCTGGATCTTGCAGAAGACGCCGAAATCCTGGAGTTTGCAGATTGCGGGAATTGGACATGCATTACGCTGGATCACGATTTTCACGCGCACCTGGCGATCAGCCGAGCCGGCCGGCCTTCCGTAGTTTTCCTGCGGGCCCACGGTTTGAATTCAGAGGCGCAGGCAAATCTCATCCGCAACGTTTGGAGCCATTGCGAGGCGGACATTGAAAGAGGCGCCGCCGTTTCCGCCGGTTTGCGATCAATCCGGCTCCGGAAGCTCCCGCTGCGCTGATTAGTCATCCTGGGCGGCACTATGCTCGCGCCGTGGCTATATCGTCCGGTAAATCGATTTATGCGGCGCCGTGATTTCGGCTTGAGCGACAATCTAGAGATACGCTTCTCGAGTTTCACCCGTTTAGCGTGCAGTTCGGCCCCGTTCGCTTGGCGAGCTGTAAAGTCTCAGTCGACTCAGATTCATTCCCCGTTTTCGGGAACCACATAAAGGAGAAGTGAAGATGAGCGAACTGCAGGATTTTCTATGCCTCAATTACGCCGAGTTGGAAGAGTTGAACTTGAAGGCCAAGGAGGAGCGTACCAAGCGCGTTCCGATCGGGCAGATTCAAGAAGAGCGGCTGAAGTACCTGACAGACGAGAAGCGCATTAAGGCAATCACCTTGCTGTTCAGCGACCTGGAAGGCCGCTTGCACATTCTCGATTACGACAAAAAGTTTTTGATCAAGAGCTGGGACAATCTGACCTTCGACGGCTCTTCCATTCGAGGCTTCACGGCGCAGAAAGAGAGCGATTTGCGGCTTGGCATCGACTGGGGTTCTTTCTATTGGACGCCGGCCGATGTATTTGGGCCCGGCAAGGTGATGGTGTTCGGCGAGGTCATCGACAAGAATGGCGGACCTTATGCAGGCGACATGCGGGCCGTTCTCAAGGCGTATGCGGCGAGCGTTTACCAATCCCACGGCTACACGCTGAATGCCGCGAACGAGATCGAAGGGTTTCTCTTCAAGGGCGTGGATGCGGAGAAGCACTTCCACGAGACGGGCAGATTCGAATATGTCAACACGGGCGGTTATTATCATTCGCTGCCAGGCGATCCGCTGCGCTTGTTCATCGACTCGGCGTCCGAAGTGCAGCGGGCCATGGGGTTTCAGAACGAAAAAGACCACCCGGAAGTGGCGCCGTCGCAATTCGAGATCAACTACGGCTATTCGGAAGTGGTGAATGCCGCCGACCAGATTCAGATCTATAAGCTGATCTGCCGGCAAGTTGCGACGAAGATGGGGATGACGGCGAGCTTTCTACCCAAACCGATTGTCGGGGTGAACGGAACCGGCATGCACACGAACATTTCGATCACGCAGAATGGCAAGAATCTGTTTTGGGATCCGGAGGGCCTCGAAAAGGTCAGCTCGTTTGCCTGGGACTTCGTCGATCGGATATTGACGCACGGGAACGACCTTTGCTTGATTATGAATGCCAGCGTGAATGCGTACCGCCGGCTAGATCCGCATTTCGAGGCACCCAATCAATTGAAGGCGTCGGCTACGGACCGCGGGTCGATGGTGCGGATTCCGATCGGAAACGAGCGGAGCGCGCGTATCGAAGTCCGCGCCGTTGGTCCGGATGCGAATCCTTACATGGTGCTGTACTCGCTGTTCAAGACCGGACTCGACGGAGATATCGCGGCGATTGACAATCTACGGAGCGCGCCACGGTTTCTGCCCGATAACATTTACGATGCTATCGCGCATTTTCGAAGCGCCGAGTGGACCGGGAAATTGTTTGGCGACGACGTCAAAGAACGCTATGCGGAGTTGAAGACCGCGGCGGCCGACCGCTGCCCGAGAGCGCTCGGAACCATCGTGAAAAGACCCGAGGTGCAGCATCATCACGAAGTTTACAATCAATTCCTCTGGAACATGTTCTAAGAAAACTGCCGGTGGGCCGTTATACAATCCACCGTGATGATCAAGAGAACGGTTGTTGCGGCGGCGGCGGTTCTATCCGGGGCGGCGTTTTGGGCGTACTCGGAAGATACCGGGCACATCGAGAAGCTCGATGCTGGGTTGGATGCACTTATCCAGACGAGTGCGAAGATCGAGCGCGTCGCGACCGGGTTCAAGTGGACCGAAGGGCCGGTGTGGATTCACGCCGGCTATCTGCTGTTCGCCGATATTCCGAGCAATAGCATCCGGAAATGGACGCCGGGCGATGGCGCGAGCATCTGGATGCAGCCGAGTGGATACAAGGGATCGGCGCCGTATGGCGGGCCGGAGCCGGGCTCGAACGGGATGACGCTCGATTCAAGCGGGCGGCTGACGGTGGCGGGACATGCACAGCGGGATGTGTGGCGGCTGGAATCAATGGATCCGCACGGGCAGGTGACGATCCTTGCGGAGAGATACCAGGGCCAGCGGCTGAATAGTCCGAACGATTTGATCTATAAGTCGGATGGCGCGCTGTATTTTACTGATCCGCCGTATGGGTTTCGCACGCAGAGCGATCAAGATCCCGATAAGGAGTTGCGCGTGAATGGAGTCTATCGGATTCCGCACGCGATCGATCGGAAGCCCGGGGCGCCGCCCGACGACTCGAAGCTGGAGTTGCTGACGCACGACATGCCGCGCCCGAACGGGCTCGTGTTTTCGCCGGATGAGAAGTATTTGTACGTGGACAACTCCGAGCCGCAGAAGGTTTGGGTGCGCTATGCGGTGAATGCGGACGGATCGTTGAGCCGCGGCCGCAAGCTGTTCTTCGACGCGACTTCGGACACGGCGCCGGGAGCGCCAGACGGGATGAAAGTAGACCGCAGCGGCAACATCTATAGCGCGGGACCGGGAGGAGTGTGGATCTTTTCGCCGGAAGGAAAGCATCTGGGCACGATTCGCATGCCGGAAAAAGTCTCGAATGTCGCGTGGGGAGATGAAGACGGCATGACGCTGTATATTACGGCGAGCAGCAGCGTGTATCGCGTGCGAACGGATGTGGGCGGAGTGAGGCCGTAGCCGGCATCCTTCGCGCCGCGTTCCCGGCGGCGCTTATATCGGCACGTATTGCGCGAGGTAACGCTTAGCCATGATGAAACCAGTTTTGAAATCGGGGCTGAAGTCGGGGCCGGGGTCGTCTGCGCCGTAAAACGGATCTTCCTGTTCGACGCTCATGGCGCCGTCATAGCCGGCTTCCTGGAGAATGCTGAAGAAGTCGCGCCAGTTGATAGAGCCCATGCCGGGAATGCGATAGGTCCACCAGCGCGCCTTGTTGACGGGATTGATGCCGCCCGCGCGCAGGACAGGCCAGAAGATTTCCGTATCCTTCAAATGCACATCGTAAATGTGGTTGACGAAGTCGCGCGCGGTTTGGATGGGATCCATGAACTGGCGGACCAGATGCGATGGGTCATACTGCAGGCCGACGTAGGGTGAATCGCCGAAGCCTTTGAAGAGCGCTTCGAAACCAACGGGGCTGGTCGCGATGTTGGGGGCCTCGGGGTACGGCTCCCACAGGATGCGGACGTGGTTCTGCTCGCAGGCAGGGAAATATTTTTCGGTGTAGACGCGCACGATTTCATCAACCTGCTGCTGGAATTCTTTGCTCGGGTCTTTGCCGGATTGAGTGCCGATGTAAGGAATGCCGAGCTTGCCGGCGAGGTGGATGGACTTGACGAAGTAGTCGATTTCGCGGGCGCGCTCAGCGGGATCAGCGGCGATCGAGTTGTTGCCAACCTGCAAGGCCGAGACATGCATGTCGAATTTGCGGAGGGTGGTTTTGACCTCGTCGATTTGGGAGTCCGTGATGGTTAAAGCATCGAGCGTCGAGCCAGGACTGGAGCCGAGGATCATGCTGGTGAAGCCTTCGGACTTGGCGAACTCAACGTTGGCGGGCGTGTAGGGGCCGAGAACGCCGAGCTTCGGCTTCCATTCCGCATGCGGTTCGCGGTGATGCGGATGGGCCGGCCGGGGCGATGGGCTGGGCGGTGCAGACTGGGTCTGGCCTTTGAGGGCGGCGGCCAGGGCGAGCGAACCAACGAGGGTGCGTCTGGTCATAGGTGAACACAGTGTATCGAGTTGCGCGACTGAGGATCAGGCGAGCTCGAGGCCGCGCGTTTCCGGTACCCAGAGAGCAGCGATGGCCGCGCAGGCGAAGGCGACGGCACAGGCTGAGAAGCTCCAGGAGAGGCCATGCGCTTGGCCGAGCGAACCAATGACGAAGGGTGCGAGAGAGCTGAGGCCGCGGGCGGCGTTATAAGAGATGCCTAACGCGGTGGCGCGAATGGGCGTGGGAAACAGTTCGCTGCCAACGACGCCCGAGCCGGTGAAGAATCCGCTTCCAAAGAACGCGGCGATGCAGGCGGTGAGCAGAATCAGGCCGGGGCGGCGCGCGGCTGCGAAGGCTGGAACAGTGAGAGCCGCCAGCACCAGGTAGAAGATGAGTGTGCGCTTGCGGCCGAAGCGGTCAGCAAGAACGCCGAAGAGCAGGTAGCCGGGGAAAATTCCGCAAAGATTCAGGACCACCAGAAAGGAGGTGAAATCGAGCGCATTGAAGTTGCGGCCGCCGCGCGCGAGCGGGAGCGCGAGATAGGCGGGAATCCAGGTGAAGAGGCCCCACCAGGCGAACATGCCGAAGGTATTCATCGTGAGCAAAGCGAAGAGGCGAGGCAGGGCGGTGCGCCAGAGTTCGCGGAGGTGAGTTGCCGAGGTAGGTTGTTGTCTATGGCGCTGCCAGAGGGCAGGCTCGGGCACGCCGCGTTGAATCCAGAAAACGACCAACGCGGGCAACACTCCGGCGAAGAAGACCCAACGCCAATTAGCGCGCGCGAGGATGAGATGGGCGACGACGGCAGCGAGCGCGTAGCCGATAGCCCAACTGCTCTGCACGATGCCGAGGGCGCGACCGCGCCATGCGCCCGGCCATGTTTCGGCGACCAGCGTTGCGCCCGAGTTCCATTCGCCGCCCATGCCGAGGCCGAGCAGAAAACGAAAGAGAGCAAGCATAGCGATGGTGGTAGAGAGGCCGCAGGCGAACGTGAAGACCGAGTAAGTAAGAATGCTGAGGCTGAGCATGCGGCGGCGGCCGGCGCTGTCGGCGAGCAAGCCGAAGATGAGACTGCCGATGGCAGAGGCGACGAGCGTGAGTGTGTTGAGCAGGCCAGCGGTTGCCTGCGTCATTCCGAATTCGCGCATAAGGGTTGCGAGAACGATCGAATAGAGCATCACGTCGAAGGCGTCGAGCATCCAGCCGAGCGCGGCAGCCACCAGGGTCTGGCGTTGAGCGGAAGTCGTGCTTCGCCATCGGAACGCAGGGTCCATAGAGAAGAGAATAGGATGGGCATGCGAATAGCAATCGATACGGGCGGAACATTTACCGATTGTGTTTATGTCGCGGATGGCCGTTTGCGGGTGTTGAAGTTGCCCTCGACACCCGCGAATCCAGCACGAGCCGTGCTGGAGGCCGTTGGGCAGATCGCGAGTGGCAAAGCGGCGGAGATTCGGCATGGCACGACGGTGGGAACCAATGCGCTGCTCGAGCGCAAAGGCGCGCGGGTTGCGTTTGTCACTACGGCGGGCTTCGAGGACACGATCGCGATTGGGCGGCAGGCGAGGCCCAAGCTGTACGACCTGTTTTTCACCAAAGAGCCACCGCTGGCGCCGGATGAGATGCGATTCGGAGTTGCGGAGCGGGTGGCGAGCGACGGCTCGGTGCTGCGCGTGGTGGATGAAGCAGAACTGCGCGCGTTAGTGGGCGCGATTCGCGGTAAGGGGCCGGAATCGATCGCGATCTCGCTGCTGTTTTCATTTGCGAATCCGGCGAATGAGCAGGCTGTAGCGGCGGCGTTGCGCGAGCTGGGTGTTCCGGTTTCGGTATCGCACGAAGTATTGCCCGAATTTCGCGAATACGAGCGCGGATCGACGGTGTTGATCAACGCGTACCTGGCGCCGAAGATGCAGATGTACCTGGAGCAGTTGGATGGCGGCGTTCGGGCGCAGGGTTCGCAGTTGCACGTGATGCAATCTTCCGGCGGCATCATTCCGGCTGGAGTGGCGGCACGTGAACCGGTTCGAACGATTTTGTCGGGACCGGCAGGAGGCGTGGTGGGCGCGCTGGCGGTCGCACGCGCGGCAGGATTTCCACGGATTCTCACGTTCGACATGGGCGGCACGTCGACCGATGTGGCGCTGGTCGAGATGGAAACTGGCCTGCGGACCACTTCGGAGTTCCAGATTATGGGCATGCCGGTAGCGGTGCCGATGCTGGATATTCACACCGTGGGGGCGGGCGGGGGATCGATCGCGAGCTTCGACCGGGGCGGCGCGTTGAAAGTGGGGCCGGAATCGGCGGGAGCGGAACCGGGGCCGATTTGCTACGGGCGCGGAGAAAGGCCGACCGTGACGGATGCGAATTTGTTGCTGGGGCGGCTGGATGCGGCGGGGTTTCTGGGCGGCGCGATGAAGTTAGACGAAGCGCGGACGCGGGAATATTTCGAGCGCGCAAAGGGAGCGCTGGCGAGCGCGGAGGCGTTTGCCGAAGGTGTTGTGCGAGTGGCCGACTCGCATATGGAGAAAGCGCTGCGCAAGATTTCAGTGGAGCAGGGCCGCGATCCGCGCGATTTCGTTTTGCTGAGTTTTGGCGGAGCGGGTCCGTTGCACGCGTGCGCGCTGGCGCGGGCGCTTGCAATTCCCAAGGTGCTGGTTCCGATGCATCCGGGAGCGTTATCGGCGTATGGCATTTTGGTTTCCGATGTGGTGCGCGATTATTCACGAACGGTGATGTTGAAGCCGGGCGACCCGGCGATTGCGCGGCATGTGGCGGAGCTCGCGGCGAACGATCGGGAAGGCGTAGGTGTTTCGTCGGCGGATCTACGGTATGCAGGACAAGGTTACGAGTTGAACGTGCCGTGGTCGAGTGGCTTCGTGGAAGACTTTCATCGTTTGCATGAGCAGCGCTATGGGTATGCGGACCGCAAACGGCCGGTAGAGGTGGTAAATGTGCGCGTGCGGAAGATCGTGACGACGGAACGAGTGGAGGCGCAACGTGAAGCGCTCGGGGAAGGTGACGGGAAGCGGGCGATGGTTGATGAGGGGATGTATGAACGGTCGCGACTCAGGGCAGGTGACCGCTTCGCGGGACCGGCGGTGATTGTGGAATACAGCGCGACGACTTACGTGCCGGCACATGCGGGGGTGCAGGTGGATGAACTCACAAATTTGGTCATAGATATATGAGTACGGACCCTATTGAGCTCGCCATCTTTAAAAGCGCGTTTCACTCGATTGCGGAGGAGATGGGCGCGGCGCTGAGGCGGACGGCGTTCTCGCCCAACATCAAAGAGCGGCGGGACTACTCGAGCGCGCTTTTCGATGGCGGCGGAAATGTGATCGCCATGGGCGACGATATGCCGGTGCATCTCGGGTCGATGCCGATGTCGGTGCGAGCGGCGCTCGACAAACTGACGCTCGAGCCGGGAGACGTGGCGATCTTGAACGATCCGTATGAAGGCGGCACGCATCTGCCGGACATCACTCTGGTGATGCCGGTTTTCGTTCAAGAACGGCAGAGCGCTGCGTTCTATGTTGCGAACCGGGCGCATCATGCGGACGTGGGAGGTACATACGCGGGATCAATGGGCTTGTGCCGTGAGATTTTCCAGGAAGGCGTGCGCATTCCGCCGCTGAAGCTGGTGGCGGGCGGGGAAGTCAACCGGAGCTTGCTCGATTTGATTTTGAATAACGTGCGAACGCCGCGCGAACGCGAGGGCGACTTGACGGCGCAGATCGGCGCGTGCCGGATTGGTGTTCAGCGCATGACCGAAATGGCCGGTAAGTATGGGCTGGCGCGCGTCGAGGCGAACGCGGGTGCGCTGCTGGATCATTCCGAAGCGCTGATCCGAGCCGAGCTGGAGCGATTGCCGGAAGGCGAGTTTACGGCGGAAGATTATCTGGACAACGACGGCATTAGCGAGGAGGCGGTGAAGATTTGCGTGCGCGTCGTGACGGAGCCGAAGCGCGGACGCGTGCGATTCGATTTCAGCGGCTCTGCCGCGCAGGTGGAGGGAAGCTTGAATGCAGTTTACGCGATCACTTACTCGGCGGTTTTCTATGTGCTGCGCTGCCTGTTGCCGGAGGAAGCGGCTCCTACGGCGGGGTTGATGCGGCCGGTGGAGCTGATTGCGCTGGAACGCACGATTGTGAATGCGCGGCCGCCGGCAGCAGTGGCCGGAGGAAATGTGGAGACCTCGCAGCGCATCGTGGACGTGCTGCTGCGCGCATTCGCGAAGATCTTGCCGGATCGAATTCCCGCGGCGAGCTCCGGCACGATGAATAATCTGACGGTTGGCGGGATTGATTTTAGAACCGGCGAGCCGTATGCATATTACGAGACGATTGCCGGAGGTTCGGGTGCGCGGCCCAACTCGGATGGCATCTCTGGTGTGCATACACATATGACGAACTCACTGAACACGCCGATTGAAGCGCTCGAATATGCGTATCCTTTTCGCGTGCGAAGTTACTCGTATCGGCGAAAGTCGGGCGGGGCGGGGAAGTTTCGGGGCGGGGATGGGTTGGTGCGAGAGATTGAGTTACTAAGTCCGGCGCAGGTGACGTTATTAAGTGACCGCCGCGTGTTCGCTCCTTATGGATTGAACGGCGGCTCGGAGGGAGCGAAAGGGCGCGCGGTCTTGATTGAGCACGGTGTCGAGAAAGAGCTGCCGGGGAAATGCAACGTGCAGGCGGGCGTGGGGGCGGTGCTCAGGATCGAGACACCGGGCGGAGGAGGTTGGGGCGGGGAGGTGGATTAACGGCGCTCGGCTGAGTTGTATAATCTTAGACCTATGGCCGCTCTGTGGTCCGCTGGAGGGGCGGCACGCGTCGCGTCTCTAGCTCTCCTTGCCATTATTGCAGTGGCTCATTCCGGGCAGGATTCCAGTTGGTTGAAGCACCATCAGTTCAACAATCCGATTCGCTATGAAGGCCTGTTAGATGAACCAAACGCCAAACTGGAATATGACGTCCTAGGCTTTTTCGGCTTTCGCGAGAAGTTCGTAAATTATGGGGAGCAGCTTCACGCTGAGTATTTCGCCGTTACCACGCAGCCGGTTTTCATACAAGCGCGAGAGATAAGTAGCGAAACAAACTACCTGATGGAAGCCAAGAGCGAGCCAAAACAAGCCGGAGGATGGCAGGATTTCGCTTGGCCCGTCGACTCTGTTATCCGCAAGAGCGAAATTAAACCCGAATACTTGGGCGTGGTCGCCAGAGTTGGGTCCGAAAATGGCCCTGAGCAGGAACTCGCGCCGGTGTTGTTCTTCAGTAAAGAAGCGCCGGAATTTCCGGTTACCCGGTATGAGTTGATTTTGAGAATCGAACGCAACAGCTTGACCGAGCTAAAGTATGAGGTTACAGTCGGAAAGCAACCCGCGAAGGCGTGTTACTACGCTGTTTCGCACGACTGCTCTCGAACGCCAGCCGGTGTGCAAGGCGCAATCGAAGCGGGGACCCCAGTAAGTATCCTTTTTGCGATTGACGATCGCAGTTATCCCGTTGAGGCGAGCATTCACCTGGAAGGCCGATATCTGAATTCCAGCGACAAACTCAGCGCCACTTATCGCTTTCAGCACCATCCGACTGAGCACTGATGGCAACTATCTCATTGGGTTTCCGGCTGCAGGAGAGGCACTGGCTTGCGCTGATCTATGGGATCGCATTAGTTGCGGAGCTGGTGTTGTTTTGGCAGGTTCGCGTGCCGACCATATTCTCGGCGACGCTGAACACAACGAGCATTTCCTTCACTGTTGGGCACTTGCCTGATCCAGGAGGTATCTTCAATTCTCCGGTTAACCGTGTTGATGTAACACTTCACACGCACTGCGAAATCAAGTCCAACGGCAGCGTGATCACGCAAGATACGGGCGACGCTCTGTTACTGCAAAACGTAAGAATACAGGCGCTCGGTGCGGGAGAGGGATCACACGTCAGCCTCGCTGTGATAGACGGCTTCTTGCGAATCAAACTAGAACCCGCGATCGGAAAAAGCGACGCGTTTCTTACTGTACAACTCGACGAAAACAGCAAAGTGCCCGGCAATCGGCGAGTTCAGCAGGCGCGGAACTCGGAATGCTCGATCCGGCCCGCCAAGGGAGATGGTCCGTTGGAGCTGTCGATCCATTTTCTCCAAAATTTGCCAGATACTGAACGCGTGCCGCTCAGGGATGGCGAACGAATCAGCTTCAACCGCAACGGAGAGTGTGGGATTATTTTGGGCCCGGACGACGAGATCGTCATGCGCAAACACTCGATGCCGGTGGACAGCGACCTGAAGCTGAACCACTTGCAGAACGCAACCATCGAGGAGTTGGCGTTGCGCTTGGCGCCGAAGTCCGAGCTCAGCTCGCCGTCACCGGTTCGCCAGACCAATGCGGCGCGTCCATATGCGCTGCGACTGGGTTTCCTGAACGTAAAGGTGACGGGTGAATCAGATGACATTCTCCTGGTGAGCAGCGCTAAGCGATCTGAACTTGCGCCGACACTGCTGATCTGGCTGTGGCCGGCTAATTTGGCATCGCGCTTGGCCGGTATCGGGGCTATGTTGGGCGCATGCCTTATCGCGTGGAAAGAGTTCTCCGGGCGTGGGAGGCGAGCCAAGCGAACGCGGAAGGCACGGGAAATGGCGGCGAGGAGATAACTACTCCAGGTATTTTTATGATTCTTCACACAGTTAACAGACAGTTCAGCAAAGCGGCAAAGCATAGTTTTACACGATTCGGTGCGATCTTCGTGTTTTGCATCGCGAGCGGCGGGCTATCGATCGCGCAGACGAGCATTCCGGACTCAGTCCAGCAGTCGATGCAACGAGCGATGCAGGCGCGGCAGCAGCAGATCGAAACGCTGAAGCAGGGAATCG
>Ga0210385_10001390_pt1 | contig 15088 bp, 10 predicted proteins | sample IncBWH26OmetaG_FD_160107 | JGI IMG/M metagenome (GOLD analysis project Ga0210385, IMG submission 160107) | Forest soil microbial communities from Barre Woods Harvard Forest LTER site, Petersham, Massachusetts, United States - Inc-BW-H-26-O ...
CAGCTCACGCCCGGCGCCGATGGCCTCGATGACGGCGCGGCCGAAATCCTCATCGCCGGTGGCATCGGCGAGCACGCCGGTGGCCGCATGCTGGCGTACGCGCGCGAGCGCGAGCGGCAGCAGCCGCCGGTAGCGCGCTTCCTCGCCGTCCTCGAAAGCAATCGCAAGCGGCACGAAGTACTGGCCTGCCTGCGCGCCGCTCTTGATCTCGAAGATGCCGACCAGCCAGCGGCCGAGATCGCTCTGCGGCAACACCCAGTTGACGAGCACGGCACCGGTGCTGCCGGCGCCGCGGGCCGCCGGGCCCACCGCGAGCGCGGCGTTCGCCGGGGCGGCCCAGCGCTGGCCGGCGAGAAAGCCGGGCAGCACGCGCCCTTCGAGCTGGGCGCGCAGCTGCGCGGCGAGGTTGGCGCGCCAGGCGGCCACCTGGTCGGGGAAGAAGCTGAGCCAACCGTCGATCAGCACCAGCACCGGCAGATCATCGGGCGCCGCCCGCTCGTCGTGCCAGGGCGGGGCCTCGGCCTCGCGGCTCAGACGGAACCAGTAGAAGGCGTAGCCCGGCAGTGTCAGCAGATAGGGCAGTTCGCCGATCGGCGGAAAGGCCGCGCGGCCGAGCAGCTCGATCGGCACCGCACCCTTGTGTTCGGCCAGGTCGAGCTCGACCGGCTGCGCCGAGCGCGACAGATTGGCGACGCACAGGATGGTGTCGGCAGCGTACTGGCGCAGGTATACCAGTACGCGGCGGTTGCCCGGGCGGATGAAGCGCAGTGTGCCGCGCCCGAAGGCCTGCGAGCTGCGCCGCACCTGCAGCATGCGCTTCATCCAGTTGAGGAGCGAGGAGCGGTCGCGGCTCTGCGCCTCGACGTTCACCGCCTCGTAGCCGTACACCGGGTCCATGATCGGCGGCAGGTAGAGCTGCTGCGGATCGGCGCGGGAGAAACCGGCATTGCGGTCGGGACTCCACTGCATCGGCGTGCGCAGGCCGTTGCGGTCACCGAGGAAGACGTTGTCGCCCATGCCGAGCTCGTCGCCGTAATAGATGATGGGCGCGCCCGGCATCGACAGCAGCAGGCTGTTCATCAGCTTGATGCGCTCGTGGTCATTCTCGAGTAGCGGCGCGAGGCGCCGGCGGATGCCGAGGTTGAGGCGCGCCCGCGCATCCGCGGCGTACGACTGATACATGTAGTCGCGCTCGCGGCTGGTGACCATTTCCAGTGTCAGCTCGTCGTGGTTGCGCAGGAAGATGGCCCACTGGCAGGTGTCGGGGATGTCGGGTGTCTGCTCCATGATCTCGACGATCGGATGGCGGTCCTCCTGGGCGATGGCCATGTACATGCGCGGCATCAGCGGGAAGTGATAGGCCATCTGGCACTCGTCGCGTCCGTCGCCGAAGTAGTCGCGCACATCCTCCGGCCACTGGTTGGCCTCGGCGAGCAGCATACGGTCGGGATAACGCGCGGCGATCGCGCGGCGGATCACACGGATGATCTCGTGGGTTTCGCGCAGGTTCTCGTTGCTGGTGCCCTCGCGCTCTACCAGATAGGGGATCGCATCCAGGCGGAAGCCGTCGACGCCAAAGCTCAGCCAGAAATCCATGATGCGCAGCACCGCGCGCAGCACGTGTGGATTGTCGAAGTTGAGGTCGGGCTGGTGGCTGAAGAAGCGGTGCCAGTAGTAAGCCTTGGCCTGCGGATCCCACGCCCAGTTGGAACTCTCGGTATCCGAAAAGATGATGCGCGTGCCGGCGTAGCGTTCCGGCGTATCGCTCCACACGTAGTAGTTGCGTTTGAGCGAGCCGGGGGCGGCGCGCCGCGCCGCCTGGAACCACGGGTGCGCCTCGGAGGTATGGTTGAGCACCAGCTCGGTGATCACGCGCAGATGGCGCCGGTGCGCCTCGCGCACGAACGCGCGGAACTCGGCGCGCGAACCGTACTGCGGATGAATGTTGTGGTAATCGGCGATGTCGTAGCCGTCATCGCGCCCGGGCGAGGGATAAAACGGCAGCAGCCAGATGGTGTTGACGCCGAGGTCCTGGATGTACTCGAGCTTCTGCGTCAGTCCGGCGAAGTCGCCGCAGCCGTCATTGTTGCCGTCGAAGAAGGCACGTACGTGCACTTCGTAAATGACGGCATCCTTGAACCAGAGTGGATCAGCCTCGGCGGAGGGCTTGCGCCGCGTGCGCATCGTGACGGCCGGGTCAGCCCGGCGTCAGCACCACCGCGGCGAGCGGCGGCAGCCGCAGCTGCAGGGTGAAGGGGCGGCCATGGAAGCCGGGCGTGACCGCGTTGACCGCGCCCAGGTTGCCGACGCCGCTGCCGCCGTAGGCGGCGGCATCGGAGTTGAGTCGCTCGTGCCAGATGCCGCCGCGCGGCACGCCGACCCGGTAGTCGCCGCGCGCCACCGGGGTGAAGTTGCACACCGTGAGCACCGGTTCGCCCGCGCTGCTCAGGCGTAAGTACGACAGCACGCTGGTGTCGGCGTCGTCACTGTCGATCCACTCGAAGCCGCCACCGCTGAAATCGAGCTCGTAGAGCGCCGGGGTGGTGCGATACAGCTGGTTGAGATCGCGCAGCCAGCGCTGCACGCCGGCGTGCAGCGGGTACTTAAGCACGTGCCATTCGAGACTCGTCTCGTGCGACCACTCGCGCTTCTGGCCGAACTCGCCGCCCATGAACAGCAGCTTCTTGCCGGGATGGGTCCACATGTAGCCGAACAGCAGGCGCAGCTGCGCGAACTGCTGCCATTCATCGCCCGGCATGCGACCGAGCAGCGAACCCTTACCGTGCACCACTTCATCGTGTGACAGCGGCAGCACGAAGTTCTCGCTGAAGGCGTACCAGATGCTGAAGGTGAGGCGGCCATGGTGGAACTTGCGGTGTACCGGGTCCTGCTGGAAGTACCTGAGTGTGTCGTGCATCCAGCCCATGTTCCACTTGAGCCCGAAACCGAGCCCGCCGAGATAGGTCGGCCGCGACACCATCGGCCACGCGGTCGACTCCTCGGCGATCGTCTGGGTGTCGGGGTGATCGCGGTACACGGCAAGATTGAGCTGCTTGAGGAAATCGACCGCCTCGAGATTCTCGTGGCCGCCGAAGCGGTTGGGGATCCATTCGCCGGCGCGCCGGCCGTAGTCCAGATAGAGCATCGAGGCGACCGCATCTACGCGCAGCGCATCGGCATGGTAGGTGTCGAGCCAGAAGAGCGCGTTGCTGGCGAGGAAGTCGCGCACCTCGGCGCGTCCGTAGTTGAAGATCGAGCTGTTCCACTCCGGGTGAAAGCCCTGGCGCGGATCGGCGTGCTCATACAGGTGGGTGCCGTCGAAGTACGCCAGTCCGTGCTCGTCACTGGGGAAATGCGAGGGCACCCAGTCGAGGATCACGCCGATGCCGCGCTGGTGCAGGTGATCGATGAAGTACATGAAGTCCTGCGGCGTGCCGTAACGGGCGCTCGGGGCGAAGTAGCCGGTCACCTGGTAGCCCCACGAACCGTAGAACGGATGCTCCATCACCGGCATCAGCTCCACGTGCGTGAAGCCGAGCTCGCTCACATAGTCGGCGACCGCGTGCGCCAGTTCGCGGTAGTTGAGCGAGCGATTGTGCTCTTCCGGTACCCGCCGCCACGAGCCCAGGTGCAGTTCGTAGATCGACCAGGGCGCGGCCAGTGAGTTGCGTTGCTTGCGCTGCGCCATCCATGCCGCGTCGCGCCATTGGTAGCTGAGATCCCAGACGACCGAAGCGGTGCGCGGCGGCAGCTCGGTGCGGAACGCGTACGGGTCGCTCTTGTCGGTCGCGAAGCCGTGCTGCCGCGATGCCACATGATACTTGTAGAGTGCACCGGCGGCGGCCCCTGCCACGACACCCTCCCAGATGCCGGAGGAATCTGTGCGCGCCTGCAACGGATGCGCGTCGCGTTGCCAGGCGTTGAAGTCGCCCACCACCGACACCGCGCTCGCGTTCGGTGCCCACACGGCGAAGTGCGTGCCGCGGCCCTGCGGCGTTGCCTCAGAACCCAACAGGTGCGCGCCCAGCTTCTCGTAGGCGCGGAAGAAGGTACCCTCGCGAAAGTGATAGATGTCCTGGTCCGTCAGTAACATCATTCAGAGTCTAGCAAGTCGCCCCCTGCTGTGCTGCTATGCCGACAATGAATACACCGCCCATCGTCATCGGCCACCGCGGCGCCAGCGGTTATGCACCCGAGCACACGCTTGCGTCGTATTTCCTTGCAATGTTGTACGGCGCCGACTACGTTGAGCCGGACTTGGTCATGACGCGCGATGGCGTGCTGGTCGCGCGCCACGAAAACGAGATCGGTGGCACCACCGATGTCGCTGCCCATCCGCAGTTTGCTGCGCGGCGCACCACCCGCAACATCGACGGCAACGCGGTCGAGGGCTGGTTCACCGAGGACTTCACGCTCGCGGAGCTGAAGCAACTGCGGGCGCGCGAGCGCATCCCGCAGCTGCGCCCCGCCAACACCCGCTTCGACGGTCAGTTCGAAATCCCGACACTGGAGGAGATCATCCTGCTGGTGCAGGGCGTGGAAGCGCAGCGCGCGGCCCGCGCGCGCCAGCTGGGAGCCGCCACGCCCAAGCGCATCGGCATTTATCCGGAGACCAAACACCCGAGCTACTTCGCCAGCTGCCACCTGGCGATGGAACAGCCGCTCATCGACACGCTGGCGCGTTACGGCTATCAGGGGCGCGATGCACCGATCTGGCTGCAGTCGTTCGAGGTCGGCAATCTGCGCGCCTTGAGTCACATGACGCAGCTGGCGCGCGTGCAGTTGATCGAGGCGGAGGGTGCCCCGTATGACCTGCGCGCCGCGGGCGATGCGCGTGACTACCGCCAGCTCATCAGCGCGCGCGGTCTGGGCGAGATCGCCGCTTATGCGCAGGCCATCGGTCCGCACAAGTCGCTGATCATGCCACGCGACGCGCGCGAGCAACTGCGCGCGCCGACGACACTGGTGAGCGATGCGCACGCCCAGGGACTTGCGGTGCATGCCTGGACTTTCCGCGCTGAGAACGTCTTCCTGCCGCAGCCGCTGCGCAGCGCCGGCGCCCCCTACGAGCGCGGCGATCTTGAGTCTGAACTGCTCGCCTTTCTGCGCTGCGGGATCGACGGTTTCTTTACCGACCAGCCTGATGTGGGCGTAGCGGTGCGCGATGCGTTCGTGGCCGCAGCTGCGCCACCCTAGGGCGCGCGTCGCCGACCCGAGCTGCCCACGAACACCAGTGCCTCGCCGGCATCGGCGTGCGGCCGCCGCGCCGCCTCGAGCGACTGGCGCGCGCGCGCGGCCGCGGCCTGCGTCTCCTGTGCCACCAGCGCGGCTTCCACCGGGTGCGCCAGCAGGAAACCCTGCACGCCGAGCGGCCCGCAATCGCCGAGGAACGCCAGCTGCGTGCTGCGCTCCACGCCTTCGGCGACCACCTGCAGGCCCAGGCCATGACACAGCGCCACGATCGAACGCACGATCGCCGCCGAGCGCGCGTTGCTGTCGACGCCTGCGACCAGCAGTCGGTCGAGCTTGACGCGCGTGATCGGCAACTGCTCGAGCGAGGTGAGCGAGGAATAGCCGATGCCGAAATCATCGAGGGCGATGGACACGCCGAGCGCGCGCAGACGCCGCAGTGACTCGATGGTGTTGGCTCCGGTCTGGAACACGGTCTCGGTGATCTCCAGTTCGAATGCGCTCGGCGGCAGGCCGGTCGCTTCGAGCGTCCGCGCCACGTGGTCAACGAAGTCACGCTCGAAGAACTGCGTCGGCGAGACGTTGATGGCCACGGCGGCGCGTGGCCAGCCGGCGGCGCGCCAGCCGGCGGTGGCCGCCGCGGCCGTATGCATGATCCAGTCGGTCAGTTCGTGAATCAAGCCGGTCTTTTCCGCGACGTGGATGAACTCCTGCGCGGGCGCGATGCGGCCGTCGGGACGGCGCCAGCGCAGCAACGCCTCGACCGCGGTCACTTCGCAGCTCTGCAGTGCGATCAGCGGTTGGTACATGAGCAGCAGCTCGTTGCCTTCGACCGCACGGCGCAGCGACTGCTCGAGGCGGAAGCGCTGGGCGGCGGCTTTATACAGCGCCGGGTTGTAGAGCGCGAAGCGGTTGCGCCCCAGCTCCTTGGCACGGAACAGCGCCACATCGGCCGCGCGCAGCAGCCCCTCGGCATCATTCGCGTGGTCGGGGTAGAGGCTCGCGCCCACGCTCGCGCTGGTGGTCAGCACGCGTTCATCGACCGTGAGCGGCTGCTGCAGGGTCGCGACCACCTGCGCGGCGTGGCGCTCCACGTCCTCGCTTGACTGCACGTTCTCGAGCAGCACGGTGAATTCATCGCCGCCCAGGCGCGCCAGCAACCCGGTAGCGCCGGTCGCGGCGTGCAGGCGCTGGGCGATCTGCTGCAGCACCCGGTCGCCGAAGCTGTGACCCAGCGTGTCGTTGATCGACTTGAAGTTGTCCAGGTCGACGAACAGCAACGCGACCCGGCGGCGGTTCGTGCCGGCGCGCGCCAGCGCCTGCTCCAGCTGCGCCGAGAGCTTGCGGCGGTTGGGCAGCTGGGTGAGCGGATCGTGATGCGCGAGATGGTGCAGCTGACGGGTGCGTTCCGCCACGTGGCGCTCGAGCTTGGCCTGGTGCGCCCGCAGCTCCGATTCGGCCGTGGCGATCCGGTCGGCCATGGTGTTGAAGGATTCGGCGAGCGAGTCGATTTCGGCCGAGCCGCCGCGCGGAGCGCGCGCGCCGCGATCGCCGCCGGCGAACAGTCGGGTGGCCGTGGTGAGACGGCGTACCGGCAGACTGATGCTCGCCACCAGCAGCACCGACACCAGCACGATCACGCCGAGCACTGCGCTCGCAGTCTTGCGCAGCATGTGCTCGGCAGCCTCGGCCGCGGAGGCCGCGTGTCCGGCGGCCTGCAGCAACCCGCGGTCGGCCGGTTTCTGCAGCTGCATCTGGATGCTCTGAATGAGCGCGGCGCTGTCCTGGAACAGTCCGTGCCACGCCGGCGCGCTCTGCGCGTCATAACGCTCGATGTCCAGGCGCCGCAGCGTGGCTTGCTGGAAGTCTTGGCGAATGAGGCCGAGCCAGGCAAGTCCCGGCGAGGCTTCGAACTCGGCGAGGTGTGTGCGCAGCACCACCATGAATTCACGCTCGTGCGCGGCGATCACCGGGCCGGTGTCGACGTTACCGCGCACGGCGTTGATCGCCGTCTCGAGTTCCGAGAGTGAGCGCCGAGCCACCACCTGCGTGCCATTGATGGCGAGTCCCGCCCCGCCGGCATCAGCGATGCGCGCGTACACACGGTTGAGCGCTGCCAGGCGCTCCTGCACCCACTGCGCGCGCTGGCCGGCCTGCGTGGCCAGAGCGCGCGCGGTCGCGATGTGACGGGTGATCTGCTCGCGCAGCGCCGCGGCCGCCGGTGGCACTGCATAGCTCGGCAAGCGGCTGAAGTAGGTCGCGACCGCGCTCTGCAGCTGTTCACCCGCGGTGGTGATGACGGCGGGATCGGCGGCACTGCGGGCCTGCATGTACTCGCCCACGGTGCGATCGAAGGCGACCAGTTGCTCCAACACGGCGCTGGCGGAGCTGGCGCGCGGTTCGTGCTCGCTCTGCATACTGCGGACCGCCTCGAGCGCCTCACGCGTCGTGCGGGTAGCGAGTACATCGCCCGCGACCAGCACTGCGGCAACGGCCGTCAGACCGAGCAGCAGCCGCCAGCCGATGCCAAGGCGCGGCAGGCGCAGGCGGCGATGCAGCGCGGGGCTTTCAGCCGCGCGGCCAGACGGCGCGTTGGTGATCAGCGGTTTTTGCATGCGACATAAGCCGCAGGGCGGTCCCGAGCCTTTCTTGGAGCTCCCCCAAACGGGCGAGTGCGAGCGACACATGATGGCGCTGCGACGCAGTCGCTTCCGTGGCCGCCATCGCACTCCGGCGGGGTGGCCAAGCGCGAGATGCTGCAGCGGTCACTGCGGAACCCGTTTTGGCGGCCTTTACGCGCCTGGAGGGCGCCTCGGTCCCGGGGGTTCGGGGCTTTTGTCCTATACTAGTGGGCAAAGATGAAGGGCGGCTGATGGCATGAGCGAGCTGGCGGATACATTTGATGCGGCGTTTTCCAAGGCGGTCGATCTCGGCAACCGCATCGCCGATAAGGACAAGGACGCTGATCTGTGGGACATCGCCGACGGGTTGCTCGCCGGGGCGATCCAGTACTGGCTGTACTCACGTCAGCCGTGCGGTGACCCACGCTGCCAGGACTGCATGCCGATCAGCACCGCACAGGGCCGCATGGCCGAACTCAACCGGCTGATCGAGCAGCTCGCCTCCGAGAGCGAGTACTTTCACACACCGACCGACGCCAACGCCGGACGCGCCTGAGCGACACGCCGCGGGTGCTCAGCCCGCCGCCTTCACCCTGACGCCGCCGCCTGCGACCTCATCGAGCGCCTGCTCGAAGAGCCGGAAGCCTTCCTTCATCAGCGCCTCCGGGATGGTGAGCGGTGCGAGGAAGCGGATCACATTGCCGTAGACCCCGCAGGACAGAAGGATGAGTCCGAGCCTGCCGGCGGCCTGTACCAGCGCGCGCGTCAACTCGGCATCGGGCGCATCCGCGCGGCCGTTCTTCACCAGTTCGACGGCGACCATGGCGCCGAGTGCGCGCACTTCGCCGACACAGGGGAAGCGCACCTGCAGGCCCTTGAGGCGCGAGCTCATGAAGCGGCCGATCTCCTGCGCCCGCGCCAGCAGCTGCTCCTCACGCATCACCTCGAGGACCGCGAGCCCCGCCGCGCAGCCGAGCGGCGAGCCGGCGAATGTGCCACCGAGTCCACCGACGACCGGCGCGTCCATGATCTCCGCCTTGCCGGTGACCGCTGACAGGGGCACGCCGCCGGCGACACTCTTGGCGATGGTAATCAGGTCCGGCTCGACGCCAGAGTGCTCGATCGCAAACATCCGCCCGGTGCGCCCGAACCCGGACTGGATCTCGTCCGCGATCAGCACGATGCCGTGGCTGTCGCAAATGGCACGCAGCTTGCGCAGCAGCTCGGTCGGCGCCTGGTAGAAACCCCCCTCACCGAGCACCGGTTCGATGATGATCGCGGCGACGCGTCCCGGGTCGACGTCCGCCTTGAACAGCTGCTCCAGCGCCTGCAGCGTGTGCTCGACCGTCACCCCGTGATAAGCCATCGGGAAGGGCAGGTGATAGATCTCGGGCAACATCGGCCCGAAGCCGGTCTTATAAGGCTGCACCTTGCCCGTCAGGCTGATACAGGCGAGCGTGCGCCCGTGAAACCCGCCGGAAAAGGCGATGATCGCCGAGCGCTTCGTGTGGTAACGCGCGATCTTGATCGCGTTCTCCACCGCCTCGGCGCCGGTGGTGAGGAAGATCGTCTTCTTGGGACCGCTCCCCGGGGCAAGACCGTTGAGCGCTTCGGCCAGGGCGATGTAGCTCTCGTACGGGGTCACCTGGAAACAGGTGTGCGTGAGCTTGTCCAGCTGACGTGCGAGCGCCTCCTTCACTTTCGGGTGCACGTGCCCGGTGTTGAGCACCGAGATGCCACTGGCGAAGTCGATGTAGCGCCGGCCCTCGACGTCCCACAACTCCGCGTTGGCGGCGCGTTCGGCGTAGACGCTGAGAGAATTGCTGACGCCGCGCGGCACGGCCTGCTGGCGGCGCGCATGCAGTTCGGCATTCGAGGTCAAGATGCGGTTCCTTTCAGTGGGCCGCCGTGGTGTGGCGCGGCAGGGTGGCTGGCGGCGCGCAGACATTGCTGGGCGCCGCGGCTACACATTCTACCGGACATCGCCGCGTGCATCTCGGCTGCGGGCAGGCTCGCGCGCTATGAGTGCCGGAACGCAGCGCCGCGTACTGCGGCGCCGCGGCGGCGCCCGCGCGGCGGGCGCTTGCGGTTGAGTTTGATCTCTGTGGGGCTTCCGACGGCCATTCCCGGGGGCTGCCATGCGAGAGTGCGGCGGACCCACTACAATGCGCCCTTCCCTGAGCACGCGAAAGTAGACCCTTGAGCTCGAGTCTTCCCCTCAGCGGCGCGGCCGCACCGATCAGCGCTGAAACCGTCATTATTGGCGCCGGCCCCTGCGGCCTGTTCCAGGTCTTCGAGCTGGGACTCCTGGGCATCAGCGCACACGTGGTCGATTCGCTCGCCCATCCGGGCGGCCAGTGCGCCGAGCTCTACCCGGATAAACCGATCTACGACATCCCGGCGCTGCCGGTATGCGGCGCCCAGGAGCTGGTCGATCGCCTGCTGGAGCAGATCAAGCCCTTCAAGCCGCAGCTGCACTTGGGCCACGAGGTGACCGAATTCGCTCAGCTCCCCGACGGCCGCTTCCACCTGGCGACCGCTGCTGGCGTGCGCTTCAACGCCGGCGCGGTGGTCATTGCCGCCGGCGTGGGCTCGTTCCAGCCGCGACGCATCGGCATCGAGGGGGCGGAGCACTTCGAAGGCCGGACCATCCACTACCGGGTCAAGAACGCCGCCGACTTTGCCGGCAAACACCTGGTGCTGTTCGGCGGCGGCGATTCGGCGCTCGATTGGGCGCTCGAACTGTTGCCCAAGGCCGCGAGCCTTTCGCTGGTGCACCGGCGGCGCGAGTTCCGCGCCGCACCCGCCTCGGTGGCACGCATGCACGAGCATGTAGCCCAGGGGCGCATGCGCTGCTATGAGGCGCTGGCGCACTCGCTCATCACCGACGACGGCGTCCTGCGCGGCGTGAACGTCAAGGCACCCGACGGCTCGCTGCAGGCGCTCGCGGCCGAGCAGCTGCTGGTGTTCTTCGGCCTGCATCCCAAGCTCGGCCCGATCGCCGAATGGGGCCTGGCGCTGGAGAAGAAGGCGCTCAAGGTCGACACCGAGAAATTTCAGAGCACCATCCCCGGGGTATTCGCCGTGGGTGATATCAACACCTATCCGGGCAAGAAGAAGCTGATCCTCTCCGGTTTCCACGAGGCGGCACTGGCAGCCTTCGGCATCCAGCACCACCTGTTTCCGCAAAAGAAGCAGTTCCTGCAGTACACGACCACGAGCCCAGTCATGCACCAGCGCCTGGGCGTGCCGGACTGAGCTGCCGCACCCGTCACACCGAAGGAGAATGCATGACCGTCTCGCGCCCCATGCTGCACTGCGCCGCGCTGCTCGCGGCTGCGCTCGTGCCACTCTGCGCGCACGCGGATCCGTGCCAGTTGGAGATCAACGCCAACGATCAGATGCAGTACGAAAAGACCGAGCTGTCAGCGCCCGCCAGCTGTAAACAGGTGACGGTCACGCTGCGCCACACCGGCAAGCTGCCCAAGCAGGCCATGGGACACGACTGGGTGCTGGTCAACGGCGCCGACTTCGCCGCCGTGGCCAGCGCCGGCATGAACGCGGGACTCGCCGCGGATTACGTTGCGCCAGGCGACAAGAACGTCATCGCGCACACCAAGATCATCGGCGGCGGCGAGAACGACACTGTGACCTTTGCCACCAGCGCCATGAAGAAAGGTGGAACCTACAGTTACCTGTGCACCTTCCCGGGACACAGTGTCATGATGCACGGCGTCTTCAAACTGACGTGACGCGCTGATGGATCAGCGTCTCGCCGACCTGGTACAGCTGCTGCAGCTCGAGCAGCTGGAGGTCAATCTGTTCCGCGGTGAGAGCCGCGATATCGGCAGCCCGCAGGTGTTCGGCGGCCAGGTGCTCGGGCAGGCGCTGTCTGCGGCCGCGGCCACCGTCGAGGGGCGGGTGGCCCATTCGTTGCACGCCTATTTCCTGCGGCGCGGCGACTGCAACGCGCCGATCGTCTACGAGGTCGATCGCAGTCTCGACGGCCACAGCTTCTCCAACCGGCGCATCGTTGCCATCCAGCACGGCCAGCAGATCTTCAACATGACCGCCTCCTTCCAAGTGGAGGAGAGCGGCTTCGATCACCAGATCGCCATGCCGCAGGTGCCGACACCGGAGAGCCTGCAGCACTCTGCCGGGCCGCCCCCGGAGGTGATGGCGCGGCTGCCGGAGCGGCTGCGGCGTTTTTTCGAGCAGCCGCGGCCGTTCGAGTTCCGCACCGTGCAGCCGATCGACTACCTGCAGCCGCGGCGCGCCGAACCCGCGCGCGAGATCTGGTTCCGCGCGGTCGACCGGCTACCGGACGATGAGATGTTGCACCGCCGGCTCTTGGCCTACGTCTCCGACTTTTTTCTGCTCGACACCGCGACACTGCCGCACGGCAGTTCGCTGCTGCGGCCCGCCGTCATCATGGCGAGCATCGACCATGCCATGTGGTTCCACCGTCCGCTGCGGGTGGACGACTGGCTGCTGTACGCCATGGAGAGCCCGAGCGCTTCGGGCGCGCGCGGCTTCGCGCGCGCCAGCGTGTTTTCCCGCGACGGGCGGCTGGTGGCGAGCGCCGCGCAGGAAGGCCTGGTGCGACCGCGGAAGGATGCCTGACACGCCACCGACGATGGAGCGCGATGCTTGCCTTGCTGGCAATCGGGCTGACGGCCACCGCCACCGCGGACAGCGACGACGTGAGCGCGCTGCAGCGGCTGTGGTCCGGGGTGCGCGACTCGAATGAGCAGGTCGTCACGAGCCTCGAGCACGGCGCGCAGCTGTGGCCGCTCGACAGCGAGCGGCGCGTACGCACGGTGGTCGAGCCGGTCAACCTGCCGTGGCTGGGCGCGCACGTGCTCTACCTCGAGGAGTTTCTCGAGGATGAACCGCAGCAGCCGCGCCGCCAGCTGCTGCTGCGGCTGGAGGCCGCAGGCGAGCCGCAGCACGCGGTGCGCGCACATCCCTACACCTTCATCAATCCGCGCCGCTGGCCGCATCTCAACAACCGGCCGGCGCTGCTCGCGACGCTCAGTTTTCAGGACCTTGCCGACTCGGTGGGCTGCGACCTGCTGCTGCAGCGTAGCGGCGAGCAGTTTCAGGGCGGCACCAGCGGGCGGCACTGCCTCGAGCTGAATTCCGGTGCGCCGCGCTACCTCGACTATCAGCTGGTGATCGGCGCTGAGCTGTACTGGTACCGACGGCGCGTCGTGCGCCAGAGCGATGGTGAGCTGCAGCAGGAAGTCATTGCCTTCAATCGCTTCGAGCCGAACGAGGCGCGCCTGTACGCCTGCCGCATCGCCTGGTCGGCGAGCGGCAGCCCGCGCGACCTCAAGCCGCTACAGACGGTCGATCTGTATGAGGCCGGGGGCCGCGGCCGCTTCGTAACGCCCGACGGCCGCGCCTTCGAACTCACGCTGCACGGGCGCGACTGGCCGTTCTCGGTAGACGAGGATGCGCTGTTGCTGCAGCTGCGGCAGGGGGATGAGGCGCTGCTGGCGACCGCCTGGGCGCAGATGGATCAGCAGCAGATCGTGCTGCGCCTGCCGTGGCTCGAGGTGCGCTGCGGTTCGCTGGCGCCGGAGTCGGACGAGCTTGCTCAGTGAGCGTTGTGGCTGATCGCGGCGACGTCCTTCAACAGCAGCGCATTGAAGCGCGACGGATCTTCCAGCATGGGGAAGTGGCTGCTGTGGGAAATCACATCGAGCGTGAAGTCCGGCAGTGACTTCTTGATGCGCGCGGCATCGGTCGGCGCCAGATCCGCATTGATGGCGTACACCGGCACGTGAATCTGCGTCAGCACGGCCGCCAGGTCCATCGACAGCAGCGCGCGCATGCTCGGCACCGCGACAGCCGGGCGGGCCAGCGACAGGTCGTAGGACACCTTCTGCACCAGCACCGGGTCGGCGCCCTTCTCGAACAGCGATTCGCTCACCAGCTTACGGGTCGCGCCGATGAAATCGGCACTGAAGGGCGCGACGCGCTGCTCCACCTCGGCGGCCGTGAGCGGCGGCTGACCCACCGAGCGCAGCGCTTCTACGGCCACGATGCCGATCACCCGTGGGCCGATGAGCGGCGTTGCGCCCAGCACCACCGCGGCCCCCATGGAATGACCGACCAGCACCAGCTGCTTGTTGGGCAGCTGGCGCGCCACCGTGGCGACGTCCGACGCATAGTTGGCGATCGACCAGTCGGTGCGGTTGTTGGTGGAGGCGCCGTGACCGGCGAGATTCAGGGTGACCACGGTGTAATGCTGGGCACGCAGCGGCTCGACCTGCGCCTGCCAGTAATTGGAATTCTCCGCCCACCCATGCACCAGCAGCACGGCTGGCTCGCCGCTCCCGTAGATGCTGTACTCGAGGTGTACGTTGTCGGGTGTCAGCACGATGTGCGACCCCTGCGCACCCGGTGCCGCCGCCGCGGGCGCCGCGGTGGCCGGGGGAGCCTCTGCCGCCGGCGCCGACGCTGGCTGCCGGCTACAGGCTGCGAGCAGCAGCAGGAGTGCGCCGACCCATGCGCTTCGTCGCTCAGCCATCCGCAGCCCCCTCACTCAGGTACACCGCAATTGCCACTGCCGTGAACCGGGCGAGACAGCGCCGCTGGCACTGCGCCGGCGGCGTACGTCGATTGGTGAACAGCTGACGGGGTGCGCGTGCTCAACGGCCGCCAGCACCGAGCGCACGCAGCGCAGCGATGCGCTCATCCAGCGGCGGGTGGCTCATGAACAGCCGCTTGATGCCGCCGCCGACCTTACCGTCGGCAATGCCGAACGCGGCGAACTGCCGCGCGGGCAGCGGCTCGTGCGTGTCGCGCTTCAGCTCCTCGAGCGCGTCGATCATCTTGTCGGTGCCGGCGAGCTGTGCGCCGCCGCGGTCGGCACGGAACTCACGGTAGCGCGAGAACCACATGACGATGATGTTGGCGAGGATGCCGAGCAGTATCTGCAGCACGATGACGACCGCGAAGGAGGCGATGCCACGGCCATCGTCGGAGCGGAACACCGTGCGGTCGATGATGCTGCCGATCACCCGTGACAGGAAAATCACGAAGGTATTCATCACGCCCTGAATCAGGGTGAGTGTCACCATGTCGCCGTTGGCGACGTGAGTCATCTCGTGACCGAGTACCGCCTCGACTTCCGGGCGGCTCATGCGTTGCAGCAGGCCGCTGCTCACCGCCACCAGCGCGTTGTTGCGGTTGGCGCCGGTGGCGAAGGCGTTGGGCTCGGGCGAGTTGAAGATGCCGACCTCGGGCATGCCGACGCCGACGGTGCG
>Ga0210385_10001393_pt1 | contig 15076 bp, 11 predicted proteins | sample IncBWH26OmetaG_FD_160107 | JGI IMG/M metagenome (GOLD analysis project Ga0210385, IMG submission 160107) | Forest soil microbial communities from Barre Woods Harvard Forest LTER site, Petersham, Massachusetts, United States - Inc-BW-H-26-O ...
GCATAGTTGCCGGGGGAGGAAAATCAGTTCAGTCTTGCCTCAGTTGCCCGCAGCCGCGGCGCGGTACTTGCCCGAGTCCCGTTCCACCTGCTGAGCCACCACGTTCATTTCTTTCTCGATCGATGAAAAACGCTGCAACACCTCGTGGATGCGCAGAGTCATGTTGCGAATGGTTTCAATCTGCGCGCGGGCCTGGGCCGAAAGGCTGCCAGGTTCGATCAGCAGCAGATCGGAATTTCCCAGAAGCGAAGTGAGCGCGTTATTCAGGCCGTGGCGCATCTCGAGCATGTAGCGGCCGAGCATGGCCTGACGTTCGAGTGTGACGCAAATCTCTTCAGAGGCGCGGGACCGTGCTTCGGCGGCGGCGCGCAGCACGGCTTCGCTCGCCGCCGGGATTAAAACGTTCAACCAGTTTTCGTCACAGCGCAGCACTGAGGTGCGCGGCCAACGCTCGCGCACCAGTTGCGCGGTGGGAGCGTCGTGACAGATGCAAAACAATGGCTGCTGGGTCGAGTGCAAGGGTTCCAGAACCACTGAAAGCACCTCGCGGCGCAGCGGCCCGACGATGGCAACCGCGAAGTTATCGATGGAGCGTGGCCAGAGATCTCCGCTGAGCATGGTGAAGGTGGGCACGTGGCGCTCCATTTGCCAGCGCGCGGTGATGCTGCGGGAGAACTCCACGTCGTCGGAGATAACGAGTACGGTCGGATGATCCACTTGCCAGTTTCCTTTTGTGCTTACTTCTTTTTGCCGGGCTGCGAGTCCGCATCCGGGTTCCATTCCTGGGGTGCAGCGGATACATCGAATTCAGCAACATCAGAGTCTGCGGCAGCAAACTTGGCTTTGGGCTTCGCCGCCGTCTCAGGTGCAGCCTTCTTAGCTACGGCAGTCTTTGGTGGACTCTGATGCACATCTGCGGGCTTCGCAGCTTTGGCACCAGCGGCGGCAGCGGCGGCTCGTGGCGCGGCTGGGGCGGAGGCAACTCCGGCGCCTTTTGCCGCTGCGTCTTTTGCAGCGGCGGCCGAACCACGACCCAAGGCTCCCTCCACCGATGCGCGCAGGTCCACCAGCATGCGCAGCGGCTGGCCGGAAGAGTACTCCGCCTGGAACATTACCTTCCATGACTGGCAGATCATGCGCAGTCGAATAATCGGCTCCTGAGCGGAGAATTGGGCGCGCCGGCAGTCGATAGTTTCCACGCCTTTTTCTTCCAGCTCGGTCAGGCCGTCGAGAATGCTGTTGAGATCGGCGAGCATGAGGCGGAAGAAGACACGCCGCATCAAATATCCGAAACGCGTAAATGCGACCAACGCGATGGGCAGGTAGAACAGGTCGCCAGCTTGGGCCTTAGCCTTGCGTCCCTGCTCGAGCACGCCGCCGTGCAATAGCTCGTCCAGCGAACGGCAGCGGCCGGCGGAGTCAAGCACCCGGTCCAGAGCGTTTAACCACACCGGACTCTTGAGTTCCACCTTGCCGAGAACGGGCTCCAGGCCCTGGGCCACATAAGCAAGGTCGGCGCTGTTGTCGTCGAGGTCAGTGGGCGCGCCCTGGCTGAAATACTGCACCAGCAGGAAATCGATCTTATCGCGCGCGGAATCGCTTCGAGGAGTCTTGGCCAGGAAGTGCTGAAGCAGTGCGACCAGGCCGTCGGGATCCACCAGCGAACTGGTCTGGAGAAACTGGCGCAACTGGTGAACCTGGATTTTGTCATCCATCTCGTTCAACCAGTGCTGGGCCTGCTCGACGGATTCGCGCCCCGGCGTATCCGCCTGAGCCTCGAGATCAGCGCAGCCGGGGATGTCGATGACGAACTCCCGCGCCAGTTCGGCATAAATGGGATGAAGACGGCGCGCGCTCGACCAGACGGCCGCGAGATCTGGAGCAGGCACCGAGGTCTGTGGAGATGACGGTTGGGGCGACGAAGGTTGTGTTGGAGTCATGGTTTCACGATCCAGTTGGGAACTGAGGCGACAAAGCGCGCCGCTACGACGGTTGTGCCCGGACGATATTGCACCGCAACCACTGAGGCTTCGGTGTCGAGTGAGCCGTCGGAGTTGCGCAGCCGCAGTACGTCGCCGAACTCGAGCGGCTCGGAGCAGGCAAACAGAACTTCACGCTCTGTGCCGAATTCGATGACCGTGCTTTCCTGGACGACCGCCTGCACGACCGCGCGGCCCGGCTGGCGCTCACTGCTCGCGCGTGTGAGCTGGACCGGAATGCGAACCGGAGTGGCCTCAGGGAAGAAGCGCGCCAGTTCGGCGACCGTGCTGGTTTGCGCCGACCGCGATTGTGCTGTGCCTGGTTGCGCCAAACGATGCCGACCTTTCCCGCGCTCCTGTTGGGGACAGCCGCTCTCAAGCTGTCCGCCGGGCGAGCCCGGCATAAATGCGGTTGGGCTCCCTCTCTTCCCGGTTAGGAAGAACAGTGGGGAGCCGGAACACGCGGTTACGCGAGAAACAGAAGCACGACCGGGACCACAGTGTGGAACGGAAGGATTAGCACTCAGGCGCTAGATTTTTCAGTGGGTTAGCAGGCCGACGCTGATGGCTGGGACGAAGTCGCAGAGACTCCAGTCTCAAGCTGAGACAAAGTCTCACTGCCTCGGGCTCTACTTGGGAGCAGGTTCATAGAACAGGCTGAGCTGATGCAGCTTAAGATAGTCGAGCTTCTCCTGGAATCCGGGCTGGCCGGGATAAGGATCCGCGGTGAAGTTGGCCACCTGGTCGCAGAGGTGGATATTCTCCATCCGCACGTAGCAGTTGGCCCAGTCGCGCTTGCCGCTGGAATACCACCGGATATCCTCCCACGGTTTGCGAACCGAGGCAGGCAGGAGCAGCACGACCCATAACGTGAGGACGAGATTCCGCTTGCCATGCCACGACTTCGACAGTAGATAGAAGTAGATGGCGAGGAAGGCCGGAATCAGCAGGGTGACGTAGCGCGAAGAATATGCCAGCTTCATGGTCGCGCAGACGCGTCCAATCGCGGCATTCGTCGAGAACAGCAGAGAATAGCTCAAGAGTACAGCGCCGATCAGGTGTGCGTCTTGCCGCGGCCCCTTCAGCAAATGCCGGATATGCCAGACAAATATAGCTATCACACCCAAGAGGATTGCCGCACCCAGAGCTGTCATTGCTGCCGAGACATGAAGGGGCCTTGGCACGACGAAGGCTGAGAACATCAAGCTGACAAACTGCGGATACTGCAGAAATTGACTATAAGGAATCGCTAAACAATCCACGCCGGAAAAAAAAGTGTAATGGATAAAGAAAGACGCGAAAGAAGCGGCGGCCACCAGTAGTCCAGTTAAGGAGTGGGCGAGGGGAACGGATGTCAAGTGGCGCCAGCTCCAGTAGCACTGCAGCAGGAAGACTCCTATGGTGACCACGCCCATGAAGAAGCCCCAACCTGTATAGATGAGCAGGATATTCAGCACGAATATTAATGAATAGCCCAATAACCGATTACGTATGAGGAGGGCAAGGCAGTACAGCATCATCATCAACAACGGAAGTCCGCTGTAGCCGGGATTCGGGGTGCCGACCATCGCCTCATATTGCTGTAAGGTCAGGAAGATAACTGGAATCGCGATATCCGAATACGAAAGCGGGCCATACAGCTTGCGCTTCAGCAGCAAGGCGAGCAGCATGGCAGCAAGAATGCTGCCGCCGACAATGAACGCATCGCCGCGTACGTTCCAGTGGGTCAAGGGATAGAGATACTTATCGGGAAGAAGACCGAGCCCTTCGCGGATCGGGCCTCCGGCGGGCTCGAGGAAGAAGAGTTCGCGAATGCTCGGCCGATGGCGGAAAAACGGTGTCATGTACTCCCACTGGTCGTAGAAGAAAACGTTCACCGAGTACTTCCATATAACTAGAAAGAAACGCGTACCGAGCGCCGCGATAGCGACAGCAATTGCCAGCACAGGTCCGGCACGCAAGAGTTTATCGCGAACGTTTTCCCCCCGCCCCGTGGAACCCCGACTCTCGATAACGGTCATGGTTGAGGTCATGTTGCCTGTCGGCAGCCCGTCTGTCAAAAAGATCCTGGTGAACTTGCGTGATGCTCAAGTGAGAACACTTCAAAATCAAGGGACCGCCGGGTAGATGTTGAACGTTCCGTTGCAGCGACCGATCTGTTATGCTTGTGCTCCACTAAACAATCCACAGGGTGTGTCGGCCGAGCGTATTCGCCTGTTCGTAGCGCTCGCGCCCAGGTCGCTGCCGGGCACACTCGTGGAAACCCTGTTTGCAGCGACCATCTCCGTCCCTAAAGATTGACGGGAATTCCGCGAGGCTCCGGTCTCGCGACGAAAGCTTGGGAGAACATTTTATGAAATCAACTCTGAAGTTATTCTGGCGCGGCGCTGTGCTTGGGATTGCGCTCGCCATCATCGCTTTACCGACAAGATCCGCTGCGCAAGATCAGGACGACCCGCCCGGGCGCGTCGCTCGCCTTGGCTATTTGCAGGGTTCGGTTTCGTTTCTGCCGGCCGGTGAAACGGACTGGGTAGGGGCCGTCCCGAACCGGCCCATGAGCACGGGCGACCAGCTGTGGACGGATGAGAATTCGCGCGCCGAAGTGCAGCTGGGCTCGGCCGTGATCCGTCTGGCGCCGCTTACAACCTTCTCTTTCCTGAACCTTGATGACGATACAGTGCAGATCCAACTCAGCTCGGGCGCGATCAACGTTACGGTGCGGCGGCTGGGTGACAATGAGGACTTCGAGGTCGACACCCCCAACCAGGCGTTTTCGGTTTTCCAGCCGGGGCACTATCGCATGGAGGCGAGTGCCGACGGAACGTACACGGTCATCAGTGTCCGCGCAGGAGACGGCGCAGCCACCGGCAATGGGCAGACTTTTGCGCTGCGGGGCGGGCAGAGAGGCACATTCACCGGAACGGACTCCCTCTATGCCGATGTTGAGCCGATTTACAGCCCCGACGAATTCGATACCTGGTCGGATGGTCGCGACCACCGCTACGATTTTTCGCGTTCGGCGCAATATCTATCGCACGATGTGGTCGGCTTTGACGATCTCGATGACAACGGCGACTGGCGCGACGATCCCAGCTATGGCCATGTCTGGTTTCCCAATCAGATTGCCGTCGGCTGGGCACCCTACCACAATGGCCATTGGGCATGGATTTCTCCGTGGGGATGGACGTGGGTGGATGATGCCGCGTGGGGCTATGCTCCGTTCCACTATGGCCGCTGGGTGAGTGTTGGCGGACGCTGGGGATGGGTCGCGGGTCCGGTGGCGGTGCAGGCGGTTTACGCGCCCGCTCTGGTGGTCTTCATTGGCGGCGGCCCGGGTGCCGTGGGCGGCAATGTGGGATGGTTCGCACTGGGTCCGCGGGAGGTTTATGTGCCGTCGTACCACGTAAGCCAGGCTTACGTGACGCGGGTCAACATCAGCAGTACGACGGTGAATGTCACCCAGGTGACCAACGTCTACAACACGACCATCATCAAGAACTCGACGACGATTACGAACATTACGTATGCGAACCGCAGTGTGCAAGGCGCGGTGATGGTGGTTCCGCAGCAAGCGTTTGTGAGCGCGCAGCCGGTGATGAAAGCATCCGTCACGGTGAACCCACAGCAGATCGCCAGCATGTCGGTGAGTGCGAGAGCTTCCGTGGCTCCGACGCGAGCGAGCGTGCTAGGGGCGAAGGCTGCTTCCGCAGGTCACGTGGCCGCGCCTCCTGCAGCGGTAGCGAGCCGACAGGTCGTTGCCAAAAAGACTCCACCTCCTCCGCCGGTGCCTTTTGCGAAACAGCAGCAGGCGTTAGCAGCGCATCCCGGGCAACCGTTAGCGAGAAACGAAGTGCAGACGCTGCGTCCGGCCGCCTCTGCGGCTGCTCGACCCATGGTGAAGGTGGCGCCGGTGGGGAAACCGGCGACGCCGAATATGGGGAAGCCGGCGAACCTGCCGAACGCCGCGAAGCCCGGCCAGCCTGCCCCAGCCGCGAATCAGCCCATGAATCGGCCGGCAAGTCAACCCGCTCCGAGCGCGCGGCCCGCCGCGGCTGCTCCGGCAGAACCGAATCGTCCGGCGGCGCAACCGAGTCACCCCGCGCCGGCAGAACCGAGCAACCGTCCGGCAATGACTCCGCCAAGTAGTCATCCGGAGCCAGCACAGCCCAGCAATCGTCCGGAACCAGTCCGGCCGGAAGCTACTCAACCGCCGCCGAACCGGACTCCGCCAGCGCCTGCTGCACGCCCGCAACCTGCTGCGCCGGCCCAGCATCCGGTGGAGCGCACACCGCCGCCTGCAGCGGCCAAGCCCGCGACGCCTGCTGCGAAGCCCGCCACTCCTCCTCCGGCGGCTGCGAAGCCCGCGCCGGCGCAGAAACCTCCAGCAAAGCCGCTGACGCCTGAGCAGAAAAAGCAGGAAGAGGAACGGCAGAAGAAGGAACAACAGAAGCCTCAGGGTGAATAGAGGCCCGATCGCAGAAGACCCGATGCGTTCAAGGAATTACGGAATGGCGGCGCATCCTTGCAAAAGGAAGCGCCGCCCGGGTCCCTATCCAGCTACTTTAACGTGATCTCGCGCGTCAGGATGCTAGTGATTGTTCGTCCGTTTTGCACACGCTTGTCGATCACCTGCTGCTCCTTACCCTTGTCGCCATAGTGGCTCATGCGGAGATCGAGAACCTTTTGTGCCAGTCCGTCGAGAGCGGCAAAGTTCTTATACCCGATGGCGAAGCCAATATCCCAGTCTTCTGGATTGGCTTTCGTACTGTTCAGGAAGATGCTGTAGTTTTCAATCAGCCCAGCCTTCTTCTGCGCGTCCCAGATCGGTTTGATGTTGTTTTTCAGATCTTCCATGAACGCGTTGAAATGCCCGGGGAGTATTTGGACCAACGTGACCCGAGTGACTCCTCCCTCGGTGTATTGGTCCTGTGCGACTGCGGTGGCGGCCGACAACCAGGAAAGACAGAGTACCGCAACTGCGAATCGAATCGCTTGCTTCATAAACATTCGCCTCCTTGAAGTTGATGCCGCCGGAGTCTAATTGATTACGTGGTTGCGGTAAAGACTGCGAAGGAATTGATTCCTCCCGATGCACACGGTCTTTAACTACTTTGCTGCGGAGTTAATGGTGCTCTGATGTCATTGCCGCTTGGACAATCACTCGCAGTTACTGCAACGTGTGGCTCGATGAAGGCGCAGGACCTGCGCTTCCGCTGATGTTATAGCGCTTGAGTTTGCGGTAGAGAGTGGCGCGGCTGATGCCGAGCATGCGTCCCGCAAGAGCCTTATCGCCTTTGACTTGCTCGAAGACACGCTGGATGGTGGCGCGTTCGATATCTTCCAGGTCGGTGGAGGAGATCGGGACCGAAGCAGCGCCCTCTGCAGAAATCGATTCGGCCGAGGCCGCCAGATCGGAGACCAATTCGGGCGTGGAATCTGACGACGAACGCGCGGGCAGGTTCAAGGCAGCGATGGAGGGTGGAAGATCGCTGAGGTCGATCAGGGTTCCGTTGCCCAGAGCGACGGCACGCTCTACGCAATTCTCCAGCTCGCGCACATTGCCCGGCCAGTCGTAATTCATCAGAGATTTCATAGCGGCGCTGGAGACGCGCAGGTCTGCGCCTGGAGCGTAGCGTTCGCAAAACCAGTTCACCAGCATGGGAATGTCGCTGCGGCGTTCGCGCAAGGCGGGAACGTGCACGGTGACGACATTCAGACGGAAGTAAAGATCCTTGCGGAAGGTTCCGTTCCTGTAAGCGGCTTCGAGATCGCGGTTGGTCGCGGCGATGATGCGCACATCTACTTTAACGCGCTGGTTGCTGCCCACGGGACGCACTTCTTTCTCTTGCAGGACGCGCAGCAGCTTGGCTTGCAACTCGAGTGGCAGTTCGCCGATCTCGTCGAGGAAAACCGAGCCGGTATCGGCGGATTGAAACAGTCCTTGCTTGGATTTCAGAGCGCCGGTGAAGGCTCCTTTTTCGTAACCGAAAAGCTCGCTTTCAATCAGCGTGGGCACCAGCGACCCGCAGTCTACGGCCACGAAGGGACGGTTGGCGAATGCACCGCGGAAATGAATGGCACGGGCGATCAGCTCTTTGCCGGTGCCGCTCTCGCCGGAGATGAGCACGGCGGTGCGCGTGTCCTTCAGCCGCGAGGCCACGCGCAGAACTTCCTGAATCTTGGCGGAGGAGCCGACGATGCCGTGCACTGCGGTCTCCGAATCTATGCGCTCGCGGAGAAATTCATTTTCCTCGACCAGGCGGACCTTCTCGGCCATGCGGCGCAGGAACAGACGGAGTTCCTCGAGAGGGGAAAACGGTTTAGTGATGTAGTCGTAGGCACCGAGCTTCATGGCCTGTACAGCGGTCTCGATGGAACCGTGTCCGGTCATGAGCGCGACTTCGGTGCGGGGCAGAAGTTTCTTTACCTTCTCCAGGAATTCGAGGCCGGACATGTGAGGCATGACCATGTCGCTGAGGACAACGTGGACGGGCTGCTCTTCGAGCAGAGCCAGGGCGGACTCGCCGCTGTCGGCTTCGAGGCAGATGAAGCCCAGGGCTTCGCCCACGGTGACGCAGAGTTTGCGGATGCTCTGCTCATCGTCGACGATGAGGAGACGGACTCGGAGGTCTTCCCTGCTGAGAGCGGGCCGGCTCAGATCAGATCTGCTCAAGTCTCGGCTCAAAGCGGTCTTGCCTAAAGGTGGTTTGCCGGGCACAGGGTTCATCGGGCCTTCCCCATAGTTTTCTCTACGGCGGAGATTAGGTCCTGCACGCGGAAAGGCTTCTCCAGATAAAGAGCGCCAATCTTGCGCAGGGTGGTCACGGTTTCTTCGTTGGCGTAGTCGCCGGTAATGATGACGACTTTGTGCTCGAGATCGGGGCGATGGGCGGAAATCCAGGTATGCACCTGGGCGCCGTCGACGCCGCCGGGCGTGCGCATGTCGGAAACCACGCCGAGAAATTGGCCTTTTTCGAGCAGGCGCAGGGCTTCGGCTCCAGACTCGATGCACACGACGTCGTAGCCGTTACGCTCGAGAGTGGCGCTCACCAGGGCCATGATGGAAGGCTCGTCTTCGATGAGCAGAACAGGCAAGAACGATCGTTGAATGGCGGGGGTTGTCATTTTTGTATTACTCCTGCGGCCACACTCAGAGAAGCAGTGTGGGGCGCTGCGGGAAAGCGAACAATGAAAGTGGCTCCCGGCCCGTCGGCATTGTTGTGGCAGAGAATCTCACCTCCGTGTTCCTTCACGATGCCGTAGCAGATGCTGAGGCCGAGGCCGGTTCCCTTGCCGACCTCTTTGGTGGTGAAGAAGGGATCAAAGATGCGATCGGGATGGGAAATGCCGTAGCCGTTGTCGCTGAAAGAAACTTCGACGGCATCGCCAACCTTGGTGGTCATGATCTCGATGCGGGCGGGGCGGCCGACTTCATGCACGGCGTCGTAGGCGTTGTTCAGAATGTTGAGGAAAACCTGCTGCAGTTGGTGAGCGTCACCGATAACATCGGGGAGTCCCTCGTCAAGGTGTTCGATAATTTCCACGCCGTGACTATTGAAGTCGTAAGAACGCAACTGGATGGTGCGGCGCAGGATCAGGTTGAGCTGCACGGGGTTGCGCTGCGGCGGCATCTGGCGTGCAAAGCTGAGCAGGTTCTGGACGATCTGTTTGGTGCGCTGAGCTTCCTGTAGGATGACGCGCAGGTCTTTTAACGCTGTCGCAGGAAGGTCGGGATTCTCCAGGAGCAAATCGGCAAAGCCGAGGATCGCGGTCAGGGGATTATTTACTTCGTGGGCCACGCCGGAGACCAGTTGTCCGACGGCCGCCATCTTCTCGGCGTGAACCAGTTTGCCGCGCAGTTCGGCGGAGTCGGTGATGTCGGTCATGACCACCACGATGCTGTTGATGTTGCCCTGCTCGTCGCGCATGGGGCTGAGGTTGACGGAGAACTGGCCGGCATGGCCGTTGCCACGCATGATCTGCAGTTCCAGGTTGTCGACCTGCCCGCCGCTAAGAATGGCTTGCAGGGCATCGGATAGAGGACGGACATAGCCGGGAACGGCCAGCTCCAGCAGTGGACGCCCCAGCAGTTCACGCTGCTCGAAACCGGCTTCGTACCAGCGGCGGTTGGCGTAGCTGATCAGGCCTGCGGTGTCGGCGACCAGAATCAGGCTTTGGGTGTTGCTGAGAATCTTGCCGGAGAAGTCGCGCTCCCGCTGCAGTTCTGACTGATAGGTGTGGAGGCCGGTGACATCAAGCATCAAACCGCGAATCTGCAGCAATCGCCCAAGATTGTCGTACATGCCGAAGGCATTGATCAGAACGTAGATCGGCGACCCGTCTTTGCGGCGAAGCGTGGCTTCAAAATTACGCATGTGGCCGTCTTTTTCCATGGCCTCGGCGTGGCGCTCACGCTGCTCGGGAGAGAAGTAGACCTGCGTGGGAATATCAACCTGCAGGAGCTCTTCCCGGCTGGAATAGCCGAGCATCGCCACCAGGGCGTCGTTGACTTCGACAAAGCGGCCTTCGGGCGTGCTGAAGAACAGTCCTTCCTGAATGTTGTCGAACAATTCACGGTAACGGCGCTCGGCCTCGCGGCGGTCCGTAATGTCTTTGAGCACGTGAATGGTTTGCAGGCTTTCGCCGGAAGCACCGTGCACCCGTGAAGTGGAGACCAGATAAGTGCGGTCCAAAGCAGGATGAACAAATTCGTCGCCGTCCTCGCCCAGGGAGCGGCAGAAAGGGCAGGAATAAAGCGTAGCTTCGTTGGTAAGAGTCAGCAGAGCGCGCATGTTGACCCCGATCAGTTCGCTGGGAGCAACTCCGATCATGGAGGCCAGAGACCGGTTTACGCGCAGAACCTTATCGGTTTCGTCGTGCACGACGATGAAATCGGTGATGGCATCAAAGATTTCCAGCCAGTGACGGTTGGCCTGTTCGATGCGACTGAATAAGCGGGCATTTTCCAGAACCCGGGCGGCGTGGCCGGCGATGGCTTCCAGCAGGTCGCGATCTTCCGCCGCGAGCGGATGAGCGCACCCGGAGAGGCAGAGCAAACCAGTGAGTTCTCCATTAGAACTGGGAAGACGAACCACCACGCAGTCACTCCAGCCTAGACTCGCGGCCAGCGCAGGGCCGAGCAGTTCGGCGGCTGAGCCGGAGACGATGGGCTCGGTCGGCTTCTTAACCAACTCGTTCTTCGCCAAGCCCGAGAGGGCATGAGCCAATCTTTGTTGCAGCGCGTGATCTTCAGTGCGGGCAGGGATGGTGGTGGCATGGAGTGCGGCCGGGTGATCGGGGCTGGAATCATCGTCATTTGGACGATCTTTATTGGGATGATTTTGGCTAGGACGATCTTGGCTGGCGAGGCGCGAGGCCGAGCCCGTCGCGGGGTGCAGCGGATGCAGCGCGACGGTCTGGAATCGTCCTCCCTCAAACAGAGCAACCGCACCGCCGCGGGCTGCGGCAAGTTCGATGGCGCGCTCGAGAAACCTGCCGGCGCAATCCGGCAGGCGAAGTAGACTATCGATTTCCCGGGCCAGTTGCGTGAGCGCCTGGGAGCGTCGGCGGTGCTGCTCGGCCAAGTGCAGGTTGTGCGCTACTTCTAGGACCACCGCGACCTGAGCGGCCAGGGCGCGGGCGCGGCGAATATCCTCTTGGGAGATGCCCGTGCCGTCCAGCCGATCGAGCACGCCGAACATGCCAAGCACCCGCCCCTCGGCGCCCAACAGCGGGACTGCCAGCAGCTGGCGGACCTGGTGTTGCGCGATCAGATCCAAGTTCACACCGGCGAGTTGTTTCAGGTCGTCGGACCAGAAGACTTCTTTGGCCCGCAGGGCGCGGGTGGCGATGCCCTCCGGGAAAACCGTATCCACGCGCTGCGGCTCGCCGCGGTTGACGGCATGACGAACGTGGAACTGGCCGTCTTCGAGCAGAGCGATGAAGCACCGGCCGAAACCGAGAAAGTCAGTAGCACGCACCACGAACGCCTGCAAAAAATGTTCGAGATCTCCGCTCGAACTGAGTTCGGAAGAGATCTCGAGCAACTGGTGCAGTTCGTGCGCCTGGCCTTGGGCGGTAGCGCAGAGTTCAGCGTGAGCTACGGCAACCGCGCCGAAGCCGGAAATGGCCGATACCAGCGATCTCTCCTCGGCGGTGAAGACCCCGTCGGGACGCGGATAAATGAGGATCGCCCCTTGCGTGCGCGAAGTGCGGAAGGGCGCGGCGATCAGCATTCCTGGAGTCACCATGCTGCCGAGCGAGTGTTGATCGCTGCTCAACGAGACGGTGATGGCTTCTCCGGCGGACACGGCACGTTGCGCCAGCTCGGCGGCGAAACGAATGGTCTGGCGGTCATGCCCCGCGCGGAAGGAGTTAGCCAGTTGAGGGGTTTCTGCGGACACGGCCCGAAGTTCGAAAGGCCCGTCGCGGCGCAGAAGAACCGAGACCAGGCGCGTACGCAAGAGCAGCCGGAGACGATCGGCCAGGGCCTCGATGACTGCAGCGACATCGGGTGTTCCGTGCAAGGCGTTGGCGACTTCAGCCAAAATTTCCGCTTTGCGGTGCTCCTCGCGCGAGGCTTCGCCCAGCCGGGTTGCTTCGAGCAAACTGCCCAGTTGCCCAGCCAGGATGGTGGCTTTGGCGGCGAGGTCTTCATTAAAGAATCCTTCGTCGGAGTCATGAAGGAAGGTCGCCGCGCCGATGACTTCATCGAAGACTACCAAGGGAGCAGCCATCAAGGACCGGGCTTCAAACTGGCGCAACGCAGGAACGGTTGGGCTCGATTGCAGCTGGTTTATGAAGATTGTCCGGCGGCCGCGTACGGCCTCGGTGGTGACGGCGCTCTGTTGGGGGAGGAGGCGGATACCAACGAAACGGTCCGCCAGCTTGCCATCGGCCTGCTCTCCGACTAGTTCGTCGCCGGCATGGCGGCGCCAGAAATAGACGCCACTGACCTGGAAAAACTCGCGGCTGGCGCGGCAAAAGAGCTGGATCAAGGAGCCGGGGTCGGCGCGTTCCGCGGCCTTGGCCGCGATCCGCAGAAGCAGTTTCTGAAAGGCGTCGTCGGAACTGGGCAGAGTGGGGGCTTCCCGGGGTGGCGTCGAATTGCCTTCGAGCATCGTCAGAACATCACCACTGGCCGACACAGGATTTTCATGATTCTCACAAGTGATTGAATCTAATGGAAAACTATCCCGCCATCTCAATTTGAGTCAAGGGAAATGGGTCAGCGGGTGCCTAAGTGTGAAATCCCGAGAAAAGACGCCGGATATTGATCTCACTGTGAGAATTGATTGTATGCAAGGCCGAAGATGAGACAAGGCTAATGTCGAACCGCAGGTGACGGGAAGGTCTTGCAATTGAATTAAGTCTCTGTTTTTCAGTTATATCCCGAGAGTTACCTTGGTTTTTTCAAAAGCTGAGGCGTGGCCCCGGCGTTGCTCCATTGGGTCACCGGGATTGTTGCCAGGGAGGAACTGTGTCTTTGCGAAAGGCAGGAGTGTGGTTGGCGGTTCTGGCGATAACGACGGGGCTGGGTACCGCCGGGCTCAGGGCGCAGGATGTGCAAGGCGAAATCACGCGCCGGGCTAAGAGCAAAGTGCAGCCCGTGTATCCCGACCTGGCGCGGAAGATGAACATCACCGGCACGGTGAAGATTCAAGTCGTGGTCGCGCCCAATGGCACGGTAAAGGACGCGAAGATAGTGGGCGGACATCCGCTGCTGGCCGGGGCGGCACTGGAAGCAGTGAGGAAGTGGCGCTTTGAGCCGGCGGCGGTGGAGAGCACAGGCGTGGTGGATTTCAAGTTCGAACCGCATCAGTAGACAGCATTAGTTAGACAGAAGGCAAACAGGCGGCCGGGAGAAAACGGCATGACGATCGGCAAGAAGCTGTACAAGAATTTCGGAATCATCCTCATCATGGTGGTGCTGTTGTTCATCGTGAACCTGGTGGCGGTGCTGAGAGAGCACGCTGCTAAGGACGCGGCCAAAGTGTCGCTCGACCTGGCCGGCGCCACCAACGACGTGCGCTCTCAGATGATGCAGAACCGCCTCTATCTGAGCAACTACTTGCTCAGTGGCGATACCCGGGAAGTGGAGCGGATGAATGAGGGCCTGCGCAGACTCGACGAGAAGCTGCAACAGGGAACGGCGCTGGCCAACTCCGAACAGGAACGGACCGCCCTGGCCAAGGTGGCGCAACTGGAGCAGGCCTGGGGCAAGGAGTTCGCCCAGCCTCTTATCGACAAACGCAAGGACGTGGATTCGGGCAACGCCACCGTCGCCGAATTGCAGATTTACTACCTCCAGAAAGATGCCTCCTCGTGGGTAAAGAATTCCACCGACGCGCTCGACACGGCCGATGCGGAAAACCACAATCTGGTCGAACAGCGGGCCAAGTCGGATAAGACGGCGAGTACGCTGACCATTGTTTTCTCCTCAGTAACCCTGGTAGTCGCGCTGGTGGTGGGCATTTGGGTCGCCATCACCACGGCCAAGTCGATCACCGAACCGCTTACCAACCTGATGAAGGTCTCGCGGCAAATCGGCGATACCGGCGATCTGGAGCACAACATCGACGTCACGCGCGAAGACGAGATTGGAGAACTGGCCCGCACCTTCGCCAAGATGGTGATTTATCTCAAGGAGATGGCGGGCGTTTCCGAATCAATTGCCGGGGGAGATCTAACGGTGCAGGTCAAGCCGCGCTCCCCGCACGACACCCTGGGCAACGCTTTTGCCCGGATGGTGGAAGGGCTGGGGCGGCTGGTGCGCAGCGTGCGCGACGCTTCCTCTCAAGTAGCCAGCGCCAGCGGGCAGGTGGCCAACGCCTCTGACGATTCGGCCAAGGTCGGGTTGCAGGCTTCCTCCGCCATCGATGAGGTCACCAGCACCATGCACGAGATGAGCGTGAATGTGCAGAACATGGTGAAGAGCACGCAGGTGCAGGCTTCGAGCGTGAGCGAGACCTCGGCCTCCATCGACCAGATGGTGGCTTCCATCCAGCGCGTGGCCGATACGGCCAAAGTGCTGCTGGATATCTCGAACCGCTCGCGCGAAGAGGTGCATAGCGGTATCGCCACCATGGAAAAGGCTA
>Ga0210385_10001394_pt1 | contig 15074 bp, 11 predicted proteins | sample IncBWH26OmetaG_FD_160107 | JGI IMG/M metagenome (GOLD analysis project Ga0210385, IMG submission 160107) | Forest soil microbial communities from Barre Woods Harvard Forest LTER site, Petersham, Massachusetts, United States - Inc-BW-H-26-O ...
CGTCCGCCGCGTAAATAATCGCTTCCAGCGCCGCCTGCATCTCTTGTGGTGTCATATTCGTCCCAACACTCCTGTCATCTCAAACGACTCACGAACGATCACCATGACCTCAACGTCTCTGCCATCCCGATCAAACCATCCGGCGTCTCATCCTAACCTCAGTACCCAACTTATTGTCATCCCGAGCGCAGCGAGGGATCTGCTTTTTGCCGTTGCCGTTGCCGTTGCCGTTGCCGTTGCCGTTATTTCGTAGCGCCGGCATCTTGCCGGCGCTTCTCCACTCGTCACTTCCCCCGTCACAAATACTGCTCCTCAATCCTCGCCATCGCGTCGGGCCCGGCAAACACCGCGTCAAACATCTTGTGCTTCCGCACGCGAATGTCCTCAAAGAGCGCGTCCTGCACCAACATCACCGCCTGCATCCGAACCATCTCCAGCACGGCCAACAGCGCCACGATCATCGCGTTCCGCGATTCGCACGTATCGAAAAACTCCGCCAGCGACACGGGATCGTCGCTTCCAATCAGACGCGTGCGCAGCCTGTCCATCATGTGCGCGATCGTCACGCTCTCGTGCCGCAGCGAAAACTTCGCCACTTCCTTTTTTCGCTCGAGGATCTGCTGAAACGTCTTCACCAGATCGACCAGCGAGACCGTCAACTCCCCTTCCACTGCGTCGCCCGTATAGAGCGAACGGTCCGGCCGCGACCAGACGTGGTCCTCGATCTGCTGCTTTTCGTAAAGCATCTGCGCCGCGTTCTTGAATTTTTCGTGTTCCAGCAGCCGGTGCGCCAGCTCCTGCCGCGGGTCGCCCTGCTCTTCCGGCCCCGCCATTGGATCGACCGGCAGAAGCATCTTTGACTTGATGTGGATCAGCGTCGCCGCCATATAAATAAAATCGGCCGAGACGTCGATGTCCAGTTTTTCCAGGCGGTGCAGGTAGTCCAGGTATTGCTCGGTGACTTTGGAGATGGGGATATTGTGAATATCCATCTCCTGCTTGCGAATCAGGTCCAGCAGGAGATCAAGCGGCCCTTCAAAAACCGGCAATTGAATTCGATACGGCGATGCCATTTGTATTCGCCCTCAGCGAGCCGTGTCTGCCTTCCGCCCGCGCGGTCCGGCAACCGCGAAACTCAACGGCCCGACCCAGCGCCGTAGGCGCGGCACAACTTAGCCCAGCGCGGAAGCGCTGGGTAGATCACCGCAGTGGGAAGAGCGCCGTAGGTGCGGCATAAGCAGCCCTACTTTCATATCTGGCAGGCCTGCTCGCCGCATTATCTGGCGGGTTTCTGCGCCTCGTCCCACTTGAAGATGGCGTTGCGCACATGCTCCATGGTGCCCTGCGCCGTGCGATGCGCAGTCTTTGACCCTTCGTCGAGAATATCCCAAACCTTTTGCGGACGCGACTCCAATTCCTTCCGCTTCGCCTGCACCGGCTCGATCCAGCGCACCAGGTTGTCCGCCATCATCCCCTTGCACTGAACGCAGCCAATCGCGGCCGTCCGGCAATCGCGGTCGATTTCCGCCACTTTCTCATCCGGCGAAAACAGTTTGTGCCACGCAAACACAGGACAAATCTCCGGACGCCCCGGATCGGTCCGCCGCTGCCTCTGCGGGTCCGTCATCATGTTGCGCACCTTCGTGCGAATCTCATCCGGCGGATCGCTCAGCCAAATCGCATTCCCGTAAGACTTCGCCATCCGCCGCCCATCCAACCCCGGCAGCCGCGGCGTCTCCGTCAAAAGGTGGCCCGGCTCCCTAAGAACAGGCTGAAAGCGCAACAAACCGAGAGACTGCCACTTTGGGTCAGCAGCGAGCAAATTCTCGGCGCCAATCTGAGCCGCAACCTTTGGCAGCGTGCTCTTGATCCATTCAACCACCGAATCTGGTACCGGCCGCGCCGGGGGTTCGAAAGCCGTAGCCGGCTTCGGCGCATACGCCCACAAGTACTGATAGAGGCCAGCCACGCGGCTGTAGTTAGCGTCGTCGCGAAGAGGCCCCTCGGATACCTTCCATCCGTTGAAGAAATTGAAGCGGCGTACGACCTCTCGGGAAAGCTCGATGTGCGGGACCTGATCCTCGCCGACCGGCACAAGCAAATCCCGCCGCGGGTCGCCGTACATCACGATGTCCGCCGTCTGCAGTAGCGGATAACCCAAAAATCCGTACGTTCCCAGATCGCGGTCCTTCAAATTTTCAATCTGCTCTTTGTACGTCGGCACGCGCTCCAGCCACGAGAGCGGCGTAATCATAGACAGGATCAGGTGCAGCTCCGCGTGCTCCAATATTCTCGATTGCACGAAGAGCGTGGACTTATTGGGATCGAGGCCCACGGACAGCCAGTCCATGGCGACCTGCAAGGTATTCTCGGCGAGGGACGATGTGTCTTCGTAATGCGTGGTCAGCGCATGCCAGTCAGCCACGAAGAAGAAACACTCGTACTCTTCCTGCAGCTTCAACCAATTGGAAAGTGCGCCGAAATAGTGCCCAAGATGAAGACGGCCCGTGGGCCGCATGCCGCTCAAAACTCGTTTACGTTGTGCCAAGCCGAAGGAAACCCCTCAAAGTAGGTCAGTAACCCAAAATGCTAGCACGTTTCACCCCCGCAACGCTCCCAGGGTTTGCCTCCCGTCTTTGACGTCGCCTCTGTCTGTCGCCTTTGCCTTTGCCTTTGCCTTTGCCTTTGCCTTCGCCTTCGCCTTCGCCGTTGCCGTTGCCTTTGTCGTTGCCTTTGACTTTGCCTTTCCCGGGAACGCCGATCTCCAGATCGGCGGGTTTTGCAGTTGCAGTTGCAGTTGCCTTTCGCTCTAATCTGTCATCCCGAGCGAAGCGAGGGATCTGCTTTTGGGTGTTGCCGTTCGCATCACCCAAAACAAAATTCCGAACCGCCCACCCGAATCGCCTGCGAACGACGCAGGCACGGGCCGCCGCCACAAAGGCAACCCCGATTCGTCCCCCTCGCGATTTCCCACCCATCCCCGCGCACGGTATAATTCCTCGCGGCACGATGCCCATCAACACCATCATCATTGACGACGAACGCCCGGCGCGCGACGAACTCGCCTTCCTCCTGAAATCCTTCCCGGAGGTCTCGCTTATCGCGCAGGGCAAAAACGGTCTCGAGGCCGTCGCCCTCGTCAAGGAATACGATCCCGATCTTGTCTTTCTCGACGTGCAAATGCCCGGCCTCGACGGCTTCGGCGTAATCAAAAAACTTCTCGAACGCAAACTCCGCATCCCTCAAATAATTTTCGCTACGGCCTACGACGCCTACGCCGTTCAGGCCTTCGAGGTCAGCGCGGTCGACTACATCCTGAAGCCTTTCGATAAGAGCCGCATCGCCAAAGCCATCCAGCGCGCCAAAAAGCATATCGACGCGGACGCTCCGGCCGACGATCGGCTGGAGACTCTAGCTGGCCAGGTCACCAACGGCGCGGCGCCCGCGGTTCGCCCGCCCGCCGGTCAGCCTGTGAAGCTGCTCGTCAAGTCGCAGTCCCGCCTCATCCTGATCGACGCTGAGGACATGATCTTCGCCACCATCGACGAAGGCTCCATCACCATTTTCTCGCGCGAAGTCGAGGGCTCCTCGAATTACCGCACTATCGACGAACTCGCCGCTGCCCTCGATCAGGCTACCTTCTGGCGCCCGCACCGCTCCTATCTGGTGAATATCAACCACATCCAGGAGGTAGTGCCCTGGTTCAAGTCAAGCTACGTCCTCAAAATGAACGATAAAAAGTCCACCGAGGTCCCCGTATCCCGCGCCCAGACCAAGCGCCTGCGGGAACTCCTCAAACTTTGAAATTACTTGACATTTAAGTAATAATGTGATAAACTTAGGATTGGCTTCTATAGCCTTGTCGAGAACAATTTATGCGGGCAGCCACCATTTCTAATCGCTGGTCCCGCGATTAGAAATGCCACTTAAGTCCTTTGTCATCATCACAATTTAACTTTCTAATCGCAGGCAAAAAGGGAGAAATCGTGAAGAAGAAAGCGGTCCAAGTCCTTAGCAGCGAATCGATCTTCAAAGGCCGGGTGATGGAAATCCGGCGCGACCAGATCGTCGAGCCCAGCGGCATACGCGCCACCCGTGAATGGGTCAGCCACCCCGGCTCGGTCGTCGTCCTCCCCGTCTTCCCGGACGGACGCATCCTCCTGATCCGCCAATACCGCTATGCCGCCGGACAGGAAATGTGGGAACTCGTCGCCGGCCACAAGGAACCCGACGAAGACTTCGAAACCGGAGCGCACCGCGAACTGGCCGAAGAAGCCGGTTACACCGCGAAAAAAATGAAGCGGCTGCTGGAGTTTTATCCCTCGCCGGGATTTCTCAGCGAAAAGATGGTTGTCTTCCTCGCCCAAGGCCTCACCAAAGGCAAAGCCAATCCCGAAGAAGACGAAAAGATCGAACAGAAGATCGTCAAGCTGAGCGAGGCCGAAAAGTGGATTCGCACCGGAAAAATTCTCGACGGCAAATCCGTCGCCGGAATTCTCTACTACTCCAGATTCGCGCGCTCCAAATCCCCGCGGAAAAAATGACGGAGATACGTCAGTCCATGCGGGCGATTACTACGGTCATGTCGTCGGCTTGTTCGGCCGTGCCGGACCAGCGTTCGGCGCTGTCGATGAGGTCTTCGGCCAGCTTGCCGGCCGGCTCGTTGCGTTCGCGCAGCAGTTCTTCTTGCAGGCGCTCGACGCCGAATTCTTCGCCGAACACGTTCTCCGGCTCGGTCATCCCGTCGCTGAATACCATCAGGATAGAGTTCGGCGGGACTTCAACAGTTCCCTGCTTATACGTGGCCTCTTCGATCAGGCCGATCACCGTGCCGCCTTCGTTCAGCGTCTGCACGCGCTCGCCGGTTACAAGCAGCGGAGGCAGATGACCCGCATTCGTATAATTCAACATTCGCGAAGCCGTGTCGTACACGCCGTAAAAAAGCGTCGCGTAACGATCGTCGGACGTGGTCTGAAAAAGATGCTGGTTCAGCCGCTCCACGATATGCGCGGTGTCCGGATCATCGGTCATCGAAGTCGCGCTGCGCAACGCCGCCTGCAGGCTGGCCATCAGCAGCGACGCGAAAATTCCCTTGCCGCTGATGTCCGCCACCGCGATCCCAACGCGCGTGCCGCCCAACGGAATAATATCGTAATAGTCGCCGCTCACCGAACGCGCCGGCCGGCAAATCGCCGCCAGCTCCAATCCAGGAATGGATGGCAAGTGCTTCGGGAAGAGTTGCAATTGCACTTCGCGCGCGATCGAGACTTCATTCTCCAGCCTCTGCCGTTGCCTCTGCACATCGATCAGCTCGGAGACCGATCCCGTCATCTCGTTGAACGAGTCCGCGAGCGCGCCCAACTGATCGTGCCGCTTGATGTGAATTCTGTGGCCGAGGTCTCCGCTGCGGATGCGTACCGTCGCGTCGTAGAGGTCTGCCACCGAATGGGTGATCGTCCGAGTAAGCATGATGCCCGTGATGAGTGCCAACATCTCGAGCACCAGAAATACGATCGACGCCGCCAGCAATATATCCGTGGGCACCTGAGCGAAGTCACCGAGCGAGGTGAGCAGGTCACCGTTCACAGCCCAGAGCCGAAACGAATACCGCACGAGTACCGGCAGGTTGCTGCCAGCCGTATTGTTGAAGCGTTGCGCCCTGTAAGCGTCAAACGTAAGCGACCCGGCCACCTGTATGTCGCCTATGAACCGCCTGGGAGCAACGGTCCGTTTGGAGCTGTTGATCTGCTGACCAACGTAATAGTCCGTCCCATTCAGCGTATAGATCTGGCGCGGACCTCCGCGGCCGCGGCCGTTTGGTCCATTTCCGGGACCTCCTCCGAACCCATTACCCGGGCCGTTCCCGGGCCCATTTCCCGGGCCATTTCCTCGCCCGTTATTTGGTCCGTTATTGGGTGCGTTCCCTGGATTGGCCGGCGGTCTCTGCAAACTCTGTTGGGCGTTTGCAACTGCTGTAGCCGGCGCGGACACGCTTGCTGGTTGACCGGACACCGCTTGTCCGGACGACGACTGCGAGTTTGCACCAGCCGCGGGTGGGGCGGTACTGTTCGGCGGCGGGCCCTGTCCAGGCGGCCGGCCAAACGGCCCTTGTCCCGCACCGGGAGGACGCCCGGTGGGATTGATCACCGGAGTGAGAAGCTGCAATTGGATGGGCCCGAGCTTGGAGGGAAAGCTATCGAGCAGGGCGGTCGTAACCGGCGCAGCAACGAAAATCGTGTTGCGTCCTCCGGCGACAGGAAGCACTTGTACGGAGGCAAAGTACAGGCTGTTTCCAAACTCGACCAATCCGGCAAACTGGCCGGTGGCTTTGTCGCGGATCAGGTTGGAGCCGATGTTGAGCTGCACGTTGAGGTCGGGCCAGTCGGTCTCCGCTGCCGCTATGACGCCCGCGATGCTCGGGCGCTCGAGAATCTTCATGTTCTCAAGCTGCTCGGGAGAAAGAACTCCCGGCGTGCCAGGCGGCCCGTTCGGCGGAAATGGCCCGCCACGGCCTCGACCTGGATTTTGACCTTGACCTGGACCTTGGCCCGGGCTTTGAGCGGGGCCTCGACCGAAGCCACCGGGCACACCACGATCCCCTGGACGACCCGGCCCACCGCGACCGCGGCCGAATGCGGGAGCCGGCGGAGCGGGCTTCAAATCCGGCTCGCGCCCAACCACGCCCGCGATGGCGCTGGCGTCCGCCGCAACCATAAGTTCGCGCTGGTTCAGGTCGTCGCGCAGCAGATGGGCGCCGATCTGCAACTCGAGGAGATAGCCTGCAAGGACTGCCATGAGGACCAGCAGCACGACCGGGACAACCGCGATAAAAAGATATGCGACGATCAGACGGTTGCGGAGCCGCCAGAGTATGGTGCGGCGGGCCAGGAGCACCATGCGCACCATCAGGTAGGCAACGGCAATTAGCCCAACGAAAGTGAGAAAGACGGTGTGCGGCAGCGAATAGCCCATCAGCACAAGGGTTCGAACGGCGGCGACAACGATCACAAGCGCGAGTGCAGCCCAGTCCAGCGGCGACGCGCTGCGGCGAATTTCCACGAGACTATCGTACAGTCCGAAGGCGGTGAAGCGGCGTTCGAGCGGCGGCGCGAGTGGGGGCGTGGACGACATGGCGAACGCTAGACGATGCTCCAGGCCGCGAGGCGAGTTGAATTGGTCACAGTTGTAATACGCACAGCAACGGCAAGCGGCTACACCCTGCTGCCCCGCTGGACCCGGCTATGATGACGGCTGTAAGCAAAGTAGACGACCAGCCCCACCGCGAGCCAGCCGAACAAGCGAATCCAATTCCACCCGTTCAGGTTCAACATCATATACCCGTTGAAAATAATTCCGAGCGGAGCAATTAGAAATACCATGGGCGTGCGGAAGGGCCTTCCCTGGCCGGGGTTCGTGACACGCAGAACCATGATCGCGACGCAGACCAGCACGAACGCAAAGAGCGTGCCGATATTCACCATATCACCCAGGTCTTCGATCGGCACGGTGCTCCCGATCAGCGCTGCGACGAGTCCGACGAGGATCGTGTTCTTGTAAGGCGTGCGAAAGCGGGGATGGACTGCGGCGAAAAATTTGCGCGGAAGCAAGCCGTCATTCGCCATTGAATAGAGCACGCGTGTCTGGCCAAGAAGCATTACGAGCATCACGCTCGTCAATCCGGCGAGGGCGCCCGCCGTGATCAGGTAAGACGCTTTTACCAGTCCGCGATCGAGAAACGCAACAGCGAGCGGGGCCTGGATGTTGATTCCCGGCCAAGGCACCATGCCGGTGAGAACTGCGGCGACTGCGATGTAAAGCACCGTGCAAACCAGCAGCGAAGCGATGATTCCGATCGGCAAGTCGCGCGACGGATTTTTTGCTTCCTGCGCTGTGGTCGAGACAGCGTCAAAGCCGATGTACGCGAAAAATATGTACGCCGCTCCCTGCCAGATTCCTCGCCAGCCGAACGGAGCAAACGACGCCCAGTTATTTCCCCAGTTCGAGGCGTGAACGTAATGCATGCCCACGAGAATCACAAACAGGACCACGGCGACCTTTAGGATGACGATGCCGGAGTTGAAGTTCGCACTTTCCTTGATTCCCACGACCAAAATCAGGGTGACGATCATCGCGATGAGGAATGCGGGCAGGTTGAACGCAAACTCGTGACCGAAAATGTGCGGCGCGCCGATGAGGGCGTGTGCGTTCTGCACGAGGTCCGGCGATTGCGCCTTGATGATTGCGCCCACTTGGTCCACGAACGCTTGCGTACCCGTCACCAGAGTCGGGTCCGCAGCTCGCGCCATTTGCCCGGCTACTGTTTTCTCGGCCACGGTCACGGCGGTCCAATAGTCGTAAGCGAGCCAAAGCGGCATTTTCAGCCCGAAAATATTGAGGAATTCGACGAAGTGGTTGGACCAGCCGGACGACACAGTGCTTGCACCCATCGCATATTCAAGGGTCAGGTCCCAGCCGATGACCCAAGCGAAGATTTCTCCGAGGCCCGCATAGGCGTAGGTATACGCGCTGCCGGCTAGCGGAATCATCGCGGCAAATTCGGCGTAACACAGCGCTGCAAACGCGCAGCCAAGTCCGGCGACAACGAAAGACAACATTAGCGCGGGGCCTGCGTAGTGCGCGCCCAATCCGGCGAGAACGAAGATGCCCGCCCCTATCACAGCGCCGATGCCCAGCGCGGTGAGCGACACCGGGCCGAGCGTGCGCTTCAGGGTGTGCTCGCCGGACTCGGCGGCCTCGTTCAGCAGCCAATCCATCGGCTTCTTCTTGAGCAATGAACTGCTCATGTAGAGGATTCCTCCAAGATGCGAGCTTTACGCTTGCGTTGCAGCAGCGCGCTTCGCCCCTCGCGCGCGCAGGGCGTACACCGGAAGACCCAGAAGCACGATGATCAGGCCCGGCCAAGTGTACTGTGGTTTATACCGCAAAAGCTGGACTTCCAAGAAGGCCGCCATCAGAAAATATAAAATCGGAAGTACTGGATAGCCGAACGCGCGATAGGGCCGGTCGGCGTCCGGGCGCTTCCAGCGCAGGATGAACAGGCCCGCAAGAGTGAGGATGTAGAAGATCAGCTCGGCGAAGATCACGGCGTCGAGGAGTTGGCCGTAAGTCCCCGAAAGGCACAGGACTGCGGCCCACACGCACTGCACGAAGAGAGCAATCGCCGGGACGTGGCGCTTGTTCACGGTGCCGACGGATTTGAAGAAGAGGCCGTCCTTCGACATTGCGTAATAGATGCGCGCGCCGGAGAGGATGAGGCCGTTGTTGCATCCGAACGTCGAGACGAGGATGGCAATCGCCATCAGTATTGCGCCGGTCGGACCGAAGACGATGCTGGTGACGGCTGTGGCCACGCGGCCATCCGCGGCGTATTCGATTCCACGCGCGACGATGGTCGTGCCGTTGGGATCGCCGGTGACCGGAAGCACGCGCAGATAAGCGACGTTGGCCAGGGTATAAAGAAAGACCACGAGTCCGGTGCCCAACGCCAGCGAGAGCGGTAGATTGCGGCCCGGGTTTCGGATTTCCGACGAGGTGAACGTGACGCAGCCCCATGCGTCCATCGAAAAGAGTGAGCCGACCATGGCGACGCCGATCAGCGTGAGCGTGCCGATCATCCATTGCGGATTGTCCGGCGGGTAGAGGTGCATCAAAGACAGGCCGCCGTTGCGCCAGAAATTCGTGAAGTTAGCCTCGCGAGCCACCACAGTCGAGAAGAAGAGTCCCAGCAGAACGATCCCTGCGAGCGATGCGATTTTCGCCACGGTGAAAACGTTTTGCACGATCTTACCGAGGTTCAACCCGTGGGTGTTGATCCAGGTGAGGACCACGATGGAGATAATCGCGAGCAGATTCTGGCGATTGAGGCCGACGTTATAGGGGCCGAGTTGACCGAAGAAAAATTGCCATGGCCCGAATGTGCCGATCTTCCATATCCAGTCGGCGGAGCTGAACCAGGGCAGGATTACGGCCGTGTATTTCGCGAATGCAATCGCAACCGCCGCGATGGTCGCCGTCTGGATCACCAACAGCATCGTCCAGCCGTAGAGGAAGCCGCAGGCTGGGCCGAGCGCCTCGCGCAGGTAAACGTACTGGCCGCCGGCATGAGGCATCATCGCGGCAAGTTCGCCGAAACTCAGCGCGCCGATGAGGGTCATCACCCCGGCTAGCAGCCAGACGAGAAGCAGCAATCCCGGGCTGCGAACCTGATGGCTGATGTCCGCCGAGACGATGAAAATTCCGGAGCCGATCATCGAGCCGGCGACGATCATTGTGGCGTCGAAAAGGCCGAGGCCCTTTACGAGCCCTTTTTCCACGGCGGCTTGTGATTTTTCGGTCATGGCTAATTCGTGGCTACTTTGGGCCCTTTTCTTTTCGAATCGCCTCGCCAATGGCCATGAACTCGCGCGCTCTTACTGTTGGATCGGCGGCGCAGAGCAAATCGCGAATCACGGCGACGGAATCCGCGCCCGCTTCGAATACGCTCGCTGCACGCTCCAGCGTGATGCCGCCAATGGCGACGATCGGCTTGTTCGTGAGTTTTCGCGCTGCTCGCAGCAATTCCAGCCCAACCACAGGATCGGGATTCGCCTTGCTGGCCGTCGGGAAGACAGGCCCCACGGCAATATAATCCGCCGAAGTCGCGCCGGCCTCGGCGAATTGCTCGATGTTGTGTGTCGAAACACCCACCCAACGCGAGGTGCCGACGATTTCGCGGGCCGCTTCCGGCGGCAGGTCATCATGGCCCACGTGGACACCCGATGCATCTGCAACGGCGGCGATGTCCGCCCGGTCGTTAACGATGAACTTCGCACCCGTTGGACGCAGCGCGGCCGCCAGATCGCGCGACTGGGCGAAGAGCTGCGCGCTGGCGGCCTGTTTATCACGCAGTTGGATTAGCTGCACGCCAGACGCCGCCAGATTTTCGGCGAACCGAACGATGGGGATGGAAATCAGCGATGGGTCGAGAATGGCGTAAAGAACCGGGAACAAGACGCCTCCCCAGTGAATTTACCACGGCAGGCGCGCCATCTCTCGACGAACTGCGTCGCCCGCCCGCCAACGGACTGTAACTACTGTGCTTTTAGACACAGTGTGATATATCAGTAGGCTTCCAGTCCTCGGGCTAGAGCGCATCTTAAATGCGCCCGGATATGTGTGCAATTTGGCCAGTTCGCAGGAGGTCGTTCATGTCGCGTCTTATGATGATTTTTGCGAGTGCGTTGATTCTGATCGCCGGGAGCGTGGCCGCAGGAACGCCCGCCGCCGAATCCATCACGGTGGTGGGGACAAAGTCGGCGGCCTGTCCTAACGCTGAATTTGCCACGATTCAGGCAGGAGTGACCGCCGCGTCGCCGGGCGATACGGTACGAGTTTGCGCCGGAACCTACCGCGAGCAAGTGACGATCTCCAAGGCACTAACCGTGATGGGCGAGAATGCGGTTGTGATCGAGCCGAGCGGCGTGACTCCCAATGCCACGGGCACGGCTTCGGGGCAATCGATGGCAGCAATCATCCTGGTGGAAAACACGACAGACGTGAATATCCGCAACGTCATCGTGGACGGCGCCAACAACGGCATCACGGAATGCGCCCCCGACCTGATCGGAATCCTTTACCAGAATGCTTCCGGCGAAGTGGATCATACGGCTGTTCGCAACCTGAAACTGAGCGCGAGCCTGAACAGCTGCCAAAGCGGCTCGGCCATCATGGTGCAGAGCGGCGGCGGCCAAAATTCCGTGGTGAACATCAGCGATAGCAGCATCCACGATTATCAGAAAAACGGCATTACTGCCAACGAGACCGGCACGCAAGTACAAATCGATCATAATGTGGTGACGGGAATTGGCCCGACGGCCGGCGCGGCGCAGAATGGGATTCAGATCGGATTCGGCGCTACGGGAAGCGTTGCAGGAAATTCCGTGGCAAACCACGTCTGGGCGCCGTGCACTTCCCTCAAGGCCTGTGATGCTACCGCGGACGATATTTTGATCTACCAATCGGACGGCGTGACCGTGACGCGGAACGTGGCGGGAGTTTCGCAAACGGGAGTTGCGATCGTCGCAAATGGCGCGCAGGTGGACGACAATCGTGTGTTCGGGACGATGATTGCAGATGGCATCGAATTCGTTGGAAACGGCAACTCTGCCACGAGCAATCAAATCACCGACAGCAGCCGCGCCGGTGTGTTCGTCGCGGGAGATAACAACGTGGTGGAAGAGAACGCCATTGACGAAGCTGCGTTTGGCGTACTGGAAAACACAGGTTCGGCCGGCAACATCTTGACGAACAACAATCTGTTCAACGCTACCGTTGGCGTGCAGGATCCGGCGGAGCCAAAGAGCAAAGCGTCGCCTTATCGCTGACAATCGATCCTGAAACGCGCGGCGAGGGGTTAATTGTCGCGGCTGTGCGCAGGTTCGGCGGCGACGCGAACCATCGCCGGCCGCAGAATCCGCTCGTGAAATGTGTAACCCGGCTGGAGTTCGCCGACCACGGTGCCGTCGGGCTGCTCGGTAGTCTCCACGCGCGCAATTGCATGATGGACGTGCGGATTGAACTCCTTGCCCACGGATTCGATGCGGGCGAGACCTTGCTTGGAGAGCGCATCCCAAAGCTGCCGCCGAATCAGTTCGAAGCCTTTCAGGTATTCGCTGTCGCCCGAACCCTTGGCCGCGGTGAGCGCATTGTCAAACGCATCCAGCACCGGCAGCAGCAGCTCGACCAGATGCTCGACACCGCGATGGCGCTCTTGCGCGCGCTCTTTTTCCACGCGCTTGCGGTAATTGTCGAAATCCGCCTGGCGGCGAAGGAGCGTATCGCGCAACTCGTCCTTCTCTGCCGAGAGCTTGCGGATCTGGTCCTCGAACGAAAACTCGCCTTCGCCGGATATGGGGATAACGCCCGGCACGGAATTCGACGGCATCTCGTTCAACTCGTCGTTGACTTCTGATTTGTCGGACTTGTCTGATTTGTGTGCCAAGACGTTCAGTTCTCCTGCTGCTCTTCCGAGAAAAATTGCGCCATGAAGGCGACCGCGGTAATCACGCGCTCGTAGTGCATGCGCATCGGCGCCAGGATTCCCAGCGTCCCCTGTACCTGATCGTTGGTGCTGTAAGAGGCGGAGACAAGCGCGAGATGCTTCCCTGCCGACATCTGATCGAGGCCAAGCTCCACGTGCACCGGCTCCGGCGCTTCGATGCAGCCACTGAGCAGCGCGATCAGCCGGTCCTTCTCGTCGATCGCTTCGAGAAGCTCGCGGAGTTGGTCTTGACTGGTAAACTGGACTGCCGACGCAAACTGCGCCGCGCCTTCCACATACACCTTGCGCTCGCCGGCATCGCCCAGAATATCCGTGTCGCAGAGCAATAACGCGTCGCCGGCCAATTTGCCGTAGCGTTCCCGATCGCGTCCCACTTGCTGCCGCAAATCGTTGCGCATCGCTTCCAGCGTCCAACCCGCATAGTGCGCGTTCAAATGCGCCGCCACCTGATCGAGTTCCTCTTGCCGGAACATCCTCTCAGGACGGATCAACTTATCGCGCGTCACGCTTCCGTCGGTAACGAGTACCACCAGCACCCGGTTGTCCGGCAGTAGCAGGAAACGAATGTGCGCCACCACGCTGCGCGCCAGAGGCGGCGAAATGAAAATTCCCAACCCGCGCGACACGGCCGCGAGCACATGGCTGGCGCGTTCCATCACCGCTTCCGGAGTCTGCGCGGCGGCCAGTTCGCGCCGGATCCACTGCCGGTCTTCAGGACTCGCCGTAGCCTGCGCGGCCACCTGCTCCACAAAAAACCGATACGCAGCCGCTGTCGGCACGCGTCCCGCAGAAGTATGCGGCTGGTACAGGAAACCCTCTTCTTCCAGGTCGGCCATCACGTTGCGCACGGTGGCGGGGCTGAGCGGCTCAATATGCCGGCGCGCAATGTGCCGCGAAGAAACCGGCTCGCCGGTTTCGATGTACGCGCGCACCACGTCCGTCAGAATTTGCTGGTAGCGCCGTTGTTGCAGCATCGCCGAATTCATGTCCGCCCGACCATTCCCAAATCACACCACTCGCGCCCTCGAAGCGGCGCTGGGTTAACAAAAGTGTATGCGGGCCACGAGTTTGCGTCAACTTCCTGCACACCGCATGGGGAGTCTTAATTCTTGGAAGGCTCTTCGATGTGGTCCACGACAATCGATTCCAACGGCCGCGTCCCCGGCACGAGCCTCAGGCCGAGCTGGTCCTTCAGAGCATCGATAAAAGCGGGCCCCACCGGATCGTTCGGGTCGCGCGTAAATTCGATCACGAAATCGTAGTTGCCTTCGAGCCCAGTCTCATCGACCACAGGCCTTCCAGGGCCAAACTCGCCGAGGCTCAAATCGTTCGCGATCTGCGCCATCGTCACATTTCGCGCGCCGTCGGCAACGCGGCCTTCCACGCGCGACGGTACTCCGAACAATCCGCCGCACGGCTTCGGGAAGCCGCCCTCCACGCTATCGACTAGCATCGGCGGATGTGGCCCGTCCGGACACGGGACGCTATCCAGGTGCTTTCGCAGGCCAGATCCGAACTTGCCGGGCTTATTGAGCACCAATCCCCAGACGGGCATCTGCTTCGTCTCGAAATGAACGGCCAGCTTGAAGCGATCTGCTAGTAGCGCCTGCATCATCAAACGGTACTGATCTTTGTTCGGATCGCCTGCTGCGCGCGCTTCAATGTCATACCGATTCATCGTCGCCCAGCGCGGCAACTCGTCGATGATCTCGCCGAATTCGGTGGTCTCGAGCTTGTAGGCAAATCGGATGTACCAATGCAGAGGAATATTCGTCGCGCGGAAAAGCCCACCAGTGGGCGTAAAGCCGTCGCCGGCGTTAAGCGGCACATTTTCCGATGAGTTGCTACCATTCATCTCGGCCTTGTTTTGCTTCACCGAAGCCACATCGAACGCCAGCTTCCCGCCAGCATCGACTTCCCATTGGCGTTGCGTCGTTTGGGACGCGTCGGAAGCTGTCGCGGCCACTTGCTTGGCAGGATTGGAAGGAGTCAGAAACAGCGCGGCCAAAATGAC
>Ga0210385_10001397_pt1 | contig 15031 bp, 13 predicted proteins | sample IncBWH26OmetaG_FD_160107 | JGI IMG/M metagenome (GOLD analysis project Ga0210385, IMG submission 160107) | Forest soil microbial communities from Barre Woods Harvard Forest LTER site, Petersham, Massachusetts, United States - Inc-BW-H-26-O ...
CCGGCTGAGGAAGTGCGCAGCTGGACCGGCCCGGCCGAGGACACGGTCCGCGATCGCTACCTGGCGGCCTTCGGGCGCGCACTGCCCGGCCTTTCCCCGGAGGAGCTGTTGTTCCGGATGCGGGGGATCCTCGCCGTGGTGGCTGCGGACCGCGTCGAGGTCTACAACCAGCCCACCCCGGGCTGCGTGCCCCCGGTAGCGGGCGAGGCAGCCCGGCGCTGGGCGATCACGTTCCTGGCGGCAGCGATGAGCGCGCCACCGACCGGGACCTGACACCTCGCAACGGACGCAGCCGGCCGAGGACGTCGTGACAACCTGTGACCGTGAAGCAGCCAGTGCTCAGGTATCCGGCGCGCTGCTCACGTAGTGGCATGGAAATCGCATATCTGAGCCCGGACCTAAATGGGGCGGCTGGGGCTACGGGATGAGGATGATCTTGCCGTGGGTGTGGCCGGTGGCCAGCGCGCGGTTCGCGGCGGCGGCCTCGGCCAGCGGGTAGGTCGCCGCGACCACCACGCGCAGCTTCCCGTCCTCGGCCAGCCGGACTAGTTGCAGGCGGGCTTCGTCCCGGATCTCGGTCCCCGGGTCGGCGCCCGGCGCGCCGCCGATGACCTTGATGCCCGCGTCGAAGGCCCGCGGGCTTGCGACGGCGGTGACGATGCGGTCGCGGTCCGGAACGACGGCCAGGGATGTGTCGAGGGCCTCGTCGCCGCCAACCGTGTCGAAGGCTGCGTCGACTCCTCCGGGCGCCACGGCGCGGATGCGTTCCTCGAGGCCGGGACCGTAGGTCACGGGCTCGGCGCCGAGCCCGCGCAGCAAGGCGTGGCCGCCCTCACTCGCCGTTCCGATGACCCGCGCACCCGCGTCGGCCGCCAGCTGAACGGCCATCAGGCCGACGCCGCCAGCGGCGCCGTGGATCAGGACCGTGTCGCCCGCGCCGGCCCGGATGACGGCGAGGCCGTGCACGGCGGTCGTGCCAGTGAGCATCATCCCGCTCGCCTGCTCAAACGACAGCGTCGTCGGCTTGGGCACGACGGCCGAGGCAGGCACCACGATCTCACCCGCGTATCCGCCGGCGATCCGGAACGCGACGACCTCGTCGCCGACTCCGATGACCCCGGCCGGCCCTTCCGCGCCGTCGGCCACCTCGGTCACCACGCCGGCTGCTTCCCGGCCCGGGTGAATCGGCAGGTTGTCCGGGTTGTGCCCCATCATCCCGCTGTACTGCTTGTAGTCGATCGGATTCGTGCCGGCCGCCCGCACCTCGATCAGCACCTCGCCGGGGTGCGGCTGGCGGACCGGCACATCGATCACCGACAGGACCTCGGGACCGCCGAACTCGGTCGCGACCACTGCTTTCGTCGCCATGGAGCGCTCCATCGCTGATTTGCCGAACGGGGATGCCGACTCGGCCGCCAGTTTCTCACGCCGGCCGGGCGGCCGGCTCGCCTAGAACGCGAGGACGATCCGGATCGTGCCCGGGTCGGGCATTCGCGCGAAGCCGTCGTTGATGCGCGCGAACGGCAGTTCGGCGGTGATCATGGCATCGAGGTCGAGGCGGCCAGCCCGGTAGTGGTCGGTGTACACCTCAACGTCGCTGAGGAACCTGCTGGCACCCATGTAGGCGCCCCGCAGCACACGGTCGCCGTAGACCAGGGCGTCCGCGGAGATGCTGAGCCGCTCGCCCTCGGGCATGAGCCCCAGGATGGTGGCCGTGCCGCCCGGCGCGAGGACGTCGAAGGCCAGCTCCGCGGTCGCTGCCCGGCCGACCGCCTCGATCGAGTGGCTGCACCCGCCGGGGAGGAGCTCACGCAGCCTGCCCAGGGTCGTCGCCGGGTCTGCGCCGGCCAGCACGGCGTCGGAGGCGCCGAACCTGCGGGCGATGGGGAGCTTGCCCGCCGCCGCGTCCACGGCCACGATGCTGCGGGCACCCGCGAGCCGGGCGCCCTGGATCGCGGCGATCCCGACACCGCCGCAGCCGATGACCGCGACGGTGTCCTCGGCAGTGATCTTCGCACCGTGCAGCGCCGCGCCGACGCCCGTGCTGACACAGCAGCCGAGGAGGCACGCCACGGCCGGATCGAGACCCGGGGGGAGTTTCGCGAGTGAGCGCTCGCTGGCCAGGAAGGCTTCGGCGAACCCGCCGAGGTCACCGAGCACGGTTATCTCGTCGCCCTGGCTGGTGAGCAGCTTCGGCCGCTCCCTGCGACGCGCCTGCTCCACCCGCGAGCACTGTGTGGGGCGGCCGCGCAGGCAGGCGGGACACAGGCCGCACGAGGGCGTGATCGTGGCCACCACCCGGTCGCCCGGGGCCACGTTCGTGACGGCCGCCCCCACCGTCTGCACGACACCGGCGACCTCGTGACCGAGGACGGCGGGGGTGGCGATGGACAGAGCACCGTTCACATAGTGCAGGTCGCTGTGGCAAAGGCCCACCCGCTCGGTGCGCACCACGGCCTCGTGCGCGGCGGGCTCGTCGAGCAGAACCTCGGCAAGCTCGAGAGGCTTGCCCGGCTCGCGCAGCAACGCCGCCGTGATCGGTGTCCGCACCCCGCCTCCCCACAAACACGTGCTCGATCTGCTTCCACGTGCGCGATCTGCTTCGCTATGCTCGGCCGCCGCCTCCGGCCGCGGCAATGTTCGCCGTGCACAGGAAGGCCGGACATGATGTGCACCGGGGCTACAGACGCCTGCTGGCCCCACGTCTAGCATCGAGGGACATCTTTGACCCGATGCGAGGCAGCCCGTGGCCCGTTCCAGCCAGCCCGATGTTGCGGATGCCGAAGAGCTGCGGCGTTTCATCGAGCAGCACGGCATCACGACGTTCAAGGCCGGTGCCGTGGACATCGACGGCGTCTGGCGGGGCAAGCGCATCGCGGCGCCGTATTTCGCCGACGCCGTGTGGCGCAAGGGCACGAACATCTGCAACATCCTGTTCGGCTGGGACCTGCACGACGTCCCGATCCCCGGGCTGACCTACACCGGCTGGCAGACCGCTTATCCCGACGTCGTGCTCGTCCCCGACCTGTCGACCCTGGCCGTCGTCCCCTGGGAACCCGGCACCGCGTCGGTGATCTGCGACGTGCACGAACTCGACGGGGCGCCGCTGCCGCTGTCGCCCCGCGCTCTGCTTCGCCGGGTGGCAGAGCAGGTTGCTGAGGACGGGTACAAGGCGATGTGCGGCTATGAGTTCGAGTTCTACGTGCTGCGCGGCACCGCCGAGGAACTCGCCTCCCGCGGCTTCCGCGACCTTGCCCCGCTCACTCACGGCAACCACACATACAGCCTGTACCGGGACGCCGGGTCGGAGTACATCATCGGCGACATCCGCAAGCACCTCGCGGCCTACGGCATCTACATCGAGGCCAGCAACAGCGAGCACGGCCCCGGCCAGTTCGAGGTCAACTTCCGCTACGCTCCCGCGCTGCAGGCGGCGGACCAGGCGATGATGCTCAAGCACTCGGTGAAGGAGATCGCCGCCAGCCACGGCTGCACGGCCTCGTTCATCGCGAAGCTCTCCCCCGGGTGGGCTGGGTCCTCGGCGCATCTGCACCAGAGCCTGCATGGCCTGGACGGGACTCCGGCATTTGCGAACTCCAGCGATCCGGCCAGGCTCAGCGCGACCGGCGAGGCCTACCTGGCCGGCGTCCTCGACCTGGCCAAGGACTTCACCGCGCTCTACCTGCCGACGATCAACTCCTACAAGCGGACCGAGGGCGGCTCCTGGGCGGGGTCGAGCGTCACCTGGGGCACCGACAACCGGACCGTCGCGGTGCGTGCGATTCCGAGCCCCGGGCCGGCCGCACGGATCGAGAACCGGGTAGCCGGCGCCGACGCCAACCCGTACCTGGTCATCGCGGGCAACCTGGCCGCCGGCCTGCACGGCATCCGCAAGGGCCTCGCCCCGCCGCCGGTGGTCACCGGGAACGCCTACGAGCAGGTTGACGACACCACGGCGCTGCCGGCCAGCCTCGAGGCGGCAGCGGCGGCACTGGCGGGCAGCACGACCGCGCGCACGCTCCTCGGCGACGCCTTCGTCGACCACTTCGCGGCCACCCGGAGGTGGGAAGTGGACCAGTCCCGCTCGGCGGTCACGGACTGGGAGATCGCACGCTATCTCGAGCACATCTGAGACGGGGACCCATGACCAACGACCGCGCGGTGGAGACTGGGTTCGACTTCCACGGCGACGCCCTCGACGACATCTTCTCGACGTACTCGCGGCTTCGCGGCGCGTGCCCGGTGGGGCACAGCGAGAAGCACGCCGGGTTCTGGTACCTCACCAAGAACCAGGACATCTTCGCCGCCGAGCAGGACCCGGGCACGTTCGGGGTCGCCCCGTCGATGCTGCTGCCGGACCTGGGCACAGACTTCCCGCTGATCCCTATCGACGTCGACCCGCCGGACCACGCCCGGTACCGGCGGATCCTGCTCCCGCTGTTCTCGCCCAGGGCGGTCGCCCGGCTCGAGGACGGGATGCGGCGCACCTCCCGCGAACTCCTGCGGCAGGTGACCGAGCAGGAGGTCGCCGACGTATCGGCTCTGTACGCGCGGCCGATGCCCACGATCGTGTTCAGCAGGCTCGCGGGCTTTCCCGAGAAGGACTGGCCGAAGTTCGACGCGTGGGTGGACGACATCATCTACGAGCGGACCGTCGACCCGGCGCGGGCACACGCGGCCGCCGGGGAGCTGGTGGACTACTTTGACCGGCTGCTCGAGGAGCGCCGCGGCGACACCAGCCACGATGACCTGATCAGCCAGCTCTACCGGGCCCGGATCGACGGCAGGCCGCTGACCCACAGCGAGCTCGTCTCCTACTGCTACCTGCTGTTCGCCGCCGGTCTCGACACCACGGCGTGGGCGATCCGGTCCAGCCTTTGGTACCTGGCCCGCAATCCCGAAGATCAGGAACGGCTGCGCCGTGAGCCGGATCTCATCCCGGTGGCTGCCGAGGAATTCCTGCGGACGATGTCGCCGGTGCAGGCCATGGCCAGGACCTGCCGGGCGGACACCGAGGTACGCGGACAGCAGATCAAGGCCGGCGACCGGGTCGTCCTGGTCTTCGGCGCGGGAAACCGCGACCCGGACAGCTTCGAGAGCCCGGACGAGGTCCAGATCGGCCGGGAGTCCAACCGTCACCTTGCGTTCGGCGCGGGCATCCACCGCTGCCTCGGCTCCCATCTCGGCCGCCGGGAACTCGTTGTGGCGCTCCAGGAATTCATCTCCGGCGTGCCCGCGTTCAGCCACGCCCAGCCCGAGGAGAAGTGGCACGGGATCGGCCGCCTCACGCTGCAGCTGGCCAGGAGCTGACCGTCCGATAGCTCCGACCTGCGCTGCCGTCTAACGTATCGAGCATGTGGCAGCCGGAGGAACGGGCCAGCAGCGACCTCGCCACCCTGCGGGAGTCGCTGGTGTTCGCGGAACGGCGAGCCGCCACGCTTGCCGAGCTGACTGCGCTGATGAGCGAGGGAAGGGACCCGCTCGCCCTGGCTCAGCGGTCGGTCGAACTCACCGCCCGGGCGACCAGGGCGGCCGGTGCCTTCGTCTACCTCTGGGACCGGGACGCGGAGCGCCTGGTCCTGCAGGTGGGAACCGAAGGCTGGCAGCGCGCTCAGCTCGGCAGGATCCAGCTCCGCATGGGAGAGGGGATCACCGGCTGGTCCGCTCTCATGCGGCAGACCGTCGTCATCCCCAAGGACCATCTCAAAGACCCGCGGTCACGGCCGTTCCCGGAGCTCCACGAATCCTCGTTCAAGTCGATGATCGCCGTCCCTATCGTGACACCGGGCGAAGAGATCCTGGGAGTGTTCTCCCTCTACGCCCCCACCGAGGACGCCTTCACCAGTCCAGACGTGAACCTCGCCAGTGAGGTCGGATCGCTCCTGGCCAGCGGCCTGATCCAGGCCGAGACCGTCAACCAGCTGCGGATCCAGTCAGCCGCCGCCCGTTTCCTCCGCGACCTGCCCGACGAAGCGTGGGGCTCCCTGCGCCAGTGCCTGCACAGCATGGCCCGCCAGTGCGCCCTGCATCTCGAGGCCGACGTCTGCATGATCGAGCTGGCCACCGACCGGGCGCACCCGCACGGCGCGACGACCGCGATCGTCACGACCCAGCGATTCCGCGACTCCCTCGGCGCGGGAGTACCGGATGAGGACCTGGACCGGGGGTGTCTGGCACGGCTGCTCGAGCCGCTCAGCATGCGGCGGCTCCGCATCCCGCTGGCCGCCGCGGCGCCGATCGGCGCCGTGACGTGTTACCGGGTGCGCCAGTTCACGGCAGAAGACGAGCTGCTCCTCGAGGCGATCGGAACCCAGGCCGCCGCGGGAGTGCTGTCACTGTCCGGTACCGAGCGCACCCGGCCTGCCGTGAGCGAGCTGCTGTCGGCCCCGGACCCGGCGGCGACGCAGCGGCTGCTCCGCCGGCACGGGTGGCAGCGGCAGACCGCATCGGCCATCGTGCTCCGCATCCACCCAGCCTCCGCTGGCGAAGCGGCGGATCAGGAAGACGACCGGATGCGAGCCGCCCTCGTGGACGTGTTCGGCGCGGACAACCGGAACTTCCTGCTCCTCGGGGGACAGGGCCACTACCTCGCGCTGGCGGAGGGCGAGCCAGCATCCCGGGAACCGCTCATCCAGCGCATCGGCGACCTGGGACTGCCGCCCCGGATGAGGCTGACAGCGGGCATCGGCCTTGCGGCCGGCGCTCCCGAGCAGGCGCACGCCGCCATCCAGCAGGCCCTCGTCGCCTCGCAGTGGGCAGAACTGGCCTCCTCGGGCGGCAGCACGGTCGTGCGATACGAGGATGTGGCCCACCTCCGCCAGCTGCCGGGCAGAGCGCTGGAGATGTCGGCGCCCCTCAGGACGCTCCTCGACGCGCTGGGCGCGGTCGTACGGTACGACCTCGACAACGGGACCGACCTGGCCCAGACGCTCGACGCGCTGCTGGCCAACAGCGGCTCGGTTACCAGGACGTCGTCCGAGCTGTTCATCCACCGCAACACGCTGCGCCAGCGGATCCAGCGGATAGAGGAGCTCATCGGGCAGTCTCCCGAGCACTTCGAGGACGCGGTCATCGCCGGGCTGGCTGCCCGCCTCGTCAACCGCGCCAGAAAGCAGCCGCGCGGGTAGGCGCTAGCCGGCGAGTTCCACGGCCACGCCGAGGCGCTTGGCCAGCAGGTGCGCACGGTCGCGCTCCTGAGCGCTGAAGGCCCCCGACGTGCGGGTGAAACCGACGTGGTGCAGCGCACCGCCGAGCGGCAGGCCATCCTGGCGCACCAGCCGGATCCGCTTGCCGCCAGGCCAGGTCAGCTCGGTGCCCCCGGCGGTCCCGGCGCTGGCCGCGTCGAGCTGGCCACCCAGGACGTCACCGAACAGCCGCACCGCGCGGTCGAGGTCGCTGACGTGATGCTCGATCAGGTCGAACCGCGCCGGCGGTCCCGGCTCGGCCAGCTCCCTCGGCGCCGGGGCCGCCGGCGGCGGACCATGCTGCTCGGCGATCTGGATCACGATGCCATGGGCGGCGCGCGGGTGCAGAAAGGCCTCCCGCCAGTCCGGGTTGGCCAAGTCGACGCCGACAGGCTCGATGCCGAGCGCCCGGATCCGGGCCAGCGTCGCGCCAATGTCGGGCACCAGGAAGGTGAGGTGGTGCGGGCCTGCACCGTGCGCGGCGAGGAAGCGCTCCAGGAAGGCCGCGTCCGGGCCTCCCGTGGGCGTCAGCAGCTCAACTTTCGGGCCGGCCGCGAACTCGAGCTCGCCCCACCAGAAGCCGGGAGAGTCGTCACCGAAGGCCCAGGTGCCACCGAGGACCCCGCCGAACAGGTCCCAGCCGTCGGTCAGCGCCGGGGTGGCAATGGCGAAGTGATCAAGGATGGCGGTCATAGCGGCGTGTTCCTCACAGAGCGGGCAACGTGAGCCATCAGGCTATTGCCCTGCTGGCTTCGGCGCTGGAACCGCGGCGGGCGACGACCGCCAGGTAGACGGCGAGCAACAGCACGCAGGCGCACAGCGTGGCCGCGGACAGGGCGAGTGCCGGGCGCAGTCCCACCACCACGCCGAACAGGCCAACGGTGAACCCGCTGCCGATCCGCATTCCATTGGCCCCCGTGCTGTAGAGGCCGATTACCTGGCCCCTCTTCTCGCGCGGCGCGCGAAGCTGCGCGACCGTCTGGGTGATCGACAGCGCCGCGAGGTTCGCGACGCCGCCGATCACGAGCAGCGGGGCCGCCACCAGGTAGTCGTGGCTGACTGCGAAAAACACCGTCGATGCGCCGTAGACGAGCGTGGACCACAGCGCCGCGCGGACCGAGAGCCTGATCCAGCCGGTGCCCTCCAGCAGCAGCCCGCCCAGCACGCCGCCCAGGCCGTTGGCGAACAGCAGCACGCCGTAGGCCGTGCCGCTCGAGATGCCGGTCGTGGTGCCCGCGATCGTGGGCATCACCGTCTGCATGGCCGCGCCGACGAAGAACGAGCCCAGCCCCGCAAGGATGATCATGACGGCGAGCACCCGGTCCTTGCTGACGTCCCGGAACACCCGCACCGCGGCCAGCGCGCCGACGCGCTCCCTGGCGACGACGCCGTGCCGGGTGTGGCCGGTGAACTTCGTCCGCGCCATCGTGATCGTCAGCGGCAGATAGAACGCGATGTTGACCCAGATGCCGTGGACGGGACCGAGCCCGAGCAGCAGCACCGAGCCGACCACCGGGCCCAGCAGGATGCCGAGAGACCGGGCCGTCGAGTTGAGCCTGATCGCGCTCGGCAGGTCGGCCGTGCCCACGAAGTCCTCGAGCAGCAGCTGTTCCGGCGGCGACCACAGCGCCCCGGCCATGCCATGCAAGACGAGCAGGATGCACGCGTCCCAGACCGTGAGCGTGCCGGTGAGGAACAGGATTCCCCAGGAGAGAGATACGGCCATGAACAGCGCCTGCGAGCACTGGATGAGCTTGCGGCAGTCGTGACGGTCGGCCAGCGCGCCAAAATACGGCGAGAGCACCAGGAACGGCAGCCAGTGGCTGATCACCTCGAAGCCGGTCAGCGCCGGGGAGTGGAACCTCTCCCAGATCACCCAGTACGTGATGACGTGCTCGATGTTGTCGGCCATCATCGCCAGGGCGCCGCCGCACAGATACACCCTGCAGGCGGGGTTGCGCAGCGCGGCGAACTTGGCCGGCCGCGAATCCGGCGGGCCGGGCGCTACCTCGGGCTGCGGGCCGCCCGGCTCCGGTTCAAGGACCGGGACATGAGTCGGGACACCGCACGCAGCACACACTCGCCGTATTCTACGGCCGGGTCATTAGAGCGGCTAACGATCGTCCAGCCCTCCGGGCTCGCCATGCGCAAAACAAACAGGCCGAGGAGGCGGCTAGTCCTCCTCGGCCATTAATCAGGCGCCAGGGTTCAGGATGTAACCCGGTCCGCCCGGTGCGGCAGCTTCCAGCCAGGGCGGACATAGTGGCAGGTATACCCCGCTGGATAGCGTTCCAGGTAGTCCTGGTGCTCGGGCTCTGCCTCCCAGAACGGCCCCGCGGGGGTTACCTCCGTGACCACCTTGCCCGGCCACAGGCCGGAGGCGTCGACGTCAGCGATCGTGTCCTCCGCGACCCGCTTCTGCTCGTCGCTGACGTAGAAGATGGCCGACCGGTAGCTGGTCCCCATGTCGTTGCCCTGCCGGTTCAGCGTCGACGGGTCGTGGATCTGGAAGAAGAACTCCAGCAGGTCCCGGTAGGAGATCTTGTCCGGGTCGAACGTGATCTCGATCGCCTCGGCGTGGCCGTGATGGTTCCGGTACGTCGCGTTCGCCACGTCGCCGCCGGTGTAGCCGACCCTGGTCGAGATCACGCCGGGGAGCTTGCGGATCAGATCCTGCACGCCCCAGAAACAGCCGCCGGCGAGGATTGCCTTCTCGGTCGTCATGATGCGCTCCTGGTGTCGGTTGCCTTGGTGTCGGTAACACTGTCGAACAGCTTCCGGTACTCGCCATACCCCTCGCGCTCGAGGTCATCGAGCGAGATGAAGCGGAGAGAGGCCGAGTTGATGCAGTAACGCAGGCCGCCGGCGTCCCTCGGCCCGTCCCGGAAGACGTGGCCCAGGTGGCTGTCGCCGTGGGCGGAGCGGACCTCGGTCCCGAATATCAGGCGGCCGAAGCCGCGCTTCTCGACGACGTTCTCCGGGTCGATTGGCACTGTGAAGCTCGGCCAGCCGGTGCCGCTGTCGAACTTGTTGACCGAAGCGAACAGCGGCTCACCCGACACGACATCGACGTAGATGCCGGGCTCGTGGTTGTCCCAGTACTCGTTGCGGAACGGCGGCTCGGTGGCGCTGCACTGGGTGACCCGATACTGATCGGGCGTCAGCTGAGAGACAGCCTCGGGGTTCTTGCTGTAGTTGTTGTCTGACACGTGAGATCCTTTTGCGGAGTGCCGCCCGCTGGATGCGGGCGCATCGTACACAGCATGTACAACCAGGCTCAGGCCCAGGCTATTTCTGCAGGTGGCATCGGGTTTGAGGCCGTCGGGGGGAGCCGCTCGTGGAGACCAGCCGCAAGGTGGCCATCATCACCGGAGGCTCCCAGGGCATCGGCGCCGGCCTGGTCGCCGGATACCGCGGGCGGGGCTGGGCGGTGGTGGCCAGCGCCCGCACGTTCAAGCCGTCCGCGGACCCGGACCCAGACCTGCTCACCGTCGAGGGCGACATCACGGATCCCGCCACCGCCGACCGGATCCTGGGCGCCGCGCTGGAGCGGTTCGGCCGCATCGACACGCTGGTCAACAACGCCGGGGTGTTCCTCTCCAAGCCGTTCACCGAGTACACCGCGCAGGACTACGCCCTGATCACCGCGCTCAACCTGGGCGGCTTCTTCTGGCTGACTCAGCGGGTCGTCCCCGAGATGGTCACGCAGGGTGGCGGTCACGTGGTCAACACCACGGCCAGCGTGGCCGAGGTCGCGAACACCGCAGCGCCGTCGGTGCTCACCGCGCTGACCAAGGGCGGCCTGGCCGCGGCGACGAGGTCACTGGCCGTCGAGTACGCCTCGCGCGGCATCCGGGTCAACGCCGTCTCGCCTGGCATCATCCAGACGCCGATGCACTCCCCGGACAGCTATGAGCATCTCGGCAGCCAGCTTCCGCCGCTCGGGCGCGTCGGCCAGGTCAGCGACGTGGTCGGCGCGGTCTTGTTCCTGGAATCCTCGCCGTACGTGACCGGCGAGATCGTTCATGTGGACGGCGGCCTGACCACCGGTCACTGATCCCCCTGAACCAGGGCACGGTCCAGGGTGTGACCCGGGTGCAAAGTGCTCCCCCGTAGGCCACGATTGGCACCATGAGCCAAACCATGACCTACCGGCAGATGGGAACGGACGACCGCTCCCAGGCACACACGCTGTTCTCGCAGACCATGGGCTACGTCGCCCTCACCGCCGGCTTGTTCGCGCTGGGGGCCTGGGTGGGCCACAACCTCAGCGGAGGCGTGGGCATCATCGCGTTCATCGCGGCCTTCGCCGCGCTGATCGGCATGCGGTTCGCCGCGAAGCGATCCACGGAGCTGACCATAGCGCTGCTGTGCGCGGTCGGCCTGCTGCTCGGGATCGCGGTGGCGCCGACGGTCGCCTACTACGGCGCCATGGACCCGAGTGCGCTCTGGCAGGCCGGCGGCGCGACCGCGCTGTTCATAGCGGGCTTCGGCGCGGCGGGTTACGCCACCCGGCGCGATCTGACCGCGATCGCGCGGGTGGCCTTCTGGGCGCTGCTCGCGCTGATCGTGCTCGGCATCGTGCTGATCTTCGTCCACATTCCCGGCGGTGACCTGGCCTATTCGGCGCTGGGCCTGGTGATCTTCGCCTTGTTCACCATGTTCGACTTCCAGCGGGTGCGGAGAAACGCCGACGTCACCCAGGCGCCGCTGATAGCCGCCTCGATCTTCCTGGACATCCTGAACGTCTTCCTGTTCTTCCTGGAGATCTTCTCCGGCGGCGACAGGCGGTGACGTCTCATGACGCCTGAGGCCGGCCCGCCAGCCTATGAGATCGCCGTCGCGCAGTTCATCACCGTTGCCGACGTGGAACGGTCCCGCCGCTTCTACACCGAGGTACTCGGCGGCACGACCGTCATATCGGGCGAACCGTCGTATGTCGCGCTCGCCAACACCTGGATCATCATCAACGTCGGCGGCGGCCCGACCGACGACAAGCCCACGGTCACGCTCGAAACGCCGCGGGACCCGGACCGGGCCGCCAGCTTCATGAACATCCGGGTCTCGGACATCGAGGCGGTGTACGCCGACTGGAGCGCACGGGGCGCCGAGTTCCTCACGCCGCCGAAACGGCATACGACCGAGATCCGCTGCTACGTCCGCGACCCCGATGGCTATCTGATCGAGGTCGGCGAGACCACTCTGCCGGGCGGCTGGCGTTCCCGCCTTGATCGCTAGCCACGCCCCAGCCGGACGACGCCGCCACCACCGCCCCTGCCCGATCGTTAGGTATTTGCGGCTAATTTCGCGCATTATGATGATATTCCAGTAGTCGGTGCGTAACTTATTACTGGCCAGTTGCAGATGTCTAGACGGGCGACCCGCGACGTCAACCTGACTCCCCTTATCGTGATCATTAGAGAGAAATCCCTGAGATCAAGGTGATAGCCGTCTCGCACCAGGGCACGCCCCTCACCAGGGCAAACCCGGTCGCCATAGCAGCGGGCCCGGCCGCCCGCAGGCCCGGCGGCCGAGTCCGGCAGAACCCGATTCCCGCGCTCATATAGCTATCCGGAATAACCAGGAAAATCCGTCGTCGGCGACGATTCCGCATTAGCGTGTCCCCCAGGACGACCAGGTGACCGCTAGTTAGGGGGGGTCATGACCACGTTTGCTCCCAGTCGTCAGCCCGTTGAGGAGTCCCGGGACAAGGGCCTCAAGACGGGCGCTCTCGGCTTGGTGTCGAGCGTTGTCATGGGGGTCGCCTCGACGGCACCCGCCTACAGCCTGGCCGCGACGCTGTTCTTCGTGGTGGGGGCCGTCGCGCTGAAGTCACCGCTGGTCGCGGCGCTCGCGTTCGTGCCCATGCTGCTGTGCTCGATCGGCTTCAGCGAGCTGAACAAGGCCGACCCCGACTGCGGGACCACGTTCATCTGGGCCACCCGGGCATTCGGGCCGAGGGTTGGCTGGGCCGGCGGCTGGGGCGTCGTGGCGGCCGACATCCTGGTCATGGCCAGCCTGGCCCAGGTGGCCGGGCAGTACCTGTTTTTCCTGTTCCAGGGGCCGAGCAGCGCCATCGGGACCGACGCCTCCGGCGGCTGGGTGCTGCTGGTCGGCGTCTTGTGGATCGTCGCGATGACCTACATCTGCTACCGCGGCATCGAGGTGTCGGCCAACTTCCAGAAGGTGCTGCTGTCCATCGAACTCGTCATGCTGATCGTGATGTCGCTGACGGCGCTGGTCCGGGTGTACAGCGGTCACGCGACGGCCGGGTCGCTGCACCCCAGTCTCGGCTGGCTGTCGCCGTCGCACCTGTCCCTCTCGTCCTTCGTGTTCGGGATCATCTTGATGCTGTTCATCTACTGGGGCTGGGACACTGCCCTGTCGGTGAACGAGGAGACCGCGGACAAGTCCCGGACGCCAGGCCGGGCGGGAATCATCTCAACGGTCCTGCTGCTGGTCACCTACCTGATCGTGATCGTTGCGGTGCAGGCGTTCGCCGGGATAGGCAGCACGGGCGTCGGGCTGACGAACCAGGCGCACCAGTTCGACGTGCTGTCGGTTATCGGGGGCGCGATCTTCGGAACCTCTGGGTTCGGCACCTTCTTGTCCCGGCTGCTGATCCTCATGGTGCTCAGCTCGGCCGCGGCCTCGACCCAGACGACGATCCTGCCGACCGCCCGCACCACGCTGTCGATGGCCGCCTACGGGGCACTGCCCCCGTCGTTTGCCAAGATCCACCCGAGGTACCTGACCCCGACGGTGTCGACGGTCGTGATGGGAGCCGCCTCGATCGCCCTGTACATTCCGCTGAACTTCATCGCCGGAGGCAACCCGATCGCCGACGCGGTGACCGCGATCGGGCTGTACATCGCCTTCTACTACGGCCTGACCGCCTTCGCCTGCGCCTGGTACTACCGCAAGGCGCTGACCAGCAGTGCCCGCGATCTGTGGATGCGCGGCATCCTTCCGGTGCTCGGCGGGCTGATCATGTACGCGGCCGGCATCTACAGCCTGCAGAGCGACTGGGTCGCGTCCAACAGCTACACCACCTGGACGGTACCCGGCCTGAACTGGGAGATCGGCGGGACTTTCATCATCGCCGCGCTGGCCGCGCTCACCGGGGTCATCGCCTTTGTCTTCATGCGGGTGACCGGCCCCTCCTTCTTCCGCAGGCAGACCCTTACCCGGACTACTCCCGTGCTCGTCCCTTACCCAGACCTGTGAGCTCGGCGGGCACTGTGAGGCCTCACGACCCGGCTGACCTCGGAAGGGATCGGCCCGGGCACCCCGATGAGGGCTTGCCCATCGGGGGCGTTACCTGGCACTCTGGGGCCAAGTATGGTGCAGACTGAACGTTCAGTGAAGGCCAGTATGACCTGCTCAGGCAGCCGTTGCGGCGGCACGGACCGCGCAGGCCTGCTGCCGCCTGTCCCGGGCAGCGTGACGTGACCAGCGCAGCGCAGCCTGCTGCTGCGACGGGCGCGGTACCCGGCAGCCCGTTCCGGCCTGTCCGAACCGGAACGGTCCCGGCGCTGGCCGAGGGCTTCATCGCCCGGCCGGAGACGGCTCCCGGCCTGACGGCGGCGCTGCGGGCTGGGGCCGCGGTCGCGCTGGTCCCAGACCGGGCGCCGGACCCAGGCCTCGCGTCGGTTCCAGCAGCCCAGGACTGGCTGAGGTCCTCGGGCAAGACCCAGCTCGCCGTGGCGTCCGCCGAGGCGCTGTGGCAGTCGGGCGAAGTGGACCTGCTGGTATGGATCGACGCCACGAGCCGGGCATCGGTGCTGGTCGGCTACGCCGCGGCGACTGCCGAAGCGACCGGCCGGGATCAGTCCAGCAGCTGCGAG
>Ga0210385_10001398_pt1 | contig 15023 bp, 14 predicted proteins | sample IncBWH26OmetaG_FD_160107 | JGI IMG/M metagenome (GOLD analysis project Ga0210385, IMG submission 160107) | Forest soil microbial communities from Barre Woods Harvard Forest LTER site, Petersham, Massachusetts, United States - Inc-BW-H-26-O ...
GCCGGACGGATCGTCCACCGCGGTTTGCCCGCAGAGGTATTAACCCCCAATCTACAGCCCGTTTCCTGATGATTGCAGCCGGATTCTTCTTCAGGGGAGACTGGGACAGGCCCCTTTCCGGGCAACTGAATCATGGTAAGAGTCGCAAGGCGCATCCTGCATGGCCTCTTGCTCCTGTTGGGAGTGTCTACACTCTCGTTTGCGCTGGTTTCGGCAGCGCCTGGAAATTTTTTCGACGAACTCAAGTTGAATCCCCAGATCTCGGCCAGCACAGTTGCGTCACTCAAGATGGCCTATGGAATCGACAAGCCGTGGCCGGTACGCTACGAGCGTTGGCTTCGTTCCGCGCTCCGGGGTGAATTTGGATACTCGCTTTCTTACCGATGCCCTGTCGGTACGCTTTTATGGCCTCGTGCGCAAAATACTTTGCTGCTAACCAGCCTTGCAACGTTGCTCGCGTGGATGATCGCAGTTCCGTGGGGAATTCTTGAAGCTCTGAACCGGGGGAAGTGGCTCGATCGAATCGGCGGTGGTGTTACCGCCATTTTTCTGGCAATTCCGGAACTCGTGCTTGGCTTGCTTTTTCTGCTGCTGGCCGCCCGCACGGGGTGGTTCCCCACTGGGGGAATGTTCTCTTCGCATGGAGCCGAGGCTGCGCTTCTAGGGAAATTGCCTGATCTGGGGATTCACCTGGTGTTACCGGTTGTCGCACTTGTGTTCGGAGCCGCCCCGCTACTCATCCGTTACGTCCGCTCAGCGGTCGCCGCCGTTTTGGACGCTCCATTTATCGAGGCTGCACGAGGCCACGGACTTTCGACCACGCGGATCGTATACCGGCATGCCTTGCCGGCGGCGGCAAACTCGCTTATCTCCCTGCTGGGCTTTTCCATCGGCGCGCTGCTGAGCACTTCTTTAATTATCGAGGTCGTGCTGGACTGGCCAGGGCTCGGCCCGCTGGTGCTCGAATCTCTGCTTGCGCGCGACACTTACGTGGTGATGGCCGTTGTAATGCTCTCATCAGTTTTTCTAGTGACAGGCAATCTACTGGCGGACTTGTTGCTGTACGCGAGCGATCCAAGGATTCGAACGGTATGAGTATGAACAGCGGCCATCGCCAGCTTCTGCTTCTCTTCTCCCTCGTCCTGCTGCACGTTTTCATGGTTGTTCCGGGTTTTTTCGCTCCATACGACTATTCCGAGCAAAATCGCGAACTACCATTTTCACCTCCGACGCGATTGCATTTCATCGATAGCGCAGGCCGCTTTCACTTGATGCCCTTCATACATCCGTTTCGCGCTAGTGAAGATGGCAGCGCTCCCTATGTTGAGGATCAGGCTCGCGCGTACCCACTTCATCTGCTGAAAGACGGCGCACCCTACCGGGTGCTGGGTCTTTGGACTGCACGACTGCATCTTTTTGGCGTGGAACAACCCGGCCGCATTTTTCTTTTCGGGACCGATGATTTTGGTAGAGACGAACTCTCGCGAATGCTGTTCGGAGGCCGGATTTCGTTGCTCGCGGGAATTCTTGGCGCGGCAATGGCGATTTTTGCGGGAACAGTACTGGGGGTGCTCTCCGGTTTTTATGGGGGATGGCTCGACGGTCTTATCATGAGGACCGCCGAACTGTTTTTGGCGCTTCCGTGGTTGTATCTGCTGTTCGCCGTGCGTGCGATTTTGCCGTTGCACATCAAGACGACGCAGACGCTTTTACTGCTGATCACGGTCGTAGGCCTGGTGGGTTGGGCGCGCCCTGGGAGGCTTGTACGCGGTATCGTCCTTAGCGCGAAGGAAAGAAATTTTGCGCTCGCCGCAAAGGCTATGGGCGCTTCGAATTTCCATGTCCTCAGGTGGCACATTCTGCCAGGGACCTACGGTGTCCTGCTGACGACGGCAGCATTGTTGGTGCCGCAGTTTATTCTTGCGGAAGTGACATTGTCTTTCCTCGGGTTGGGAGTCGGCGAGCCTGTGCCCAGTTGGGGAAGTCTCCTTGCGGAATTACAGAATTACAGCGTTTTGACTTCCTACTGGTGGATGTACCTTCCCGCTTGCTCTCTGATCGTGTTGTTCCTTACCTATCACTGGGCCTCAACGACGCTACAAGACAAAGTTGCGGAGGTGCGTTCGTGAAGGCTACTGCGACTCGTTATCGCTTTTGGAAATGGGCACTGCTCGTTCTTGCTGCCCTCGCTGGCAATATGGGTCCGACCGCTGCCGCCGGGCCACAAGACTACGCAAAATCGGGCGGCGAGACCGGTGAGCCGGGAGGGAAGTTGGTCGTCGCGCTTCGCTCGGAACCGAAGACTCTCAATCCGATTCTTTCCGTGGATGTCACATCGCGGGAGGTGATCGGAGTGCTAAATGCCGATCTAATCCACATCAACCGCGAGACCCAGCGAACTGAACCTGCCCTGGCAAAGTCCTGGACGATTTCTGCGGACGGCACGAAATACGTTTTGCAACTTCGCCGTGAAATAAAGTTTTCCGATGGCGCGCCTTTTACCGCCAACGACGTTGTTTTTTCTTTTGAGCTATACCTCGACGAAAAACTACACTCGCCACAGCGAGACCTGCTAGCAATTGACGACAAACCAATCGTCGTAAAGAAACTCAGCGATTACTCAGTGGAGTTCGACCTGGCGAAACCGTATGGCCCAGCCGAGCGGTTGTTTGACGGATTAGCGATACTGCCCAGCCATCTTCTCGAAAAGCCTTACCACGATGGAAAGTTGCAGCAGTCCTGGAGCACATCGGCACGGCCCGAAGAGTTTGCGGGGCTCGGCCCGTTCAAGTTGAGTTCATACGTTCCAGGGCAGCAGATGACTCTGCAGCGCAATCCGTATTATTGGAAGAAAGACCCTCGCGGAAATTCCCTGCCGTATCTTGCCGCAGTCACTTTTCTGTTTGTGCCCACCGAAGATGCACAGGTAATCAAGTTTCAATCGGGCGAGACGCATTTGCTCGAGCGACTCAATGCCGACAACTTCACGTTGCTGCAGAGAGGCGCGACGGCTAAAGGACAATGCTTGCAGGATCTGGGACCTGGACTCGAATTTCAGTTTCTGGTGTTCAATCAAAATCATCTGGATTCAGGCAAAGCCCCCGATCTTGTGGCGAAACAATCGTGGTTTCGCGATCTGAAGTTTCGCGAAGCAGTTTCCTTGGCAATGGACCGCAAAGGAATGGCTCGGCTGGTGTATTCGGGCAGAGCCACACCCATCTGGGGCAATGTGACGCCCGGCAACAAACTGTGGTTGGACCCCAATCTGCCCCACCCAGAGCGTTCAATCGAGGAAGCGCGAAAAATACTCCAATCGGGCGGCTATTCCTGGAATTCCGGGGGCACCCTGCTTGATCCGCAGAAACGACCTGTCACTTTCACGATCATGGTCAGCTCTTCGAATGTGCAGCGCTCGAAATTGGCGACTCTCGCGCAAGATGACCTGAAGCAACTGGGAATGGACGTGCAAGTGGTCCCCATGGAATTTCGAGCGCTCGTGGACCGACTTCTCAACACGAAAGATTATGAAGCAGTGCTGATGAATCTTGTGAACGGCGACGTCGATCCCACGCCGGAAATGAATCTCTGGCTTTCCAGTGGCGAGACTCATCTTTGGGATCTTGGAGAGGCACATCCCGCCACGCCATGGGAAGCAGAGCTGGACCATTTGATGGAAGCGCAAATGACCACGAACGATCCGGCCGCACGTAGGAAGCTCTACTACCGTGTTCAGGAAATCGTGGCTCAGAATCTGCCGTTCATCTTCCTGGTCAGTCCCAATATTCTGGTTGCGGCGCAATCTACCGTAGGAAATTTCCATCCGGCTATTCTTGAGCCATATGTGTTGTGGAACGCCGACGAATTATTTGTCGGCCGCGCTGGAGCCGCAAAATGCCAGTAAAAGAGGCTATTGAAACGGGATTCGCTGAGGATACTCCAGCGAAATCCGATCGCGAGCTTATACGAGGCTGCCTGAAACATCGCGAAGAGGATTGGAACCTTCTCGTCGACAAATACAAGAATCTGGTCTTTTCGATTCCTTTGCGGTACGGATTCTCACGCGAAGAAGCCGCGGACATTTTCCAGGCCGTTTGCCTTGATTTGATCCGGGAGCTGCCAAGGCTGCGGGATCCACAAGCGCTCCCGAAATGGCTGATGCAGGTCACATCCCATAAATGCTTTCACAAGAAAAAACACAATCAGCGCATGGTATCTCAAGACGACCAAGAGGCGACTGCTCCGGAAGTGGCCGTTCCAGCTGAAGCGGAAGTAAACCTGCGCGAAATCGAAGAAGAACAAATGCTACGCGAGGCCATCGCCGGGCTTGCACCGCGCTGTCGCGAGTTGATTCATATGCTTTTTTACGAAGAACCGAAGCGGCCGTATCAAGAAGTCGCGGCCAGCCTGGGCTTGGCGACAGGGTCGATAGGACTTCAACGGCAAAAGTGCCTCAATTGCCTGAAGAAGCGCCTCGAAGATTTGGGATTCGCGTGAGCGCAAAGGCCAACCCTTCGGCCCTTTCTCCAGCCGTGGTTTCGGCGTTGTGTTCCATGACGGAAGAGAAAACTCGCTTGGCATATCTACGAAAAAAGAAACTGCTCCGCGCCAAGTTTGTTGCAGAGTTGAATGCAGTTACGCAAAAAGAATTTCGTTTCAATACCCGGAATGCGCTGATGCTCGCCGAAGCCGCGATTCTGGTCGCGCGTAACGTTGGTCATAAGGAGTTGCTTGCGCAGAGTCTCCGCGTGAAGGCAAATGTTCTCTCCGCCGGCGGCCAATACCAGGAAGCCGTCGATTTATACGGCTCCGCGCTTAAAATCTTTGTGAAAATCGGCGATCAGGAAGGGGTCGCTCGTACCCTTACGGCCGTCATTCAGCCGCACATCATGCTGGGCACTTATGAAACGGCATTCAAGGCGGCCGAACGCGCACGGAAGATATTTCTGAAACTTGGAGATTCGCGGCGCATTGCTCGGCTCGAAAACAACGTTGGCAATATCTACCACCGCCAGGATCGTTTTGAGGAAGCGCTGGCTCACTACGAGAATTCTTATCGAGAGCTTTTGCCCATCGGTGACTCCGAAGAACTTACAATCGCGCTGAACAACATGTCGATGTGCCTGATCGGCATGAACGACTTCGCGCGCGCCCTCGACACTTACAAAAGGGCGAAGGAACTTCTGCAAGCACGCGACTTGCCCCTCATTCACCTTATTACGGACTACAACGTCGCTTATCTCCACTACCTGCGCGGCGATTACCGTACCGCGATCGAGATGCTCAAGACTTCTCGAATTGCGGCCGAACAAATCGCATACACCTATCTGGTGGCGCTTTGCTATCTCGATCTCTCCGACATCTACATCGAACTAAATCTCAGCGACGAAGCCAAGTCCGTGGCGGAGGAGGGTTATCTCCTTTTTCGAAATACAGACATCGGTTACGAAGCTGCAAAGGCGCTGACGAACCAGGCCATTGCCTTCGGTCAGGACGGAAAGACGCGACGCGCGCTGGAGTTGTTTGCTGAAGCCAAATTGCTGTTTCAGAAGGAAAAGAACGAAGTCTTCCCGTGGCTGATCGATCTTTACCAAGCTATCGTGCTCTTCCATGAAGGCCGCTATTACGAAGCCCAGCGCCTCGCACGCAGCGCCGCCGGATTCTTTGACAGCTCTTTTTTGAAGAACAAGGCGGTTGTGTGTCATTTCGTTCTTGCGCAGGTCGCCATTCGCACCGGAAACCCCGAAGACGCGCGCGAAGAATGCACCAAGGCACTTAATTTCTTGGCAGCACTCGATGCGCCAATTCTTAGCTACCAGGCTCACTTCCTGCTTGGCCAGGTTGAACATGCTTCCGGCAATCGCGGTGAGGCCTACACACAATACAAGCTCGGCCGCGCGCAACTCGAAAGCCTCCGCAGCAATCTCGGCCGCGACGAACTCAAGATTTCTTTCATGAAGAACAAAGTGGAGCTTTATGAACGGCTCGTGGAACTCTGCCTCGATGACAATTTCCATGACGCCTCGGAGGAGGAAGCGTTTCAGTATATCGAGCTGGCAAAATCACGAAGCTTGGCGGAGATGATCATTCGACATGGAAACGGGCTCCCCGAAGCAGCGCCAGGCCAGAGTGACCTGGTTCACAAAATTCGCGAGCTTCGCGAAGAGCTGAACTGGTATCAGCACCGTATCGAGCTCGAACAATTGCGGCCAGAAGGAAATGCCGAAGCGCGCATTGAACAATTACGGAGTGAGGCACAGGAAAAGGAAAAGCAACTCCTGCGCGTGTTTGGAGAACTTCCAACAACGGAAACTGGAACGCTTCCGTCTCAAGTGGAGATTTCTTTGGACGCCGTTCGTCCCTTACTTGGCAGCACTGTTTTGCTTGAATATTTCTCTGTTGGCGACAAGATACTCGCTGCCATCGTTACGACCAACAACCTCGAAATCACGACTGTGACGACCATTCCCCGTGTTTCGGAATCGCTTCGCCTACTACGATTTCAACTCGGCAAGTTCCAGCATCATCAGAAACTGACTGAGGCCTCCTCAGCAAACGCCTACCGCGCCACCATGGCTCACCTGACAACACTCTATAGCGAACTGATCGCGCCAGTCCGCGCCCAGCTAGCGACTCGGCATGTCGTAATTATTCCTCACGGAATCTTGCACTATCTTCCGTTTCAGGCTCTCCACGACGGAGAAGCATTCCTGACGGATTCCTTCGATATTTCCTACGCACCCAGTGCCGCCGTTTATGCTTTGTGCCATTCGCGGCCAGCTGCGTCGTGCAACGGTACACTTATTTTCGGCGTGCCTGACGCTCACGCTCCCCTGATAAGAGACGAAGTCGAATCGGTCCATCGCATTCTGCCGAATTCAGAGTTGTTTCTCGGTGAAGCCGCAAATCACCAGAAATTCTTCGAACGAGCTCAATCCAGCTGCATTATTCATATCGCGACGCATGGAACGTTTCGGCCAGACAACCCCATGTTTTCCGGCGTACGGTTGAGTGACGGCTTTCTCTATCTCTACGAACTCTACAACCTTCAATTAAACGCGGATCTGCTCGCTCTGAGCGGCTGTGCAACTGGCCTGAATGTCGTTGCCGATGGCGACGAACTCGTCGGCCTTATCCGTGGCGCGCTGTATGCCGGGGCTCGTTCTCTGCTGCTCACGTTGTGGGAGGTCAATGACCGAAGCGCTACGATGTTCATGACTTCCTTCTATAAACTCTTTGAGGAATCGAGGGATAAGGCCGCAGCCGTCGCTCAAGCTGCCCGCCAGGTGCGCGAGCAATACCCACATCCCTACCACTGGGCGCCCTTCATGGTTGTAGGTAAAGCACTTAGGGGAGATTGAAGATTTTCGAAATTTCCGAAATTTTTCGGCTGGCTGCTTACCCCTATTCTCAGACAGGAAGATTGTATCGGGACGGAAAATGCGAGTGAAAGCCGGTAAGCACTATTCGGCGGAAGAGTGGATTAATTTTGCCATGCACCAGGTGCAGCAAAACCAATTGGCAGCGATGAAGCAGCACCTCGATGCGGGTTGCAAGAAATGTTCCGCAGAGGCCAATCTCTGGAGCCGCGTCGCCCAGCTCGCGGCTTCCGGCGTTTCCGCGGAGCCGCCATTTTCTGCAGTTCAGCATGTCCGTCTAGCCTTTTCCGTGCGGGCGGAATCGCGCGACGCGAAACGCCACACGCTCATTCCGCGGCTGACCTTCGACAGTTTGTGGCAGCCTGCACTGGCTGGCGTTCGTTCCGTTTCCGATTCTTCGCGGCATGTGATGTATGCCGCCGGGCAAATGAGTATTGATATGCGCCTGGAACCCGAGCCAAAGTCCGAACGCATGAATCTGGCAGGTCAGATATCCATGGCGTCCGTGCAGGAGAACGAGTTTCCGCCGATTGTAGTGGTTGTCTCTGGAAAAACGGTCAGCTTGGCTACGACCACGACCAACAGGTTCGGCGAGTTTCACCTGGCCTTTGTGCCTGAGCAGGGTTTGCAGATCTCGTTCGCAATAGCCGGCAAGCAAGATATCTTGATCCCGCTGGAAAGTTCCGCGATCTGGTGAAGATAAGTTTTCGAGTTTGTTGGCGCTTCACCGCGCCGATGGGCTTGATCGTAAAGCAAGGGGAGACCTGCTTAAATCCAGCAGGCCGCCCAGGGGCGAGGGGAGCAGTAAGGGTAAGGAGGAGAAAGGTTTAAGGGGGCAAACGAAAGTGCTGGTCGGGTCATACTTGGGTACCATTGCCGGTCTTCGGGCCTATTCCCGAAACTAGGCGCGTACACCAGTTTAGACATCGACAGGACCTTTCGTTCAGTTGAGCTTTTTGACGACTGAATCTTAGGGAAGAAGAGGCCCCCAAACGATGAAACGCGCATTACTCGGTGTCACGCTCCTACTGACATTCTTTGCGGCAAAGCCGGCCAATGCTACCGGCACGCAGCAGTTGCTTGTACAGACAACCCTCGGCACACCCGCTATTCGCTTGGTATGTTTGCTCACTGGCTGCCAGGTAAGTCAGTCTCTTACTGGCTCGCCTAATAATTTCTTCCTGCTCTCTTTTCCAGGATCGGCGAATATCACCTCGCTCGAGAGCATCCTGCAAAACATCGGCGGAATCCTGAATGTCACCGTGGTCGGTGGCTCAGAGAATCCCGTAGGCAACCGCTACATTGTTCGCACAACCGGCGGTCTGCTTAACCTGCCGCTGCTTTGCAAATTGGGATTATGCAGCACGATTCAGTCCATCGATGGAGCAGGAAATCAGCTGTTCCTGCTTACTGGCCCAAGCAGCCAGAGTCCAAACCTCATCCTGAGCATTCTGGAAGACCTACCGGGCGTTGTTGATGCCGAACTCGATCAGATCATAAATGTGAGCACCGGCGGCGCGCAGGCGACTACTCCCCCGCCCTCGTTGGTGAACACCACGCCGGTCCAGTATTACGGCTCAACCGCGTGGAGCGGCTATGTAAATCAGCCTGCGACTGAACTCATTAATCTGGCCCAGGCACAGCAAGAATTTAATGTAAGCGGCGCCGGCATTATTGCGGACATTGACACGGGCGTTGACCCAAATCACCCAGTGCTTGTTCCCGTACTTCTCCAGGGTTATGACTTTACGCGCAATCAGCCCGGCGGCTCAGAAATGAATGACCTGCCTGCTGGTACGCCGGCCCCGGAATCGCCTTGTGTGAATTGCACGCCTGGCCAGGTGAACCAGCACTCCATTGCTATGGTCGATCAACACAGCATCGCGATGGTAGACCAGCCTGGGTACCAGGATTTTGGCCACGGCACGATGGTCGCGGGAATTCTTCACCTTGTTGCGCCCACGGCCAAACTCATGCCTTTGAAAGCCTTTGCTCCCGACGGTACAGGAAATCTGTCGAACATTTTGCGCGCCATCTATTACGCTTCGCAGAACAACGTGAACATCGTAAATATGAGCTTCGACATGACGTCGCCCTCGCAAGAACTGGCGACCGCGATCAATGCCGGAGAGAAAAACGGAATCGTGTTTGTGGCATCCGCCGGCAATGATGGGGAAATGGAGATGGTCTATCCCGCAGGCTTGGCCAATGTGCTGGGCGTCGCCTCAACCAACTATCAGGATCAACGCTCATCCTTTTCCAACTACGGCGACCAAATCGTATGGGTTGCGGCGCCAGGTGAGGCGGTTGTGACCACCTATCCCTTCGGCACTTACGCCGCAGGATGGGGGACATCGTTCAGCGCGCCCATGGTGAGCGGTGGCGTCGACTTGATCGAGACCGTGAAGCCTGCGGTTTCGGAGATGCAGGCCGCGTATGCGATTGGCCAGGCACAGTATTTGCTGGCAATCGGCATGGGCAACGGCCGAATCGATCTCTTCCGCGCCCTCGCCGCTTCCGGCCAACAACCCGGTGGCTTGTAATGCATGATGCGCAAGAATCCGCGGCGGCACTCTCGAAGAAGCCCAACGGCGACCTCCGGCGACAAGAACTCCGGATCAAGGAACTAGAGGGCCAGATCGCTGATCTGCGAAGCGCCCTGGTTTGTTCGTTCAATCAACTTCTGGACTTGCGGGATCTTAATACCGGCGTTCACAGTACACGCCTCGCCGAATGGGGCTTGCGAGTAGCTCGCGATCTCGGCGTCCCCGAAGGCCGCATGGCAGATCTCGAGATGGGTGCGTTGCTGCACGATATTGGCAAGATCGGCGTTCCGGATAACATCCTCAATAAACCTGGGCGGCTCACTCCCGAAGAGTATGAAGTCGTCAAACGACACCCGGAATTTGGCTGGACGGTCATCCGTAAACTTCCGGGACTCGAGCAAACCAGCCTGTACGTTTTACACCATCATGAAAATTTCGACGGCACCGGCTATCCGGCGTGCCTGAAAGGTTCCGAAATCCCTATCGGATCAAGGATTGTGTCCGTGATTGACGCGTTCGACGCGATGGTGTCCTCACGGCCGTATCGCAACGGTCTTCCCATAGCGGAGGCAATCCGGCGTCTCAACGAAGCGAGTGGCACACAATTTGACCCTTCGGTGATCCAGAGTTTCGTCCCCATCGCCGCGTCCGAAATGCCTGCGGTTCTCGAGGCCGTCGGAGTCGGGGAATTTCAGACGTTCTGATTCTACGTTCCGCCGAAGAGATTCAAATTTAGAAATTCGTTGTGAAACTTGCCCTGAGGGTCATTTTCCCTGCTCAATTTAACGAAGTCTGGCATTTTTTCGTAAATGGAATGCAGCTGCGCAGGAGAGAAGGTGAAGAGTTTTCCCCAGTGAGGTCGTGCCTGGAAGGGAGCCAACTCTCTCTCGATTACAGGGAGCAACTTACTGACGGCGGGCCAATCCTGCTTCCAGGTGAAGTGAATGGTAACGCTGGAGCGTTTGTAGCAAGGGCTCATCCAAAGGTTGTCCCCGGCAATAGTGCGAATTTCCGAGATCAATAGGTGTGGAGTCACCTGGTCTCGCAACCGCTCCACAGCAAGAATTGCCTCCACAGCGTGATGGCGAGGCACAAAATATTCCGATTGCAACTCCTTGCCTGCGCTGGGCGTAAAGCCCATGCGGAAGTGCGGTAATCGTTCGTACCAGGGGCCGGGCACGCCCATCTGTTCCGTGCAATTTTCGGCGGAAAGCTCGGCAATGGGATGCAGGTTCTTGGTGGCCAGTTTTGCGCCAAAGAATTCTGGTGGCGCGTCGACAGCCCGGCCTGGCTCAACAACTTTTTTCAACCATACCTCATTGATGCGCTGATTCTGCCAGTCCGTAAAGAGGCTGACGCTGTAAGCAGCCGACTGAATGGCGTCAAAATGATTTTTCATCTCGCTTAACGGCAGATTTTCATATACGTACTGTTGCATCTGAAACGTGGGCCGAACATCGAGCGTTATCTTTGAAATCGCACCCAAGGCGCCGAGCCCAACAACTGAACCAAGAAACGTCTCGCTACTCTTTTCGCGAGATATGGTGACTACATCGCCTGAAGCGTTCACCAGTTCGAGTGCAGAAACGGCGGTGGCGAGATTGCCATTCTGCTCTCCCGATCCATGTGTTGCCGTGCTACAAGCTCCGGCAACGGAGATATGCGGCAAAGAAGCCAGGTTATGCAGCGCAAAGCCCTTGCTCTCAAGGTAGGGACACAACTGCCCATAGGTTATGCCGCCCTCGACGGTAACGGTGCGCGCCTGCGAGTCGAGTCCAAGAACACTGTCCATTTCCTTCAGCGAAAGGAATTGCTGCTTGCTGTCGGCAATCTTATTGAAGCAATGGCGCGTTCCAAGAACTTTCACTCGGTTCTGTTTCCTGACAAATTCCTGAACCTGGTCCAGGGACTTGGCCGGGAATAGTTGGTCGGTTCCATATTCCACATTTCCCGCCCAGTTCATTAGCTTCTCTCCGGGCGCCCAAGCCAGGACTGATGACAGAAGACGGCTGGTGAGGGCGGCAGCGCAAAATTTGATAAAGACTCTTTTGTTCAAGGTTGCTTCTCCACAGCATGCCAGAGCATAGCGTGAGATGAATCAAGACCGCAATTCGTGAACGCTCCCTTGCTCTCAGATCTCGACGCAGGCATTGCACCCCTGGAATGGAGTAAGATGGCTGCTTATGAATTCACAACTGGCCGGAGACCGACTCCGGAAATTGCGTGTTCGCTTGGGAATCACAACGCGAGACGTTGAAAACCTGAGCCAAAGGATCGCGGAAGAAGAAAAAAACCCTGAATTTCAGATCTCCAATGCGTGGCTTACGCAGCTGGAAAACTCAGACTCCGTGCCAAGCATTTTCAAACTGTATTCCTTGGCTGCAATCTATCACGTTAAATTCACGGACCTGCTGCTGCACTTCGGAGTGGACCTGCAGAAGACCGGGCATCACCAACTGATTGCGCCCCTGCCGAATACGCACCTTACAACGCTGGAAGTGTATGACGTCGAAAAGACCGTCTCTTTCCCGGTGCGATTCGACCGGTCTTTCGACCTGGACAACACCAACTTGTTAACGCGCATCGTGGAAATCTGGGGCGAGATTCCGGTCGCGCTGCTGCAGCACCTGGATCTGCGCCACAGCCTGTATGGCTACATCGGGCTTCAGGATTTCACGCTCTATCCGCTTGTGCGGCCCGGTTCCTTCGTCCAGGTAGATCAACGCGTGCGCAAAATACAGCCACAGCGCTGGCGGACGGAATTCGACCGGCCGATCTATTTTGTGGAACTGCGCGATGGGTATGCGTGCTCCTGGTGCGAATTGCAGGATGGGCACCTGCTGCTTCTGCCGCACCCACTCTCACCCTGCAGCGTCCGCCGGCTGGATCATAGAAAAGATGCGGAAATCATCGGCCAAGTAACGGCTGTAGCGATGAGGCTGGTTGACATGCCTGAGTCTTCTCCTGACGGAATCGCAAAACCTCCAAGGCAAGTCTGATATTAGACAAGAAGAGTTGCACAACCGTGGAGTCCACTTCCATCGGAACAGAGATTCGGTAAGGCTCCAGTTCCATCCAGGCATGGATAAAGCCGGCTGGGGCTTCATGCGAGACCCGGACGTAAGCTTCCATTTCCGTAACCAGTTCTTCCAAGGGCAAGGAAACGAGCCTGCTGAAAACGTCGCGATGGCAGGCTTCCAACGCTTCACGAGCTTGTTCTTGGCCGAAGCGGGCCGCAAGACCTTCGTGATGGTACAAACCACTGTTGTAATCCCGGGTTGACGCAAGGTAAATGAGGCGAGCAAAGTCGCAGGGGATACCGGCTAGCGTGCGGCGCTGCAGGTCGTCATACGCGTTGCGGATGCTGACGAGATTGGATGGAGTGCTCATGGAACTTTCAAGGGGTAACAACGTCATCGGTCATCCTGCGGCCGAGCCTTTGGTAGAGTTCGCCTGCGTGAGCGGCCATGTCCATCAGCGCGTGCGGGCCGAAAAGCCGAATCAACAAGAGCAGCATGCCACACAGAAGACGAAGTTCAACGTACTGGCAGAACAGTTTCGACTCCGCAGCAACATTCAAGTTAGTGCTTTGGCGGGAACCGAGACGGTGATTGCGCATAATGCGGCTGACTTCGCGAGAAGTGCAGCGAACCCATTGCAACGCAACTTTGCGGCGCTCTTGTTTGTACAGCTGCTGCAAGCGAGGGGAACGTGTACGCGCGATAAATTCCCGATCGTCCTTCGAAAATATTCTGTTAGCTAGTTCCACAGGCGAAAACGCGGGGAGGGAGCGGAAACGGTTGTGCGTTTGCTGCCCGGGACTTCCCAGGACTTCCACTTCTTCGACCTGCTCTTGCCGGTTGCTCAGCAATAGAAGTGCGACGAAAAAGGCGGCAGCCGCTGCGAGTGCCAAAGAGGGATTCATGCGCGGGCCGCCCAACCGAGGCGCGCAAGCGTCCTCCGGAATTGAGCCCGGGTGGCATGCAAGAGCAACTCGTAGTCACTCTCGAGCGTGGCGTCACGCTGTGTTTGCGGAACAGCCTGTGCGGACCAGAGAGTCACTGTCCAGATTCCCAATACCAGAAGATAAGAACCGGTTTCCGCGTAGGCCCAGTAAGGCTTGATCTGTTCCCACGAATACGACCACAAGACGAACTGACCGATCCTCATGGCAATGAACAAACTGTAGCCAAACAGGATGCCTTTCAAGTTCTTTCCAAATGGAATGGCGTACCAGGCGAAGAGCGCAACTAGCGTCAGAATGGCCAGCGCTTGCGTGATGCGAAGACTTCTTTCGAGAAGGAGTGAAGTTTTCGCGAGCCAGACGAATAGATCGCTGGAGGAGTTGGCCAGTGTCTTGACAAAGATCGCTCCGAACACAAAAAGGAGCAGATAACGCGCCATCCTTGCCGCTCCAGGAAACGAACGGAGGGCCACGCGATAAATTTCGAAGATGATTCCACACCCAAGGGCGAGGCAGATAAACTGTGTGACCCAGTATATTTGGAAATAATGGTTGGGCAACCAGCGCGCGCTGATGACGCGGATAACATCATCCATAGCCACAAATAACAAGTACAGGTAGAACAAAGGGAACTGGTGAAAAAGCTTCTGCTTAGAGCCTCGGATAAGGACAAGAATTTCGAGGACTGTCCCGACACCCCAGATGATCATCAGAAGCATAACTATAAAGTTCCCGTGCTCAAAGTCTATCTTGGGCCCAAATAATAGCACGAGATGAGGGGAGTGGGACTACTCCCCTCTTCACCGCAAGCGGCAAATCGGTGACAGCCGGTTTAAGCCACACTTGCGGAAACTGTTGTACCCCTGTTGGTCGCGCGGGGAGAGGGCGGAGGCGGTGGTGGCGCCACTCCATCCGCTCGCAGCACCACGGCCTTCACTGACTCATGCTGCAGCGCAGGCGATGCTGAGGATCTGCGGGGACCCGCGAAAATAGAGGCGAAAAACGCAACGGTCAAAAATGCTGCGAGAACTGTCAAATGATGACTTTTTTCCAGAATGTTCATAAACATCTCCTGAGCGATTTGGCCGGACACCAACAAACGGTACCCAGTCGGAGTTTATCGGTAGGCCAGAGTGT
>Ga0210385_10001400_pt1 | contig 15017 bp, 15 predicted proteins | sample IncBWH26OmetaG_FD_160107 | JGI IMG/M metagenome (GOLD analysis project Ga0210385, IMG submission 160107) | Forest soil microbial communities from Barre Woods Harvard Forest LTER site, Petersham, Massachusetts, United States - Inc-BW-H-26-O ...
CCCGCCGGAGTGATCTTGAAGACGGTCCCTAAACCGCCGTTTGCGCCGAATTCGCCGGTGGTTCCGTAGAAATTTCCGTCCGTGCCCAGGATCACGCCCTGCGGTTGCGCGCCGTCGGGGCATCCAGGACCCTGCAGACAAAAGGTGTATAGCGAACTGATCGAACCCGTGGGGGTAGCTTCATACAATGTGCCGTAGCCGGGCTGACTATTACTGGTTGTACCGTAGAAATTCCCGTTAGCGGCCTGAACCAGCGCCGAGTCCGGGTAGCCCCCGGTGGTCGACCAGCAGAAATCGGCCAGCGGGGTCAGCGTTCCGGAGCCGGTCATCTGGAAGAAGGTTCCAGCGCCGTAGCAGGTACTGCCGCCCCCGGTGAAAGCGGTTCCATAGAAATTTCCGTCGGCGACCTGGGTCAACGCAGTGCTCGGATTCTCACCATCGGCGCAGTACTGCACTGCACAAAAACTATACAGAGTCGTAAGAGTCCCCTTCGAGGTGATTTCAAACACGGTGCCCCCGCTGTAGGCACCACCGCCCTGTGTGGTCCCGTAGAAGTTTCCGTTGGTCGCCTGAATGAGTCCGGCCTGCGGATACTCTCCGTCCGTACACGGCGCTTGCGAACAAAAGCTGTAGAGCGTGGTCAGCTTGCCGGCAGCGGTGATTTTGAATACGGTGCCATAGTTGTTGGCACCGCCTTGTCTGGTTACGCCATAGAAGCTTCCGTCGGTGGCCAGCAGTAATCCCCCTTGCGAATAGCTGCCATCCGCACACGACGGTTGAGAACAAAAGTTGTAGATCGTTTTGAGTTTGCCGGTCGTGGTGATTTTAAAGACCGTCCCATAGCCGTTGGCCCCATAGGCGTCCGTTGTCCCGTAGAGGTCCCCGTTCGCACCCTGCACCAGGGCCATCTCGTAAGGGAGTCCGCCGTCGGTGCAACCCGCCCTGCTGCAGAAGTTGTAAAGGGTTTTGAAGGTTTGCGCCGGCGAAGTTGCGGCCGTCGCCGCCACCAGCAATAGCAGCATCGAGGCCGCTCGCAGACTTCCAGTTCTCCTTCGAAAGCGGGTGTGCGTGCTGGGCGCGGGCGTGGCGGCAACTTTCTGGAAATGGGCCCGAGACATTAGCGAGTTTCTCCTTAGGGGCCAGGTGAGTTCTGGCAAATTGTGCTGCCGACTCAGCAAAGCGGAACGGCTCCGAGGCGAACGAGCGGGGCCCACCAAAAATTGTGCGGATTCTACCACGAACCACAAACTGCCGACAACGCCCGTTGTGGAGGTCGCAGCCAGCCCCTGAGCTATACGTCACGGCTGCAATTGCATGCCAAAGTTGTGAAACAAACTTGCAAACATTGCGTTTCGCCCACAACCGGCATGTGACAGCTGCCGCCAATCTAGCTCCCAAACCGCGATCCCGCCGCTTCTTCCGCGTGTTCCGCCGCCAGCTTTTTCCTAACCCCCTCCACTCCCTCCGCCATAGCAAACTTAAGCTTCTCCACCCCCTCGCCCGTCACCGCCGATATCGGATACAGCTTCAATTTCTTCCGCGTGGCCCACGCCTTCAGCTTCTTGAGCTTCTCCGGATTCGCCACATCAATCTTCGACGCCACCATCAAAGTCGGCTTGTTCTCCAGCCCCGCCCCAAAACTTGCCAGCTCCCCGAGAATCACCTCAACATCTTTCACCACATCCGGACGCCCGCTTCCATCCGACACATCCACCATGTGCACCAGCAACCGCGTGCGCTCGATGTGCCGCAAAAATTGCGTGCCCAAGCCCGATCCCGTATGCGCCCCTTCAATCAGCCCCGGAATATCCGCCACCACGAAACTCTCTTCGCGCCCCTTGTCGCCCACCAGCACCACGCCGAGATTCGGTTCCAGCGTCGTAAATGGATAATCCGCCACCTTCGGCCGCGCCGCCGAAATCACCGAAATCAACGTCGACTTGCCCACATTCGGATACCCCACCAGCCCGACATCGGCCAGCAGCTTCAACTCCAGCCGAAAATTCCGTTCTTCCCCCGGACGCCCATCCTCATGTTCCCGCGGAGCCTGATGCGTCGACGTCGCAAACTGCGCGTTCCCCCGTCCGCCGCGTCCGCCGCGCGCAATCACCACGCTTTCATCGGCATGCGAAAAATCATGCACCACTTCGCCCGTGTCTTCGTCGTACACGATCGTTCCTACCGGAACTTTCAGCACAATTCCTTCCCCGTCGCGCCCGGTCTTTTTGTCGCCCTCGCCGTGCCGTCCGCGCTCCGCCTTGTATTCCGGATTGAACCGGAAATGCACCAGCGTATTGTGCTGCTCGCTCGATTCCATAACCACGTCGCCGCCGTGCCCTCCATCGCCGCCCGAAGGCCCGCCCCGCGGAACAAACTTCTCCCGCCGGAACGCCATGCAGCCATTGCCGCCGTCCCCAGCCTTCACCCGAATTTTTGCCTCATCAATAAACATGATGTCGTGTGGCGCGGGCGCCCTCGCCCGCGAAAAGTCAGCAGCGAAACAGACTGACGTAGGGACAGCCGCCCTCGCCCGTCAGCGGAGCGAAGCTCCGCAGCAAAACGAAAAGCCTCGACGCAAAGCCGAGGCCGCCAATCTGTTCCCCTTTACAGGAGGTGAAAGCCAAGGTCTCACATGCAGAAATTAACAGATGTCACCTCTGCAATCTGACCTCTCACCTCTGACCTCTGACCTACTCCGCTGCCACAGCCTCGGGCTCGACCATCACAAACTTGCCCATCGATCCCTTATCGATGAACTTGATCCGCCCCGTAATCTTGGCAAAAAGCGTATCGTCCTTGCCCCGTCCAACATTCAGGCCCGGTTTCACCCGCGTGCCCCGCTGCCGGACAATGATCGTCCCGCCCGGCACCAGTTGTCCGCCGAATGCCTTAAACCCAAGCCGCTGCGCGTTTGAATCGCGCCCGTTTCGTGAAGTGCCCTGTCCTTTTTTATGCGCCATAAAATCAGTTTCCGGTTCTCAGTGGCCAGTTGCCAGTTACTTCTTTTTCTTCCCCGCCGCTTTTTTCTTCGGCGCCGCCTTCTTGGCATGCGCGTGAGGATGAGCGTGCGCCGTGCTCTTCTTCGCCTTTTTTCCCGGACGTTGCGAAGTCTTCGCCTCGCCCGCCTCAACCGCCTTCTTCTCTTTTTTCTTCGGCAGCTCCGGAGCCTTGTACGATTGCCCGTCAAACGCAATCTCAGTTATGCGCACCGCCGAATAATTCTGCCGGTGTCCGCGCAGTTTCTTATATTGCTTCTTGCGCTTGTAGTGGAAGACCAGGATCTTCTCGCCGCGTCCCTGCCCCACGACTTCGCCAGTCACGCTCGCGCCCGACCCTCCGGAGACAATGCTCCCCGCCTCCGCCGATACCGCCAGCACGTCGCCAAACTCGACCTTGCCGTCTTTGTCTTCCTGCGTTTCCACCCGGATCACATCTCCCGGGGTCACTCGATACTGCTTTCCACCAGCGCGGATCACCGCGTACATAGACTCTCCTTATAAATGCTCACGTAATAAATGCTCACGTAGGGGCAGGTGCCCTCACCTGCCCAGCCGAGCGTAGCTCGGCGAAACCTAAATATGCTTGCTGTTTTTCCGCTGCGGCTTCTGACCGGAAACGCGGCCCGGTCCTCCGGGGTCCCCGGCGCGCCCGTCTTTGGCGTGACGGGGTGGGAGAACGGGTCCGCAAGTACAGGCAAACTCAACTAGTCTATCGTGTGCTGTGGAAATCGGTCAAACGAAACCCGCGGGATGGCAGCGGCACAGTCTGCACCTGCCTTGAAAGGGCGCGGCTTCAGCCGTTGCGGAAAATCTCGCCATTGCATTCGATCTTGGGTGGCGCAGCGCTTCAGCGCTGCGGTAAGGGCTTTGCTTTGAATCGGCTTCAGCCGCTGAGGTAGCGCGACCCCTTCAATTCCAGTGGTGCGAGCGCCACCATATCTTCTGAATGTCGAACTTCACTCCTCTACAAAGATAAATCGGAGTATTCTCCTCGCCCATGCCAAATTTCTCATAATGTTCAAACGCCTGAAACGATGAGCAGTTGTCGCGCACATCGTCGAGACTCCACTCAATCACAATCAGGTTTTTGTAAACGACCGGCGGCGGACCCCAGTACCAATGATTCTGATGGCGCGAATATGCCGTCGGCAGCCCCAGCTTCGGACCAAACAAATTCACCGCCCCCGCTTCCCCATAATTTCCCGCCCAGATCCCGGTCTCCGCGCGCTCCTCCGCAGGCAGCGAGTTGTAAATTCCCGCCACCTGATTCACCAGTTCAGGCCATCCAAATTGGTCGGCGATCCCTTGCGGTAACAGCGACTGCTGATGCACTTCCTGCTTGGTAGTTTTGATCCCGAGACGATTTTGATAAGCAAGCAGCCGCTCCGGCGGCAGCATCCACGTCATCAGCGGAATGATCGGTAGCGTTACCAGCACGATGACTGCCGCAACCGCTACACGCGTCCAACCCGCGCGCATCGCCAGCCACATTTCAAAAACGACCGCGCCCCCTGCGAACATCATCGGATAAATCGGGAACACATAGTAGTCCTTGCCGTGCGCCACTTCCATCAATACAAAGAAGACTGCAAACGTCAGCCCCAGTACCCGCCAGCGCCGCTCGCGCAGAAACCACACCAGGCCCGTAATCCACACCGGCAACAGTATCGGGTTCGCGCCGAGAATCTGCGCCTTCACGAACGCGATCGGCCCCAGCACCACGTTCTTGCCTTCGCGCCGCACATTGGCCAAATCTTCAATCGTGGGAAAGTGATGCCGGATTTGCCAGATCAGGTTCGGAGCGAACAGCGCCACCGCAATCGCGCCCGCAATCCAGATCCACGGACGCGCAAACTCGCGGCGATGCTGCGTCAGCAACAACGCGACCGTCACCGCGAACCCAAACGACAGCGTCGAGTGCTTGTTCTCCAGTCCCAGTCCCGCCAGCACGCCAAACCAGATCCAAAGCCGCGAATCTCCCGTACGCAAAATGCGCGCAACCACCCAGATGCATCCCATCCAAAAGAGCGGTTCGAACGCATTCATGCTCAGAAAATTGTCCATCACCACCACGGCAGGAGAGAGCAGCACGCAGAGTCCAGCCAGAAACTGGGCATAGCGTCCGCCACCCAGCTCGCGCGCAATCAGCATGGTGAGCGCGATCAGCGCCGTTCCCGCCAGCGCCGGAATGATCCGCAACGCCGCCAGCGATCCGCCCAGCCACAGCGCGATCTTCGCGTAAACCGCCACCAGCGGAGCGGCATCCACGTAGCCCCAATCAAGATGCCGCGCCATGTCCAGGTAATAAAGCTCGTCGCGAAAGTATCCGAAATGCCGGACGCTGGTGAAGACATGCAACAGCAGCTTCACCGCGCACAAGCCGACCAGAACCCCCACCGCTAGCGGCGGAAGCGAAGCACGAAGCGAAGAGCTACCAGGCGAAGCACTACCAAACTGCGAACTATTAAGCCCCGCGCGATCAGAAACATCGGGAGAGCCGGCCTCAACCATAGCCAGAATTATGCCCTATCCACCGCGCACTCGACGACCTTGATGGGTGGATTGCCAGGTTGGTGGAAAAGAAGACCGCGTGAGGCTTTTGAGCAAAGTGTTAAATTTGCGCCGTAAAATGAAGATCAATGAGCGAACTCGGTGTATTCGGAGAATATACTCGCGGCTGCATTATTGATACTGGTAGCTGCCATCTCCCCAAGGAAATTCGATGCCTATCTTGCAGGATTTGCCTGAAACTGCGAATCGCGCCTTGCCGGAGCGCTTTCCTTTCACAAAAGGAAAAATCCCTGCATTGTACATACCTTGAGCATCGGCTTTAACTTTCGACTGCCCGCCTTCATTTTCGGATCGCTGCTCAATAATGAGCTCCTCGTCCGGCTGAAACCCAGTCAATCTGATTAGAAGGCCGAAATAGTAGGGCCCCGTTTCGATTGCCGAAAGATGGCATGGACCCTCAGTTTCCTCCATAGGAAAGGGAATAATCTGCGCGAATGCGCGTAGATGGTCGTCATCAGAAATCAGGGCAAATTGGATTGGTTCCCCCTTCCCGCCGAAGACTTTGGCATTGATAGGGTCTTCAGCAACATGGCGGGCGGGGTTCGCCAGTACATTAACGACCTTGCCATCGCCATTCAAGTAGGCATCGGTAACAGATTGGGGATCGCTGCCAACGTTAAGAACGCAGAGAACATAATGCTGATCCTTGGGTAGCCCAGACGCAAAAAGGTTATAGGTGATCACCGTCCTACCCTGAATCTTGACCCGTCCGATTTCCCTGTAGGATAGCTTTGCTCCAACCGAATTAAACTTCTCACCCCACTGATCTCTGTTCGGGACGGTTTGTCCAAGGCAGGTTGCAGCAAGCTGGGTTGCTATTGTCAACACAAGGAACATACTGCGTGCGAGTTGAAGCTTCATGACGCGAGTGAGTATAGCAACAACGACCGCACTTGAATGGGCATAGTTGGCGTAACATAGCAAGTTACACTCATTGACCCCAAAATTGGATACCAGAATGTGCCGCAGCCCGCGGATTAAGTCTTTCTGCCCACGAATCTCGTCCCAGCTACTCCACCCCTAGTTACTCCACCCAAAAAACAGCGCCACCACTCCCACCGTGTCAATCAACCCATGCCCCAGAATGCAGACCCAAAGATTGCGCCTCGATAAAAGATTAGCCGCTCCCAGCACCAGCCCCGCCATGCCCGAGTCGATCATCCCCGCCGGACCTTTATAGTAGTGTCCGTATCCAAACAGCACCGACACCATCAAGACCGCAATCCAGTATGCCGCTTGTGATCGTCCGCCCACATCCGCCGCCCGCGTCACCAGGTAACCCCGGTAGCTGATTTCTTCCCCAAACGCGGCGAATGTCCAGACGATCAGCAACCAGCGCAACGCCACCAGCCAGTGTCCCGTGATTTCGTTGAACCCGCTCGGCCCGTTCGCCGCCGGCCAGAAGTGCGCCGTCAGCGGATCAACCACAAACTGACCCAGCAGAAGTCGCGTGGCAGCTGCCGCTACCGCCCACAACAACGTGCGCCGCCACGAACTCGGCCGGCGCAATCCGATCACGCTCCATCCGCCATCTCGAACCCGCAGCGAAATCAATCCGAGCACAAACAGAATCGGTACTTCGTTGGGAATAACGTGATAGACGTTGTGCCCAATCACAATCGCGGCGCCAACCAGAAACTCGGCCAACGAAATCGACCGCTGCGTGGGAGTCAATTCCATTCCGCGCACCTTTTTCTGAATGTCAGAACGCCTTCGCCGAATCCAGCAAAATCGTGACCGGCCCTTCGTTCACCAACTCGACTTGCATGGATTCCTGAAAACGCCCGGTTTCGCAGCGCAATCCCGACGCGCGAATTTTCTCTACAAAATATTCGTAGAGTTCCCGTGCCACGCCCGGCGCAGCCGCCCCATCAAATGACGGACGCTTCCCCCGCCGCACATCTCCATAGAGCGTGAACTGCGACACCGCCAGCACCGCGCCCGAAACTTCGCCAACCGACAAATTCATTTTGCCGCCCGCGTCTTCAAAAATGCGCAGCCCAATCGTCTTCTCGGCCAGATAATCCGCATCCGCGCGCGTGTCTCCCGCGCCCACTCCCAGCAGCACCAGCAACCCCAGCCCGATTTCGCCCGTAATTTCGCCGCCGCCCTCACCCTCAACCGTGGGACTGATCGTAACCTTGGCGCGGCTCACCCGCTGCACCACCGCCCGCATCTAGCGGCTGGCCTCGCCGAGCATTGATTCCTGCCCCGCCAGCGCCTGCCAGCGTCCATCGCGGTAAGTGAACACGTCGGTAAACCGCACCCGCGCCACAACTTTTCCCGAAGCATCCACCAGCGTCGCCAACCCGCGCGTGAATCCCATGTCGCCTTCAATATGCGCGTGCAATTCCGAGAGCTGGTTCGTCCCCGGCTTCTTATGCGGAATCCTCTCCAGCGTCCAGCTCCGGCTGTGCAGCGAGCCATCGACATCGGCATCTTCAAATTCATCCGCCAGCATGCACGCCACCGCATCCACATCTTTGCGGCTCAGCGCCGCCGCCCAGTTCTGTTCCAGTTGCACCAGCGTCGCCTCCGTTCGAGGCTGATTCTTAGGACAATCGGCGCCCCACGCACACAAAGCAAGCGCCAGCGAAGCAGCAAATACATGAGCGAGAAATAAACCAGGAATTTTCACGCCCAAATCCTGACACGACTTCAGCACTATGAGCAAGCTCCTAGACATAACATTCTGTAGAGACGAGGCGCACCGTATTTTGCGTTGACCCTGACGCGCCGCACCTCCTACAATCCCGAAGTTCCCGCAAAGCGAATTTTTCCTCGGGAGTTCCACATGCCCCTGCAGTCGTCAAAACAAACGCACAAACTCGCACTCCTTTGCCTTGGCCTGGCAACGCTCGCAACGCTGCTCGCCACTCCACCTGCCTTCGCGCAATCCTCGCCCCACCACGACGTCGTAATCAATAACGCGACCGTCATGACCGCGACTCACGGCACCATCAAGAATGGATCCATCTACATCAAAGACGGTAAGATCGCCGCTGTCGGCGAGACCGTCAACGCTCCTGCGGGCGTTACCGTCATCGATGCCGGAGGAAAATATCTCACTCCCGGCATCATCGATTGCCATTCCCACATCGCCCTCGATGACGATGTCAACGAAGCCACCAGCCCGATAACGCCGCAGATGATAATGAAAGATGCCTTCGACTATCAGGACAAGGCCATCTACCGCGCCCTCGCCGGCGGCGTCACCACATCGCTACTGCTGCACGGCTCCGCCAACATGATCGGAGGCCAGGCCGTCGTCATCAAGCACAAGTTTGGAGATTCGCGCGACGCCCTGCTCTTTCCCAATGCTCCGCGCTCCATCAAATTCGCCAGCGGAGAAAACCCCAAGCGCGTTTACGGCGGCCGCGATCAGCTCCCTTCCACGCGCATGGGAAATTTCGAAGTACAACGCGCCGCCCTCGTCGAAGCGCAGGATTACATGCACGAGTGGGACGGCTACGACGCCAAGGTCAAGCGTGGCGACAAAGATGTCGATCCGCCCAAGCGCGATCTCAAGCTCGACGCGCTCGACGACGTTCTGCGCGGCAAACTCATGGTCCAGATCCACTGCTACCGCTCCGACGAAATGCTCACCGAAATGGCTATGGCCAAGGAGTTCGGCTACAATCTGCGCGCCTTCCATCACGCCGTCGAAGCCTACAAAGTTGCCGACCAGCTCGCCGCCAACAACGTCGGCATCGCCACCTGGGCCGACTGGTGGGGCTTTAAGAACGAAGCCTGGGACGCAATCCCCTGGAACGCCGTCATCGCTATGCGCAAAGGCGTCCGCGTCGCCATCAAGAGCGATTCCGAAGATTACAACCGCCGCCTCAATCAGGAGGCCGCTAAGACCATCCGCTACGGTGGCGCAACCGAAGAAGAAGCTCTCAGAATGATCACTCTCAATGCCGCCTGGATCATCGGCATCGACGATCGCGTCGGCTCCATCGACGTTGGCAAAGATGCCGATCTCGTCATCTGGGACGGCTATCCGCTCTCCAGCGTCGGCGTTCCCGAAAAAGTCTTCATCGATGGCGAAATCTATTTCGACCGCACCCAACCCGGCCTCGGCACCACCCACTATAAGGAGGGCGAGTAAATGCCGCGCACGAATATGCTCTCTGTCATCCTGAGCGAAGCAGCCGCTGCGCGAAGCGCAGCAGCCGCGGAGTCGAAGGACCCCTACCCCCACCACAAAACTCAGCCCCGTTCCCTGCGGAGCGGACACTCCTGTCCGCTGCCTTTGCCTTTGCTTTTGCTCTTGGTTTTGCTCTTAACCCTAACCCTCCCAACCCAAGCCCAAGACGATGCCCGCCCCATCGCCCTCAAAGGTGGCAAGCTCCTCACCATCACTCACGGCACCATCGACAACGGAGTCATTGTCCTGCAAGCCGGCAAAATCGTCGCCGTCGGACCCTCGGCCTCCGTCAACATCCCTGCCAACGCGCAAATCGTTGATGCCACCGGCATGACCATTTATCCCGGCCTCATCGATTCTGAAACTCAACTCGGACTCACCGAAATCTCCTTCGAAACCATGACCAACGATCTCCTCGAGCGCAGCGACGAGATCATGCCGCACATGCATACCGCTGACGCCTTCCACGCCGAATCCGTCCTCATTCCCGTCGCCCGCCTCAACGGCATCACCAACGCCGTTGTCGCTCCCGATAGCGAGGACACCCTACCCGGTCAGGATTCCTTCATTCAGCTTGCCGGAGCCAGCGCGACCGAAATGCTCCTCATCCGCGACAACGCCATGCCTCTCAACTTCACCGGCGACCAGCGCCGTAATAAAGGAGGCTTCGAAAAACAGAAGTTCCCCGCCACGCGCATGGGTCTCGCCTCGCAACTGCGCCAGACCTTCATCGACGCGCAGGAGTACAAAGCCAAGTGGGCCGCCTACGACCGCAAGAAAGCCGACGCCGCGCAGAATCAAACCAGTAAAGACAAGAAGCCCGAGCCGTCAGCTCCCAAGCGCGATCTCAAACTGGAAGCCCTGCTCCCCTATCTCGACGGCAAGAAAACCGTCGTCCTCGCCGCCGAAACCGCCAGCGATCTGCAAACCGCCGTCAGCCTCGCCAACGAATTCCATCTCAAATTCGTTCTCAACCACATCAGCCACTCGCAGCCCGTGCTCGACTACGTGGCCAGTCTGAAAGTTCCCGTCATCGTCGGCCCCATCTACGAGCAGCCGAAAGACGACGAGCGCTACGACGCCGTCTACAGCCTTCCCGCGCAACTCTACAAGCGTGGAGTCAAAATCGTTTTCGCCTCCTACTCCGCGCACAATGTCCGCAACCTGCCCGACGCCGCCGGATTCGCCACCGCCTTCGGCCTTCCCTACGACGAAGCTCTCAAAGCCATCACCCTCAACGCCGCCGAAATCTGGGGAGTCGCCGACCAACTCGGCTCGCTCGACGTCGGCAAGACCGCCAACATCGTCATGGCCAACGGCGACCCGCTCGACGTAAAAACCGACGTCAAGCAGGTCTACATCCAGGGAAAAGCAATCCCCATGGTCAGCCGCCAAACTCAACTGAGGGATCAGTATTCGAAGTGATTCCGCTCCCTCAAAAATTGTCATCCCGAGCGAAGCGAGGGATCTGCAGTTTGCTGCAAGCTGCTGCCCCTCCCGTTCTTGCTCTCCAGAGGAGATAAAATCAGAACAACAAAAGGCATTCGCCGTGCTACGGGCGAATGGAGCGCAGCTTGCCACCAGACAAAGTAATAACCGCAGAAGACAAGAGAATGCGTTTACCGTGGCGGGGGAGCCCTCTGCGTCATGCTCGGCGCTCTGCTGCTCTCCCTGCTGTTTATATATTTCGGGAGATTTGATCCCGCGCGACCATCCCTTATATCGGCTGGTATGGTTGCCATCGCTATTGCATTGAGGCGGAAGTTGAGGCGGCATGTGTGGCTTTGGATCACCATGATCTTCCTCGCGACGCTTCATCTCCCGTTGATTTTGTTTATTCCCTGGACCACCAAGTGGATCCCCGCCGTCGTCATTACGCCCTTCGGCATCGCAGATTGGTATGTCATGCTCTGGGTTCTTTCTGTTGTCGGGAAATTCATGGAGAGGCCGAAAGCCTCTGAAACGTGAGCGTTCCTGATCTCCAAGTCAGGTCAGCCGCAGACTTGAATCCGCATGTTTGACCCCGCTCCCCGCCCCCAATTAGGATTCTTGCGTGATCCCGGCACGATTTTCCGCACACTCTCCTTTGCATACTTTCTCAATCCCTTTTAGACTACTGGTTCCGACTTCATCCGATGCTATGAGCAGCATGCAGTCGTAAATCAGGATTCGTACTTAGCACAAGCGGCCCGCAACCCGGGCTCGCGATTCCCAGATTCAGAAACGAGGAGAACATGGCCGCTGTTGATGAAAAAGTGAAACAGATTATTGTGGAGCAACTTGGCGTCGACGAGGGCGAAGTCACCCCCAGCGCTTCCTTCGTCGATGACCTCGGCGCTGACTCGCTCGATACCGTCGAGCTCGTTATGGCCTTCGAAGAGGCCTTCGACATCGAGATCCCCGACGAAGACGCGGAAAAAATACGCACCGTGAACGACGCCGTCGACTACATCGGCAAGCACGCGAAAGCAGGCAAGTAGTTTGGCTGGCAACACGGCGGCTAAAGTGGAACGGCGAGTCGTCATCACCGGCATCGGCCTCATCTGCTCCGTGGGCAATACCACCGACGCAGTTTGGCGGTCCTTACTCGCCGGCAAGAGCGGAGTCGACCGCATTACCGCTTTCGACGCCTCCGCCTTTGCCTGCCAGATCGCTGCCGAGGTCCGCGACTTCGATCCTTTTCAGTTCATCGAAAAAAAAGAAGTCAAGAAGATGGGCCGCTTCATCCACTTCGCCATCGCCGCCGCCGACGAAGCCATGAAGATGTCCGGACTTCAGGTCACGCCTGAAAATGCCGAGAGCGTCGGCGTCCACATCGGCTCTGGCATCGGCGGGTTCGACGTCATCGAGCGCGAGCACTCGGCGCTTCTCGAAGGCGGACCGCGCAAGATTTCCCCTTTCTTCATTCCTGCCGCCATCGTCAATCTCGCTGCCGGACACGTTTCCATGCGCTTCGGCGCCAAGGGCCCGAACGAAGCCACCGCTACCGCCTGCACCACCAGCGCCCACTCCATCGGCGATTCTTTCCGCATCATCCAGCGCGGCGAAGCCGATGTCATGATCGCCGGAGGCTCCGAAGCCGCCATCACTCCCATGGGCGTTGGCGGATTCGCCGCCATGCGCGCCCTTTCCACGCGTAACGATGATCCCGCCCGCGCTAGCCGCCCCTGGGATAAAGATCGCGACGGCTTCGTCATGGGCGAAGGCGCTGGCATCCTAGTTCTCGAAGAACTCGAACACGCGCGCCGCCGCAACGCTCCCATCCTCGCCGAGCTGGTTGGCTATGGCATGTCCGCCGACGCCTATCACATGACCCAACCCGCTCCCGAACATGAAGGTGGATTCCGCGTCATGCGCAACGCCCTGCGCGACGCCCATCTCGACGCCAGCGCCGTCGGCTATCTCAACGCGCACGGCACCTCGACGCCCATCGGCGACACCCTCGAAGCCCACGCCATCAGAAATTTATTTGGAAAAAAAGTTCCGGTAAGCTCCACCAAGTCGATGACCGGCCATCTGCTCGGCGGCGCCGGAGGATTAGAGGCCGGAGTGACCGTCCTCGCCCTGCGCGATCAGATTCTTCCGCCCACCATCAATCTCGAAAACCAGGACCCCGAAACCGACAACATGGATTTCGTCCCCAACCAGGCCCGCCAAGCCGAGTTCGATTACGCCATGTCCAACAGTTTCGGCTTCGGCGGCACCAACGGCGCGCTACTCTTCCGCAAGTGGAAAGAATAAGAAAAGGTCAGAGGTTAGAGGTCAGATTGCAGAGGTAAAAACCTTTGGCTCGGTCTTCACCTCTGCAATGGCCTTCTAACCTCTGACCTCCACATTCTCTTTTGCTGTGCGCACGGAACTGACAAAGATCGAGACGAGTTCGTTCGCCTCTTGCACAAGGTCGTGCAATTTTTCTGCCGGGAAAATATTGCCTTCCTGAAAGAGCTCCAGCCAGAAGACTGTCTCATCTGCTTCTTCCAACACGATTCCCAGCTTCGCTAGGAATTCAGCCCGAGATCTTCCACGGCATGCCGCCCGGTAGTTCGCGCCGATTGATGTGCTGGAACGAAGAAGCTGGGTCCCTAGGATGCGCGCTTCGTCACTTCGAGGCAGGGAACGATAGAGTCTGAGAACTCTTAACCCAAAATCCTTGGTCCGGAGCTTTAGCGCGTCGGAGTCCCGTTTCATGCCACGCCTCGTGACGCGATTCTATTCTCCGATTTTCAATCTTGAACGTGACGGTCCTCACATCGAGATGTGACAAATTGGGGAGGTCAGAGGTTAGATTGCAGAGGTAAAAAACTATTGATTCTAACCTCTACAATCTGACCTCTGACCTCTTCAATTCGGTCTTCACCTCTGCAATCTGACCTCTGACCTCTGACCTCCAATCTACTCCTTCATCATCGCGTCGATCGTCACATAAAGCTGCGAAGTGTCCGCGACCTCAACATAAGACTTCCCCGTTTTCTTGTTGCTGACCACCCAGATCGTCGGCGTGTGCTCAATGTGCAGCGTGGTGCCCAAATCCCTGTCCGCCTTCACCTGCGCCGCCAGCTTGCCCTCCGGATCGATCACGAACGGCAACCCAACCTTGTGCTCAGTGGCAAACTTGTCCGCAAATCCCCGCAACGTCGCCGGAGTGATCTCCAACTGGTGCGCGAATACCGTTTCGCGAAACTCGTTCCCCAGTTCTTTCGAATGCGTATCGAAATAGCGCGCCATGACCGCCGCGTCAAACGACCAGTTATGCATCGGCAGCGGAAAGTCATGCTGCACCAGCGGAATCTTGTAATTCCGCGCCGCCATCACCAGCAGCGGAGCCACCCGCCCGCATTGCGGGCATTGCAGGTCCTCAAACACCACAATCGCAAGCTGCGACCCTTTCGGCGGACGCAAAGCTTCCGGCGCGTCCTGCCCAAAAACCGGCAAGCTGCCCAGCACCAGCAGGGCGAAAACGAAAATCGGCAAAACCAGGCAAGCAATACGAGGCAGCAATCGTTGAATCGTCATAGTTTTATTTGGATGCAAATCAAATCGAAACCTATTCTATGGTAGCGAATTCGCTCCCCGAGCGCACCTGAAAGCGCCCACAAAGAAGGGTTGCCGGAACCAAAACCGCCTACCCTTGGCGCCCAAAAAGCAACAGTTTCCGATCCGCCACAAAAACTCCCCCCCCCGCACACCCGACAACTGTACTGTTTCTTTTCCGCTTTTTTAGCAGACTTTCTGAAATAATCACTCCCCTGAGGGATTGGCCCAATGAAACCACTGCGACTCCTGGTGCTGCTTTGTCT
>Ga0210385_10001404_pt1 | contig 15002 bp, 14 predicted proteins | sample IncBWH26OmetaG_FD_160107 | JGI IMG/M metagenome (GOLD analysis project Ga0210385, IMG submission 160107) | Forest soil microbial communities from Barre Woods Harvard Forest LTER site, Petersham, Massachusetts, United States - Inc-BW-H-26-O ...
GAGGCGTCAAACGAGATGGGAATTGTAAAAGTGGACCTGCTCGGGCTCGGGATGATGGCGGTTCTTGAAGAGTGTCTGGAACTGGTGCCACGACATTACGGCAAGCCGCTCGACCTCGCACAACTTCCGGCCGACGATCCTGTTGTTTATGAGACGCTTCGGCGCGCGGACACGGTTGGGATGTTTCAGGTGGAGAGCCGGGCGCAAATGGCATCTCTCCCTCGGAACGCACCTTACAAATTTTACGACCTTGTCGTACAGGTAGCGATCATCCGTCCCGGTCCCATTGTCGGGAAAATGATGCATCCGTACATGCGGCGCCGCCAGAGGCGAGAGGAAGTTACATACGCCCATCCTTCGCTCGAACCGATACTCAAACGAACGCTCGGGGTCCCCCTGTTTCAGGAACAGTTGCTACGCATGGCAATGACGGCGGCAAACTTCACGGGCGGCGAAGCAGAAGATTTGCGGCGTGCGATGGGCTTCAAGCGGTCGGAAAGTCGGATGCAGGAAATCGAACTAAAACTCCGGCGAGGAATGGAACAGAACGGGATCGGAAACGACACGCAAGAAGAAATCATTACGCAAATCACTTCGTTTGCAAAATACGGGTTTCCCGAATCGCATGCCGCGAGTTTCGCCCTGCTTGCCTATGCCAGTGCCTATCTGAAGTGCCATTACTTGGCCGCGTTCACGGCGGCTTTGCTGAACAATCAGCCGATGGGTTTCTACAGCCCTGCAACAATCGTCAAAGACGCACAGCGTCACGGATTGCGCGTAAAACCGATTGATGCAGGACGTTCTGAGTGGCTTTGTACGATCGAAGCCGGGAAAGACAAGTGCGGTAAAGATGCCCCGTGCCTGCGTATCGGTTTCCGGTACGCCAATGGACTGAGGCAGGTCGGAGCTGAAGCAATTGTGCGGGAACGGAGAATATCCCCTTTTGAAGGCATCATGGATCTGGTGCGACGCATCCCCCAGCTACAGAAAACGGAATTGGTGATACTCAGCGAGATCGGAGCGCTCAACTTTCTTGGCGACGAAATCCATCGCCGCTCGGCACTGTGGCAAGTCGAGCGAGCCGCTCGCCCCATCGGTCCTCTGTTGAAATCCATTCCTGAATTGCCGGAAACCTCTCCGTTGCAGCAGATGACCGACGAGGAGCGATTGGTTGCGGACTTTCATGGCTCGGGCATGACGGTCGGCCCTCACCCGATGAGCTACTGCCGGGCGAAGCTCGATTCGATGAAGGTGAAACGGGCGTGCGACCTTTCCAGAATCCCTGACGGCGAATACATCCGTGTTGCCGGGTGCGTTATAGCTCGGCAGCGCCCAGGCACCGCGAAAGGATTCGTATTCCTCAGTTTGGAAGATGAAACGGGCATCGCGAATGTGATCGTTCGTCCAGACCTTTATGAGAACAATCGCATGGTCATCAATCGCGAAAGGTTTCTGCGAGTCGATGGTATCTTGCAGAACCAAGACAACGTCATTTCCGTAAAGGCTTCTCGCGTGATGCCTGTTCAGATTAGTGCGGCAGAAACGGACTCGCACGATTTCCATTGATTGCACGCCGTGAGCGATATCCTCCACTGGAACTCCCAATGGCTTATTGATCGTCGTACTGGTACAGATTGTACTGCTTCATGCGTCCCTGCAACTCGATACCATAATGAGGGTTCGAGGCATAAATGCCGGTTAGCGCGGCCGCGAACGCGTTCGGATTATTTTTCGAAGCCATAGCCTTCGCATACACAGGAGCGGTTGCGAGCAGCCTCCCATGCTGATCAAATGCATCCGAGAGAGACGCAAACGCTCTGAATTTCGCCTCGATGTAGATCACCTTCCCCTTGACGTTCTCGGAGGTCCTTGCCGTGACCGAAGGCTGACCCGGTAGGGCTTTTATGCCGAAAGGGTTGTTGCTTCCGGGGGGCATCGCCCTTCCGAAGTTACTCTCGACCGACCACTGAGCTAAGGTCACCGACGCTGGGACTCCCCATTTGCGACGGCTGGCAATCGCGGCCTGGATGATATCTTGAGGAAATGGCGACACTCTCGCACCTCCGACATCTATTTTCCGTAGGTCGTTCCGCTTGTATTCACAAAACAATCGACCATCATGGTTACTATCGCCTGATACGTAGGCGCTTGCGGCTTATCGTACTGAATTTGGATCGTTTTGAATTCGTTGTCTTGCAATAGTGTTTTTTCGTAGATGATCTGCGCCGGGGTCTGCGCAGAAATGGTGAAGGAATTCTGGCCCAAAGACTTTTGGACGATTGTAGCGGGAGACGCGCCGCCGGTGAGGTACCCGGTCTCCTGATTGAGGTTTTGCTGTAACGTCTGGTCCGTCGCGTTCGAGCCATACACGAAGACCGTTGCGTGGCCGTCTCGCGAGAGAAATTTCTGTCCGTCTCCGTCCGCCGCCTCACCCTGAGGGATAAAAAGACTAGGCGCGTAACAGACCGAATAGGCGAAGCGAACGTTCACATACGTTTCATAGCTTATGGATGACGATGATCCTTGTGGGGCGCTCTTTTTCCTGTTCATGACTATATAACCGGCTAAAGCCGCGGCGAGCACGACACATGTGAGGATCACGAGAATCGTCTTGAATCTAGCCATTGATGTTAGGCGCTATATTTCTGTTGACTATAGCATGTGGAATCTTAAATCGACAGTGCGGCTGCCTATGCGCCGCTGAGATCGAGATACGAGTTTCACGACGAGTAGCCTTCCAAACATGGCCGCACCTCGTAAAGGATGCGGCCATCTTTTTGGCGCAAATACTGATCGTTAGTCCTTCAGTATATCGGCAAGCTCTCTGAGACGTTCCGCCTCCGCATAAGCTTGCGCGGCCACTTCGCCTGGAGCGATTTCTTCCTCTGCCACCTCCGTAGCCAAACGCAAGATGCGCCTTGCGATCTCAATAAGCCGCTCGGCCGTTCGAAGGAGGACATCATCGTCCCCGCACATTGACTGCATCCCCTCGTCGAAGAGCAGCGTGACCGTCTGATTGTGGACACGATAGAGGGCGTGGATGTTGAGCCAAAGCGTGCTCCGATTCCTGATCGTGACGTTGGCTGTGGACGCGATGTGAATCGCACGCTCAGTGCTCGGTATGTTCGTCTCGCATCCTTCGCGAAATTCACCGCCATCAGAAAGAGCGCAACTACTGACAAGCGATTGAACCCAATAGCTTGATGTATGCGACCGTGCAGGAGAAAACAGATGCCGCGCGTCAATCCGCATCCGGGACACTCCCTGTGTGTGAGCGCCTTAAAAATGCAGAAACCCGGCCCCGTTTGGCAGTATGGGAAATAGAACCAAGCCGCCACAATGACGGCCGGGAGAATCCATAAGTCAGCGTGGTTCATCAGGACCGCTACGAAGGGAGCGATTCTATGACCTTTGAACCCTCTTGCCCGAGCCATCTTTCATTCGTCCTCGGCACAGCAAGATAATGTCGATCACCCACCAGATGGAATACCCGCCAAACGTGAGGAGCTTCAAGAGGCCCAAGTCAAGCCGACCCACATAGAAGCGGTCCGCGCCGACGATTCCCAGAAAAATCGAGAGGACAATAGCCGTGTTCCAGTCCTTGTGACTTATTGTCCTCTCTCGTTGGAGGGAATCGAGCCAGGCCTTTTGCTCCTGCATCGCATGTTCTCCGACCTTATGCCGCGGCTGGTAGGGAGCCGAAGAAAGCGTCCACCATCTTTTGCGCGTGAGAAGGGTAGGTCACGACCACGGCGCACCCGAACTCCGAAGGTGTCGTCGTCACCACGATGTTTTGCATGCGCCTTGCCTTGGCGATCACGAAGACGTAATAGATGATCCCTGGTATGACGAGGCACGCCAAGAGGATCAGCGCGAGAGCGATCTGGAACCAAGGGACCCGCTGCATCCCGACAAAGGTCGCAATCCTGTTCGTCTGCGATTGCGCCCGCCATTTTTCATTCGTGAAGAACTGCACCGCACGAACCAGGACTTCCTCGGGCGGCAGGGTCGTATTTCTGGTCGCAGTGAGATCAGCCATTGTGTGAGTTCCTCCGGTCAGTCGTCATTGGACATCGGCAACCTTGCCGTCCGCGAACACCACTTTGATGTCCTTGTAGACGTAGATTTTCTTTGGGCCTAAGTCGATGACTTTGTCCGGTGCGCCGAGTATCGATTTGACTTGATCCTCGGTCTGCCCAAGCGCCACTGTCTTGGTCTGAGCTGCCTGTACCTCCCCTTCAGGGAGGAGAACCGGATCAATGGCTTTCTTCACGCTGTCAGCATCGGCGGACCCGAGGAATCCATCGGGAAACTCGAATGCGACGGTCGCGGCGTACCGCATCTCGCGCGAATTGCCGTTGACGCTGATTTCATCGGTATCGCAGGTGATGAGGTCAAGCCTCACCTCCTTGTCTCTGACCCAAATCCTCGTGATGTAGAACTTCGTCCCCTCTTTGAGCGAACGGTTGTTACTTTTGGAGAAGAACGCGGCGCCGAATCCCTTTGGCCCCGAGAGCGTCTCATCTGCGACGGTGTTCGTGACATTCCCGGCGTCCGTCGATGGATTGGCGTAGATTCCATCTTTCTGTGCAATCAGGACCGTCCCAGGATCAGTAATCCTGAGGTGGTCGATCCCGACTTTCGTGACCTGGTATTTCGATTTGAGCGCGTCTTCGAGTCCCTTGGCGTCTCCTGCGGCCCGAGCCAGGATTGCGACGACGCAGATAGCGCAAAGTCCGATGAGTACTTTCAGCGTTTTCAGCATTGTTGAACCCTCACGTTGTTTCCGAAATAGGCCCGAAATCATGCACTTTGCACGGTCTTGACGGATTCTGCCAGAGCTCGAAGATAAGAAGAGGCTTCGTGCTACAAAGAGGAGCCTTCCTGCGACAATTGCCCACTTTTCATATGGAGGCGAAAAAACTGGTCGTGGCCTACTGTCGCGTTTCGACCCTGGAACAAAAGAAAAACGGCCTCGGGCTTGAGATCCAAGTTCGGGACGCGACGCTGTTCGCTAATGATCGCGGACTTTCAATCGACCGCTTCTATCGCGACGAAGGAGAAAGCGGGGTTTTGGAGCACCGGCCGGAGCTCAAACGGTTGCTGCACCAATGCCGGTTGCGACGCGTCGGCATACTCATTATTCCTTCGCTCGACCGTCTTTCGCGCGACGTGCGCATAGCCGAGAACCTATTCTGGCGCTTCCATCGCTATGGGGTGCGCGTGCTTATCGCCGATATGCCGACCTATGATGGCGCGAACCGCCGCGACGTGCTGATTCGCCAGATTCGCGAAGCCATTGCCGAAGACAACCGTAAAGAAGTGATTGAGCGTTTGCTCAAAGGACGTCAGCAACGAGTGAGAAACGGTCATTTCCCGGGAGGAAATGCCCCTTACGGATATCGAATCCGGCGAAAGCGATTGGTTCCGCATCTCACCGAAGCGGCGGTCGTCCGCGAAATCATTCGACTAAGTAAGCGCGGTGCGTTGCCCGGCGAGATTGTGGCAATTCTCAATAGCCAAGGCGCGAAGCGCAGAAACGGGACTCCGTGGACAACGAGGCAAGTGCGCGCGGTGCTGTCCCGGCGCGATCTGTATGAGCACGGTAAGATTCGCTACGGCCATGTGAGCGGCGAGAGTAAGACATTGATTCTAATTAGGTTGCATGATGTCGAAGCTGAACTGGAGAGGCCCGGCTCCTCTTTGTAAAGAGGAGCCTATCTGCCGATGCAACTGCGTCCATTCATGGAATAAGACCACGTCGGGAAGCGTGGGCCACACGCCCGGTGCGCATGCTCCGACAGCGATCATCGCAAAATATTGCCGATCAAGTATCTAACCAAGAAGGACGTATTTTTGTGTATATTGTCCGCGCGACTCCGACCTCTCTATAAAGGCCTGCGCGCTAAATGAGTGATAGAGATCTCCAATCCGCGACCTACTTGGCTCATCGGGATGATGGAGGCCAGAGCCACTGGCCGCACGTCTTGTACGCCCATTCAAAAGAGGGCACGTTCCCAGAACAATGGCATACCCTGCAAACGCATCTACACGACACCGCCGAGAAGGCTAGCCAATTCGCTCGACCGCTGGGCTCCGGCGACTGGGGTTGGAATGCCGCTTGGTTGCATGACCTCGGCAAGGCAGACTCGATCTTCCAAGGGTATTTGTGCCGTGAAAACGGACTGGATGATGCTGGATACGACCAGGGACGTGTGAACCATTCATCGGCGGGGGCGGCTTGTGCCGAGGATAGACTAAAACTTCCCGGTCGTGTCCTTGCTTACCTTGTCGCTGGCCACCATGCGGGGTTGCCCGACTGGCATGCGGCAGACACCGGGAACGCGGCCTTACAGATTCGACTAGGTGAAGGCCGTAAGAACCTGGAACACATTCTTCCATTCGCTGATCATATCTTAGCCAAGCTGCGCGCAGTGGCGCGCCCACCTGAGTTCGTGAAACCTGAGAATTTCCATCTTTGGGTACGGATGCTCTTCTCGTGCTTAGTGGACGCGGACTTCCTTGACACTGAACAGTTTATGGAACGAGGCAAAACCGAACAGCGCGGGCAATATCCAAGACTCGAAGAACTCGTGCCGTTGTTCTTCCGGGCAATGGACAAACTGGAGTTAGGCGCCGCCAGGACACCAGTGAATGTGACCAGAGCGGAGATTCGCCGCGTCTGTGAACAGAAGGCTGAGATGCCGAGGGGATTGTTTTCGCTGACCGTACCGACCGGCGGCGGCAAAACGCTTTCCGCGATGGCTTTTGCTTTGCGACACGCACAAAAGCATGGGCAGCAGCGCATCATCTACGTAATTCCGTACACGAGCATTATCGAGCAGACTGGGCGCATTCTGGCGGGAATTTTCGGACGCGAGAACGTTGTCGAACATCATAGCAATTTCAGCCCGGAAAAAGAGACACTTCGGTTGCAACTCGCTACCGAAAACTGGGACGCACCTATCATTGTCACTACCAACGTTCAGTTTTTCGAGTCGCTGTATGCCGCGAAGCCAAGCCGCTGCCGGAAACTTCACAACATCGTTAACAGCGTCGTCATTCTCGACGAAGCCCAGCTTTTGCCACCTGAACTGCTCAGTCCGTGTGTGGACGCGATGAACGATCTCGTCCGAAGTTACGGCGTATCGCTGGTGCTGGCCACGGCCACGCAGCCTGCCTTACCCAACCTGGACCCACCCGCTGAAATCATACCGAGCGAGTTGAACCTCTATGAGCGTCTTAAACGAACCGAATTCAACTTTCCGGCATCGCTGAACGAGTCAATCGATTGGGCTTCGGTCGCCCAACGCCTCCAACAACATGATCAAGTGCTGTGCATTGTGAATACGCGGCGCGACTGCCACGACCTATTCCAACTTATGCCGGACGGAACGATACATCTTTCCGCGCTCATGTGCGGTGCGCACCGGTCGGTGGTAATTCGCCTGATCCGCTGGCGACTCAGGAAACGCCTGCCGATTAGAGTGATTAGCACCCAACTGGTCGAGGCCGGTGTGGACATTGATTTTCCGGTGGTTTATCGGGCACTCGGTGGCCTCGATTCCATTGCCCAAGCCGCTGGTCGCTGCAACCGGGAAGGCAAGCTGAACGACGTTGGACGCCTTGGCGAAGTCCATGTCTTTGTGCCGCCGAAACCGGCGCCGCGTGGCTTGCTGCTCAAAGGTGAAAACACCACCCGTGAACTTTGTTCGCTGCCGGAGTTCGACCCGCACCAGCCGGATGCTTTCACTCGTTACTTTCAGTTGTTCTATTCCAAGGTCAACGATAGCGGCAGCCAGTTTCATGACCTGCTTATCAGAGACGTGAATCCAAACCTGTATTTCCAGTTTCGAACTGCCGCCGAGGAGTTCAGATTGATTGACGATCAAGACCAGCGGGCGGTCATCGTTCGCTACAAAGAAAGGGAGAGCGAAAAATGGTTGACCCGATTGCGGTTTGCCGGGCCGACGCGCGAAATTATGCGAAAACTACAGCGGTTTACGGTTAATTTGCCGACGCGCATGGTGGCCACCATGTTGGCCGACGGACGCCTGGAGGAAGTCGAACCACACAAGGCTAAGGGTATCATCGCGCAAGCGTCCTTTAATCTGTACGATCGTCGAAAAGGATTAGACGTGTACACCGACTATCTGCCTGTCGAAGACTTAATAGTGTAACGCGAACCACGAGGAACAACATGCGAGGATTCTGTCTGGAAGTCAGCGGGCCGTATGCTTGCTTCACGCGACCAGAAATGAAAGTGGAGCGCGTCAGTTACGATGTCATGACTCCTTCTGCAGCGCGGGCGATCCTCGAGGCGATTCTGTGGAAACCTGCCATTCGTTGGCGGGTGAGGCGCATCGAAGTGCTTGCACCGATTCGCTGGGTATCCGTGCGCCGCAATGAGGTCGGCAAGATTGCCTCGCCGCGCAGCAACGGCATTTTTATCGAGGACGAACGTCAACAACGCGCCGGGCTTTTTCTGCGTGACGTGAAATACCGCCTGATCGCGGAGTTCGTCTTCATTCCGCCCGATCAACGTGGCAAAGTACTCAATCCCGTGCCGGAATATCTTCTTGATACTGACGAAGCGCAAGAACTTCGTAAGCCGGATGTCCGCAGAGACGAAGTGGAAGCCAAGTATGCTTCCATGTTCGAGCGTCGCGCGACAAAAGGCCAGTGTTTCCATCAGCCCTATCTTGGCTGTCGCGAGTTTGCCGCCGCCTTCCGACTGGTTCAATCGCAAGCCGAACCAGCTACGCCCATCGCCGAGACCCGCGACCTCGGATGGATGCTCTACGATTTGGACTACAGCAATCCCGCCGATCCAAAGCCGTTCTTCTTCCGCGCCCAACTCGACAACGGCGCGATCAACACCGACCGGATGCAAGTGGAGGTGCGCGGATGATCCTGCAAGCCCTCAAAGAATATTACGATCGCAAAGCCGCTGACCCCGACAGCGGGATTGCAGCGGAAGGATTCGAGAGGAAGGAAATCCCTTTCCTCGTTGTGATCAGCCGCGATGGTGAACTTGTGAACTTGGACGACACACGCGAGAAGGTCGGCAGTAGGATGGTGGCCCAAGCATACACGTTGCCACGCTCCAGGACGCGAACAGGGAGCAGAAGCTTCGAGACAACTTTTCTGTTGTGGGATCATATCGGCTACTTATTTGGGGAACCAGAAGGCGATCAGAAAGCGGCCCGCCAGTATCAAACCTGGAAGCAATCCCTTAAAGATTTACCGGAATGCTTGATGCTGGATGAGGGCGTCAAAGCCCTTGTTCGATTTTATTCCAAACCGGATCAGGTTGCATTGGTCAAAGCTCACGGCATATGGTCAGAATGTCTGAGACCTCCATCATGTAACATGACTTTCCGCTTGGCTGGCGATGAAAAGCCGATCCCATGCCGAGCTGCGGTTCAGGCCTTCGTGCGAACAGCCTTGTCTGAGCAAAAAGTAGAAGAGAACAAGAGAAACGATGTACGTATGGTTTACGGATTGTGCTTGATCACGGGTGAACGTGGAGAAATAGCGAGAACTCACGGGCGCACTCCCATCAACAAAGACACCAAGAGCTTCGTCGCCTTTCAGAAAAACTCTGGCTACGATTCTTATGGGAAGGAGCAGTGCTTCAATGCTCCGGTGCGCAAGTCGGCGGAGTTTGCCTACACGACAGGATTGAACACGCTGCTGAAATCCAAACACCAACACATCCGAGTCGGCGACGCCACCACGGTTTTTTGGTCTGCCAAGAAATCAACTTTCGAAAACGACGTGTTGTTGTTCTTTTCCGAGCCACCGACGGACGACCCCGATTCCAGCACGGATGCAGTCAGGGCAGTGTATGCGTCGATTTGGAATGGAGCGTACGTCGTTCCCGATGATGATGATCAGTTCTATGTTCTCGGCCTTTCCCCTAATTCAGCGCGCATCGCCGTTCGCTTTTGGCAGACCGCTACAGTCAGGGAGATAGGCTACAGATTCAAGCATTATGTGAACGATCTCTCGATTGTGCACGGAGAGGAGATCGATTCCGCTCTTCCTATCAGAAGGCTTCTCCACGCAATCGCTCCTCTAGAAGATGATGACAGACTCCCCCCTAACCTCTGCGGCGACCTGGTACATTCTGTTTTGGCCGGCGTGCCGTATCCGCAGACACTTTTGCAGGCTGCGATTCGGCGCATTCGCGCCGAACATGAGATAACCTACCCGCGCGCTGCACTAATTAAAGCCTGTCTTAATCGTTCAGGCCGTTTCAATAACCCCGAGCAAAAGGAGGAACTGCGCGTGACCCTCAATCCGACCAACAATAACATCGGCTACCGGCTGGGCCGGTTATTCGCCACACTCGAAAGAATCCAAATTCGGAAGTTTACTCAGAACGGCGGGAAAGAGCCGAATTCAACCATTCGCGACAAATACTACGGATCGGCTTCGGGAACGCCCGTGGCTGCATTCGGCACCTTGATACGTTTGAGCAAACATCATCTTGCCAATTTGGAAAAGGTAGGCGAACGCGTCAACTTCGAGAAATTACTCGGTGAGATTATGTCCTGCATCAATGATTTTCCGCCTTATCTCCAACTGGACGACCAAGGCCGATTCGCCATCGGCTACTATCACCAAATGCAGGAGTTCTTGGCGAAGAAGAATGACAGCCAGCCACGGAATGGAGACTGACGATGAGTGATCCCATAAAGAACCGCTTCGATTTCGTTCTGATCTTTGACGTTAAAGACGGCAACCCAAACGGTGACCCCGACGCTGGCAATCTGCCGCGCGTAGACCCCGAGACGGGATGCGGCTTGGTGACTGACGTGTGCCTTAAGCGGAAGGTGCGAAACTACGTTGCACTTACGAAGAAGTACAAGTCCCCATTCGACATATACATCAAAGAAAAAACTGTCTTGGGTGATGCCCACTTCGCTGCATTCAAAGGACTCGGTATTGATACTGGCGAAGAATCTCGGAAGTCGGTCCCGACTGATTTGAAGGAAGCGTTTGACGATCTCGAATTGTATGACGGTCTGGATTTTAACGAAGGCGAAGAAGACCAAGCCGGAGAGCTTGTCGTTTCGGCTAATGCAGATAAGAAGGCAATCTTCACGTGGCTCAAAGAAGCAAACCCGGACAAAAGAATTGCCACTTTAATCAAGAATGCTCTAAAAGACGCGAAGCCTCGAAAGCCAACACGCGATGAAACTGATAAAGGGAAAGAACAGATGTGTCGAGACTTCTACGACATTCGCACTTTTGGTGCGGTTCTCTCCCTCAAGTCGGCCCCCAACTGTGGTCAAGTCCGAGGTCCCGTTCAATTGACGTTTGCACGGTCGGTTCATCCGATCGTATCGCTGGAACACGCGATCACGCGGATGGCTGTTGCAACGCAAGCCGAATCAGACAAACAAAGCGGCGACAACCGCACGATGGGCCGCAAGAATACCGTTCCCTATGGACTGTACGTGGGACACGGGTTTGTCTCCGCGCATCTAGCGGACCAGACCAAGTTCACCGAGGATGACTTAAAACTGTTATGGCATGCTCTCTGCGGCCGGTCCAGCGTGGATGAGCCAGTGCGAGATTCTATGTTTGAGCACGACCGCAGCGCGGCGCGCGGCCTAATGGCGACCCAACAATTGATCGTCTTCAAGCACGAGAGCGCCCTGGGTAATGCGCCCGCGCACAAGTTGTTTGATCTCGTCAAAATTGAACGACGTGGCAGCGAGGATGAGAAGAAGAAACCGGCACGCGACTTCTCGGCAGATTATGAGATTAAGATTGACCGTGCCCACACTCCACGAGGCGTCGAGTTGATCGAGTTGTTGTGAACTGCTTCCCGAGTTTGCGTGCTGGACTAACGGAGACGCAATGTACAGCGAGGACGAGCTGCTACCGATTTCAGCATTGCAACACCTCGCTTTCTGCGAGCGGCAATGGGCGCTAATTCATCTGGAAGGCATCTGGGCGGAGAATCGGCTTACTTCCGAAGGCCGGATCATGCACGACCGAGCGCACGAGCCAGGCACTGAATCTCGTGGCGACATACGTATTTCGCGAGGGCTTCGTTTGCGCTCGCTTCGACTCGGGCTTTCGGGGATAGCGGATGTAGTCGAGTTTCATCGTTGTGGGCGTCTAGATGATGTAGGTGGAAATGCGCCCGTGACTGGCGGCGTTTGCCTTCCCGGCGTTTCTGGGGCATGGGCTCCCTTTCCTGTCGAATACAAGCGCGGTCGCCCGAAATCCGGGCCCTTCGACGAGATTCAGCTCTGTGCTCAGGCCATTTGCTTGGAGGAAATGCTTGGTGTGAAGGTGCCCAGTGCCGCGTTGTTTTATGGAAAGCCTGTTCGTCGTTTCGAAGTGGTTTTGACTCCTTCCTTGCTGGAAGAAACGGAACGTCTTGCTAGCCGTGTCCACGGACTGATGCGCCTGGGTGTCACGCCGCCTCCGATTTACGAAAAGAAGTGCGATAGCTGTTCGCTAATGTCTCTGTGCATGCCCAAGCGGCTGTCGGAGCATCGCACCGTCGAGGACTACATTGCCTCGGCCCTTGACGGGCGCCACGGATGAGAAGTCTCCTCAACACCCTGTATGTCACGACGCAAGGTTCGTATCTTTCCCGCGACGGCGAAACCGTCCTGATTCGAGTGGAGAAAGAGACAAAGCTGCGCGTACCGATCCACACACTTGGAGGGATTGTTTGCTTCGGCCAAGTGTCCTGTAGTCCCCCGTTGATGGAATTATGTGGGGAGCGAAATGTCGCTATCTCTTTCCTGAGTAAGCGGGGAAAATTCTACGCGCGAGTTCAGGGTCCGGTCTCGGGGAATGTATTGCTGCGCCGAGAACAGTATCGGCGTTCCGATGACCTGAATTTTTCTGCCGATGTCGCCCGCATGATGGTAATGGGAAAAGTAGCGAACTGCCGGGCAGTTTTGTTGCGAGCTGCAAGGGACTATCCTGACTCTGCCAATGCGCCAACAATCGAAGCCGCAGCGGGCCGACTCGGATATTTGATCAATGACCTGCGGAAACCGCAGCCGCTTGATCAAGTTCGTGGCATGGAAGGCGATGGGGCGCGCACATACTTCGGCGTCTTTGACCATCTGATTACAGCGCAGAAAGACGGTTTTTTCTTTCGTGAGCGCAGCCGCCGTCCACCACTCGATAATCTCAACGGCATGCTTTCTTTCGTCTACACTCTACTCGTACATGACGCTGCCGCAGCTTTGGAAACTGTCGGCCTGGACCCGGCCGTTGGTTTTCTTCATCGGGATCGGCCTGGCAGGCCGAGTCTGGCTTTGGACTTGATGGAAGAACTCCGGCCTGTTCTTGCCGATCGTGTGGTGCTTTCTCTCATCAACCGACAGCAGGTGAAGGCGGATGGCTTTCGGACGACGGAGACGGGAGCGGTTATGATGGATGACACTACGCGCAGGGAAGTTCTTTTGGCCTATCAGCAACGAAAACAAGAAGAAATTCGGCATCCGTTCCTGGACGAAAAGGTGGAATTTGGGTTACTCCCTCACGTTCAGGCACTTCTTTTCGCTCGTTTCCTGCGAGGTGATCTCGATGCATATCCGCCATTTCTTTGGAAGTAGAGTCGAATGCTCGTCTTAGTCGCGTACGATGTCAACACCGAGACTGCAGAAGGCCGGCAACGCCTCCGCCATATTGCCCGCCAATGCCAGAACTACGGCCAGCGCGTCCAGAAATCGGTGTTCGAATGCCTGGTCGACCCAGCGCAGTGGACCGCACTTCGTCAAGCGCTGGTACATGAGATCGAACCGAAAAAGGACAGTTTGCGTTTCTACTTTCTGGGAAAGAATTGGAAGAACCGCGTCGAACATGTCGGTGCACGACCTAGTTATGACCCGCAGGGCCCCTTAGTTCTCTGAGCATGAGCCTCCCGCGAACCATAAGCTCCCATATTTTCCCCGGTAGGTTCGCGCCGCCTTGCAACTATCTGCACTTCATGGGTTTACGAGTCAATCCTTTGGAGTTCCCAGGACAAGCATCCCAATACCGGAGCCACCCTCGCGGAACCTGTCCTTTTTGTCTTTCATTTATAATCAGTTACGATGGAAGCGTCGCGCCCCGCGCGGGCGCGTGGATTGAAACGAATTTGCCGAAGACGTATAGATTCCAGCTGCGTCGTCGCGCCCCGCGCGGGCGCGTGGATTGAAACGTAAAACCGGAGTGGAAAGAACTCGCGCGGCAGGTCGCGCCCCGCGCGGGCGCGTGGATTGAAACGCCAGAAGCTGCGCACTGATCCGCGATCGAGACTGTCGCGCCCCGCGCGGGCGCGTGGATTGAAACCCTGCTCCGGCTGCGCCTCCAAATAGTACGAATCGTCGCGCCCCGCGCGGGCGCGTGGATTGAAACAAATCAGTAACCTGTCACGGCGTAATCGGGGAGGTCGCGCCCCGCGCGGGCGCGTGGATTGAAACTGCGGCTGACCGTTTGCTGTCGTCCCGCCGCCATCGTCGCGCCCCGCGCGGGCGCGTGGATTGAAACGCGGGAAGCATCGCACGATCAACCATTCGAGCGGTGTCGCGCCCCGCGCGGGCGCGTGGATTGAAACCGCTATAGAAAAGAACCGCGGCTGCGTGCTTTTGGTCGCGCCCCGCGCGGGCGCGTGGATTGAAACTCCTCTCACCCGAGGAAGGTTGCGACCAACTTCCGTCGCGCCCCGCGCGGGCGCGTGGATTGAAACTTTTTGCTCAAGTGGCGATGCAAGGCCGATAGGTTGTCGCGCCCCGCGCGGGCGCGTGGATTGAAACGGAACGCCCTCGGCCATTTCGCCGAAGGCGCTCGGTCGCGCCCCGCGCGGGCGCGTGGATTGAAACTGAACGGAGAGTTTGCAGTTGTGCCCGTCTGCGGTCGCGCCCCGCGCGGGCGCGTGGATTGAAACAACTTCTTTGAAATCTCCATCGCCACTGCGGGATGTCGCGCCCCGCGCGGGCGCGTGGATTGAAACCGCGCCGGTGGCAATCACGATG
>Ga0210385_10001405_pt1 | contig 14999 bp, 11 predicted proteins | sample IncBWH26OmetaG_FD_160107 | JGI IMG/M metagenome (GOLD analysis project Ga0210385, IMG submission 160107) | Forest soil microbial communities from Barre Woods Harvard Forest LTER site, Petersham, Massachusetts, United States - Inc-BW-H-26-O ...
TCCGATCTGGGATAACCTGGTCGGCATACTTGGCGTAGGCCTCGTAGTGGCTGGTGTGACGCTGGATGATGAGCTTCTTCGGCCCGCGGGCGGCGGCGTAGATGGCCTCCGCGTGGTCGGTCGGGGTCGTCGCGTCGTTCTCGACCGCGACGACGAGCAGCGGCACGGTCAGCCGGGCGGCGGCGTCGACCGGCCGGTAGCCGAGGAGGTCGTCGACGATCCCGAGGGGCACCTTGGCCGCCACCCGGTGGTCAACGTCCTTCTTGAACGGCGTGGCGCGCCGCTCCGGCGTCTGCACCATGATCTCGTCCCGGGGGGCGACCAGCCGGCCCGTGCCGTGCAGGACCCGCTCCCTGCGGTCGGCCTCCAGGTCCTCGAGGAACTTGACCCATTCCCATTCGGTGCGCATGCGGTGCAGCCAGTCACGGCCGTCGGCGACCGGCACCTGGCTTATCACGACGCGGACCCGCGGGTCGGCCGCGCCCAGCAAGACCACGTTGCCGCCGCCGGTGCCGCCGGTCGCGTACGCGCCGATCGCCTCCGGGCGCACGTCGTCCCTGGTGGTGAGGTACGTAACGGCGTTGCCGAGGTCCTGCAGCTGGTGGGCCGGGTTGACGATCCCCGGCTCGCCCTCGGAGTCACCGAAGCCCCGGTAGTCGATGCAGAGGGTCCCGAAGCCCGCCGCGGCGAACCCCTCGTGGTACCGCGTGTAGTCGGCGGCGTCCTTCAGCCCGAGCCAGCCCGGGCCCTGCACGATGGCGGGCACCGGCCCCTCCGGGTCGTCCGGGGTCCGCCAGAGCGCCCGGACCAGCTCGCCGCCGCTATAGAACTCAACCCGCTCGGTCTTCACTTGCCAGCCTCCTCAGCCACGCCTCGTGGTCTCTCGCCGTCTCCCGGCTCCCCCGTCGCCGTCGTTGCCTTGCCCGCTTGGCACAGCCGCCAGATCCGTTCGGGCGTCAGCGGCAGCCGGTCAGGCCAGACCCCGGTGGCCGCGGCCACGGCCGACGCCACGGCACCGCCCATGGGCCCGCGGGCGCCTTCCCCGACGCCCTTGGACCCGTAGGGGCCTGGGCCGTCGCCGCGCTCGATGAGGATCGTGTCGATGCGGCCAGGCATGTCGCTGATCCGGGGCACGCGGTACTCGATGATGTTCGCGTTGGCGATCTGCTGGCCGTCGTAGATGAGCTCCTCCCAGAGCGCGCCGCCGAGTCCCTGGGTGGCCGCGCCGAGATCCTGGCCCTCGACGCCGGCGGGGTTGAGTGCCTTGCCGACGTCCCCGATGGTGACGAGGTGCTCCACGTCCAGCTGGCCCGTGTCCGGGTCGATGGCGACCTGCACGCCGACCATGCCCACCTCCCAGAAGGGAGGCAGCTGGGCGAAGTTCCCCGCTCTGCGCACGACGCCGACGCCGGCCACCTCGCCGCCGCCGGGACCGAACCAGGCGCGGATGACCTTGGCGAAATCGGCGCGGCCGCGGATGTCCGGGGCGGCGGCGGGCCGGCCGTCCCTGGGACCGGGGCCGTCGATCTCGGCCGCCATCCGGCTGATCTTCTCCAGCGCGTCCCGGCAGGCTCGCTGGACGGCGCTGCCCACCACCGTGGTGGTCCTGCTGGCGCCCGTGGTTCGCTCGAACGGGCTGGTCAGCGTGTCCTGCGGCGCTACCCGGACCGCCGCCAGGGGCACGCCGAGCTCTTCCGCGACGATCTGGCTGAGGACGGTGTGGCTGCCCTGGCCCATCTCGGTGGCGCCGGTGTGCAGCACCACCGACCCGTCGCTGAGGATCCGCACCTGGGCGGTGGAGGAGGGCAGCGCCCCCGCGTCCGCCACCGTGCAGCTGACCCCCGTCGCCCGGAGCACGCGGCCGCCGGACGGCCGGTAGCCGGTGATCGCCTCGCGCAGCACCGCCAGGTCGTCGGCCAGGTCGGTGTCCATCGCCCGGCGCCCGGGCAGCAGCTGCTGGCCGCGGGCCACCAGGTTGCGCCGCCGGAGCTCGATGGGGTCGATGCCAAGTTGCCCGGCGGCCAGGTCCATGTTGGTCTCGCTGGCGAAGCTGCAGTGTGCGGCGCCGAAGCCCCGGTAGGAGGAGGCGGGCGAGGTCGAGGTGTAGACCGCGCGGGCCGTGACCTGCAGGTGAGGGATGCGGTAGGGGCCGAAGCAGCGGTTGACCGACTTCTCCAGCACCTGCGCGCTGTTGTCCAGGTAGGCTCCGGTGTCCAGGACGACGTCGATCTGGCGGGCGATCAGCGTGCCGTCGCGCTCGAAGCCGCTGCGCACGGTCACGTCGGCCGAGTCGGCCCTGGTGGTGTAGATGGACTCCTCGACGTCGAGCACGAGCTTGACCGGGCGGCGCGTGTACCACGCGGCCAGCGCGGTGAGCGGCTCGATCTTCGTGTAGGACTTCGCGCCGTACCCGCCGCCGATGTACGGCACCTGGACCCGCACCTGGCTGAGGGGCAGGCCGAACACCCGGGCCAGGTCGCGCTCGACCTGGAACGGGTGCTGCGCGCTCGACGTGACCTCGAGGATGCCGTCCCGGAAGGACGCCACGGCGTTGTAGGGCTCCATCGGGTAGGCGAAAAGCATCGGAAAGTGCCCGCTCGTCTCGACCACGACGGGGGCGGAAGCCAGGGCCGCCTCGGCGTCACCCCAGGCGAGGTCGGCCTGGTAGGCGACGTTCGGCTGCCAGGTTCCCTTCTCCTCGCCGCTGGCCGTCCCCGGCATGATCGACTCGCCCGAATAGCGGTCGGGGTGGAGGGCGGGCGCGTCGGCCGCGAGGGCGTCGGCCGGCGTCATGAGCGGCGGCAGGTCCTGGTAGTCGATGTCGACGAGTTCGGCCGCGTCGTAGGCCGCGTACGGGGTCTCGGCGACGACCACGGCGACGGGCTCGCCGTAGTAGCGGACCTTGTCGTGGGCGAGGATCCAGTGATCGGGGACGACGTGGCCGAAGCGCAGGAACAGCGGCCCGGTGCCGCGCCGTCCGGCCGCCGCTGCGAGCAGGTCTTCGGCGGTGATGACGGCGACGCAGCCGGGCACGGCGAGTGCCGCGTCACGGCTGATCCCGGTCAGCCGGGCGTGCGCCCGCTGCGATCGGACGACCCGGGCATGCAGGCAGCCGGGCAGCCGGTGGTCCACCGCGTACCCGGCCCGGCCGGTCACCTTCGCCAGGGCGTCGACCCGCCCGACCGAGTGCCCGCCGATCTCGCCGCTGCCGCCGGCCGTCATCGCGTCACCTCGTTGTGCTCTGGCCGTTGCCCCGGGGGCGTCGCGTCCCCGGGTGCTTCGGCCTGGCGCGCCTCCTGGCGGAGCCGGGCCGCGAGCCGGACGGCCTCCATGATGGGCCGGTAGCCCGTGCAGCGGCACAGGTTCCCGTCCAGGGCGTGCCTGATCTCGGCGTCCGCGGGGTCGGGCACGTCGGCCAGCAGCGCCTCGGTGGCGAGGATGAACCCGGGCGTGCAGTAGCCGCACTGCATCGCCGAGCACTCGGTGAACGCCCGCTGCACGGGGCTGAGCTCGTCGTCGTCGGCCAGGCCCTCGATCGTGGTGACGCCGCGCCCGTCGGCGTCCGCCGCCAGGATGCTGCACGCGCTGACGGGCAGGCCGTCGACCAGCACCGTGCACGCGCCGCAGACCTGGGCGTCGCACGACACCTTGGTGCCGGTGAGGCCGAGGTCGTCGCGGAGGAAGTCGGCCAGCAGGGTCCTGGCGGCCACCGCGCGCGCGACCGCCGTGCCGTTGACCGTCGTGCGCAGGACGAGTGACTCAGCCATCGCCGTCCTCCCGCGCCGCTTCCAGGGCCCGTTCGGTCAGCACCATGACGAGATGCCGCTTGTAGTCCTCGCCCCCCTGCCGGTCGGGCAGCACCTCCACCTGCCCGGCGATGTCACCGGGCGAGACGTCGGCCAGCCGGCCGAAGCGGAACACCTGGGCCTGTCCCCCGACCGCCCCGACCGCGACCCGGGCCGGCGGCCCGGGGAGCACGCCGACGGTCGCCGTCGGGTACTCGGCCGGCTGGAACCGGACGTAGTGGCTACGCCCGGCGGCGGCGGGCAGCAGGACCGCGGTCAGCACCTCGTCGTCGCCGCAGGTGGTGGTGAACGGCCCGGCCAGGAAGTCCTCGATGGCCTCCTCCCGCTGCCCGCCGGCCGAGGTCAGCTCCACGCTGGCGCCGAGCGTAGCCAGCGCCGCGGCCACGTCGGACCTCGGCTCGGCGAAGCAGAGGTTGCCGCCGAGGCTGCCGGTGGCGCGGACCCGGAGGTTCCCGAGCTGGCTCGTCGCGCTGGCCAGCGCCCGGGCGTGCCTGGTGATGACGGGCGAGCCGGACACCTCCCGGTGGGTGGTGCACCCGCCGATCCGGACCCGGCCGTCCCGCACGGTGATCCCGCGCAGCCCCGGCAGGACCTTGAGGTCAACCAGGACGTCCGGCCGCATGATGCCGATCTTCATCGCCGGGATCAGCTCGGTGCCGCCGCAGTAGGGCGTGGCGCCGTCCGCGACGAGGCGCAGCGCCTCCGCCATCGTCTGCGGCCGGCGTAGGTCGAAGGCCGGGATCATGGGCGGGTACCACGCCACCGTTCGGTGTCTCCCTGGACCTTGGCGCCCGCGGTCGTCATGATCCGGCCGTCATGTCGCTGGACGGCTCCAGGGTCAGCACGCCCCGGTAGCCCAGCGCGGCGAACAGGCGGTTCTTCGCCGACAGCAGCTCGACCTGCCCGCCGCCGTCGGCGAAGATCTGGTGCGCCGTGCTGGTGGGGACGTGGACGAGGTCGCCGGGGCCGAAGTCCCAGTCGGTGTGCTCCTCGCTGACCCGCGCGTAGTACCGGTCCGCGATCTCGTGCCGGGTGTCCCACTGCCGCACGTGGCCGTGACCGGACAGGACGAACAGCACCTCGTCCGCCGTGTGCAGGTGCTTGCTCGACCAGCCGCCTGCGGGGATCCGCAGGGCGGCGAGGTCGACGCTGGAGTTGCGGTGGTCCGTCTGGTTGGACGAGGTGATGTCCCGCTCCAGGGCGTGCTCGGTGACCTGCCAGGGCAGCTCCGCGCAGCGGATGACCGTCTTGCCGCCGGCGAGGCCCGGCGTCCACATCTGCGCCCAGTCCAGGCGGTCGCCGTAGCCCTTGGCCTTCTCTTGCGACCACGGCTCGACCGGCCCCTGGCTGAGCAGGCCCAGGTACATCCAGGCCGACTTCGCCTTGATGACGACGGCGACGGCCCGCTCCTGCTGGCTGCTGTTGACGTGCGCGTGGACGGTGTCGACGGGGACGAAGACCGCGTCCCCCGCCGTCCACGCGAACCGCTCGCCGTCGTGCTCGTCGTACCCGGTGCCCTCCAGCCAGTAGAACAGCGCCTCGTTCTGGTGGCCGTGGGTGGTGTTGGCCTCCCCCGGTGGGAGCTCGCGGAAGTGCACCTCGAGGGACTGGGTGAGGAACTCGTCGTCGGCCGGGCTCAGCACCCACCAGGCCTTGGAGGCGGAGTGGTCCGGCGACAACGGGAGCTGCAGGCCCGTCTCCGCGGTGGTGGCCCGCCTGCTGCGCGGCCGGGCGAGGCGGCGTTCCCGCTCCTCCGCCAGCGAGTAGCCGTCGGCGGACACCTCCCGCAGGAACACCCGGCCAGAGCGAGTCGGAACTTTAGGCATTGCCCCTCCACTGATTCGTATGCAGATGTACACAGTGATGTGCTGCGCTGGTGGTCATGGCGTGCGCCGCCGGTTACGTGGTCTTAGCTGGCCGCGCGGGCCGGATGGTCGTAGGAATGGCGCAGCGTCACCCCGGCGAACTCGAGGCCGGCGCACCGCCGGGTGAACTCGTCCAGGGCCTCGGCGAACCGGTCTTCCGCCGGGTAGTCGAACGGGTCGCCGGTCCGCTGCTCGTCGTCCCCGCCGGGCTCGAGCGGGTGCTCCAGGTAGTAGGCAACGGTGCGCCTGACCGCCTCGCCGAACGGCACGACGTCGGTGTAGCCGAGCTCGGCGCGGATCCGTGAGCTGTCGAGCAGCTTGTGGTGCGTCGGCGGCGGGCCCGGGCGGCCCATGGCCTCCAGGTTCCGCCCGCCGCCCCAGAAGTACGCGGGCCGGCCCGCGGCCGACGGGTAGCTGACCAGGCGGACCGCCGCCCCCATCGCCTCGGCGATGGCCAGGGCGCGCTCGCCATCGGTCGGCGTCACCTCGTCGGCTACGTGGTAGACCCGGCCGGCCGACTGCTGCGGCTGGTCGACGCACAGCAGGACCGCGTGGGCGGCGTTCTCGACGTACGCCCTGCTTTCCAGGGTGAGTCCCCCGTCGAGCACCGGGATGGTGGTGCGCCCGTCGCGGATCCGGCGGATGATGCTCCACTCGCGCGGGGCGAGCTGCCGCGGGCCGTACAGGTTCGGGTAGCGCAGGTGGGTGAGGTTGAACGTGCCGTCCTCGTGCCGCGCCAGGATCGCCTCCTCGGTCTCCTGCACGCGCTGCACCAGCTTGTGGCTCAGGTCCCGCCCCGCCGTCTCGTCCGCCGGGCGGGACAGCGGCTGGCGCTGGTAGACGGTGCCGCCGATCGTGATCAGCCGCTCCGTGTGCCCGGCGAGCAGGTCGACCAGGATCCGCAGCCGCCCGTAGGACGCGACCACCAGGTCGAAGCGGCGCTCGCCCAGCGCCTCGATCACCGGCTCGGCGAAGTGCGGGTCGGCGTGCAGGTGCTCGTAGCCGCTGGTGAAGTCGACCTCGTGCGAGCCGCGGTGCAAGATGACCGGCTCGTAGCCGCGCTCGGCCAGTCCCTGGACGAGGACCGGGCCGGTCGGGCCGGTGCCGCCGATCACGAGCGCTTTCATCGGGACGGCCTCCTGACGGGCGGGCTCATGGCGGGCGGGCTCATCGCGGGCGGGGCGTGACGGTCAGACATAGTGCGGGATCCGGTCCAGGGTCGCGGGCCAGAACAGCTCGCCGGGCGTCAGCTGGCGCACGGCGACGCCCTGCTCGAACGAGTAGCGGAGGAAGGTCGCCAGCGTCTGCTCGTTGACGTCGTCCCAGCCGTAGCGCCACGGGTCGGGGCCGAGTACCTCCCGCTCCTCGTCCTGAAGCGTGCGCAGCCAGGCCAGGCTGACCGTCCTGGGGTTGTCCAGGCGGCGCATGGCGAGGCGCTTGGCCTCGGTGAACGCGTCGAGCAGGGCCCGGGGCGCCCAGGGGAAGGCGTTCGCGATCTCGGCCTTGACGACCACCGTGTGCATGATCGGGAAGATCTCGGTGCGCCGGTAGTACTCCTGCTCCGCCGCCTTGGGGTCGGCGAATAGCCGGCGGATGCTGCCGTCGCCGCTGCGCACCTGCTGCGGCAGCTCCGGGTAGAGCAGCCCGGCCAGCTCGCCGGACGCGGTCATCTCGGTGACGAGCTTGCCCTCGGGAACGCGCGCCAGCTCCAGGCCCGCGGGCAGGTCGCGGGGCACGTCCTCGGGGTCCTGCGCCACCCAGCGGACGGAGCGCAGGTCGAGGCCGTAGTGCTCGGCCAGCATGCCGCGCAGCCAGATGCCCGCCGTTGTCTGCCAGGTGCGCAGGCCGACGGACCCGCCGGCCAGGTCGGCGGGCGCCCGGGCGCCGGAGGAGGCGGGGACGAAGACGTAGCCGTGCCGGAACCGCCGGTGCGGGAACGCCGGCAGCCCGACCAGGCCGCCGCCGTCTTCCCCGTACGCTGACCGCTCCGCGACGTAGGAGCCAAGGGAGAGCTCGCACACGTCGAACTCGCGGCGCCGCATCATCCGCCAGTGCCGCTCGGGGGACGGGGCGGTGACGACGACGAGGTCGATGCCCGACGGGGTGACGGTCCCGTCGATCAGCGGGCGGGTGATGTCATAGTCGCCGACGGCCAATGTCAGCCGGAGTTTTCCCATTGCGTCAGTGCCCTTCCGTTAGCCGCGAGACGGCTTCCATCACCTGGGGATAAGAACCGCACCGGCACAGGTTGCCCGCCAGTACGTCGCGCAGCTCCGCCGCGCTCATGTCCGGGTTGTCCGCGAGGGCCGCCTCGGCGGTGAGCAGCATGCCGGGCAGGCAGTACGAGCACTGGTAGGCGCCGCAGCCGACGAACGCCGCCGGCACCGGATCGCCGGCCTCGAAGCTCTCGGCGGTGCGCACGGCCCGGTCACCCACCATCACCGTGAGCAGCAGGCAGCTGCTCACCGGGCGCCCGTCGAGCTGGACCGTGCACGTGCCGCAGACCCCGATGCCGCAGCAGTACCGGACGCTGCGCAGGTCGAGGCGGTCGCGCAGGGTATCGAGCAGGACCTCGTCGTCGGGCACGTCACAGGCCACCGTCGCCTGGTTGACGCGCAGCTTGACCTCGGTCATGACGCCCTGCCTGCCCGCAGCGCCCGCAGCACTCGTTCCGGCGTGATCGGCAGGTCCCTGACCCGGGCGCCGGTCGCGTCGAAGATCGCGTTGGCGACGGCGGGCGCCATCGGCGGGACGGTGTTCTCGCCCACGCCGTGCGGTTCCGCCTCCGGGTCGGGCGACGCCAGGATGGTGGCCCCGATGACCGGCGGGACGTCGAGGAACGACGGGATCTGGTAGTCCGACAGCGTCGTGGCGGCGGGCTGGCCCGCGTCGTAGCACAGGTCCTCCATCAGCGCCTGGCCGAGGCCGAACACCATCCCGCCGGTCGTCTGCTTCCTGACCCGCACCGGGTCGACGACCCGGCCGCCGTAGGACGCGCCGTGCGCGCGCAGCACCTCGACCTTGCCGGTCTCGGTATCCACCTCCACCTCGACGCCGACGGCACCCTGGTGCCAGTGGTCGGACGCGGCGCCCTGGAGGGTGTCGGGATCGAGCTTGCCCGCGCCGGGCGGCGACGCGTACCCGCCGTGGCCGCTGACGGAGTCGATGCCCGCCGCGGCGAGCAGCCGCTTCCAGGCCAGGCACGCGTCCGCTCCCGCCGCGGGTTCCGGCGGTCCCTCTCCGGGCGGCAGCTCGGGGTAGCGGTCCGCGATGCCGGCCAGTCGGGCGAGCAGGTCCTTGCACGCGCGCTCGACCGACGTGCCGATCGCGAACGTGGTGCGGCTCGAGCTCGACGTCGTGTCGAAGGGCGTGGTAGCGGTGTCGGCGACTGACACCGCTACCCGCCCAGCTTCGATGCCGAGGCGCCGGCCGGCCAGCTCGGCGAGCGATGCCGCCGCGCCCTGGCCCATCTCCCCCGCGCTCGCCCGCACGGTCACCTGGCCGTCGGCGCCGAGCGTCACGATCGCCTCGGACCGCGACGGGGTCCGCGTCGTCTTCATCACCAGCGCTACCCCGCGGCCGCGGCGGCGGGGCGGCCGCGGGCCGTCGCCGGCCGGGCGGGCGCCGTCCCGTGCCCCGGCGCCGACGGCGGCGGCCGCGGCGGCGAGCAGCTCGTCGTAGTGCATGTCGGCCATGGCCTCACCGGTGGCGTACACGTCGCCGGCGCGCAGGATGTTGCGGCGCCGGAACTCGACCGGGTCCAGGCCGATGCCGGCCGCGACCTCGTCCATGGCACTCTCGTGCGCCCAGCAGATCTGCCCGCTCATCGCGCCGCGGAACGGCCCGGTGGGCACGGTGTTGGTGTACCGCGCGACGCTGTGCCCGAGCACGTGCGGGATCCGGTACGGGCCCGGTGACCTGATCAGGCCGGTGCGGCTGCCGCGGGGCGTCGTGATCGCGTAGGCGCCCGCGTTCCACACGATGTCGATGATCCGGGCCACGATGAGGCCGCCTCGGTCGACGCCGGTCGTCACCGTCACGGTGGCGGCGTGCTTGGCGGCCGTCACGAACACCTCGTCCCGGCGCAGTTCCATCCGCACCGGGCGGCCCGTCATCCGGGCCGCCAGCGCCACCAGGGCCTCCAGGCGCAGGTCGAGCTTCCCGCCGAACGCGCCGCCGAGGTTGTCCGCCCGGACGCGGACCTTTTCCCTGGGCAGCCCGAGGACCCCGGCGAGCCGGTTCCTGACCGGGTAGACGGACTGGGTGGCGGACCACACCTCGACGCTCCCGTCGGGGAGCCACGCGGCCGTCGCGCAGTGCGGCTCCATGGCCGCGTGGCTGGCGCTCGGGGAGCGGTAGACGCCGGTGTGCCGGTAGGCCGCGGCCGCCAGGGCGCGCTCGGCGTCGCCGTGGCGCAGCGTCCAGCGCCCGCACTCGTTGCCGGGCCACTGCTCGTGCAGTTGCGGCGCGCCGGGCAGGCCCGCCTCGCCGGCGTCGGTGACGGCCGGCCAGGACGTCACGTCGGTGACGACGCGGCTGGCCGCCTCCTCGGCCGCCACGCGGGTCTCGGCGACGACCACCGCGACCGGCTCTCCGACGTAGCGGACCCGGTCGATGGCCAGCACGGGCTGGTCGGCGCGGGACTCGCCGTGGTAGAGGTGCAGCGACGGGTCACGGGCGAGCGACTGGCCGGTCAGCACGCCGAGCACCCCGGGGACCTGCTCCGCATCGCTGGTACGGATGCCGGCCAGTTCCCCGTGCGGCACGGCGGACCGGACCGCGACGGCGTGGGCGGTGCCCGTCACGTAGCGGTCGACGGCGAACCGGAAGCGCCCGGTGACGCGGGCGGCGCTGTCGCGGGTGGTCAGCCGGACCTCCGGCGGGGCGCCGGGCGGGACCGCGGCCGGGCCGCCGGCGGCCGCGGGCCCGGTGATGGCCGCCTCAGTCATGGCCGCTCCCTTCGCCCAGGGCGACGACCGCCCGGCGCACCAGCGTCCGCACCATCTCCCGCCGGTACCAGGCGGAGCCGCGGATGTCGTCCAGCGGGTCGCAGGCGGCCGCGTACCCGTCGGCGACCGTGACCGCGGCCTCCTCGAGCCCGCCGCCCGCGGCGGCGAGCACGTCGGGCCAGCGCTGCGGGGTCGGCCCGATGGCGCCGACCACCACGTCGAGGGACCGCGCCCCCTCCCCGGTCAGCACGGCGGACGCCGCCACGACGACGCACGGGCGGTCCTCGGCCGAGCGGCTGTTGAACTTGATGTAGCTGGTCACCGTCCCGGCGGGCGCGAGCGGGAGGCGGACGCCGGTGACGACCTCATGCGGCGCCAGGTCGGTGGCGAAGTAATCGAGTAGGAAGTCCCCGATGGGCACGCCCCGCGCCGAGTCCCCGTCGCTGGCCTCGATCACGGCGCCGAGGCTGACGAGAACGGCCGGGATGTCGGCCGCATAGTCCGCTTCCGCGACGGCACCGCCCATCGTGGCGACGTTCCGCACCCGCAGGTTGCCCACCAGGCCGGCCGCCCGGGCCAGGCTCGGCGCGTGACGGCGGGCCACCGGCGACGCCGCGATCTCGCTCAGGGTGACGGCGCCGCCGACGCGGAGCCAGCCGTCGCCGACGGTGATGTCCCGCCAGCCCGGGACGTCAACGATCGTGCGCAGGCCGACGAGGACCGCCGGCGCCAGCAGCCGCTGCCGCAGCAGGAGCACGAGCGCCGTTCCGCCGGAGATGAACTTGGCGTCGGGATCCGCGCTCACCAGCTGACAGGCTTCGGCCAGGCCGGCCGCCTGCACGTAATTCGTCATTGTCCCTGGAAAAGGCCGACGCCAGTGAGGGGGATCAAATCATCACGCTTTCTCATTTGGCACCTTTCCGGTGAAACTCACGGCGCCAGCATACAGCTGTGTACCGTTGGATTCAATATGGAAAACATCGCCTTCTTTGCGCGTTTTCGCTGGTCTGTCCCGCGCCGATGCTCATCGTTGAGAAATGGCTACGCGGGCATGGCAAATAACGGCCATGGCAGGCTTCACCGCCTGCGGCCGCCGACCGGGAACCTCGTCGCTCCCGGGAACGTGGTTATGCGGTCAGGCGTCGCCCGGCAGTTCGTCCCACAGCCCCAGGCGGATGTCGCGGGCCCGGGTGAAGTGATCGAGCGCCAGCTCGTACGCCCTCGCCTCGTCGCGGGCCTCGACGGCGTCGACGATGGCGCCGTGCTCCCGCTTGGCTTCCTCCCACCGGCCCGGGTAGGACAGGGTGGTGGCAGGGTAGCGGGCCAGGTGCAGGTTGAGCCGCTCAAGCAGGTCAAGCAGCGACTCGTTGTGGCTGGCCCGCCACATGGCCAGGTGGAACTGGCGGTTGACCTCGACCTTGCGCTCGTCGTCGGGCCCGACCTCGCGCGCTCGCTCGATGATCCGGTGCAGCGTGTGCACGTCGAAGTCGCTGCGGCGCTGCGCGGCGACCCGGCCGACGGTGGCTTCAAGGACGATGCGCGTCTCGTAGATGTCGAGGATCTCCTCGGGGCTGCGCCGCCGCACGATCAGCCCGCGGTCGCTGCGCTCGGCGAGACCGTCCTGCACGAGGCGCGACAGCGCCTCGCGGATCGGGGTCCGGCTCACCTGGCACCACTCGGCCAGGGCGGTCTCGATAAGCTGCTGGCCTGGCTCAAGCTCGCCGCGCAGGATGGCCTGCTTCACCATCTCGTAGGGCGCGGCGCGACCCGACGCGACCGGAATGACCCCGCGCCGCGCCCTGCCGTTGTCTTGAACCATAGGAGACCTCGTCGTCCGTCGTTAATTGGTACACCTTACCGGCGGCATACGTGTGCATGCGCTCATGAACATACCGACCTCGTTTCATGATCGCTGCATGGTAATGAGCCGTTCCTCGCTCATTTCCCGAATGGCCCACCACGGTCCCTCCTTGCCTAGTCCGCTGGCCTTTACTCCCGTGTAAGGCATCATGTCCACCCGGCTGCTGGACGTCTCGTTGATGTGCACCGAGCCCATCCGGAGCCGCTGCGCGGCGGTCAGGGCCCGGTTCAGGTCCCGGGTGAAGATGCCGGCCGCGAGCCCGTACGGCGTGTCGTTGATCTCCTCGATCGCTTGCTCGAGGTCGCCGAAGCCGCGCACCACGACGACGGGGCCGAAGATCTCGCGCGCCATGACCGTCATGTCCGGCGTTACGCCGGCCAGCACGGTTGGGCTGACGACGGCGCTGTCCCGCTGCCCGCCGGCTACCACCTCGGCCCCCTGGGCGGCGGCACCCCGCGTCCAGGACTCGACCCGCTGCGCCTCGGCCGGGCTGATGAGCGGCCCGACGAACGTGTCTGGGTCGGCCGGGTCGCCGACCTTCTTGCCGCTGAGCAGCTTCGCCAGCCCGGCCACCACGTCCGCGGTGACCGCCTCGTGCACGTACAGCCGCTGCACCGAGGTGCAGACCTGGCCCGCCTTGCGGAAGCCGGCGTTGACGCACAACGGCAGGCAGCGGTCCAGGTCCGCGTCGTCGCAGATGATCGTGCTGGAGATGCTGCCCATCTCCAGCTGGGCGCGGCGCAGCCCGATGCTGCGGTGGATGTGCTCGCCGACCTCCGTGCTCCCGGTGAACGCGTAGAACGCCGGCACCGGGCTCTCCAGCAGCCACTGGCCGACGGTGCGGCCCCCGCCGTTGAGCATCGCCATCAGCTCGGGCGGGACCCCCGCGTCGAGCAGCAGCTCGATGACCAGGGCGGCCGTCAGCGGTGTCTGCGAGGCCGGCTTGAGCAGGACGGCGTTGCCCGCGGCGAGCGCGGGCCCGACCTTGTGCAGCACCGTGTTGAGCGGCGAGTTGAACGGCGTGATGGCGCACACGACGCCGAGCGGGTGATACACGGTGAAGGCCAGGCGGTCGCGGACACCGGGGGCGCCGTCGATCGGCACCATCTCCCCCGCCAGGCGCTTCGCCTCCTCACCGCACAGCAGCAGCGTCTGCACGGCCCGGTCAACCTCGCGGCGCGCGTCGCCGAGGGTGAACCCGCTGTCGGTGACCATCGTTCTGGCCGCCGCGTCGGCCCGCTCGCTGAGCAGCTCCGAGGCGCGGGCAAGCGCCTGGTAGCGCTCGTACGGGGTCCAGCGGACCCGCTGCTGCGCGTCCGCGAGGGCCGCGAGCGCGGCCTCGGTCTGCGGGCGCGACGGGTAGTGGACCTCGGCCACCGTCTCGCCGGTGTACTTGTCGGGCAGGGCCTCGACCGAGTCGCCGTCGCGCCACCCGCCCGCCGTGAAGAGCTGTGCCTGCCGCATGTCACGCCCTCCCGAGGGGGATGGCGGACAGGTCAGGCAGCTCGCTGAGCCGCCACAGGGTCTCCTCCAGGCGGCCGGCGTGCTCATCGCCCAGGACCGGCCCGGCGAGGTCACGGAACTTGTCCCGCAGCTCGCCGTCGGTCAGCGGGTCGTCCGGGTCGCCCTTGCGGGTCTGCCGCTCGGCCACGTGGGTCGCGCCCGCCCGGTCGGTGACGGTGACCCGGGCGACGCGCTGCCCGGGGAACAGCGCCTCCATACCGGGGTCACCGACCACCGTCGCCCGGTGCATGAGCTCGCGGACCCGCGGGTCACCGAGGGTCGCGTCCTCGAACGCGCGCAGCCGGACCGAGCCGGTGACCAGGGCGACGGCGACGCAGTAGGCGGTGCTGAACTTCGCCTCGAATGCCGTCTTGGGGTCGGTGTTGCCCGCCACGGTCGCGGCGGTGACGTAGGTCTCGACGTGGATGCCGGCCACGTCCTGCGGCTGGACCCCGCGGGCGCGCAGCTCCAGGGCCGCGTCGACCGGGGCGAACGTGTGCCCGCAGCAGGAATGGTTCTTCAGCGTCGGCTGGGTGATGCCGGGCGGCCCCGACAGCCAGTCCACGGCCCCCTCCCAGTCCACCGCCTCCGACAGCCCGGCGCCGAACCCCGCCTTCCCCTCGAGGATGTCGAGGGCACCGGTGTACCCGCGGGCCGCGACCAGGGCGGCGAGGACCCCGGACTCCGCGGCGTGCCCCGCGTGCAGCGGCTTGCTCATGGCGTCGGAGCGGAACGCCTGCTGCAGGCCGGCCGCCATCGTCGTGGCGGTCGCCAGCGCGTGCGCGTAGCGGCGGGCGTCGAGGCCCAGCAGGTCGGCGGCGGCCGCGGCCGCGCCGATCGTCCCCACGGTGCCGGTCGTGTGCCAGTACTGGTAGTGGGCGGGGTTCACCGCGGCGGCGATGCAGTCGCCGATGTCGTAGCCGATCGTCACGGCGCGCAGCAGTTCCTGGCCCGAGCTCCCCGCGCGTTCCGCGACGGCGAGCGCGGCGGCCACGGTGGGCGAGCCCGGATGGTA
>Ga0210385_10001409_pt1 | contig 14970 bp, 14 predicted proteins | sample IncBWH26OmetaG_FD_160107 | JGI IMG/M metagenome (GOLD analysis project Ga0210385, IMG submission 160107) | Forest soil microbial communities from Barre Woods Harvard Forest LTER site, Petersham, Massachusetts, United States - Inc-BW-H-26-O ...
GCATTGGAGCCAAAACGCGGTAAGCGCGAACCACCTGAGAGCGTGGGCCCCTGTGCCGGCCGCCACCGGCCAGGGGAGCATATTCAGAGGCGAGGAAAAGAAAATGCCATAACAAGCGACTGCCACGCCTGCAGCGATGACGTCACACCAAAGCGGCACGGCCCTGCCGCCGAGGTCCCCAGGTAATGAGACGCCAAGAACGTCGAGCCCAATCAGCAGCCCCGTCGAGATGGCAACAACGATGAGGACCGCGTAGATCAGCCGGGGCGGCTCCGACATTCATGCGGCCCCTGACCAGGTCCAACATGCCATTTAGCAAATGCGGACCCGGCACCAGCACCAGCACCAGCACCATGCAAGGGCAGACCGCAACAAGACGCAGCGACGAACTCAGTTCGTACCGAACTGCGAACGCCCCCACTACACCAGCGACCAACGCCGCACTGAATGGTTGCAGAAAGACATTTGTGCTATACCGCGCCAGCGCGCGGCGCAGAATGGCTCCGGCCGCCGCGCTCCCGAATATGAGCGCCGATGCGGGCAGATGCCGGACTCCGAAGAGCACCGCTAACGCGACCCCACCCACCCCCGCCGCGAGACTGAACAGCCATGTGGAAGCAGGTGGCGCCTCTGCGATTCTGTTGATTGCTTCCATTGCCTTGGCTGGGGCCAGTTGACCGTCACACAACTCCTCAATCGTCCGCAAAGTCGAAGCCACACGATCCATGTCCACTCCGGAAGGAGTGGCTTCCATTGCCGAAATGTGTTTGCCGTCGGTGTCCTCGGTTTGAATTTGCAGCTCTCCCCAGTGCGGGAAGATCCTGGCGCGAAATCCCAGACAGTTGCCCAAGCGTTCGGCCGCTTCCAAGGTCTGATGAGTGGAATCGCCGTTGATATACAAAACTCGAGTAAACGCAAGGATCAGATTCGAGCATTCCTCGCGCGTCATGCCGTACCTAGCCTGCGGTCAACGCCGCTACGTAGGGCCGGACCATTTTCTTCGGATCGACAACGCTATCGAATTCATCTTCCGTAACGAAACCGAGCTTTAGCGCCGCGGCTTTGAGAGTAAGGTCGTTCGTTAGCTTAGCGATCTCGTCTGCAACAGCCTCTGCGAAGCCTAGTGCTGAATTGATGCCGGTGCTGACCGCGGTACCGCCGAGCGCCAGACGATAGACGCCCTTCAGCGTATCCTCGATGCGATCGAGATTGTCCGCGAGCATGCCTTGGTAGCCGGACCACTCTTGCCCAAGTGTGAGCGGCGTGGCGTCTTGCATGTGCGTGCGGCCGATCTTGACGATGTCGTCCCACTGCTGGACCTTAGCGGCAATCGCGTCATGCAGCTGCTTCAGCGCCGGGACCAGCCGCTGCTTCACGTTGACGGCGACCGCAATATTCATGGCCGACGGGAAAGAGTCATTGGACGACTGGGACATGTTGACATGATCGTTGGGATGAACCGGCGCCTTGCTTCCCAGCGGCGTACCTGCGCTCTGGCTGCAGCGGTTGGAGATCACTTCGTTCACGTTCATGTTGAATTGGGTGCCACTGCCGGTCATCCAGACGTGCAGCGGAAACATGTCGTGATGCTGGCCGGCGAGGATCTCGTCACAGGTTTGAGTGATAAGTTTGTGCTGCGGATCGCCCAGCCGCTTGCCATCATGATTGGCCGCCGCCGCTTTAGTTCATAGCCATTTCTCCTCAAATTCTGGGTGTCAAATGGATGCATCTGAAGCGCTGAATAGATAATTGATTTATTCGCGCTCGGGCTACCATTGGCTCATGTCCGACGAGCCTTTACCCTCTTCCGATGTCCTTGATCGCGCGCAGAATGTCAAATTGTTCCTGATGGATGTAGACGGCACCCTCACGGATGGCGGCATTTGCCTGATTTCTTCGACTGTGGCCGAGGGGAGCGATCCAGTAACAGTTTTAGAGATGAAAGTTTTCGATGCGCACGACGGCCAAGGACTTTCGCTCGCGCACACCATGGGCATCCAGACGGGATTCATCACCGGCCGGCGATCGCCCGCTGTTGCGAAGCGCGCCGAGGAACTGAGAGTTACCTTCGTCTATCTGGGACAGGCAAGTAAAACGAAGGCGTTTGAGGAATGCGTGCGAAAGGCCGGGGTCACGGAGCAAGAAGTCGCTTATCTGGGAGATGATTTGCCGGATATCCCACTGGCGAAGCGGGCGGGACTAGCTGTTTGTGTTGCCAACGGAGCGCCGGAACTGAAGGCGGTTTGCCACTACACGACGCGCCGGCATGGGGGCAAGGGCGCGGCAAGGGAAGTGGTCGAGCTGATTTTGAAATCGCAAGGGCGGTGGAAACAGGCTGTGCCGTTGGCGCAGGCGTAGTCGAATCTGCATGCGACTCCAACCCAATCAAGGCAGAGCCGCCCTTGAGTGACGGTGGCGCGCAAACGTTAACGGGTGAGAGAATGTTTCTCAACCTCGGAACCCATGCCTCAATTGGCTTGTTTTTGAACCCCGAACTTGCAGTCAGGCGAATGGCAAACGTACTCGCCTTGCCGGGAGTCGAACAATGATGATGGCCGAGTTGACAAAAAGTCGCGTGTGCCCAGCACGCCGGCTCACAAACAATGTTGTCGGCGGTGCAAGCTCGATCCAGAGAGCAGGTGTTGAGGCGCACCCGTCACCCAGGAGTGCAAGTCCTCAGCACGTTCCGGAGCGATAGCTATGGCAGAGTCAGTTTCTGACAGACCGACGGCTATTGTGACCGGTGCGATTCGCGGGATTGGGCGCGCGTGCTGCGTGACGCTCGCAAAAGCCGGCTTCAATGTTCTGCTGAACGATTTACCCACGCCGGATAATCTCTGGCTCTCGGAACCGGTTGTTGAGGAGCTCAGCAAATCAGGCGCTGAGGGCATGTTTCTGGGTTGCGATGTCGGCGACATCGATCAGCACAGTTGTCTCATTCAAGAGGCACATTCACGCTGGGGAAGAATCGACTGCCTCGTGAACAATGCCGGGGTAGGTGTTTTGAAACGTGGCGATCTGTTGGAGGTCACCAGCGAAAGTTTTGACCGCTGCATTCGAGTAAATACCAGAGCCGTGTTTTTCCTGACTCAGATGGTGGCGCGGCACATGCTGCGGCAGGGTGAAATCTCGGGTCAGCACCGTAGCATCATCAACATCACCTCCAGCAATGCTGTAGCTGTTTCCATCAGCCGAGGCGAGTACTGTGTCTCTAAATGTGCGTCGAGCATGACCACTCGGCTCTTTGCCGTGAGGCTTGCTGCTGAAGGCATCGGCGTTTACGAAGTCCGTCCCGGAATCATCGAAACAGAGATGACCCGACCAGTGAAAGACAAGTACGACGCACTGATCGCGGATAGCGTGCCAGCGAAGCGCTGGGGATTCCCGGCCGATGTCGCGACAACCGTCTCTTCGATGGCAGAAGGCCGTTTAACCTACACCGTGGGCCAGGCGGTAACCGTCGATGGCGGTTTAACCATTCCGCAATTTTAGTCAGTGCTATCAACGAAGCTATATGGAATCTGAAATTCTCTTTTCGCGCAACGAACGGTTCGGCGCTATCTATGCTGAGATCACCCTGAATCGTCCCGACAAGGGAAATGCACTTACCATGCAGATGCTTCAACGGCTCAACTCGATGGTGTCTGACGTCGAGGCAGATCGTGACATAAGAGCCGTGGTCATTCGCTCGCGAGGGCGATTCTTTTGCACCGGTGGCGATATAGAGGCCTGGAGCGCCCTTTCGCCGCTCGAAATGGAACGGGATTGGATTCTGTACGGGATCGAGGTATTTGAACGCTTAGCCGCACTGCCCCAGCCCGTGATAGCTGCCATCTCGGGGCACGCTCTGGGCGGCGGTTTGGAGCTGGCCCTGGCCGCAGATCTTCGCATCGCGGTGAAACCGGCAAAATTCGGATCGCCCGAAGTAACGCTAGGCATGATCTCGGGCTGGATGGGAATTAGTCGCTTGGCCGAGATGGCCGGTATCAGCCGGGCTCGCCATCTGACTCTGCTAGGCACGCCGATCACGGCAGATGTCGCACTGAATTGGGGCCTGATCACGGCATTAGCGGATGATGCGGACGATTTAGAGCGGCAACTAAACGGGTGGTTAGAAAGGCTGTGCGCGAATGCTCCCGCCGCGATGGCCCTCACCAAGGGCATCTTGGCAACCGCACACACCGATCTGCGCCACCATCATGCCAGCGCCGCCGGACAGGCTCTTTCCACGGAAGATTGCAAGGAAGGCGTGCGAGCGTTCCGCGAAAAACGCAAGCCGGTGTTTCGAGATAGATAGGTCAGCCATGAGTACAACGTTCTTGAGCGCACGGGAAGCGGCTGAGCTGGTTCGTGACGGCGATACGGTCGCGGTCAGCGGTAATGGCGCCGGGATGGTTTCGGCGGAGAGTATATTGGCCGCTCTGGAGCAACGGTTCCTCGAGACTGGACATCCCCGCGACTTGACGCTGGTCCACTCGCTTGGTTTAGGCGACCGCGACGCGCTTGGAACCAATCGGTTTGCCCACGAAGACATGCTCCGTAAGGTGATCGCGGCACACTTTACCTGGTCACCACGAATCCAGCAGCTCATCCGCGACGAAAAGATCGAAGCATACTGCTTTCCGGGCGGCGTGGTTCAGCAGCTATTGCGCGAAATTGGAGCAGGCCGGCCCGGTTTGTTCACACATTCAGGGCTTGGAACATTTGTCGACCCGAGGCAGGACGGGGGACGATGCAACGAGCGTAGTCGCGAAGAACTGGTTGAACTGATGCAAGTCGATGGTCAAGAGATTCTCCGCTACAAGCCTTTCAAAGTAGACGTGGCGATCATCCGCGGCACCTATGCCGACACACGAGGCAATATCAGTCCCGAAGAAGAACCGATCGACATGGACATCCACACTGTGGCGCTCGCCGCGCACAACAGTGGTGGCCGGGTTCTCACACAGGTGCGCCAGGTTGTGGAAGCCGGCAGCTTGCATCCACGCAGCGTGCGTGTTCCGGGCATCATTGTGGACGCGGTGGTCGAAGATCCACAACAGGAGCAGTTCTACAAGCTGGCATATGACCCAACCATCTGCGGGGCCCGCCGGGCTCATCTGGGCCACATGACTGCGTCCATCCCTGACAAACTGGAACGCAGAATCATCGCTCGACGTGCTGCACTTGAACTGCGTAATGGCGCGTCACTTAATTTCGGATTCGGAATTCCGGGCGGCATCTTCGGAGTGATTGCTGAGCAGGGCGCGTCAGACGAACTCTGGATGAGTGTTGAACAAGGCGTTCACAACGGAAGGATGCTAGATGATCGGTTTTTTGGGGCCGCACGCAATCCTGAGGTCATCATTTCATCGATCGAACAGTTCGATTACTACAGCGGCGGCGGTATCGACATCACCTTCCTGGGGATGGGTGAAGCGGACCGTAGTGGAAACGTGAATGTGTCGCACCTCGCAGGGAACCTGATCGGCCCGGGCGGTTTCATGGAAATCGCTCAGAATGCGAAGAAAGTTGTGTTCTGCGGAACCTTCGACACGCAAGGTTCCAAGGTGTCGTGGTCACATGGACGGCTGACCGTGGTTCAACCCGGCAAAGTTCACAAGCTTGTTGACCACGTGGAACGAATCACGTTTTCCGGCGATTTCGCCAGAAAACACGGACAGGAAGTTCTGTATGTCACCGAAAGAGCAGTGTTCCGGCTCGCATCTGAAGGACTGGAACTGATTGAGATCGCGCCGGGCATCGAGATCGAACGGGACATCTTGCCGTTCATGAATTTCCGGCCTTTGATCTCTGTGGTGGGAGCCATGCCGGCGAACGTTTTCGACTAACGTGGTACCTTAACTTTTTTGTTCCTGCCAGATTTTGCCGGCAGCTCTCAACGCGAGCGCGCCTATCGTGGACGTCGGATTCACCGCCGCTGAAGTTGCGAACGAACTTCCGTCAACGATATAAAGATTCGGCACATCATGCGCTCTGTGCGAGCTGTTAACGACCGAGCTGCGCGGGTTCGCTCCCATGCGCGCCGTTCCCATCAAGTGATATGCCGGAGTGACCGGGCCGCTGTCCAGGATCTCGATTGCGCCGGCCGTTTCTAATGCCTGGCGGGCCATTTTGCCGCCGTGCTCAAGCATTCTTAAACTGTTCTCGTTGTAGCTGTACACGACGCGCGGCGCGGCGATCCCGCTGGTGTCTTTCAGATTAGGATCGATCTCAACGCGGTTGCGCTCTTCCGGCAAATCCTCGCCCATAACGGTTACGCGGATCAAGTGCGGGAACCGCTGGCGCATTGCCTTGTGGTGATTCTCTCCCCAAGCAACAGGATGATTCGAGAAACTTCCCCAAGCCTGGTGGAGAGGGCCGAACGAGCGCTCAAGAAGCAGTGTGTATCCGCGAACAAAGCCACGATTCGTGTCGGTCTCATAGAATTGCTGGCTCATCGCCGGGATGCCGAACGGGCCCAAGTGTCCGTCCATCGGTGCTTCGAAAACGCCTTCCAATGTTCGGAACGGATGAGTCATGAAATTCTTTCCGACCAGCCCGTTGGAATTGGCCAATCCTTCCGGAAACAGGTTCGACTTCGAATTCAATAGCAAGCGCGGCGTTCCGATTCCGTTGCAACAGACGACTATGACTCTCGCCGATTGTTCGTGCAGGTTACCTTCGCGATCGTAGTAAATCGCGGACTTAGCTTTGCCGCGCGCATCGACAGTGATCTCGCGCACTCGCGACCAGGGTTGCAGCACCGCCCCTTTTCGAATAGCCTTATGCCAATGCGTGACGTCGGTTGACGCCTTCGATCCGATGGGACATCCGAACATGCATTTGCCGTGTAGACCGCATGCCGGGCGGTTATTGTAGTCACGTGAAATGATGGCGTTATCCGACGGCCACCAGTGCCACCCCAGTTTGTCAAAGCCTTTTCCGATAGCTGCGCCCAGAACGCCGATCGGCAAAACCGGCGTGGGACGGGGAGAGCGCGGGGGATTGGCAGGATCTCCATTCAGGCCGGCGACGCCCCAGTCGATATCATTTTGTTCGTAGTATGGTGTGAGCTCTGCGTAGTTGATGGGCCAATCATCCGCAACGCCATCGAGGGAATTAACTCTGAAATCGGATGGATGAAAGCGCGGGAAATGCCCTGCCCAGTGGTGCGTGCTGCCACCGACAGCATTGAACATCAGAACGGCCGGCGGATTAGCGCCTGTCTCCCCGACCGGATAATCTTCCCAACGCCGGCGAATGTTGGGGCTGAAATGGAATGCTCCGCGGCGAAGTTGAATCTCCCAGTCAGGGCGCTCCGAAGGGTAATCGCTCGGGTTGATCCAGCCGCCTTGCTCCAGGCACATCACTTTCGCACCCAGATCCGTTAAGCGCTTTGTGACTACCGCGCCTGCAGCACCGGAGCCGATGACCAGAACGTCAACGTTATTCGGCACGGTTACACATCCTTGTAGAGTTTGGGCATCTTTCGAACATTCGCAATCAGTGAATCGTCAAAAGGAGCGAGATGCGGTCCGGTGTGATCGGTCGGGTAAAGTTCGTAACCGATCAGCTTCCAGATTGCGGGTTGCTCGTAGTAGGACTCGTAGACGTAGGCTCGCAGAGTATCAAACACGCTGGAGGTTGAATTCTCCATCTGCTTCAGCACTGCGATCTGGTCGTTCTTCTCTAGATCCTCAAATGATTTCTGGAACGAACGTGTGCTCAGAGCATTCGCTACATTCAGCGCCTTTGTCATGTCTGCTTCGGCATCCTTATCATGCTGCATCAGACGTTCCAAATATGTAAGTCCGCCAGCCGCGCTCGCCGACGGCATGCCGTCAGAAGCGGGAATAATCAGATCCATCACCGTTTGCAATGTGCTTCGAGTGCTCTGCGCGAGGGCCTGGGCGGCGGGCTGAATTGTCGTGACCAATGCCGGGGTCACTGCGCTTGCAGCCAGGAAAGCTCGTCGAGTCGGCTTCATATGTTTGGACACAGTATCACAATCTCCACGGCAGAAAGCGTGAGAGTACACGCACTACCGAGTACGGTCAGACATTGCTCGCGCAGAAACCGACTCCCCTCCTAAAAGTCGCTCCTTTCTCTATCCTTCGGACCGCCCCCGCCCAGTCGGCAGTGGCAATAACATGGTGGGATAAGCCAGCGCAGAGAATTTCCTCCCGCCAGTCAATCGCGGGCGCCGGCGCCGGCGTCGCGTACACTCAAATCTAAGGCCAACCCGGACCTGCTGAAACAAATGCGTGTTAACAAGACCGGAGAGGATCACAAGCTAACGACAACCATTTGGAACATCCCCGCCGGCGGGGCGCTGCAGGGTATGTCGACGGTACGGAAGCAATCCCTTGTAGTATTCAACTCTATATCCGGTTTTCTGGATTGCTCCGTCCGTCCGGGCGTGCGGTCTCGTTGCGCAAGGATGAGGAACGAATGACTGGAGAAAGCAAAACCGCCGAAATCAAAAAGTTATACGAGAATTATCCGTACCCGACGCCGACCGCAGGAGAGATGCTGATTTCCGATATCAGTAATCTTGTCCAATGCATCGCATCATCGAACTATTTCGTCGGCCGGCACATTTTAGACGCCGGTTGCGGAACGGGACACCGTCTCATTTCAATAGCAAAGGCTCTACCCGATACGCAATTCACCGGGATCGACATATGCGAACATTCGATTGCCACGGCCAAAGACCTGGCGCGGCGCCATGGAGTCTCCAATGTAGACTTCCATATTCACGATTTGAATGACCCCCTGAGCGATTCCTATAGCAATATCTTTTCGACAGGGGTAATAACCTGTATCCCAAATCCCGAGCTGGCCGTGCGCAATTTACTCGCCTGCCTGGCCAGTGATGGATTTTTATTGCTCTGGGTTTACCATCCTTACGGAGAGCACACCAGATTGTTAGACCGTCAACTCGCGTTGTTCTTCGCCGGCCTCTCCGCAGATTCTTCGTATGCGGCCAAGAGCGAGATCCTGGCCAAGCTTCATCTCTCACTTCCACCAGACCAGTACGGTTTTACTAGCCCTAAGCAGCGAATGGAGTGCAGTCAGGCGTCCATCGATGTCGATGCCTATCTTCACCCAGTGGTTAACTTGTTTACATTCTCCGAGATCTGTACTCTTCTCAAGAGATGCGGCGCTGACTGGACAGCGGCGAATGGGATCAATTGGCGCGGACGCAGCAGGCTGGTCGACCTGGGGAACACAATACAAGATCGATATTTCGCGGTTACAGCTCTCGACCTCTTTACGGATGAAGGATGCCAGCAAATATTTGAGAGATTGTCAATTGACCAAAAACTCATGGTGTTGGAACTCGTTATGAAGCCGACTGGACTTACGGTTCTGGCGGGTCGCGGCCAGTCGTATACCAAGCTCACCAATCGCGTCATTCAAAATGTAATGTGACCCGCCGGGCACGGCTACCCGGCAGGAGATGTAGAAAGCACGCGCTCAACAATTTCCGCAGCTTCATTCAAACCATCACGTCGGTGGATCGCTGCGCTCATCGTGCCAGTTCTTGAACGGTATTCGGGATTTCCGAGTAGGGCAGCAATGCACTGTTCCAGGCGCGCGCACGACAGTCTCCGGAGCGGCAGCATCAGCCCTGCGCCTGTCCATTCAACCCGTGCGCCAACGCCGGGCTGGTCGTCAGTGATCGGAATCACGATTACGGGAACGCCACTGGATATCGACCCCAGAACCGTATTTATTCCGCCATGGCAGATCGTCAGGGCTGCCCTTTTCATAACCTCGCTCTGCGGTGCGAAGTGCACGACCAGCGGACTGCCCGGAAGGTTGTGCAAATCGTCCGGAGTGAGTTGCATTCCACCAAGCGAGATAACAACTTGAAGTTCAAATCTGGAACACGCGGACGCGATGATTGAAAAGAGCTCCGCGCTATTGCGTACAGTTCCTAGTGTTACGTAAACTAATGGCTTTCCATTTAATTTATCCCAAGGAAATCCGACAGCTGGCCCGAAGCGATCGGGCGGAAATGGTCCGGTATAAAACAGGTGTGCCGGCTTTGGCGTCCTAGGGAAGTCAAAGATATCCGGTACTTGGGTGATGATCGCGTGTTTTGAAAAAGCTTCGTTTATATCGAGAATGGGCCGCAATCCGCGTGATTGCCTCCACTCATTAACAAGGTGTAATAGCGGAAGAAGTAATCGCCGCATGATATCGTTCCCGCGCTTATTGCGCCGTCGCATGCAAGGCGACACACCTGGCTTCCAGCGAGAAATAAAAGGTGGAGTATCATCGCCAAGGTAAACAGGCGGAAACATGGCCAGACTTATAAACGGTATTCGTAGCGTATCCGCAATCGAGCCTGTGGCGACGTCTCCCTGGTCGACTAATAGACAGTCCACTTTTGCATTCAGCGCGGCCTCATATGCGCCTCGTAGCACAAAACACGAGTGCTCATAAATTACATTCAACGTATTTGGCCCGATTCCACTGGCGAGCGACTCAGGATACGGGCCGGGTGCAACGGTTCCATATTGGATTGAGCAAAAAGCCAGTCCTGAATTCTTGACGAGCCCGCGAGTAATGTTCCGATTGAAGACGATAACATGATGTCCCCGCTCCTTCAGTCGCTTGCCAAGTGCGATCGCCGGGTAAAGATGGCCCCTCCCGGGCAGACAAAAAATACCTATCCGCCGAGACGCCACCTGGACCTCTGCGCATTGTAGTTGCGGGACATCGTTCTCTTCCGATTTGCCCAGCGCGGCATCGCTTCAGTTCGAATCGGTCTCGCCACGCGTCCGCTACAGTCTATCCTTCCCGGCTCGCCTGATCGATAACTCGGGCGAATCCTGCGATCGTTGCATTGTCGAGGAAGAAATCCTCAATCGATAGCTCCACGCCGAACATCCGCCGCACTCGCGAAATACATGACATCGCAACCAGCGAGTCGCCACCTAAGGCGCTAAAATCGTCAGAAACGGTAAGGTTCTCAGTCTGAAGAAGATCCTTCCAGACCCCGGTCAATTGCTCCTCAATATGCTCGCGCCGGCTCGGCTCGTCATGTACGGTTTGACACATAAAATCTTCCTTTCGAATCAGCGATCGGTGTCAGAAATGTGAACGTCTAAAGAAGAGCTCACACGAGAACCGGGCTGCTCACCCCGGAAAGAAACACTGGTCTACGCTCCCTGGCATTCCGTGCTATAAATATCTCTGGCTGACGATTTTACCTCACCAGATGCCGAGGGTACAGACCGCGTAGTTCTGCTTCCATGTATTATTCCTCAATTGCAGCGATTGAATATTTCCTGCCTGAGCGAACCCTGACAACGGTGGATCTGTCCACGATGTTTCCGGAGTGGTCGGTCGAGAAGATAGACAAGAAAACTGGAATAAACACCCGGCACGTCGCCCGTGATGATGAATGTGCATCTGACCTAGCCTTTGCTGCTGCGCAAAAACTTTTCGCATCCGGCGCAATCGACCCATCGGAAATCGATTTTGTCCTTTTCTGCACGCAAAGTCCCGACTACATTCTTCCCACGACGGCGTGCCTGCTGCAAGATCGCTTAAATATCCCAAGGAGCGCAGGCTGCTTAGATTACAATCTGGGCTGCTCGGGATTTGTTTACGGCCTCGGTTTAGCGGACGGGCTCATCGCATCCCAACAAGCACGCCGCATTTTACTGCTCACGGCAGACACTTACAGTAAGTATCTAGACTCAAATGATAAGAATGCCCGAACCATTTTTGGGGATGCGGCTGCCGCAACCTTGATTGTCGCAGCAAATCTCGAGTCGCCACGTATTGGGCCATTTGTCTATGGGACGGATGGAAAGGGCGGGCGCCACTTAATCCTTCCTAATAGTGGGGCGCGGCACGATAGATGCTCTGAATCGTCGCCAAGCACTTCGCGGCGGCCGCAGCACCTATCAATGAACGGTCCTGAGATTTTTGCATTTGCCCTCGAAACTGTGCCTGCCAGCGTCAGTGCCCTGCTTGCAAAAGCAGGGCTCTCAAAAGAGGACGTGGATCTCTTCGTATTCCATCAGGCGAATGCATATCTGCTTCGGGAACTCCGACACGTCCTGGACCTGCCGGAGGGAAAGATACCGATCACTCTTAGCCACTGTGGAAACACCGTATCTTCTACAATCCCAATAGCTCTCAAACACGCAGAACTTGATGGCCGGTTGCGAAGCGGCGCTATTGTCATGGTAGTGGGTTTCGGCGTTGGCTATTCGTGGGCCGCCGCGATTATCTGGTGGACAGGACTGCACCAATGATGGCAATGTAGTAGGTCAACCGAGGACTATGTCACGGCAGTGCTTTGAACACTAGTTCATTCTGGATCGGAGTTCCCATAAGTGAGTACTTGGCTTGCCGATTTTACCTCTTCTATACGACAGTTATCAAAAAACCCTGGATTCGCTCTCGCAACCATTTGCGCGCTCGCGTTGGGAAGCGGGCCCAACACGGCAATTTTCAGCGTAGTCAGCGGTTTCTTGCGGCCGTTACCTGTGGCTGAACCTACACGACTCATCGCTTTGGCAATGGCGCAGAAGGATGATCAGTTGTCATCTGGTTATTTTTCATATCCTGAGCTGCTTGATATTCAACAACAGACAACCGCCTTTTCGGACGTTTTTGCTTACTCATTGAGTTTCGTAGCGCTGAAGTACGGCGACAGAAGCGATCAGCTAGTAATCAGCTTTGTAACAGGCAACTTTTTCTCTGCCCTCGGACTAAGAGCAGCGGACGGACGGTTATTTCTCCCGTCAGAAGATAGTCAATCGGCATCTCTTATTGTTCTCTCGTATTCTTATTGGCAGAGAAGGTTTGACGGAGATCCAGGAATAATCGGCAAGCAGGTTCTTATTAATGGAAGACCGGAGATGGTCGTTGGCATTGCCCCTAAAGGATTTCATGGCGTTTATTCGATAGTCGATATGGACGCTTACATCTTGCTTAACCAACTGGGGCCGATTTTTAAGATGTCACCCAGCGATATAATAGCCATGAAAACGAACCGCTTGGCGCGGTCGCTAACATTGCTAGGACGGTTGAAGCCGGGCCTTACACTCTACAGCGCGCAAACGTCGTTGAACGTAGTTACAGCGCGGCTCGCAAAACAATACTCGGAATCCGAAAAGAATGTCACTATGCGAGCCTACTACGAGACACACGCCAGACCGGCGCCTCTCGCGGCCGATACTCTACCAGTAATTACAAGCGCCTTTCTTGGGCTCGGGTTGCTTGTGTTGGCTCTCGCGTGCGTTAATGTGGCGAGTCTATTGTTACTGCGTGGACGTGTGCGCGCACGCGAAATTGCAATTCGTGCCGCACTCGGGGCATCCCGTTGGAGACTTATTCGCCAATCCCTCACCGAGAGCAATCTCCTAGCCTTTTTTGGCGGCGCGCTCGGTCTCGTCCTGGGAAAACTGGCGTTGTTCGCTGTAAGAGCTTTCCATCCCACGCTCGCAGCGATACCAGTTCGCTTTGATTTTCGGATTGACCTGGGAGTCTTCACTTATGCGCTCCTGTGTGCAATTGCGACCGGAACTCTTGCTGGCATAATCCCGGCCCTACGATCCTCGTCGTTACCTCTCGCGCCACAACTCAATGAAGGCGGGCGCGCCGATTCAGGAAATCGAGGCCGCAATCGGACTCTATGGAGTTTGGCAGCTCTGCAGCTGTCGTGTTCCTTGGTGCTATTGATCGCGGCAGGCTTATTTTTGTACAACGCTCGAAGCGTCCAACAGATACAGTTCGATTTCGACCCCGGTAACGTCGCCAGCATGATCATGGATCCCGGGCAGCTCGGTTACGACGAGACGCGCGGGACAACTTTTTACCGTGAGTTGGAACGCCGCATACGGACAATACCCGGAGTAAAGTCCGTAGGAACAGGATTCAGCATACCAATGAGTGGTTTCTTCTATGGCGCTCTCGTATACGTTGAAGGTCATCCATTACCGCCGGGGACCCAGCCGCCGCTGGTTCGTGCGAATCCGGTAGATCCAGGATACTTAGAGGCAATGAGACTTGTCTTGCTGCGCGGTCGAGGATTCGTCGAATCCGACAACAAGACAGCTCCGGCTGTTGCCCTTGTGAATGAAACGATGGCCAAGAAATTCTGGCCTAATGAGAACGCGATCGGCAAGAGATTCAAGAAAGACGACACCACTGGTCCATTCATACAGGTAGTTGGGATAGTAAGAGACGGTAAATATCAATTTATTGCAGAGAAGCCTCTGCCGTACTTCTATGTACCGATTTCCCAAAACTATACGTCCTGGCGGACCTTAGTCGTTCGCTCTTCCACACTACCCGAATCGATCATTTCCGCCGTACGTCAACAGGAACACGACCTTGCTCCCGATGTGCCCGTTTTTGGCGTCGCCACAATGCAACAATCTCTTTCTGGCGTGAATGGCTTCTTTTTCTTTCGCCTTGGCGCTGCGTTGGCGATCGTGATGGGTATGATTGGCATCTGCCTGGCCGCGATCGGTGTGTACGGCGTTGTCTCCTATGCTGCCAGCCAGCGGACGCGCGAAATCGGTATCCGAATGGCCCTCGGCGCACAACCGTCCAAAATTGTCCAGCTCGTGCTGCTGCGCGCACTTACCGTCATGGTTTTTGGCGTGGTGGTGGGATTAACTGCCGCACTTGCAATTACACGCACCATGGGAGCCTTGTTTGTGAACACTAGCGCAACTGATCCGCTCATATTCACAGGTAGTGTGATAGTCCTGGCGCTGGCTACTCTTGGGGCGTGCATTGCGCCGGCTTATCGGTCGATTCGATTGGCGCCGCTTTCAGCTATGCAAAGCGATTGATCGCACCTTATATCCGGACATACTGCTGGAATCTTCATACGGGGCTGATCGTGACAGCCTTATGATTTAGCGCTCCCAGCCAAGTGCGTGGCAATTCAGGTACAATCAGAATCGATTCAGGCACCATCAACCGTTTAGGGAGGGTTTCGAGGAG
>Ga0210385_10001410_pt1 | contig 14957 bp, 14 predicted proteins | sample IncBWH26OmetaG_FD_160107 | JGI IMG/M metagenome (GOLD analysis project Ga0210385, IMG submission 160107) | Forest soil microbial communities from Barre Woods Harvard Forest LTER site, Petersham, Massachusetts, United States - Inc-BW-H-26-O ...
CTGCAGGTGGATGATGCGTGGCTGGCGGCGCTCTGGGACCGTATCGGCATCCAGATGGGCCTCGAGGCCTATAAGCGCTACTGCGCGATGCGCATCGAAGCCTTGAATCATGCACTGCGAGGCATTCCGGCGGAGCAGATTCGTTACCACTTGTGCTGGGGAAGCTGGCACGGTCCGCATGCCCACGACCTGCCGATGGCCGACATCGTCGAGATCATGTTGGCGGTCAATGCCCAGACTTATCTGTTCGAAGCGGCCAATGTCCGGCACGAACACGAATACGTCGTGTGGAAGTCGGTCAAATTGCCGGCTGACAAGATCCTGGCGCCGGGGGTCGTGAGTCACGCAACGACACTCATCGAGCATCCGGAGCTGGTCGCCGAAAGGATCAGGCGCTTCGCCGACATCGTCGGGCGCGAACGCGTGATGGCCTCAACCGACTGTGGGCTCGGCCTGCGCTGTCATCCACAGATCGCCTGGGCGAAGCTGCGTTCGCTGTCGCGCGGTGCGGAACTGGCCAGCCGGGCGCTGTGGCACAGTTGAGCGGCTGACTGCTCTACTCCGGTTTGCGCGGCTCCGCGGGTTTGTGAGCGGACGGTGCTGGTTCCGGATGCGGCGCCGGCGCCGGCTGGGCGGCGTGCCCCTCTTCCTGCTGTTTGGTCGCCAGAGCCTGCTGCTCCGCGATGTGTCGTTGCTGCAGCTCCTGCGTTTGCTGCTGATGCTGACGCTCGAGTTCCTGGGTGCGCGCGGCATCTGCCTGTTGTTGCGCCAGGCGCTGATGCTCGAGCTCCTGTTGTTGCTGCACCCGTTGCCGTTCCTCATCCTGCTGCGCGCGCAATTGCTGCTGCTGCTGGAGTTGTTCGCGCTCGAGCGCCGAGTTGGCGCTCGCGGGCGACGGGGGCACGGGCGCCTGCGGCAGCTCGCGCGGGTGAATGGCGGCAGGTGCGGCACGGCCGATCTGTATCTGCGAGACCGGTGGTGCCGGCAGCCGCGGCTGGGTGTTCGCCGGCGCCCGTGCGACGGGCGCGTTGACCGGTGCAGTCAGATGGACCGGTACCGCCAGCCGCGTCGTCACGCGAATCGGCGCGGGTCGCGTGGCCGAGGCGGCATGTTGGATCTGGCTGACTTGCGCCACCGACAGCGGTTTACCCCCGTTGGCCTTGATTGCCGCTTGCCGGGCTTCGAAGGCCGGCGGGGGCGCGGGCGGCGGCGTACGCGCGACCACGAGGCGGGTCAGTACCGCCTGCGGGGGCTTCGATGCCACCGGACGGGATGAACCCAGCACGGCCTGTTTTGTGGGCACTGCGGCGGGCGCCAGCGGGCGAATGGGCGCGGCGGCCAGTTGGTGCGGATCGACTCGGATGACGTTTCTGGCGACCGGCTGACCGGAAGTGAAGGCGGTCGTGCTGGTCGCGGTGATGGCCCCCGGGGCGCCGCGATTGACGTAGGTAACGTTCACCGTCTTGTTGTTGATGACGGTGGTGTTGTAGAGGTTATTGATCACGGTGGTATTCACCGTGGTATTCGAGACATTGATTTTGCGAACGTAATTCGCGCTGACCGGGTAGCGGGGTACATAGACTTCGTGCGGTCCCAAGGCCACCCAGGCGACCGCGGCTCCCGCTCCCACCCACGCCACCAGCGCCGGCGCGTACACGGGCCGGATATAAACGCCGCGCGCGGGCCGCGGCGGGGACGGTACCCAACCCCAGGACCGGCCGCCCCAAATCCAGCGTCCATAATGAAACGGAGCGAAACCCCACGGCTGCGCATCCACCCAGGTGTAACCCCAGGGCGCAATGTAGGACCAATACCCTACCTGGTACGGGGCCCAGCCATCGGGGACGCTGTTCGGAGACCATACCGGCCCGTAGTCCGGTGTATTGGTCCACGAGCCCTGCTCGTCGAGATCCTCGTAACCGACCACATCATCGGACACGTACTGCGCGGAGGGCGACCGATCCCAGCGCGAGTCCCGATCCCAGCTCCAATCATCGAATGCATCAGAGTCCGGCGCCTGGGGTTGAGCGGCGGCAGTTAACGGACTCATGGCGTTGCCCGAAAAAATATCGTAGTCGCCCGACTGAACCGTATAGGCGCTGTTGCCGCCCGACACCTCTCCCTGGCCGCTGCGCACGATGATCGAGGTGTTGTTGCCGCTGGCATCGACACTAATTCGGTAGGTGCCCGGCCGCAACACGGAGAACGCCAGATTGGGCGTGTCGACCTCATAGGTGACATTGTCATCGAGTTGTCGGACCCGCAGGATCAAGGTACCCGAACTCATCTGCAGTTGAGTGACATCGTCGCTCAGCTCAATGAGCGAGAGTTCGGTGCCATTGCCGAGGCGGACCGCCGATCCATCCAGCTGCAGTTCCGCGCGGCTGCCATTGTCTACCCACAGCACGTCGCCCGACGTGAGCGGTCGGTTGAGCGGTGCAGCGACCCAGTCCTGGGTACCCGCGGGTTGAAAAGACACGGAGCCCTGCACATAGGCCAGCCGGGCGATTCGAGCCGGCGGGTCGGAATCATCCGCGTACGCGCCGCCCACGCTGAAAATAAGGGACGTCATGGCAAATGCCACCAGTCCGCTGCGTCTCAACCTTTCGATTGCTGCCATGCGATGAACGTTAGTCCTCCCTGTACCCCATCGCAAGGCCCGCAGTGAAGCATGGTGCGGTCGCCCAGGCCAGGCTGAGAACATCGGGTGCCGTGCACCCGACTTTGGCATTCTAAGGGGTATGCGGCGGGTGCTTTTTCAGGTTCACCTGTGGGTCGGAATCGGGCTCGGGCTCTACATATTCATCATCAGCCTGTCGGGCAGCCTGATCGTCTTTCGGCGCGAGTTGGATCGAACGATCTGCCCGGGCCCCACCGTGATGAGCCCGTCGGGCCCCGTTGCCACGGCCTCTTGTGAGCCTGAATTCGTCACCTGGATGGCCGAATTTCACGACCATCTGGGTGGCGGACGGACGGGCCTGTTCATAAACGGCTTGGGGGCGCTGGCCGTGGTCATCACGTGTGTGACGGGTGCGATCATCTGGTGGCCCGGCAGCAAGCGTTGGCGGCGCAGCCTGACTCTGCACCGCGGCGTGAGCGCACGCCGCTTCATCCGCGATCTGCACAACGTCCTGGGCTTCTGGCTGCTGCTGCTCATCTTCATGTGGGCGCTGACCGGGGTCTATTTTGCCTTTCCCAATCCGTTCCTCGCGCTGAGCGATGCGCTCGCGGGGGGCAACATTGCCACGCCCGCCTCGCGTTTCCTGGATGCGTCGATCGAGTGGCTGGTGCGGCTGCATTTCGGCCGCAGTTTCGGTCTCGCGATCGAGGTGCTGTGGGTGATCCTGGGTCTGGTGCCCTGCGCCCTGTTCGTCACCGGGGCGCTGATGTGGTGGACTCGGGTACTGCGCCCCGCGCTCGATCGGGATGCACCTACCTATGGGTCTGGTAATACTCCGGCGGCGGCGGATTTGCCGGCAGCGACTGTGGAATGTCCGCGCCGCGATTTCCATCGGGCCCGATGACACCCGGGCCAGGCCCGATATGTTTGGCATCGATGTTGTTTTCGGCGCAGGAATACTCCGTGAGCCCTTCTCCCGGCTTGCCCAACACCCACGTCCGATTGAACTCGAACGTTTGGGTGTAGAACTTCGGATCGTCGACGATCAGCTGCACATGGATATGCTGCGCATCGGGCCGCGTCCAGCGTTCGATCGTGTGCATCGCATCGCTCTGCGGATCGGCGTTCTCGTCCGCCCAGATCTGATGATCCTTGAAGCCGATCGAATCGATGACGAGGGTATCTGCGTCCCAGCTGCCGACAGGGTTACCGAAAAAACGGGGGTCGGCATCCACGTCATGGGCGCGCCCGTCAACCGGGATGTAGCGATGAGTGGAATATAAGTAGAGGAAGGCGATCCGTTTCGGGGTCTGCAGGACCTCGAACGGCAAGCCACTGGCATCGTGCCGCGGAATTCCGCCCAGGATGCACAGTGCCTCCGGGTCGATGGTCTTGGTGCGGTTGTATTCCTGCGCGGCCTTGCCGGCGGCGGTGAGGGGCAGCTGAAATCCCGGAAGGTCCTTGCCCAGATTGCCGCCGGGCTTGCCCGGCTCGCGCAGCGGCTTCCAGTACCCCGTAAGATCCGGATGCCCGGCGGCATCACGGGGAGGCGGCTGCGCCGGGCCCGCCGGTTCAGTTCCCAATAAGCCGGCGCCACCATTTTCCGGTGACAGCGCGACGATCGCCGGGGCGGTCGCCGCCGCCGCGAACTGCGCGGCAAGCCCTGCGGCCGGGAGCAAAAGGAGCCCCATCCAACCGGTTGGCATGCGCTTAGTTCCTGGAAGGCGCCGCTTGACCGGATGTTGCGGCATCGCCCGGCCCCCCATCGCCAGCGCTGCCGCCATAGACCGTGCGCCCGTCGGCCAAAGTCACGCGCCGCGCATCGATGAGATGGGAGCCGTCTTTGGCCAGATAGCCATCGACGATGAGCCGGTCGCCGAACTTGATATCGCCCTTCTTCCAGCCACGGCGTGACAGCGCCCCCGGATTGCCGGACTCGCAGGCCCAGTTGTGGACCTGACCCTTGGAATCAGCGACATCGAGGTAGAAATACGAGTGCGGATTGGTCCATTCGATTCTCGTGATCGTGCCGATCAGACGCACGGGCCTGTTGCCGTCGAATTCCGCGGCAAACGAGTGATGCGCGGCCGCCGGCCGTGCTGCCACGGCCTCCATCAGGGCTGCGGCGAGAATCGCCGTCTGGTGCCACCTGTCCTTTGTCATCCATGCGTCTGCCATCTCGCCCCGCCTCCATACAAAACACCTGCCAATGTTATTGAGACGGCCGCGGCCTGTACGTATTCGTTTGCTAGCAACGAAGTTATAAATGAGTAACGCCCGGCGTCGATTGGGTGATAGTTCGGTGAACCCGCTTGCATCACCGGACTCGTTGCCTTTTGATGTGCGACCCGTGACTCAGCTCCTCGAGTTTTGCCGTTGGTTGTACGACCTACCCTGGGTGGTACGGCTGGAGGAGTCCGACAACCTCTTTCCCATCATCGAAAGCGTGCATGTTCTGGGCATCGGGTTGATGGCCGGCACCATCATTACCGTGGATCTACGGGTCATGGGAATGATTTTCCGCACCGAATCCGTACGCCGTATCACGCAGACGCTGCTGCCCTATACCTGGTGGGGCTTTGCACTGATGGTCGCCAGCGGTATCCCGCTGTTCGCCGCCGAATCCGTCAAGGTGATCCATAACCCGGCGTTTCGCGTCAAACTGCTGCTGCTCGCGCTCGCCGGCGCCAACGCCTTACTGTTCCATCGCACCCTCTATCGCAGTGTCGATGAGTGGGGCGGTCGACCCAGCGCGCCACTTCCCGCTCGATTGCTGGCGGGAACGTCCGCCGTCTTGTGGTGCGCGGTCATTGTTTCCGGCCGGCTGATTGCCGTATTTGCACACCGGTTGAATGTCGGGGTCGGATCTTGAGCCTGGATCACGTCTCGGTGTTGAGCGCGCTGATGCGAACGGACCTGAGCACATCCATTCGCGAGTCGGCTTGGGCTGTCATGGCGCTCGAGGCCGTTCACCTCATCGGGCTGACGCTGCTCGGGGGTGCGGCGATCATCATCGGTGTGGGCGGGCTGCGCCCCTCGGGACTGCGCGGATTATCGGTGGCGACATTGGTCGCGGCACTACGGCCACTGCTGTGGACCGGACTGTCGCTGATGATGCTCTCCGGAACGCTGATCGCGCTGGCAATGCCGTTCAAGTACTACGGCAACGCGGCGTTTCGCTGGAAAATGCTGCTGCTGCTGCTGGCGCTCGTCGCGACCCTGGGGTTGTTCAAGACCCGGCAACGAGGCTTCGCGTTGACCGCCCTGCTGCTCTGGTTCGCCGTCGGATTCAGCGGGCGGCTGATTGGTTTTCTGTGATGAACGAATCGCATGTATTCATGCCAAATTGAAGCTGGCGAGACGGTGATCTCCGGCCGTACGATCCGGTCCTGAAACACTACCGTAATGGGAATCGCCATGAACCGCGCACTACTTCGATCACTGCTGCTCGCGATCATCGTCTCAGCACCCTGGCAGCTGGCGCGTGCCACGGAGCCCTCGTCGAAGGCGGCAGCGCAGGCGCCGTTGCCACCGTATCTGGTCGAATGGGTCTACCGTGTCAAATGGGGCGAATCCGACGAGTTCTGGCGGCTCTTTCGTAAGTACCAGATCCCCTTGCTCGACAAGGAAAAGGAGTTGGGCCGGGTGCTCAGCTACACCGTCTATCACCCGGGACTGCATGCCAGCGAGGATCAGCGTTGGGACTACCGGGTGGTGATCACCTATCGCGACATTCTCGCGACGACGCAATCCCATGACTTGCCGAAACAGCTGTTCCCTGATCAGGCGACATTCCGCAAAGAAGAGAATCAGCGCTGGAGTCTCACGCTCGCTCACTACGATCTGCCCATTCGCGAAGTCGATCCGCATTCCGCCGCCGGCGAGTGACAGGAGTACAGCCATGCACCGCAGCTTTCGGATCGTGCTGCCGCTCGCCCTCGGCCTGTGTGGCACTGCGCTGGCAGACGCGCCGCCGGAGCCGGTGCACTGGAACGTGGCGCTCGTATCCAAGGATCCGATCCGAAGCGGCAGCGATGCCACGCTTGAGGTATCGGGTGTCATCGATGAGGGCTGGCACGTCTACGCTCTCGAGCAGCTGCCGCATGGACCAACGCCGTTACACGTTACGCTCGATCCAAATGTCATTGCGGTGCTGGCGAGGCCGGCGTCGGGCAGCGCACCGGAGAAGGTCTTTTCGGCGAGCTTCGGTCTCGATACCCAATACTACACCCACAGCTTCGCGGTACGGGTGCCGGTGCATCTGAGTCCGGATCTGCCGGCCGGACGGCAGCTGATTCCGCTCAATGTCCGCTTTCAAGCCTGCAGCGACCGGGAATGCCTGCTGCCTCGGACGCTACATCTTTCCTTACCGATCGAAGTCGCCGCGGCGGGCTGAGACTGCGGCGAGCGCCTTCGGGTGGCATCCTCGGTGCGTTCAGAAGTCGCGCTCCAAGGCGCGGTCCACCGCCGACTTGGGCGTGCGGCCTTCGTTGTAGAAATTGCGCCAGGAGTCCCAATCCACCTCATCCATGCCGATGAACTGCAGTACCTCGGCGAAATCCGCGCGCAGCACCGCGAGCACCGCGATCTGCCATTGGGCCCAGCTGAGCACGCTCAAACCGGTCATGGTCGTTGGATTCAAGACAGTCCTCCGCGCGCATCGGCTTTGCACCGCCCGGCCAATCTAGAACGGCACGACGCGAGTGTCCAATGCGTAATTTCACTATATGTATGCGCGAATGGCATCAGCGAATCGGCAACTGCAGCGGAGCAAACAGCGACTCCACTTCCTGCCGGGTATCACACGCCGCGGCGCGGTCGATCAGCCGTCGCGTCAGATGCGGCGCCAGCAGCTGCAGGAAATCGTACATATACTGGCGCAGCAGGCCATCACGCGCAAAACCCGCCCAGGTCGTGTGCGTCGGAAACAGGTGCGCGGCATCGATACTCACCAGATCTTCTTCATCCTTGGCTTCCAGCGCCATGCCGGCGATGATCCCTACTCCGAGTCCGAGCCGCACGTACGTCTTGATCACATCGGAGTCGCGCGCCGTCAGGGCGATCGTGGGGGCGAGCGCGGCTCGCGCGAAAGCATCGTGCAGCGATGAGGGGCCGGAGAAGCTGAATACATAGGTCACCAGCGGGTAGGCGGCCAATTGCTCAAGCGTCGGCGTTCGCACCCGCGCCAGCGGATGCTGGCGCGGAACGACGATGCGTCGCCGCCAGTGGTAACAGGGCAGCAGCACATAATCCGGAAAGCTGTTCTGGGAGCCGGTCGCGATTGCAAAATCGATGCGACCCAATTGCCCCATCTCGGCGATCTGCTCGGAGGTGCCCTGATGCAGGTGAAATTTCACATTGGGGTACTGCTCGCAGAACTTGTGAATCACCGCCGGCAATACGTATCGCGCCTGGGTATGGGTCGTACCGATCGACAGCTCGCCGCGATCCTCGTGCTTGAACTCCTCCGACACCCCTTTGATGTTCTGAACCTCGCGCAGGGCGCGCAGTGCATACATCACGATGCGTTCGCCGGCCGGTGTGATCTTGGTAAAGGACCGGCCGTGACGCGTGAAGATCCGAAAGCCCAGTTCGGCTTCGAGTGATTTCAGCTGCTTGCTGACCGCCGGTTGGGTCGTGGCGAGTTTGTTGGCCGCTGCCGTCAGATTCAGGTCGCTTTGCACGACTGCGGCCAGACAGCGGAGCTGTTGCAGTTTCATTTGAGACGTTGCGCTTCCGGCACCGATCCATCCTTGTTCTGTCCAACCAGTATATCGGCGGCCAGTAACAATGGCGGTTGCAGGCCGGTTATAGGCCAGTGACAGCGGCCGGCGATGATGACCATTCGCGCCGCCGATGATGACGAATCGCAATCTCCTCAGGACGTAAGGTCATTAGACGCGCATCGCGCACGCGCTAGTCTCGGCGCCCACGGCATGGCGCTTGTTTGAATTCAGCCGGCCGAATACCAAACAGGGGATACGGGTCAACATGAATTTCCGCGCGCATCGCAATCCGCTCGTCACGGCCGCTGTCGCCGCGGCGCTCCTCGCTTCACGGGCGTGGGCCGTGGACGTTGCCGCAACGGCGGCAGCCGACACTTCTGAAACGGACGATGCACTTCAGTCGGTTATCGTCACCGGCACCCGGCAGAGCGGCATCAAGGCCATCGACAGTGCGGCCCCGATCCAGATCATTTCCAACGAGCAGCTGCAGAAGGCTTCGAGCAGTCCCGATCTGCTGCAGACCCTCGCGCAGCTGATACCGTCGTTCAGCGCATCGACCTTTGGCGGGGACCTGTCCAATCTCACGCTGCAGGCGAAATTGCGCGGCCTGAGCCCGAACGACACGTTGATTCTCGTGAACGGCAAGCGTCGGCATACCACCGGCAGTCTGTCCATCGGCGGGGGCTCCTTTGAGGGTGGCGCCGGCGCCGACCTGAACTTCATTCCGGTGGATGCCATCGATCACATCGAAGTTCTCACCGACGGCGCGGCCGCGCAGTACGGCTCGGACGCGATCGCGGGCGTAATCAACATCATCCTCAAGAAGGACTACGGCGGCGGCAATCTGCAGGCGACCTACGGCGCCTACGAAGACGGCGGCGGGGTCACGGACGATGTGGACGGGAACATCGGCTTTCAGCCCTACGATGGCGCCTACCTCAATCTGACCGGCGAGTTCCGCAACCATGGCTTCAGCTTCCGCGGCGCCCCGGACCCACGCACCATCGATCCGACCACCTACCCGAATACCAACGAATTCAACGCGGCGGGCTATCCCTACCTGAATCGGATCGCGGGCGACTCGCAGCAGCAGCTGAAGATCTTCTCGTTCAACTCCGGCTTCAGACTCAGCGATGCCCTCGAGTTCTATTCCTTCGGCAGCTACGGCAGGAAGCAGGGCCAGTCCTTCGAGAACTACCGCCCGCCGAGCACGGTGGTATATGACGACGCCGCCACAGATACCACGACCTACCAGTTTCCCTACGGCTTCAGCCCGCAGGAGGCGATCGACGAGACCGACTATCAGATCAACGGCGGACTCAGGGGTGCGTTCGCAGACTGGAACTGGGATCTCGCGAGCGGCTATGGCCGCGACTTCATCGACGTCTCCACGATCGACAGTACCAATCTCAGTCTCTATGCCCTGAATGGCGTGCCGCCGCCGTCCAGCTTCTATGACGGATCGTTCAAGGCCACTCAATGGACCAGTACGATCGACATCAACCGCGACTTTGATGTTGGCCTTGCGGGAGCGCTGAACGTCGCCTTCGGCGGTGAGTACCGGCGCGAAGCGTTCGCGCTCGGCGCGGGCGTCCCCGCCTCGTACTTCGGCGCGGGTGCCGCCTCCTATCCCGGTTTCAATCCGGTCGACGCCGGTATCCACTCGCGCACCAACGACGCCGCCTACATCGACCTCGCTGCCAAGGTATTCGACAAGCTGCGGCTGGACGCTGCCGGGCGCTTCGAGCATTACAGCGACTTCGGTGACAAGACCGTCGGCAAACTCACGGGGCGATACGACTTCACGCCGCAATTCGCGGCGCGTGGCACGGTCAGTACGGGATTCCGGGCCCCGACCCTCGCCGAGGAGTACTACACCACCACCAACGTCTCGCCGACTTCGGCCGTGGTGCAACTCGCTCCGAATTCCCCGGGCGCCAGGGATCTGGGTCTGGGATCCGGGCTGCAGCCGGAAACTTCGACGAACTACAGCTTCGGAACGGTATTCACGCCGGTGCCCGAGCTCACGGCTTCCCTGGACTTGTTCTATATCATCGTCAAGAACCGCATCGTGCCCACCGGCACTCTCAACGCCGCACTCAATGGGGTGGTGGTCGCCCCGCAAATCTCACAGGCCATCATCGACAACGGCAACTCGCTGGACCCGCAGGTCGTGGCGACCGGACAAACCGCAGTCAGCCTGTTTACAAACGGCGTCAATACCAGGACCAAGGGCGTCGACTTCGCGCTCGATTACATCACTGACCTGGCGAAGCTCGGAAAAGTCGACTGGTCGATTGGCGCCACGTACAACGATACGACGGCCTACGACATTCGCGGGGGCACCCCGCAGCTGGCAGGACAACCGCTGTTGAATGCGACCGCGATCTCCTACCTCACCACCGCCTCGCCGCGCGATGTGCTCAATTTCGGCGCGCTCTGGACCCTCAACCGGCTGTCCATCAACGTGCATGAGGTGGTCTACGGCAACTCCTCGGAGCAGACGGGGGATTCCGGCTACACCGACAAGGTCGCCGGCATCAGTCCCGCGACGCAGCTGTTCTACCAGAACTCGACCGGCGTGCTGCCGATCACCAATGTCGATGTGAGCTACAACGTGCTGCAGTCGCTGAAGCTCAGCGTCGGCGCCGAGAATGTGTTCAACCGCTACCCGGACAAACTGAACGCGGAGCTGCTGGCGCTGTACAACAACGCCAAGATCCTCTCCAGCAGCGCCGTGGGTCACTACGACAATTTCTCACCCATCGGAATCGATGGCGGCTTCTACTACCTGAGGGCGACCTACACCTTCTGATCCGGTGGCGCGGTGACATTCGTGATTCGCGACGGTCACAGTCCGGTGACAGAGCGCCGTACATGAATTTCGGCTATGTGCTCAGTCTATTTTGGAAGCCTTTTCTCCTTGCTCCACGCGCGCGTTGCTGACTAAATCCTGCTGCTGATGATGAGAAATGTTGAGTGCATCGATACATGAAGGTGGGTCGCGCAGCGGCCGTGGTTGCAGGGGTGTTGTCGCTCGGCGCGGCGACCTTTGCGGTTTCGCAGCAGACCGAGCCGGATTTTGCGCGCCTGAAGCCGGTGAACCTGCGGGTGTTGCCCCAGGACATCTCCGCGCGCGAATTGGGCAGGCAGATGAAGGGCTTCGAGGCGGATCTCGGCGTCACCTGCAGCCACTGCCATGTACAGGACACCGTCACACGCAAGTTCGACTACGCCTCGGATGAAAACCCGGATAAGACCACGGCCCGACTCATGATCACCATGCTCAAGGATATCAACGACAAGTATTTGGCCGAGCTCGGCGGGGATCGCCGCTACGCCGTGCCGGTGACCTGCGGCAGCTGCCATCAGGGGCAAAGCAGTCCCCCGCCCTTCGAACCGCGCTACTCGCCATGAGCCGTAAACTCAAGTGCTTGCGGATTGCCCTGTTGGCATTGGCCACCGGCGGTGTGAGTGTGTGCGCGCAGGCGCAGATCGCGGTACGCAATCAGGGATACATGCCCTACAGCGATGCCCCGATCAACTATCGTTCGGATGATGTCAGCGATCCGGTGGCGAAGCTGGAGCGGCAGCTCGAAAAAGGTGAGACCAGTCTCAGCTGGGAGTCGGACCAGGGTTACCTGAAGTCAGTGCTCAAACTGCTGAAGGTGCCGCTGGAGTCCCAGACGCTGGTGTTCTCCAAGACCAGTTTCCAGTATCCGAAGATCACCCCCGATCATCCGCGGGCGCTCTACTACAACGATGACGTCTACGTCGGCAAGGTCCATGCGGGCAAGGCCATCGAGATCGTCTCCTTCGACGCTCGCCAGGGCGCGATCTTCTACCTGCTGGATGAGCGTCAAGTGGAAAAACCCGCATTCCAGCGCGCCGAATTGGATTGCACGCAGTGCCACATCGCGGCCGGCACCCGCGGCATTCCGGGCGTCCTGGTGCGCTCGGTGTTTGCCAGCAGTACCGGGACGCTGGTCCCCGGTGCGCCCTCGTACATCACCGATCAGGACAGTCCGCTCACCGAGCGCTGGGGCGGCTGGTACGTGGATGGCAAATTCGCCGGCACTTCGATGGCCAACGCGGTAAGCCCTGCCCCCGCCGCCGGGGCAGCCGATCAGCCTGCGCAGCCGGAGGTGGCATCCCACCCGCTCACACCGTTGGCGGCGCAGACCTACAACCCGACCGACTACCTGCTCCCGGGCAGCGATCCGGTTGCGCTGCTGGTGCTCAGCCACCAGACACAGATGCACAACCTGATCACTCTCACGAACTACAAGACTCGCCTCGCACTCTACGCGCTGCAGACACCGGGGGCCCCTGCTGCCGACACCGGCGCACTGCCGGAGGCGACGCGGCGGCAGTTCGAGCGGCCCGCGGAACAACTGTTGCGCTATCTGCTCTTCGCCAACGAGGCGCCCCTGAGCGGGCTGCATGCGCAGGCGGCGCTACAAGCCTCACCCTTCGCCCGGGAATTTGCGGCGCGCGGACCGCGCGACTCGAAGGGCCGATCGCTGCGCGACTTCGATCTGGGTGCCCGGATCTTCCGTTATCCGTGCAGCTACCTGATCTACTCCGACGCCTTCGATGCGATACCGCAGCCCGCCAAGGACTACGTCTATCACCGCCTGCTGCAGGTCCTGACCGGCGAGGACCAGAGCGAGGACTTCGCCCACCTCACCCTTCCCGAGCGTCGGGCGGTGCTGGAGATCCTGTTGGAGACCAAGCCGGGACTGCCGCAGGAGTGGCAGGACTACGCCCGTTTGAACCACCTCGTCATATCCACCTTCCAAGGAACGAAGTCATGAGAACGTATTTGAAAACCGCCGGCCTTGCCGCCGTGGTCCTCTGCGGCGGCGGTGCCGCGCTCGCTGCCGACACCGCCGCATCGATCGACGGGCGCTGGGACGCCGCTCTCACCACCCAGAGCGGTACCGTTATTCCCTTCCGACTGGACCTCTCCGGAACCGGTTCCGCCGTGAAGGGCACGCTGTACGATGGGTTCCATGCCTACGACGGCACGACCAGTGCCACCTTCGCTGATGGCAAACTGGTCCTGACCATCGAGCACTACCTCACCACCATCACTGCGCAGCTCAAGGATGGGCAGCTGGTCGGCGCTGTCACCAGCCAGGGACGCGGACAGTTTCAGCAGTTCGGCTTCCAGGCCGCGCGCCACCTCGACGCAGCAGATCGTGCGGCATCCGCGGCTGCGCCCGACATCGCCGGCAGCTGGGTCGTCCCGCTGCCCACTCCCTCCGCCAAGGGTGAGAAGGCCTTTCGTTTCATCGTCGAGCAGCACGGGGGAGAGGTCGCTGCCTCCATCCTGCGCGTCGATGGTGACACCGGCTCCTACAGCGGCACCTTCAAGGACGGCAAATGGGTGCTGAGCCATTTTGACGGCAGCCGGCCGGGCGTCATCACGGTGACGGCGAACGCGGATGGCACCTTGGAAGTCGATCAGCGTGCCAACCGCCCTGCCACCGCCCAGCCCGTCAGCAACACGGGCGGCAGCTACGGCGCCGAGGATACCCCCAACGGTCGTAACGTCGCGCAGCTGGTGGCCTACCGTCCCGACCTCGCGCTGGCCAAGGGACTGCCGCAGCCCGAGAACTACGAGACTCACACCACGGCCCGCGATCCGCACGAGAAGTTCACGTTCAACTTCCCGGATGACACCGGCAAGCTGGTCTCGAATGAGGATCCGCGCTTCAAGGGCAAGGTGGTGCTGGCCATCGTCACGGGCACCTGGTGCCCGAACTGCCACGATGAGGCGCAGTACCTGGTGCAATTGGATAAGAAATACCGCAACAAGGGTCTGGCCATTGTCGCGCTGGACTTTGAAGAACCCGACCAGCAGGGCAGTCTCGAGCGCGAGCACGCCTTCGTGAAGCAGTACGGCGTCAGGTACACTTACCTGATCGCCGGGGCGCCCGAGGAGATGTGGGAGAAGGTCCCGCAGTTGGTGAACCTCAACACCTGGCCCGCCACGGTGTTCATCGGGCGCGACGGCACCGTCCGCGGCGTGCACTCGGGTTTTGCCTCCCCCGCCAGCGGCGAGTTCAACGCGCAATTGAAGCAGGAATTCACCGCCAAGATTGAATCACTGCTGGCCGAGAAGGCCTCCGCCGTTCAGGTCGCGCGAGCGAACTGATCGCGGCAGTGCAGACACCAAGGGCGCGGGTCCGTCATCCGCGCCCTTTCCCGCCCCGGCGCGTACCCAAAGTTGCGCCGGCGGCGATGGCCTTGTCACCCCTTTGTTACCGCATCCCTACCCCGGTGATATCGGGCTTTCGCTAGGCTATCGCCCCAGGCTTCCGGTCCTTGGGATGGTCAATGCCGACTGACTCCACCCGTTGTATCGCGATCATCGGTGCCGGTTTTTCCGGAACGATCACGGCCGTCAATCTGCTGCGTCACGCGCACCGTGAGCCGCTGCGAATCCTCCTGATCGACCGCGACCGGCATGCCCGCGGTAGCGCCTACGGCGCCCAGCCGGCGCCCCATTTACTGAACGTCCCGGCCGGTCGTATGTCCGCAATCTCCTCCGACCCACTGGATTTTCTGCGCTTTGCGCGCAAGGCCGTGCCGGGTGCGAGCGC
>Ga0210385_10001411_pt1 | contig 14950 bp, 13 predicted proteins | sample IncBWH26OmetaG_FD_160107 | JGI IMG/M metagenome (GOLD analysis project Ga0210385, IMG submission 160107) | Forest soil microbial communities from Barre Woods Harvard Forest LTER site, Petersham, Massachusetts, United States - Inc-BW-H-26-O ...
ACGGCTGAAGCGGCCGCGCTCGGTCGAATCGGAAAGCTGGGCATAACCGGGCAGCCGGTCGGGAAGAAGGCCCATGTCCGACGCGCCGCGCGAATTGGCGTAGTCGCCCAGGGCCATGAATTTTGTTTGCCCGCCGAGACCGGAGCCAAACGAAACCAGATCGCGGATCGCCGCGCCGTGAATATCGGCGCCAAAGAGGACGACTACGTCCGATTCACTTTGCAATGCCGACTTCAGGCTACCGAGCGCTTCCGTCGTCTTCTGGTTGAACTGGCCTTGGTTGCTTGCAAGCCAGGCAATTGCCTGGCCCTCGCTGCCTTGCTCCACTTCCACAACCATCACCGCTTTGCGGTGAATCTTGCTCGGGCGGCTATCGATGGCGTAAAGCTTCAATCCGTGGTGACGCACACCGGCGCGAATCTGCCACGCAACCAGCGGATTCTGATTGGTCACGTCGTTGCCGATGAGGAGCACGGTGCTTGCCGTGTAGACGTCCTGCATGGTGGCGAGTGCCGGGCCAGCTTTCGGGCCGAGAGCCGCGGCGAGGCCGGCGTAGTCCGCCGTGCGATGATGATCGACGTTGTTTGTGCCGAGCGAAGCGCGCGCAAAGCGATTCAGCAGGTAATTTTCTTCGTTGGTGGTGTGATTCGAGCCGATTACGCCGATGGACTCGCCGCCGTGCGTGTCCTTCACTTGCTTCAGGCGCCGCGCGACTTCTTCGAGCGCATCTTCCCAGGTGGCAGGTTGCAGAACGCCGCCCTTGCGAACCAGCGGCTGACGAATGCGCTCGGCGTTGGTGGTGAAGTCGAAGCCGAAGCGGCCCTTGGCGCAGAGGAACTCGTTATTGATGCCTGAGTGGTCGCGATTGTTCCCGCGCAAAATCTCATTGTTGCGCACGCTCAGCGTCGTCTTGCAACCGTTCGAGCAGTGCGTGCAGGGCTCGCCAACGTAATTCATCTCCCAGGGCCGCGTCTGATAGCGGTACGTGCCGCTCGTCAACGCGCCTACAGGGCAGATGTCGATGCACATGCCGCACTCTTCGCAGGCCAATTCGCCCGGCTTGTTGGGCAAAATCACCGACTGCACGCCGCGCGCGCCCACCCCGAGCGCCTTCACGTCCATGCCTTCGTCGCACACACGCACGCAGCGGAAGCACAAAATGCAGCGCGGGGCATCGTAATAGACCAGCGGCGACCACTTCTCTTCGGGATAGTGCAGCTTTTCTTCGGTAAATCGGGTGTGATCGAGACCGTAGCGGAATGTCATGTCCTGCAGTTCGCACTCGCCGCCCTTGTCGCAGACCGGGCAATCCAGCGGGTGATTCGAGAGCAGGAACTCGATCATGTCCTTGCGCGCTTTGTGGATCTGCTCGGTGTCCGATTTGACGACCATGCCGTCCGTAGCGACGAGCGTGCACGCCGTCTGTAGCTTCGGCATCTTTTCCACTTCCACCAGGCACATGCGGCACGCAGCCTGCAATGAAAGCCCAGGGTAATAACAGAACGACGGCACCTCGACGCCCTGCTGTTTCGCCGCCTCGATGACGAGCGATCCAGCCGCAGTCGTAACCTGCTGGCCGTTCAATGTGAAAGTGACCTGCTTCGTCTCTGGCATTTTTAGTCCGCTCCCGCGAGCATCTCAGCGGGCTTATAGGCGCACTTGCCTTCCAAATGATCTTCAAATTCGTTGCGCCACTTCTTGACGATACTGATCGTCGGCAGCGCCGCGGCGTCGCCCAGCGCGCAGAACGTTCTGCCCAGCATATTCTTGGACAGCTCGTCCACCAGCGGAATGTCTTCCGGAGTGCCGTGGCCTTCGTGGAAACGGTCGAGCAGCTTGCGCAGCCAGGTAGTGCCTTCGCGGCAAGGAATGCACCAGCCGCAGGACTCATGCGCGTAAAAATGCATGATCCGCCGCGCCACGTCCACCATGCACGTGTCTTCGTCCATCACGACCGTGCCGCCCGAACCGAGCATGGAGCCAATCTTCGCCACTGAATCGTAGTCCATCGCGACATCGATCTCATCTGCCGACAGCAGCGGGCAGGAGCTGCCGCCTGGAATCACGGCCTTCAACCTTTTGCCGTTCTTCATCCCGCCGGCGACTTCGTAGATCAATTTGCGCAGCGGGAAGCCCAGCGGCAATTCGTAAATCCCCGGCTTGTTCACATGCCCGGAGATCGAATAAAGCCGCGTGCCGCCGTTTTTCGGCGTGCCCAGGCCCGCATACCAATCGCCACCGCCGTTGATGATGGCGGGAACGGTGCTCAACGTCTCCACGTTGTTGATGATCGTGGGGCAACCGTAGAGTCCCACAACCGCGGGAAACGGAGGCTTGATGCGCGGGTAGCCGCGCTTCCCTTCCAGCGATTCCATGAGCGCCGATTCTTCACCGCACTCGTAAGCGCCCGCGCCGGTGTGCGTGCAGAGCTCGAAGTCGAAACCGGTGCCCAAAATATTCTTGCCCAGATATCCGCGCGAGTAAGCCTCGGCGATGGCCGCATCCACAATGGCGAACAAATACTGATACTCGCCGCGAATGTAGATGTATCCCTGATTCGACCCAATCGCTCGGCCAGCAATCACCGTGCCTTCGATCAATTGATGCGGGTCCAACTCGAGGAGCGGCCGGTCTTTCGACGTGCCCGGCTCACTCTCATCCGCATTGCAGAGCACATATTTCGGCTTGTCAATATTCTTAGGAACGAAACTCCACTTCAGCCCGGTGGGAAATCCCGCGCCGCCGCGTCCACGCAGGCTGGATTTCTTCATCTCATCGATAATCGAGTCCGGATTCATCTGCGTCAGCGCTTTTTGCAAAGCGGTGTAGCCGCCGGTCTGCAGATAGGTGTCGATCTTCATCGAGTTCGGCACGCCGAAGCGCTTGCTGATCACGACGATCTCGTCCGGATGCCGCTCGTGCAGCGCGCCGGAAATCACCGACACGGGCTTCGGAATTTTCCCCGCTTCCAGCTGCTCGAGGATCGCATCGAGTTTGTTGGCGTCCAGTTCTTCGTGGAAATCGTAGTTCACCTGCATCGCCGGCGCGCCCGAACAGGCGCCGATGCACTCGACTTCTTCCAGCGAAAACGTGCCGCTCTTCTGCACTTCGCGATTGCCGATGCCCAGGCGCTTCTTTGCGTGCTCGAAGACCTCGTAGCCGCCCTTGAGCATGCAGGAAATATTCGTGCAAACCTGAATGTGATATTTCCCCGCAGGCTTGCGGCGCAGCATCGAGTAATACGCGAGCGTCTCCGTCACCTGCGTGAGATTCAGGTCAAGGCGGTGCGCGATCTCTTCAAGCAGTTCGTCGCTCAGCCAGCCGAATTCGTCCTGCCCGTAGAGCATCATCGGGATCAGCGCCGAGCGCTTCACCGGGTAGCGGCTCACAAGCTGCTTGAACTTCGCGTCGAGTTGTTCGGGCAGTTGCATAATTAGCTTTCGGACCGGCGGCGCTTCACTTCCGCCGTGAACGACCTCAGCGGTCTACTTCCCCCAGCACAATATCCGTTGTGCCGATGCAAGCTACCACATCGGCCAGCAAGCGCCCTACGCAAAGCGTGGGCAGCGATTGCAAATTCACAAACGAGGGCGTGCGGAACTTCACGCGATAAGGCTTGGCCGAGCCGTCGCTCGCAATGAACACACCCAGCTCGCCGCGCGGGGACTCAATGCAGCTGTAAACTTCGCCCGGCGGCGGCGCAAAACCCTCGGTAAAAATCTTGAAGTGATAGATCAGGCCCTCGATCGACGTCTTCATTTCCTCGCGCGAGGGAGGAATGATGCCCGGCACATTCGCGCGGAAAGGGCCTTCCAGCGGCACTTTTTGTATGGCCTGGTTCACGATCTTGATGCTCTCGCGAATCTCGGCAACGCGGCAGAGGTAGCGGGCGTAACAATCGCCTTCCGTCCGGACGGGAACCTTGAAATCAAACTCGTCGTAGCTCGAATACGGGAACATTTTGCGGATGTCGTAATCGACTCCGCTCGCGCGCAGCAGCGGGCCGGAAACACCCAGCGCGATCGCGTCAGCAGGGGCCAGATGTCCCACGCCGATCATCCGAGCCTTCCAGATTTTGTTTTCCGTCAGCAGGTCTTCGTAATCGTCGATGCGGCCCGGCAGAATCTCCATCAGGCGGCGGACGCGATCCAGGAAATCGGGAGGTGGTTCCAACGCCAGCCCGCCGATGCGGAAGTAACTGGTCATCATGCGCTGGCCCGAAACGTACTCAAAAACCTTCAGGATTTCTTCGCGCTCACGGAAACCGTACAAAAACACGGACATCGCGCCCATGTCGATCGCGTGCGTACCCAGCCAGACCAGGTGCGAAGCGATGCGCGTCAACTCCGTCAGCAGCACGCGAATGTATTGCGCGCGCTTGGGAATTTCCAGGTTCAGCAGCTTCTCCACTGCGATGCAATAGGCGAGATTGTTGGAGAGAGGAGCGAGATAGTCGATCCGGTCCGTCAGAGTGATCACCTGCGAGTAAGTCTTGGCTTCGCAGGACTTTTCGATCCCCGTGTGAAGGTAGCCGATCACGGACTCGGCCTTCAGCACCGTTTCGCCGTCCAGCTCCAGGATTACGCGCAGCACGCCGTGCGTCGAGGGATGCTGCGGCCCCATATTCAGCACCATCGGCTGGGCCGGGCCGGTCATCGTATCGATTACGGACGTGGAAGGACTTGCGGGCGTGCTCACCGGTAACCCTCCGTCGGATAGTCCTTGCGCAGCGGGTAACCCTGCCAATCGTCCGGCATCACGATCCGCCTCAATTGCGGATGCCCCTCGAAGTGAATACCGAATAGGTCGAAGCTCTCGCGCTCGTGCCAATTCGCCGTGGGAAAAAGAGGCGTCACCGAAGCGATCTTCGCTTCCTGGCCGTGCAGCTTCACCTTGATGCGGATCCGTTCCTTGCGCGCCAGCGACAGCAGCGCGTAGTTCAATTCAAAACGCGGCTCCAGGGGAAACCGATCCACCACCGTAATATCCGAAAGAAACGTAAATCCCAGCCCAAGCTCGCGTTTCATATAGTCCAGCACCGGCACCAGGTGATCGCGCAAGATAACAATCGTTACCTCGCCGCGGAACTCACTCAGTCCCGCGATTGCTCTCGAATCCCAAGCCTTCAGCTGGTCCGCTACCGCAGTCTTCGCGATTTCCTGAGAGTCCACGATCGTCCGGTTTCCGGATGGAGGGGCGCCTTGCAATGCTCGACCGAGCTAACGATTCCAGTCGAGCGCGCCCTTCTTCCACAAATATATGTAGCCCACCAGCAGAATCACAATGTAAAGCAACATCTCGATCAATCCAAACAATTTCAGGTCATGGTAAACAAGTGCCAACGGATAAAGGAAAATCGCCTCAATATCGAACAAAATGAAGATCAGCGCCACCATATAGAAGTGGACCGGGAACGCCTCGCGCGCGTCGCCCGTGGGGGCGATACCGCACTCGTAGGGCTGGTCCTTTTCCTTCGTGCGCTTGTGTTTGCCGACAATCGTCGAGGCAATAATGAGTACTGCAGCCAGCCCAGCGGCTAGTATAAACATCAGCAAAATAGGGCCGTAGCTATCGAGGTAGTCGCCGCTCATTTTCGTTGCGCTGTTATAATAACGTCCGGGCTCAAATCGGTCAAATGAACTCCGAAACTTTTTGCGGCCCGCGGTCGAAGCCCGAAGCAAAAGAGAATCGCCCAGATCTCGCATGAGTTGCGGTTTCAATTCGAACGTTTCCCGAAATGAACGTGCGCTCCACGTTCAAACGGAGGATCGCGGCCCCCAACACCCCGCGATCGACACCGTCGTGTACCACAACGGTCACATTCTCTACCGTCATTCGTTCAATTACGCCGAATATGCCGCTTCCCCCGATTTTTCCCCAGAGACGCTGCGCGAACGCGTCGAACACCAGCATCGCGAGGTCATCGAAGACCTGCGCGCCGGTACGTTAGATGACCATATCGCTGCGGCCGAGGCACAACTTACCAAAACAACAGGAATTCAGGTCCAACTGCTGAACCCGGCTTCCTGGCTCGCCTCTGGAAGAGTAGCGCTCGAAGTGGGAGTCGTTCGCCGCTCGGACAATCAACCTGTCCCGGGAGCCCAAATCGAGGCCGCGATTGACGGCGCCCTTCGCGACGGCACTCACCGCGGCGCCAGCGACCATCAAGGACGCGCCAAGATCGAGTTCGAGCTTCCGCCGCTCGGCAAAGGCGATCTGGCACTGGTGATTCAGGCGCAGTCCGAATCTTCGAAGGACGAAATCCGGTTCGCCATGCGTTCGCGCGCGAAAAATCCGCAGGCGAGCGTTAGCAAGTGAAGATTCGCGTCAACGGCGAAGCCCGCGACATTCCCGAAGGCCTCACCGTTGCAGCGCTGCTGGCGCATCTGGACATGCCGTTCCAACGCGTAGCCATCGAGCGCAATCTGGATATTCTTCCGCGCGCCAACTGGAATTCCACGTCCGTGCAAGCGAACGACAGCTTCGAGATCGTCCACTTCGTAGGCGGCGGCTAGCCTCTGTATTAGAACTTTGTCTCAAAGCCAGGAAGAAAGTTTCGTCCCGCGAGGAACAATCGTGGCGTCGCGCTCGGGCCCTGTGCTGATCATCCCGATTTCCAGCCCCAGTGCATCCGAAATAAAATTCAGATAATCGCGCGCGCCGACGGGGAGGTCCTTCACCTCGCGCGCATCCGGCGTGGATTTCTGCCAGCCCGGCAGCGTCTTGTAAACCGGCTCGATCTGCGAAAGGACTTCGATCTCCGCCGGCATTTCCGCCATGGCGCTGCCTTTGTATTTGTATCCGGTGCAAATTTTGATTTCGGCTTGCGCGTCGAAAACGTCCAGCTTGGTGACGACGAGCGAATCGATCCCATTGAGCATTTTCGCGTAGCGCAGCACGGGCAGGTCGAGCCAGCCGCAGCGGCGAGGGCGTCCGGTGACGGCGCCAAATTCGTTGCCGCGCGTGCGAACGGCTTCCGCTTCGCCGTCGAGCATCTCGGTGGGAAACGGTCCGCTGCCTACGCGCGTGGTGTAAGCCTTGGTGACGCCGACCACGCCGGTGATGCGATTCGGTCCCACGCCCAGGCCCGTCATCGCGCCGCCGGAAATTGCATTCGACGAGGTGACGAACGGGTATGTGCCGTGGTCGATATCGAGCATGGTGCCCTGCGCGCCTTCGAAGAGCACGGTTTCACCGTTGTCGAGCGCGTTGTTGAGCAGAACGGTCGTGTCAGTGATCAGGTCGCGAATGTGCGCGGCGGTTTCCATCGACTGTTCAAAGAGCCCTTCGGTTTCAAGCTTATGGCCATAGGACGCGGCGCTGATCGCGTTCTTTTCGGCAATCACGCGCTCCAGTTTTTCGCGGAAGCGCTCGGCATCAAGCAGGTCGCAAACGCGAATGCCGCGGCGGGCCATTTTGTCTTCGTACGCCGGGCCGATGCCGCGCGAGGTGGTGCCGATCTTCGCTTCGCCGCGCGCCAATTCGGCGGCGCGGTCCATTTCGCGGTGATAGGGGAAAATCACGTGCGCGCGATTGCTGAGGAAAAGCCGCCCGCGAACGTCGATAGAACTCTTCTTCAGATTTTCCAGTTCGCCCAGCAGCGCGGAGAGATCGACCACCGTGCCGGGACCGATCACGGCCTTCTTGCCGGCGCGCAGAATTCCGCTGGGAATCAGCTGCAGCACGTACTTCTGATTGTTGAAGATGACCGTGTGGCCGGCGTTGTGTCCGCCTGCGTAGCGCGCCGTGTAATCAAAAGACGACGCTAGAAAATCGACGACTTTGCCTTTGCCTTCGTCGCCCCACTGCGCGCCGACGATCGCGACTGCTTTTGTCCGAGCCATTTCCGCCACCTAATTGCTCCGTTGGGCCGCACTCGGCCCGCTTGATCCCACAAGCTGAATATTTACAGGAGGGGCTGCTATATCAGACACCGAAAAATGATGTTACGCTGCGGAGTGGTGGTAAGGCAAGCAAAGCTGCACGCACGGCGCTATGGGAGCTGTCATTTTGGGCCTCGCCCCGTTCGATACACCGAGCAGAGCGCCTGCAAAAACTCGGCTAACGCCGCCTCGTTTTCGATTGGGAATTCGGCACCCGGAAAGAGGGCGCGGGATTGCCGTGGATCCCCTCTGTGGGCTTGGATCCGTATTACATTACGCCGCTCTCGGCCCAATCCTTGTCCCCGGTTCTTCCCGACCTGGGCTGATATGCTCACATTGCCTCCATCTGCGAACGGGTTGCCGCCCTTGTCGTGATCGATCTTTATGTGCATTCTACGCTCCCCGAATCGCCGTGTTCATCCTAGTTCTTCTCGGCCCTTCGCGGATTATCCGCAAAGTTTGGGATATAAACTTGCTGGAAGTAATTCGACAGCAAATCCACTACATAGTGATTTTCGGCATTTGCAGTTGCTGCGGCAACATGTGCGCCTAGCAAATCCCCGTTTTCAAGAAGCGACCGCGCTTTGGCAATCCGCGCTGAGGCGTCTGTCTCAAGTGCCGCCAAGCTGGTGGGCTCTTGGCCGTACTTCCGAACTGATGCGGTGTCTCTGGCGTACTCGGCCAGCACCTCGGGTGCAACACTGTCTTGGGCCCCTTCGATCTGGTTGCGTGCGCCTTCCGCGCTGTAGAGATTCGGGTATTCGATGGCCTGCACAACATTGTCTAAACTACCCGCGCCTGCTGAATCATCATTAGAATAGCCTAAGAACTGATTTGAATCTCCGTGCTGCAGCGCCTCTGCGGAACCAGTATGCGCGTGTTCGTGCAGTTGATCGGCAATCCCTATTAGTGCCGATATATCTCCCTGGTAATGTGAGAGTTCAGGTTGCGCGGAATACGCGACTAGCTTTGATCGGTCCTCAGTAAAAACAACGTCGATCGAATGCATCCTACTTCGATCGGCGTCCCAGTCTTCCGCGGTTCCAACCCGAGATTCTGAGTCTCGGGCCGAGTTCCTATCGGGTCGTACCGACGTACCGACGGAGGTCCATCTGTCGCGGTCCAGGTACAAGAACACTGAGATGCCAACGATAAGAATCGCCAAGAGGATCAGACGCATGCTCGCCCCAAGTCACAGGAACGCGATACTTATACAGCAGGCGGGTGATAACTTCAATTGCCCTGCAATATCAAGTGAATCCCTTGGTCTACGCCGAATCGCCCGCCCGGCGATAACAATCGAGGGCGTGGTCGTCAACCATTCCTGTGGCTTGCATGAAGGCGTAGCAGATGGTGCTGCCAACAAAGCGGAATCCGCGCTTTTTTAAATCTTTGCTCATGGCGTCGGATTCGGACGTGCTTGCGGGAACTTTTCCCGTTTTGTTGACCTTCGGCTTGCCGCCCACGAATTGCCAGATGTACTTGTCAAAGGAGCCGAATTCTTTCTGAACGGCGAGAAACGCTCTTGCGTTGGAGATCGTGGCTGCAATTTTCAGGCGGTTGCGGACGATGCCTGCGTCTTTCAGCAGCGCACGCGTCTTGCGGGCGTCGTATTTGGCAATCTTCTTCGCGTCGAAACGGTCAAAGGCGCGGCGGTAATTTTCACGCTTGTTGAGGATGGTTTCCCAGCTCAGGCCGGCTTGCGCTCCTTCGAGGATCAGAAATTCGAAGAGCGTGCGGTCATTATGCAAGGGGACACCCCATTCGCGATCGTGATACTCAATCATTGCGGGGGACTTGGCCCAGTGGCAGCGCTGGGTGTCGTGGGCGGAGCTTGGAATCGGAGCACCTCGGCGTGGGTTGAATCGGCCCTATAACTTCAGCGTCGCAGCGCGATTCAGGCAGCTCGGGCAGAGACAGTCCGCGAAACGCTCACGCAAAGCGGCGAGCGTCTCGCGATCGATCCGGAGCTTTTCGCACCAGCAATCTCGTTGCGCCGCCGCGCACTCGAAAATTGCGCCGCACGCTCGGCAAACCTTTTCTTTCGGCACCGCTGTTTACGCGGTGATGTGCCTGGAGACAATCTTGACGATCTGCTCTTTAGGGACGGCGCCGACGATCTGGTCCGCCACCTGGCCGCCCTTGAAAACCAGGAGCGTGGGGATGCCGCGGATGTTGAACTTGCCGGGCGTATTCATGTTCTCGTCCACGTTAAGCTTTACGACCTTCATCTTCCCTACGTTCTCTTTCGCAATCTCTTCCACCGTCGGCGTAAGCATGTGGCACGGCCTGCACCAGTCCGCCCAGAAATCGACCATTGCGGGCTGCGACTTGCTGGCCTCGATCACGTCCGTCTGAAAGCTGGCATCGGTTACGGCTACGAGAGTTTCTGACATGGTTATCTATATCCTTTGATAGCCCCGGAATCACGCACTCCGGCCGCTAACGTCTATTAGATGTTCCCGCCACGCGCGGGATTCGAGACCGCTTAGCTGCTTCGTACAGAGTGACATACGAGGCCGCCGATGTCTTCCATGAAAAATCCCTGGTCATGCCGTTCGACTGCAAAGCCTGCCAGGTCTTCGGGTCGCGGTAGGTGGCCAATGCCGTCCGCACCGCTCCAAGCAGCTGTTCCCCCGAGTACTCTTCGAACTTGAAGCCCGTCCCCTGGCCCGTTGACGGATCGTAGTTCTGCACCGTGTCGTCGAGGCCGCCGGTGGCACGCACCACGGGCACGGTGCCGTAGCGCAGGCTGTAAATCTGGTTGAGCCCGCACGGCTCGTAGCGGGAGGGCATCAGAAAGATGTCCGACCCGGCCTCAATTTTGTGCGCCAGCATATTATCAAAGCCAATCTTTACGGCAACCTTGTCCGGATGCCTTTCTGCAAACGCCTTGAACATTTTTTCGTAAGCCGGCTGGCCGGTGCCGAAAGCAATGATGGACATATTCTCCCGCGCCAGTTCCTCGGCAATTTCAGCGAAAAGGTCAAAACCCTTCTGGTCGACAAAACGCGAGATGATGCCCGCGAGCGGCCGGTCGAGATTGTCGTCGGGCAGCTTGAACTGCGCGAGAATCTCCTTCTTGCAAGCTTTCTTACCTGCCATGTTGTGCACGGAATAGTTCTGCGCGATCAGCGGGTCAGCCTCGGGGCTCCACGCGGAGTAATCCACCCCGTTGAGGATCCCCACCAGGCGTTCGCCCCGACTGCGAATCACACCCTCGAGGCCCGCGCCGTATTCGGGCGTCTGAATTTCCTTCGCGTAGCGGCGGCTCACCGTAGTCAGATAATCGGCATAGATCAGGCCACCCTTTAAATAGTTGACGCGGCCGTAGAACTCCAACGCATCCATCGTGAAAAGTTGAGGCGGCAAACCTATGCTCTCCATCGCGGTGCGCGGAAAGACTCCCTGGTACGGCAAATTGTGCACGGTCAACACGGAAGGTAGTGACCGCACGGCTGGATCGTTCGCATGTTGCGTTCGCAGCAGCACCGGCACCAGCGCCGTTTGCCAGTCGTGGCAGTGGATCACATCCGGCAGCCAGATGCGCTTGACGAATTCGATCGCAGCGCGCGAAAACTCCGCGTAGCGCTCGGCGTTATCCGGATAATCGCCGTTGCGGTCCCCGTAAAGCTGCGCGCGGTCGAAATACTCCGGATCGTCTACGAAAAAATAGCGCACGCCTTCGACGGCCTTGCCTTCGAGCAGCGCCGGGAAGCGAAGCTGGCCCCCCATGGCAAGCGTCACGCTCGAGACGAGCACCGACGCAGCCTTGTTGCCGCGGTAGCGCGGCAGCAGGACGGCGACCTCGTGCCCCATTTCCCGCAGGGCTCGGGGTAGGCCTTCCACCACATCGGCGAGGCCGCCCGTCTTCGAATAAGGCAGGCCTTCGGACGCCACAAAGAGAATCTTCATTGGTTCCCGGTTCAAGCCGCACAAAGTAGCGAAACCAGCGGCGGCAGTCAAAGAATATCGTCTTTAGGTTCCGGGCGCAGCCGTTGTTCGAAAGCCAGTTTCGCGCTCCTCCGCGCTGCCCGGACTACGGAAAACCGTGTATTGTGCGTTACCGCAACCGGGCCTACAAGTTACGGGACAATCTGTCGCCGGTTCGCGCGAAAGCCTTGTTACGATTATGGCCACGGAGTAGGAATCACAGGCCGGTAGTGTATTCTGCACACGCCCCCTGCGGGCGATCCCAGTCTCTTGCGGCGGGAAGAACAGCCTGCCGGGTCGGACACTGATGGCCACCATCCTCTGCATCGACGACGAAGCCTCTGGCCTGCACGCCCGCAAGCTCGTATTGGAGTCCGAAGGTTACGATGTAATCGAAGCCCGATCCGGCCGAGAGGGCATCCAGGTTTTCCAGGCGCAGCCGAAAGTCGACCTGGTCATTCTGGACTATTGGATGGCCGGCATGAACGGCACCACCACGGCGCAGGAAATCAAGCGCATCAATCCCAAGGTCCCCATCATCATGCTCTCCGGCTACGGAGAACTGCCGGGCGAAATCCTCGGCCTGGCGGACCGCTGGATCATGAAGGGCCGCTCCACCAAAGAATTGCTGGACGCCGTCAAAGCACTCACCTAAACGACTGATGCGACAGGCGACGCCACCCGTCCCCATCGACCGCGCCATCTCAGCCAGATGGCGGCCTCGCTGGCCACGCCTCGCCCGTTTCCTCTTGCTGCCTTCGCACTTGGCGTATCTATTGTGCCTCGCGCTTCCGCTCGGCCTTTTCGCAGCGCAAAGCGGACGTCCTACACAATACGATGTCGAGGCCGTCTACCTCTACCAGTTCGGCCGATTCGTCGCCTGGCCCGCGCAAAACGCCGCCCCACAGGACAATTTTCCGATCTGCATCATGGGCCGCGATCCCTTCGGCGCTTCGCTGGACTCGACCATCGCCGGCGAAAATATTAACCAGCTGCCTTTGAAAGCCAGCCGCATCGCCAGCGTGGACGACGCCAAGCGCTGCCGCATCCTATATATCAGCCCTTCCGAAGACGCGCGTCTCGGCGCGATCCTGCAAGGCTTGCAGCAAGCCCCGGTCTTGACCGTAAGCGACGCGCCGGATTTTCTCTCGCGTGGCGGAATGATTCAGTTCGTGCTACAGGGAAATCGAGTGCGCTTCGAAATCAACGTGAGCACGGCGCAAAAATCGGGGTTAACGGTGAGTTCTGACCTCCTGAAGGTCGCATCCTCCGTGCGAGGCGTCCCCGCCTCGGGAGCGAGTCAATAATCATGGCCCGAGCGCACGACTCCATCGCAGGCAGGCTCACCATACTGAACCTGATGGTGAGCGCATCCGCCGTCGTCCTGGCCTGCCTGGCCTTTCTTGCCTACGAGGTCAACAGCTTCCGCGTCAACATCATCGACAATCTCTCGATCGAAGCCCAAATCATCGGCTCCAATTCGACCTCGGCTTTGATTTTCAACGACCACGCCTCCGCCGAGAAGACTCTCTCCGCGCTCCAGGCCTCGCCTCACATCACCTTCGGCGGCGTCTACACCACCGACGGCCAATTCTTCGCCGGTTACTGGCGGGACGCGCAATCCAATCGCACCGCGCCGACCGTCCCAGCCAACTTGACCGTCGAATCCCACTGGTTTCAAAGCTCCAGCGCCAATCTGGTCCGCCCGATCATCTTCCAGGGCAAAAATATCGGCAGCGTCTATATATCCTCCGATTTGCAAGGGCTGATTTCGCGGGCAGGCACCTACGCTGTGATTCTCGCCGTGATTTTGGCAGCCTCGCTCGTTGCAGCTCTCGTTGCATCGCGAATCTGGCAGCGCACGATTACAGCTCCCGTGATCGGTCTCGCCGAAACCGCGCGCGTGATCTCCCGCGATAGAAATTACGCGCTGCGAGCCGCCCCTACCGAAACCCAGGACGAAATCGCGCTTCTCATCGCCTCATTCAACCAGATGCTCGCCGAAATCCAGCTTCGCGACACCACCATGCAGGAGAGCGAGCGCCAATTCCGCACTCTCGCCGATTCCCTGCCGCAGCAAGCCTGGATCGCCGGTACCGATGGCCGCATCGTGTGGTTCAACAAACGCTGGTACGACTTCAGCGGAGTGACCGACGCGTTGAACGCCGTGGACGCCTACCTCGCCATCGTCGACCCCAAAATACTGCCGATGGTAATGGAAAACTGGGGCAACTCCGTGCGCACCGGAGAGCAGTTTGAAATGGTCGTACCGCTGAGGAACCTGGACGGAACCTATCGCGACTTTCTGATTCTCGGCGTCCCGGTTCGCGACAATCAGGGCAAGATCGTGCGCTGGTTTGGCACCAATACGGACGTGACCGAGCAACGGCGCTCCGAAGAAGCGCTGCGCCGCACCGAAAAGCTGGCCGCCACCGGACGCCTCGCGGCAAGCATCGCCCACGAAATCAATAATCCGCTCGAAGCGCTCACCAATCTTGTTTACCTAGCGCGGAAGAATCCGAGCAAGTCCGAATCCTACCTTGCGATTGCCGACCAGGAACTCGATCACATCGCCGAAATCACCAAGCACACGCTGGGCTTTTACCGCGATTCCACCACCACCGTTCAGGTGGACGTCGCCGACGTAATTCGCGATGTCCTCGAGCTGTACAGCCGCAAAATCGAATACAAGAAGATAACGGTGAAGGAAAAGTATGGCCCTGGCGTCACCGTCCCGGGTTATCCGGGCGAACTTCGCCAGATTTTCGCCAATTTGGTCGCTAATGCCATTGAGGCTATGACGGAAAACGGCCATTTGATCATAAAGGCCACCGCCACCCCCGGCGGTCCTGATGGTAACGGGCGCAGCGTCCGTGTTAGCCTGTTGGACGACGGCGGCGGTATCGATCTCGCGCAGATGAAAAAGATCTTCGAGCCGTTCTACACCACCAAAAAAGACACAGGAACCGGTCTTGGGCTCTGGCTCACACAGAGTCTGGTGGAGAAACATCACGGGCGCATTCGGGTGCGCAGCAGAGTCGATCCCGGCAAGAGTTGGACGATGTTTTCAGTGTTTTTGCCCGCTGAACAATCGCCCGCTGATCGGGCAGGCAAGGAAAATGTGCCGGCTGAGG
>Ga0210385_10001412_pt1 | contig 14947 bp, 11 predicted proteins | sample IncBWH26OmetaG_FD_160107 | JGI IMG/M metagenome (GOLD analysis project Ga0210385, IMG submission 160107) | Forest soil microbial communities from Barre Woods Harvard Forest LTER site, Petersham, Massachusetts, United States - Inc-BW-H-26-O ...
TGGCCCAATCTGGACGCCGCAAGGCACGGCGGAGCGCAGGTTTGGACCGTGGGCGCTTACGATCCGGACACGAAGCTCTATATCACCGGCACCGGCAACGCGACGCCCGCTTACACTCCGCAGGCGCGCGTGGGAGACAACCTCTTTACCTGCACGCTGATCGCGGTGAACGTGGATACGGGGAAGATGGCGTGGTATTACCAGACGTCGCCGCACGACACGCACGACTGGGACTCGACGCAGACGCCGGTGTTGGTCGACGGGACGTGGGAAGGCAAGCCGAGGAAGCTCGTGCTTCAGGCCACCCGCAACGGATATTTCTTCGTGCTGGATCGCCTGACCGGCCAACATCTGCTGACGAGCAAGTTTGGTGTGTCGGCCAACTGGTCCAAGCCGTTGAACGCGAATGGCCAGCCCTATCCTGATCCCGAGAAGGATTCGACGGTGCCGGGTTCGCTGGTATCGCCCGCGAATGGTGGAATCACGAACTGGCCGCCACCGGCATTTAGCCCGCAGACGGGATTGTTTTACGTGCCGGAACACGATTCCTATTCCATGTACTACCTGACCGAAACCGATCCTCGCGGAGCGATGGGATTGGGCGGCAAGGAGGAAGACGGAGTCGGTTCGACCGGCAACTCGATCGATGCGATCGACTACCATACGGGCAAGACTATGTGGAAGCACACCTTCCCGGAGGGCGCGGGCGGCGGTGGCGGCGGCACCGGCCTGCTGGCAACGGCGGGCGGGCTTGTGTTTGGCGGAGACGAGGGCGGAAACTTCGTCGCCTACGACGCTTACACAGGCAAGGCGCTTTGGCACTCGCACATCGGCGGGACGTCAAACGCTCCCGAGACGTACATGCTGGACGGCCATCAGTACGTGCTGGTGGCGGGCAGCGACGGGATATACGCGTTCATCCTCAACTGATTGCGCCGAAAATTCGGTGCGATTCAACAGGCATGGCTCGGGTCCTCTGCGATTCGGAGGGCCCGTTGCATTTTTGAGACGCTCGGCCCTCCGAGCCAGGCTGCCTTATTCACGCGCTAAACGTGGCTCACGCGTAGAATTGTCGGATGTTGGGCGCGACTATGTCTGATCCTCCAGATAAACAAATCAGAGTAGCCATTGCTCGGCTGTTCGTGCCGCTGGTATTGCTGCTGGCGGGCTCTTCCATTTGCTTCGCTCAGTCGCCGCAGAAGATCGTTGATGATTACTTGCGTGCTGAAGGCGGAGCACGGGCGCTCGGGAAAATCCAGTCGCTGACTATCGCCGGCAGCCTGCGCGACACCTCGTCTGATGCGACCGGTTCTTACTCGCTGATCACCAAAGCGCCGAATAAGCTTTATTCCGAAATTGTGATCGAACCGCAGCACAGCATCGCCGCTTACAACGGCAAATCCGCCTGGGGACAGGATTTCAACGGCGCGCCGCACACGCTCACAGGTTCGGACGCGGTCAAATGGGAAGCGGTCTCCCGCTATTTGAACGGCCATTTAGTCGACCCGAAGAAAGACAAGCTGGACGAGAAATTCGTGGACGTCGAAAACGTGGACGGCCGCCAGGCGTACCGGCTGGAAATTTCGCTTGCGCCGGGCGTGATGCGCGAGGTGTTTTTCGACGTGCAGACGCATCTGATCGTTCGCGAGACTCTTATGCAGGGCGCCGATGCGGCCGAAGAGATCGACTACTTCGACTATAAGCCCACGAGCGGGTTCCTGGAACCGAGCCGGATCGAGCTGCATGAGGGCGGGCAGGATTATGAGATTACGGTGACGCGCGTCGAAATCAACGGGCCGGTGCAGGACTCGCTCTTCGACTTTCCCGCCGCAGACGATCACCCTTTGCCGGATATCGCCCAACTTCTGCGCGACGTGAACAAGAATCAAAAGGCTGTGGACGAAATCGTGAGGCAGTACACCTGCCATTTGACCGAGACAGACGAACGGCAGAACTCCGACGGTCGGCTCAGTGCGCGCTCCGTGAAGGAATACGACCTCTTCTACGTGGGCGAAAACGGAGAACCCGCGCGTCACCTTATCGCAAAGGGCGGCAAGCCGCTCGATGGCGAGGAAGAGAAAAAAGAGGACGAACGCTTCAGCAAGGAGTTCGACGAAAAGAAGAAAAAGGCGGCCGAGCTGGAAAACGATCCGAAGAAGCAGGCCAAGCAGGACGAGGAGGATCAGGCGCAGATTTCCGATTTTCTCCGCGCCGAAAACTTCACGAATCCGCGGCGCGAACTTTTTCGCGGTCAGGAAGTGATCGTGTTCGACTTCGGTCCGAATCCCAACTACAAGCCGAAGAAACTGGTTGAGAGCATCGTGCAGAAGCTGGTCGGCGTGATTTGGGTCGACGAACAGGCGCGAAACATCGTTCGCCTGGAAGCGCGGTTCAGCGACAATGCGAAGATCGGCGGGGGAATTCTGGCGTCGATTTCCAAAGGATCGAATCTGGTTTTCGAGCAGGACCTGGTCAACAACGAAGTCTGGCTGCCGTCTTATGCCGAAGTGCACGCGTCGGCGCGCATCGTGTTTGTGAAAGGCCGGCAGGATGAAATTGACCGGTTTAGCGATTACAAGAAATTCTCATCGGAATCGAAGCTGGAAATTGCAACGCCAGTGGATTCGGAGCCGAAACAGTAGGCTTGCCTGCGGACTGCGCGATCAGATTTCAGCGATCTTCTGTGGAACGACGCTCTTGGCAGGGAACGGGATCGGTTCAGAAGGCTTGCGGCGCAGCGAACACTGCTTGAGATGAGCGCGGGCCTGCTCGGCCCAGGGACCGTTGGGAGCGTGGCGCAAATAGAGCAGCCATTGGGCGCGCGCCAGGTTTCGATCGCCGCTCTTCTCATAAGCCAGCGCGAGGTTGAAATGCGCGTCGGCGTGATTCGGCATTAATCGCGCGGCGGCGCAGAGATGCTCGATGGCCTCGGAGATATTGCCTTGCTCCTCGAGGACGCAGCCGAGGTTATAGCGGGAGATCCCGTTCGCAGGGTCAAGCTTCACGGCCGAAAGAAAGGCCGCGAGCGCGTCGTCGGTCATCCCCATTTGATAGAGAGCGACACCAAGGTTGATATGGGCTTCGATCCAGTTAGGAGCGGCGTCCAGGACGCGCCGGTAGTTCTCGGCAGCCTCGGGCAGCCATTCGGGACGCGATTCCAGCCGCAGGGCTGTCTCGAAAAGCTCTTCGGGAGTCTGAGCGGCCATCGGGCGGATATTGTCGGGATTGGGGACAGTCTCGAAGGGGAGCGCCCATTGGCGTCGGATCGGATCGAATGGCCGCGAATCGCCCGGTGGAACGATCAGAATTTCGCCGCCGTGCTCGATGGTGCGCAACTCGTGCAGCCGCAGAGACGGCATTTCGAATTGCTCTTCAATCAGTGAAATCGCCCGCTGGACGCGGCGCGCGGGAATCTTTTGTTCCGTCAGGCGCTGGAGTGTTTGCAGAGTGACCAAGTCGCTAAAACTGTAGAAGCGCTCGCCCCACCTTGCTTGCGGTTGAATCAGGCCCAAGCGCTCCCAGTAGCGAAGGCGGGTCTCCTGAACTCCCAGAATGCGTCCGGCTTCCTTCCGTGTAAACGTCTGAAGCAATCTGTCGAATCTCCCGACTGGGCAAAGTTCTGCCAAAGATTATGCACCCATTGTCAAGGGAACGCCGCCCCGAGTGCGGTCCATTTTCCACAATGGGCGGGATTACCACAAGAAGACAGGGCAATCGGGCAGCATTGCGCACGCCGTGACGCTTGGTAGAGACTTTTAGAGGGTTTCGCTTTCCATTCGAAAATGACGCTGGAAAACACCGAGCAACTCTATCTCGAGCGCCAGGTCACACTTGGACGAGCAATCCTTGTGGCGCTGTCGCTCGTGGCATTGCTGGAGACCGAGGGCTCGCTACCCAAGATTCCCGTAACCTTCCTTTCGGTGTATCTAGTCTGCGCCCTCCTATCGGTCGTTGTTGAGCACTCTCCGGTCAAGACCCGGTTCAGAATCCCCATCGCCGTGGATTTCACCATCCTGGTGATCTTTCTGGTGCTTACGTCGAGCGCCTCGGCGTTCTGGTTTCTGTTCCTTTTTTCAGTTTTCGCCCTCGCCACGCGCGGCAACAGCCGGGCTGTGCCCGCGCTTGTAGGCGTTGCGACGGCAGGCGCGCTGATTCGCGTAGGACTGGGCCAGGAATTTCACTGGCAGAGCGTATGGCACTGGGTCGTAATCGCGATTGGGATGCTCGTTTCGGGCGTCGGAATGGGCTTTTTAGGGGCACGAGAGCGCGAGCATCTCTCGCGGCAGCAGTTCCTGGAAAAGATCACCGCGGTGCTCGATTTTAACCGGGGTCTGACGGAGTCGGTCCGGCAGGCGCTGGGCGAGCTTTTGCTGGAATTCCACTGCGAAGAGGCGTGCCTGGCCGTCCGCGATGATGAACTGGAGAGGCTTTTCGTCTGGAGAGTGCGGCTCGGCGAAGCGGGATTGCTCGGTCCTGAGACGCTGGCGCTCGAGCGCGCGGATACCTTCTTGATCGACTCGCTGGAGGTATCGATTGGATGGGAGTTCGGCCACGGAGAGGGCCACGGTTTCGGCTGGGATCGTCGAACGGGCTGGCAGTTTCGCGAGATACCGGCGCCGCCAACGATCACGCAGCGCGAATTCAACGCCCGTTCGCTGCTGGCGTCTACGATCGAATTGGACGACCGGCCAGGAGGGCGAGTCCTGCTGATCCGCCCTGAGCCTGCCGAAAATTCAAGCGGACGAGCGGCCTCGCCAAGGTTTACACAAGGCGACCTGCGCTGGCTGGACCAGGTGGTGAGACATCTGGGGCCGCCGCTGGAGAACGTCTTTCTGCTACGGAACTTGCGGACTCGCGCCGTGGAAGCCGAGCGCAGCCGGATCTCGCGCGATCTTCACGACGGCATCCTGCAGACGCTCCTCAGCCTGAAGATCCAGCTGAACGTTTTGCACGGCAAACTGCCGGAGTCTTCCAACGGCATTGGAATTGAGTTGGGCAACCTGCAAAAGCTCATTCAGGAAGAGAGCGACGAGCTGCGGCGGATGGTGACGGAGATGCGGCCGCTTCGCGTGGAGAGCGCGGATATGCGTGAATTGATGTTTGGATTTGCGGAGAGGTTTCGCAGCGAGCAAGACCTGGCCATCGATTTATTCATCGAAGACCGCAATTTGAGGCTTCCAGACAGGGTTTGCAGGGAGTTATTCCAAATATACAGGGAGTCAATTCATAACGTAAAAAAGCATGCGCATGCCAGCCACGTCGTGGTAAAACTAGGTCAAGACGAGGCGAAAGTCTTTCTCGTCATAGACGACAACGGCCGTGGATTCAGTTTTTCCGGCACATACAGCAGCGAAGAACTCGACAAATTGCGGCTTGGACCGATCTCGATCAAAGAGCGTACGCGGGGTGTAGGGGGCACTCTGACGGTGGAGTCGAATCCAGGCCACGGGGCACGGCTGACCGTAGAAATCCCATTGAATTAATATGACGAAAAATAAACAGGCGATTCGAATCCTGGTGGCGGACGACCATGCCATCTTTCGTGACGGCCTCCGCAAACTGCTGGAGGGCGCCGAGGACGTGCAGATCATCGGCGAAGCGGCGAACGGCGTGGAATGCACGAAGATGCTGGCGAAATTGAAGCCGGACATTCTGTTGCTGGACCTGCGCATGCCTGAAAAAGACGGCCTGGGCGTGCTGGAAGAGGTTAATTTCGATACGACGCAGACCCGCGTGATCGTGCTTACGGCTGCAGAAGACGATCGGGATGTGGTCCGTGCAATGCGGCTGGGCGCGCGCGGCGTGGTCCTGAAGCAGTCCGCCAGCGACCTGTTGCTCAAGAGTATTCGCAAGGTTGCCGACGGCGAAATCTGGCTGGACAACCGCATGACGGCGGAAGTAATCGACGCGTTCAAGAAGTCGGCAGAAGCGGGATCGCGCCGTGAGAAGCCGCTACTGAGCGACCGCGAAAAGGAAATCGTTCAACTGGTGGCGCAGGGCTTCCGCAATCGCGAAATCGGCGAAAAGCTCTTCATCAGCGAACAAACCGTGAAGAACCACCTTCACAATATCTTCGATAAACTGGGCGTTTCGGACCGGCTTGAATTGGCGCTTTACGCCATCCACCACCGGCTGATCGACCAGGCATAGCGCTCCTCCAGGGTAGGAGCGAGACAGCATCACCGTCCGCCCGTGCCTCCTTTCAATTGATATTGGCAATGATGTCCGTAAGTGGTATAAGGCCGTTACTCGGGCTATATTGCCTTGCTTGGCACCTCGCCCTATTTCGCCGAGGTGGTGCCTCGTTTTCGATCGGAGGCTTCAAACGCTTCTGCAAAGAGTCCAAACTGGATGTATGAAATGAGCGACCTGGTGGTCGCCGCTTTCATCGGGGCCGCTGGTGCGATACTCGCGGCGCTGGTGTCCGCGCTCGGCTTGGTCCTCGCACCTTCGTTTACCGAGTATCTAACAAGAACACGGCCTCAGGTGCAAAGCGGTCATCTAACGGATCGCCCCCGAAACAGTCACGGTCGGCAGCCAACCACCACTTGGGAACGTGTGTTGCTTCTCATCGTTGTTGCGCTTCTTTTGACGATCGGAGTCTTCGGATTATTTAATTTGAGTGATTACCTGAAGAACGCATTTTTGGTTGCCGCGATCACAATAGTCGTGGTGCTAGCTCTGAGGCGAAGGGACCGGACCGCCATGTTGAAAAATAGAGGAATATTACTGATCCTTATACCTCTCGGGGGAGCTGCGTTGGGTGTGGGCGTCTCACACGCTAGGCAGACATTAGCAGGGCCGCCGCCTTTGTCCGCTCCCGTGTGCATTACAAACAATTTCTATCCTTCAGGCTACATGGGGGACGGTACAGGGGAAAACAAGGTCGGAACCGACCCTATAGATCTAAATGAGCAGTGGACTCAAAACTGCCACTCGGGCTCAAATTGTACGAAGATCGTCTATCACATAGGACAGTCAAGCAATTGGGCTGGAGTTTATTGGCTATACCCCGATGGCAATTGGGGTGACGAACGCGGCCGGGCGATCACGGGCGCAAAGAAGCTTGTCTTTTGGACTCGGGGCGAGAGTGGGGGCGAAAAGGTGAGTTTTGTTGTCGGGGGCAACGACAAGAAAAAATACAAAGACTCGCTGTACAGAACGATCGGCCCACTTACCCTGACAACTCTATGGGAGCAACATACCTTTGACCTTACGGACGCCGACACTTCATCGGTCATCGGTGCCTTCGCCTGGAGCGCATCTGCAAAAGCGAATCCGAACGGCCTGACCTTCTATGTGGACGGCGGTTGCTTCACCAAATAACCTCGAAACCGACTAGGTCATCGGCCGGATAGCGATTCTTCGCAAGTCTGCAAACAAGCCTCGCAGTCGACGGCGTCCTTCAATTCAGCGCTTCCCAGCTTAGGGGATTCGTGTGCTGTCGCGGGCCGGTCCGGCCCTCTGGGGCAAGTACCAGAAGTCCCATCATTTCGGCGCAAAATCAGGCTAGTACTTCTGTACCGAAAGCGGGCTCCCGAATTGAGTCTCTTGCTCTATTGGTTGGAATGCGTGTTCCGCCCTAATCTGTACGCGTCCTCAGAGCAGGAGGGAGACAGCAGTGACACTGAAAGAACGGCGAGCAGCAAGGCGCTTCCTGATGCGCCTGCCATTGACGGTCCGCTGGACCGACGAAGCGGTTGTAGGCGAGGCGGCGACGGAATCCCGTGAAGTAAGTTCGCGGGGCCTCTATTTCCACCTGCCAAAAGGTTTGAAGAGCGGCTCGGCTGTGGAGATTGTTATGACGCTTCCACACGAACTGACTCAGGCGGGGCCCGTGCGTGTACGGTGCCTTGGCCGGATCCTTCGTTCGAGCAGCGAGTACTCCGGCGAAGTCGGAGTGGCCGCGGCTATCGAGCGATACGAGTTCATGCGCAACGGCAACGAACACGCTGCCTAACGCATAACAAATTCTTACCCTAACCCTGCGGAGATGGGTGAGAAATGCCGGGCGGTTCGGGTCCCTCAGCCGGTGCCGCCCGGACAATTTTTTGCGGCCGCATATGTTTGCGGCCTATACGCGAGGTCATTCAGTCAGACCGCGTACTTTTTTGCTTCCCTCCACACCACGCCGAACGCGCCGCCATAGCGGAGCGTTCGGCGCAGATGTGTCGGCCGTTTTTCTTCACGCATCTCCAAGGTAAGCTCCGAATCAGCCCATACAGGAATCCCGGTATCTCCGCGAACCCTACTTCCTGATATTGTGTGTTGGCAGCTTGCCCACCCGGCCCGGCCGCTGATCCTGACGGGATTTGCCCGCCAGCAGCGGTCTCCAGCACACACAAATTAGAGTCGTCTTCCTGGAGCCCTCGTGAGACTCAGCCTTCGGCTCATCATCTCTCTCGTTGTGGGAATGGCGATTGTCACTTTTTTGATCGCGCGAAGCCAGGTGCGGTCCGTAAAGCTCGGCATGCGGACGGACCTCCAGCGGCGCGCTGAAGTGTTGGCGGAGAGCCTTCAAGAAGTTGTCGAGCCGGCACTCGCGAAGCACTCGCACGAGCAATTGCGCAACATTGTGGACCGTTTCGGGAATCGCCAGCAGCTCGCCGGGCTCATCGTCTACGACCCGCAGGGCAATGTCCTCGCCGAAAGCCCCAGCATCACCAGCCATTTCACGGCTCCGCTCCCTCCCTTGGACAAAGTGAAGGCCGATCCGGAAGGTGTAAGCCAAATCATTCACGTGAACGGCAAGGAGACGGAGTCCTATTATCTGCCCCTGCTGAACGATAGCGGAATGAATGGAATTCTCGCGCTGTTTTACGACGCGAGTTACATCGAAGCCCAAAGCAATACGATCTGGCGCGACAGTCTTTGGCACGTTATCGCTGAAGCGCTGCTGATTTTGGTGGCATTCGGGCTGATTCTTCGCTGGACCATCGTTCAGCCCCTCTCGAAAACCGTCGATTGGCTTCGCGAGTTGCGGACGGGACGCGTGACTACGCCGCCGCCCTTGCCGAATGAAGAGTTTCTCGGGCCATTTTCGCGCGAAGTGGTGAATCTGGCGCACAGCCTGGCGGAAGCGCGCGCGGCGGCGGAAAACGAGGCGCATCTGCGCGAGACGGGCGAATCGCATTGGACGCCCGAGCGCCTGCGCGCCATCGTGCGGAGTCGGCCGCTGGGTCCTCTCTTTGTCGTATCCAACCGAGAACCCTACACGCACGTGCGCCGCGGGAAATCGATTGACATAGAGGTGCCGGCGAGCGGTCTGGTGACGGCTCTCGAGCCGGTGCTGCGAGCGTGCGACGGCACATGGATCGCGTACGGTTCCGGCGACGCGGATCGCGAGGTGGTGGATCGCTTCGACCGGATCCGGGTTCCGCCCGATCGGCCCGACTATACCCTGCGGCGCGTGTGGCTCGGACGCGAGGAAGAACAGGGTTATTACTTCGGATTTGCCAACGAAGGGCTATGGCCGCTCTGCCACATCGCGCACACGCGGCCGATTTTTCGCGCGTCGGACTGGGAATGCTATCAGGCCGTAAATCAGAAATTCGCGGACGCGGTTCTCGAAGAGCTCGACGGCATGGAAAACGCGCTGCTGCTGGTGCAGGACTATCACTTCGCGTTGCTGCCCCGCATGGTGAAGAGGCAGCGTCCCGACGTGCGCGTGGCGATTTTCTGGCACATTCCGTGGCCGAATGCGGAAGCGTTTCGCATCTGCCCCTGGCAGAAGGAGTTGCTGGACGGACTGCTGGGCGCGGACCTGATCGGCTTCCACATTCAGGCGCACTGCAATAACTTCCTCGAGACGGTGGATACCGCGCTGGAATCGCGGATCGAGTGGGAGCGTTTTGCGGTGAAGCGCAACGATCACACGACGTTCGTGCGGCCGTTCCCGATCAGTGTGGACATGCGCGAATCGGCGATTCCGGAAGCGCCGAGCTCGCCGTATGAGTTGCGCGCGTCCATCTTGAAGGATCTGGGTATCGAGGCAAGGTTTCTGGGGATCGGCGTCGACCGGCTCGACTACACGAAGGGAATCATCGAGCGCTTTCGAGGAGTGGAGCGCTTCCTCGAACGATATCCGTCCTACGTAAAGCATTTCACCTTCGTGCAGATCGGCGCGCCCAGCCGCTCCAGCATTCCTCGCTATCACGACTTCATGGCGGAAGTGGAAGCCGAAGCAGCACGCATCAACACTCGCTTCGGGGCAAACGGGTGGAAGCCCATCGCGCTCCTCACGCGGCATCACAGCCACCAGGAAATCCTGCCTTATTACCGCGCAGCAGATTTGTGCATGGTCACTTCGCTGCACGACGGAATGAATCTGGTGGCCAAAGAGTATGTGGCGGCGCGTGACGACGAGCAGGGCGCGCTGATTCTGAGTCAGTTTACCGGGGCCATGCGCGAATTGCCCGATGCTCTGATCGTGAATCCTTACGACACCGACGCCGTGGGCGAGGCGATTCACGTTGCCCTGGAAATGGACGCCCAGGAGCGGCAAATGCGAATGCAGCGCATGCGGCGCACGGTGAGGGAGAACAACGTCTATCGCTGGGCCGGCAGCCTGATTAACGATCTTGCGGAAATTCGTATCGAAGAGCCGGAGCTGGCTTTGCGACAGGAGTTTTGAGAAGAGCAATGGCGGGGAGAGTAGCAATTATCGGCGGCAGTCTTCGCGGGAGTCCCCGCGATACGAACAGCAATGCGCGCGAGCCCAACACGCAGGAACATGACGCGCACGATCACGACACGCGTTCCGAAAAGCAGCATCGCGCGCCACGTTACGCGTTTCGCGCCTTCCGCGAAATCGCGGCGCGATTGCGGGAAGCCGAGAATCGCGTTCTTTTGCTGGATTTGGATGGAACGCTGGCCAGACTGCGAAGACGTCCAGAGGAGGTGCGCGTCTCCGCGCGAGCCAAGCGCACGCTCGAAAAGCTAGCGGCGCTTCCCAATATGACCGTAGCGATTCTCAGTGGACGGAACGTAAGCACGCTGGAGAAATTGGTGGACGTCAAATCGCTTCGTTATTTTGGGCTGCACGGGAGCGAATCAGATCGAAGCAGCGCGTCGATCAGCGGGGAAGCTCGGAAGGCGTTGACCCGTGCAAAGCGAAGCGCGCGGCAGGAGCTCGCCGGGTTTTCAGGTGTGGATATTGAAGATAAGGGCTGCGGCTTCACCGTCCACTACCGGGGCGCGGACCCGGCCGCCATTCGAGGCGCCAATCAGACATTACTGGCAATCGTCGCGCCCCTTCGCCATGCGCTTCACGTCCTCAACGGAAAGAAAGTGTGGGAGGTGCTCCCGCGGCAGATTCCCGGAAAAGGCTCAGCCATGAAGAAGCTGATGGCGGCATCGCCGTCAGCGGCCTTGGCTTACATCGGCGATGACGAACCGGACGAACCCGCGTTCGCGGTGCTCGATGGACACGTGACCATTCACGTGGGCAAAAACGAAAACACTCACGCACGATTTTATCTCCGCAATCCAGGCGAAGTGCTCCGTTTCTTGAGCATGATCGAGAAGGAACTAAGGTGAACGCACCATTTCAATTCGCAACCGCTTCTTATCTGATTCGAATTGGGAATCAGCAATCAGCAAATTTGGCCGAGCTTCAGCAGGGAATCAACGAATGTTCGGATGGCTCCATCTTCTATCACACGTTTCAAAGCCTGGGCCGGCATCATTTCCTGACCGAAGGCTTTTCCAACGACTTCGCGCAGTGGACGCAGAGTTCGAGAAATCGTCCGGCGCTCGCCGAACAGCTCGCGTCCCTCGACGTGCGCGAATACATCTCTTTGGAAGCCCTGCGTGCCGATCTTGCAAAGGTCGTGGGGGATTACTGCAAGGCGAATCCGGTGGATGCCGAGCAGCCGGGCTTCGAGCCGTTTTATTTTTGCGAGTCGATCGAGGAAAAGATGCCGCTGGGAATCGAGGCGCACGACCTGAAGGAGTTTCGCGACGGGCTGAAGGAGCTTCCGCACGCGGCGTTGCAATTCCATTTCATCACGTCTCGTTTGCGGCTCCATCTGAGATCCAACGATTTTTCGCAATGGCTCGGCGAAGATTTGGGGCTGAAGGATCTGGCGCGACGCGTGAACCAGATCGACGTGTACGCGAACACGCTCGATAGCGCCCGCAGCAGAATCATGAATTTGGTCGAAAGAGAGATCAGAGCATCATGACCACACAAACCGAAACGCAAGCACCCGTTCAACCGCCGCGCGTGAGTTCGCTCGACGACTACATCGGCATCCTCGGCAAGGCTGAAATCTCCGAGCTTCGCTTGCTTGCTTCACGCCTGGGCAAGCGGTCCATTCAGATGGTCAATTCCACGGCCGTGGGCGGAGGCGTCGCCGAAATGCTGAACCGGATCGTGCCGCTCATGCAGGAGTTGGAGCTCGCCGTTCGCTGGGACGTGATCACGGGCGGAGAAGATTTCTTCGCCGTAACCAAAGCGTTCCACAACGCGCTACACGGCGGCAGCTACGATCTTCCGGACGACAGTTTCAAGACTTTCCTCGCCTACACCGGGCAGAATCGCGCGCGCCTCAACTTCGATAGCGAATTTGTTGTGATGCATGATCCGCAGCCGGCTGCGCTGATCGAAGCTCGAAAAGAGGGCGCCGGGCACTGGATCTGGCGTTGCCACATCGACCTTTCGCACCCGAACAAGAAAGTGTGGGATTTCCTTGCGCCCTACATCGCGAAATATGATTGCGCGATTTTTTCTTCGCCGGAATTTTCGCGCAAGCTTCCGATCCCGCAGTATTTGTTTTACCCCTCGATCGATCCACTTGCGGACAAGAATCGCGACCTCGAGCCGGAATACATCAAGGAAGTCGTCCAGCGTTTCGAAATTGACCCCGACCGCCCGATCCTGACGCAGATTTCGCGCTTTGACCGGCTCAAAGATCCGCTCGGAGTGGTACGCGCGTATCAGATCGTGAAGCGTTACGTCGATTGTCAGCTGGTGCTGGCCGGCGGTGGCGCGTCAGACGATCCCGAAGGCGAAGCCGTGTTGAGCGAAGTGAAGGAGGCGGCGGGGAACGATCCCGACATTCACATTCTGAATCTGCCGCCCTGGAGCGCCCTGGAGATCAACGCGATTCAGCAGGCTTCGACAATCATCATTCAAAAAAGTTTGCGCGAAGGCTTCGGTCTGACGGTCACCGAAGCTCTTTGGAAGAAAAAGCCTGTGGTCGCTTCCGCGGTTGGCGGAATTCCCGTGCAGGTGATTCACAAGCAGACGGGCATGCTGGCCCATTCGATCGAAGGGACGGCGTACCAGGTGCGCTACTTGCTTGCCAATCCGGCGATCGCGGAAAAATTAGGACAGCAGGGACACGAGCACGTGCGGGAAAACTTCCTGGTGACAAGCAGCCTGCGCAGAAGCCTCACGCTCTGCTTGCACTTCGTCCGATAGGCACGCCTGGTAGATGCGAGTCGGACAGCTAGGCGCCGTGATGTTCGCGGAGAATTCGCAACATTCTGCGAAGCGGCTCCGCTGCGCCCCATAGCAGCTGGTCGCCCACGGTAAACGCTCCCAGATAATCCGGGCCCATGTTTAATTTGTGAAGGCGTCCAATGGCGACGTTGAGCGTACCCGACACGGCTGTGGGAGTAAGGCACCGCACGCTGGATTCTTTATTATTCGGGACCACGCGCACCCACTGATGCGCCGCGGCGAGCATGCCGTCGATTTCGCGGAGCGGAACGTCGCGCTTTAGCTTGATCGTAAGCGCCTGGCTGTGGCACCGCGTGGTTCCCACACGCACGCAAATTCCATCCACAGGCACCGCCGGTGTAAGCCCGAGAATCTTGTTTGTCTCGGACATTCCCTTCCACTCTTCCTTGCTCTGCCCGCCTGGCATTTCCTTGTCGATCCAGGGCAGAACGCTCCCGGCCAAAGGTGCGCCAAACTCCGCCGTCGGCAGATTCTGCGAGCGCTGAATCCCCAGCAGCACTCGATCCGCCTCTAGCGCATTTTCAGTCGGATTCGAGCGGTACGGTTCGGTCACCGCGGACATCTGCTTGATCAGTTCGAGCATTTTTGCCGCGCCCGCGCCAGACGCCGCCTGATACGTCATCGACGTCATCCAGTCGACCAGCCCCTGCTTAAAAAGTGGAGCGACGGCCATCAGCATCAGGCTTACAGTACAGTTTCCGCCGGCGAACGTACGCAGCCCGCGCGCCAGTCCTTGCTGGATCACGTCCAGATTGACGGGATCGAGAATGATAGCCGCGTCGTCGGCCATGCGCAGTGTCGAAGCCGCGTCAATCCAATAGCCCTTCCAGCCGCTCTTGCGCAAAGGCCCGTAGACTTCGGTGGTGTACTCGCCACCCTGGCAGCTGATCACCGCGTCGCAGGCGCTCAGGTCGCGCAGATTGCTCGCGTCCTTCAGAGCGGGATCGCTCGACTCGGCAGGCGCCACGCCGCCGACATTCGACGTGGAGAAAAAGATCGGCTCAATGCCTTGAAAATCGTTCTCCTCCCGCATCCGCTGCAGGAGGACGCTTCCGACCATACCTCTCCAACCAACCATACCTACGCGCAACATATTTCCTCCGGGAATGCCTTATTCTAACCGAAATCGCTCGCTATATTCACCAAACCAATGAGGGAGAGTTCCGCCCTCAGATTCTACAAAATTCCGTACATTTGGGCCGGCCCCACGATTAGAATAGGAAACCTTGTGCATTGGGGATGGTCTCAAGGATCGCTCGAAAACTCTCTTCGGGCAGCCCATCTACATTTTCTTGCGAAACACCATGTGCGAGTGGTATAGACCAGTCGCTCGCGCGAGGGAACGGCTCCATGCGCGCGGATGTTGTTCGGGCGGCAGGTTTCGTCAGGTAGCGATGTTCGTTAGGGAGATGAATTCGTGATTGTTGGTGTGGTGAAGGAAAGTTTTCCCGGCGAACGCCGCGTTGCCCTGGTGCCGAG
>Ga0210385_10001413_pt1 | contig 14946 bp, 10 predicted proteins | sample IncBWH26OmetaG_FD_160107 | JGI IMG/M metagenome (GOLD analysis project Ga0210385, IMG submission 160107) | Forest soil microbial communities from Barre Woods Harvard Forest LTER site, Petersham, Massachusetts, United States - Inc-BW-H-26-O ...
CTGCCGTCGGTGAGGTGCGGCTGTACGTTACATCGCATGCACGTACGGCGACCAGGGCAACGCTCTGGAGGGGCGCGACCGCCTAGCCGCACCCCTCCAGAGCTGGGAAATCTTCTCGCGGAGACTCTGAAATCAGCTGCAGCCGCTGGTGGAGCCGCAGCCTTCGCAGACGTAGCAGCTGCCGGCCGGGCGCATCTTCGTGCCGCAGGTGAGGCAGAGCGGGGCGTCGGCGGTGCGGCCCTGCTGCGCCTCGATCAGCTCGGCGGTGCTGTGCGGGCCGCCGGGGCCGCCCGCCGGGGAAGCCGCACTCGCCTGGATGCCAGGCGCCGGCGCGGTTGAGGCCGGCGACGGTGGCTGAGCGGGGTCGGGGAGGGAGACATTACGGGTCCGTTCGGAATGAATGTCTTTTTCCACTGCCGCGGACTGAGCCAGTTCGACCGGATCGACATCCTCCGGGCCCGCGAGCTGGGCCGCGCGCTCAGCGGCAGTCAGGATGCCGAGGTCGGCGCGCTGCTCGTAGGGCAGGTGGTCGAGCGCGAGGCGGCGGAAGATGTAGTCCATCACCGAGCTCGCGATGCGGATGTCCGGGTCGTCGGTCATGCCCGCCGGCTCGAAGCGCATGTTGGTGAACTTGGCGACGTAGGACTCCAGCGGGATGCCGTACTGCAGGCCGACCGAGATCGCCATCGAGAACGCGTCCATCACGCCGGCCAGCGTGGAGCCCTGCTTGCCCAGCTTGAGGAACACCTCGCCAACGCCATCGTCGGGGTAGGTCGAGGCGGTCATGTAGCCTTCCGCGCCCGCGACGTCGAACCTGGTCACGGTCGCGGAGCGCTTCTTGGGCAGCCGCCTGCGGACCGGGCGGTTCGCGGGCTCCACCTGGGGGGCCGCAACGGACGCTGGCGCCTCGGCCTGCGCGGTCTCCTCCTTCTTCTTGTTCTTGGCGATGGACAGCGGCTGGCCGACCTTGCAGTTGTCGCGGTAGATCGCCAGGGCCTTCAGGCCCATCTTCCAGCCCTCGAAGTAGATCTCCTCGACGTCCTCGACGGTGGCGGACTCGGGCATGTTGACCGTCTTGGAGATCGAGCCGGACAGCATCGGCTGCACGGCGGCCATCATCCGGACGTGTCCCAGCGGGCCGATGGAGCGCTCGCCCATCGCGCAGTCGAAGACGTCGTAGTGCTCGGGCTTGAGGCCCGGGGCGTTCACCACGTGGCCGTGCTCGGCGATGTACTCGGTGATGGCCTCGATCTGTTCGGGCTGGTAGCCGAGGTTCTTCAGGGCACGGGGGACGGTCTGGTTGACGATCTGCATGGACCCGCCGCCGACCAGCTTCTTGAACTTGACCAGCGCGAGGTCAGGCTCAATGCCGGTGGTGTCGCAATCCATCATGAAGCCTATGGTGCCGGTAGGCGCGAGCAGGCTGGCCTGGGCGTTGCGATAGCCATTGGCCTCGCCGAGTTCGAGGCATTCCTGCCACATCCTGTTGGCCAAGGCGAGGACATCGCGGTCGAGCCTGCCGATCGAGCGGATCTTGGCGCTGGCGTCGGCGTGCATGCGCATGACCCGCTTGTGCGCCATAGCGTTGCGCTCGTATCCGTCGTATGGGGCCACGACTTTGGCGAGCTCGGCGGAGCGCTTGTATGCGGCGCCGGTCATCAGGCTGGTTATCGCGGCGGCGATCGCGCGGCCGCCCTCGGAGTCGTAGGCGTGTCCGGTGGCCATCAGCAGCGCGCCAAGGTTGGCGTATCCGATGCCGAGCTGGCGGTAGGCGCGGGTCGTCTCGGCGATCTTCTCTGTCGGGAAATCCGCGAAGCAGATGGAAATGTCCATCGCGGTGATGATGAGCTCGGACACCTTCGCGAACCGTTCCGCGTCAAATGTGTCGTCCTCACGAAGAAACTTGAGCAAGTTAATGCTAGCCAAGTTACAGGAGGAGTTGTCGAGGCTCAGGTATTCACTGCAAGGATTGCTTGCGGTGATACGCCCCGATTCTGGATTTGTGTGCCAGTCGTTGATCACATCGTCGTACTGGATGCCGGGGTCCGCGCACTCCCAGGCCGCCTGGGCCATCTTGTGGAATAGGTCCTTGGCGTCGACGGTCTCGATGATCTCGCCGGTGCGCCGTGCCAGCAGGTCGAAGGGCATATCGTCCTCGACCGCGCGCATGAACTCGCCGGACACGCGGACCGAGTTGTTGGCGTTCTGGTACTGGACGCTGGCGATGTCCTGGCCGCCGAGGTCCATGTCGAAGCCGCCGTCGCGCAGGACGCGGATCTTCTCCTCCTCGCGGGCCTTCGTCTCGATGAACTCCTCGACGTCGGGGTGGTCCACGTCGAGCACGACCATCTTGGCCGCGCGCCGGGTGGCGCCGCCGGACTTGATCGTGCCGGCGCTGGCGTCCGCGCCACGCATGAAGCTCACCGGACCGCTGGCGGTGCCGCCGGAGCTGAGCAGCTCCTTGCTCGACCGGATCCGGGACAGGTTCACCCCGGCGCCGGAACCCCCCTTGAAGATCAGTCCTTCTTCCCGGTACCAGTCGAGAATCGAGTCCATCGTGTCATCGACGGCAAGGATGAAACACGCCGAAACCTGTTGCGGTGAAGCGGTGCCGACGTTGAACCAGACGGGGGAGTTAAAGGCGAAGATCTGGTGGATCAGGGCGTACTTGAGCTCGTGGTCGAAGATTTCCGCGTCTTCGTCGGAGGCGAAGTAGCCGTGCTCCTTGCCCGTGGCCGTGTAGACGTTCGTGACCCGGTCGACGAGCTGCTTGAGCGACCACTCGCGCTGCGGCGTGCCCACGGCGCCGCGGAAGTACTTCGTGGTCACGATGTTGGCGGCATTGACCGACCAGGAGTCGGGGAACTCGACCCCGGGCTGCTCGAAGTTGATCGAGCCGTCTCGCCAGTTGGTCATCACGACGTCACGGCGCTCCCACCGGACCTGGTCGTACGGGTGCACGCCTGGCGTCGTGTGGATGCGGCGGATCTTCAGCCCGCCCTTGCGCTTGTTCTTGCGCGCAGCCGAACCGCTCACCGTTTCCGTCATGACTGCCTCTCCCCCTTCTCCGTGTCGTCCTGATGCCGACCGCGCAGCGCGGTGATTTCCTTCTCGAAGTCGTCGAGCGACTCAAATCCCCGGTAGACCGAGGCAAACCTGAGGTACGCGACCTCGTCGAGGTCGCGGAGCGGCCCGAGGATCGCCAGGCCCACCTCGTGGGACGGCACCTCCGCCAGGCCGCGGGCCCTGATCGTCTCCTCGACCCGCTGGGCGAGCATCGCGAGCTGGTCCTCGTCCACCGGCCTGCCCTGGCAGGCCCGCTGCACGCCGCGGACGATCTTGTCCCTGGTGAACGGCTCGGTCACGCCGCTGCGCTTGGCCACCATCAAGATGACCGACTCCTGCGTGGTGAACCGCCGTCCGCACTCCGGGCAGGACCTGCGCCGGCGGATCGCGGTGCCATCTTCGGCGGCCCGGCTGTCGATAACCCGGCTGTCGGGGTGGCGGCAGAACGGACAGTACACGCGATCACCTCCCGGTGTGATGCCCTACACCTATGATATCCACAACCTGTAGAAGAACAACAACCATGTAACTACTAGATGTTGTGGTGCTCAACCGTAGCCCAGTGCGGTCGCCGTAGGCAAGGAGCGGCGGCCGGCGTGTCCCGCGGGGCCGCTGCCGGGTCAGTCGCGGGGCATCCAGAGGATCTGGCCCGGCTGCACCTGGTCGGTGCTCATCGAGTTCAGTTGCAGGATTTCCTGAATGACCTGACGGGTGTCCGCGTTGGGGTCGTACGCCTCGGCCAGCGACCACAGGTTCTGGCCCGGCCAGACCTCGACCTTGGTGATGCCCGCCCCCAGCCGCGGCGCCACCCGACCGGTATGCCCCAGGGCCTGGGCCGCTCCGGCGAGGGGAACGGACACCGCGGCGATCACCAGCAGCACCACGGTGGTGACCACGAGGCGCCCGCGCCGGGTGAGCCGGACCGGAGTCCGCGCCGCTGGCGTCATTCCCGCCGTCGTCCGCGCCGTGGCCGGCGTGACGGGGCGCGGCTCGGTCGGCTCGCGGGCGCCGGCCTCCGCGGCGGGATTTGTTCGAACAGGCTCACCGGGCCCGCGCGGAAGGAGGCGGCCGCCAGCGGCGATGAGCCGCAGCTGTGCGGGTCCCGCCGGGCGCGCCGCCGGCCGAGCCGCCCCTCGCGCGGCGCCTCGGCGACGCTCAGCCGCCGCCCGGCGCAGCGTGCTACCTGCACTGATATGGTCTCGCGTGCCTGACCGCTCGGCTACCGTCGCCTTCACGCCCGCCTCCTGACCAAACGTTCATTCGATGGTACACTCGTTCGATCGTATAGTAGTTCGATCGAACAGCTGCATGCCACCTTTGTACCGCAGGGGTCTGACATTTTCGCGACACGTCGAACAGATGTTTGGTGATTCGGGGCGCAGGGGTTAGGCTCGTATCCGTAAGCGACAACTTTGATCCGGAGGTGCTCTCTATGGAAAACACTGAAGAACCCGGCACGGCCGGACTCGCGGCCGTAGCGGCGCGCCCGAAGGGCAGACCGGGGCGCAAGCCGAAGGGAAGCGTGCCCGTGGTGGTGCCGGAAACGCCCGACAAGCCAGATCCTGACCACGTGCTCACCTGGCGGCAGCGCAAGGTGCTCCAGGTCATCAGGGATTCAGTGCAGAAGCGTGGGTACCCGCCGTCCATGCGGGAGATCGGTGAGGCGGTCGGGCTTACCAGCACCTCCAGCGTCTCCTACCAGCTCTCCACGCTGCAGCGGAAAGGCTACCTGCACCGCGACGTCGGCCGGCCGCGCACGGTGGAGGTCCGGCTGCCTGGCCACCCGGCGGTCCGCCCAGGGGAGCACAACCGGGAGGCCGAGGCGGAAGTGACCGCCGACGGCCTGGACATCCCGTCGCAGGAAGCCACCTACGTGCCGCTGGTGGGGCGGATTGCCGCCGGTATCCCGATCCTCGCGGAGGAGCAGGTCGAGGACATCCTGCCGCTGCCCAGGCAGCTAGTCGGCGAGGGCACCCTGTTCATGCTCAACGTCGCTGGTGACTCGATGATCAACGCCGCGATCGCCGACGGGGACTGGGTGGTCGTCCGGCAGCAGGAGGACGCGGAGAACGGCGAGATCGTGGCCGCGATGGTCGACGGTGACGCCACCGTGAAGACGCTGAAGCGGAGCGACGGACACGTCTGGCTGATGCCGCATAACCCCGCCTACACGCCAATCCTCGGCGACGACTCTAAGATCCTCGGCAAGGTCGTGGCGGTGCTCCGCCGGGTATGAGGGCGGGCGGAGCACCGGTCGCCGCACGTCACCCGGCGACGATGTTGACCAGCTTCGGTGGACGCACGATCACCCGCGTGACACTCAGCCCAGCGAGCGCGCGCGTCACGCCCTGCGCGGCCAGCGCCAGGTCGCGCAGCTCATCCTCGGTGATCTCAGGCGAGACTTCCAGTCGGTCGCGGACCTTACCGTTCACCTGCACCACGCAGGTGACGGTCTCCTGCACCAGGAGAGCCGGGTCCGCGGCCGGCCAGCTGGCCCTGCCGACGGACGGGACAGGCGCGGCGGCGCGAGTCGGACCGCCCAAGGCCGCCCAGCACTCTTCGGCGGTGTACGGGGCGAACAGCGACAGCATGACCGCCAGCGCCTCGGCCGCTTCCCTGACCGCGGGGTCGGCCGCGCCCGGGCCGGAGTCGATCGCCTTCCTGGTGGCGCTGACCAGTTCCATCAGCCGCGCGACCGCCACGTTCAGGTGGTAGTCCTCCACGTGGCGGGTGACCTCGTCGATGACCCGGTGCGTGACCCGGCGCAGGTCGCGGTCACCGCCGGTGGCCGGGACGCCGGCGCCAGCGCCGGCCGCGGCCACGTCAGACGCGATCCGCCACACCCGGCCCAGGAACTTGACCATGGCGTCCGGGTTGACGTCGGCCCAGTCGATGTCGTCCTGCGGCGGCGACGCGAAGATCATCGTCAGCCGGATGGCGTCCACGCCGTAGCGGGCAATCTGCTCACCCAGGTCGACCCCGTTGCCCAGCGACTTGGACATGGACTTGCCGCCGTTGATGACCTGCCCCTGGTTCATCAGCCGGGTGAACGGCTCGCCGAACGACACCAGCCCCATGTCCTGGAGCACCTTGGTGAAGAACCGCGCGTACAGCAGGTGCAGGATGGCGTGCTCGACGCCGCCCACATACAGGTCGACCGGGGCCCACCGTTCAACGTCGGCCGTCCGGAACGGTCCCTCCGCGTACCGCGGCGAGCAGTACCGGAACTGGTACCACGAGGAGTCGACGAAGGTGTCCATCGTGTCGGTGTCCCGCAGCGCCGCGCCGCCGCACTTCGGGCACTCCACGTTCACCCAGTCCGCCGCTGCGGCCAGCGGTGACACGCCGCGCGGCGCCAGGTCGGCACCGCGCAGATCCGGCAGCACGACCGGCAGCTGGTCCTCGGGGACGGGCACCTCGCCGCACGACGGGCAGTGGATGATCGGGATCGGGGTGCCCCAGAACCGCTGCCGGGACACCAGCCAGTCGCGCAGCCGGTAGTTCACCGCGGCCTCGGCCAGGCCCTTTTCCGCCAGGATCTCGATGATCCGGGAGATCGCCTCCGCCTTGGACAGCCCGTTCAGCGGGCCCGAGTTCACCAGCACGCCGTCGCCGCCCGTGGCCACGCCGGTTTCCGCCGGGTCCGGCTGCTCCGTCGCGACGACCACCCGCACCGGCAGCCCGAACTTCCGCGCGAAGTCCAGGTCGCGCTGGTCGTGCGCGGGCACCGCCATGATCGCGCCAGTGCCATAGTCCGGCAGCACGTAGTCCGCCGCCCAGACGGGGATACGCTCGCCGTTCACCGGGTTGACGGCGTGCACACCCAGGAAGACCCCGGTCTTCTCGCGCTCGGTGGACTGCCGCTCGATGTCGGTCAGCTTGCGGACCTGTTCCAGGTACGCCTCGAATTCGGGTCGCTGCTCCGGCGCGCACAGCTCGGACGCCAGCGCGGAATCCGCGGCCACCACGAAGAACGTCGCGCCGTATAGCGTGTCAGGGCGCGTGGTGAACACCGTCACGGGCTCGTCCCTGCCCTCGACGGCGAAGTCCACGGCGGCCCCGGTCGAGCGGCCGATCCAGTTCCGCTGCATCGTCAGCACCCGGTCCGGCCAGGAGCCTTCCAGGGCCTCGGCGTCGGCCAGCAGCCGGTCGGCGTACTCGGTGATCTTGAAGTACCACTGCGTCAGCACCCGGCGGACCACCTCGGTGCCGCACCGCTCGCATCGCCCGGCGATCACCTGCTCGTTGGCCAGCACGGTCTGGTCCTTGGGGCACCAGTTGACGTAGCCGCCCTTCCGGTAGGCCAGCCCGCGCTCGTAGAACCGCAGGAACAGCCACTGATTCCAGTGGTAATACTGCGGGTCGCACGTTTGCAGCCGGCGCGACCAGTCGAACGACGTCGCGTACCGGCGGAACGACGCCGCCTGCGTCTCGATGTTCTTGTACGTCCAGTCAACCGGGTGCGCGTCGTTCCTGATCGCGGCGTTCTCCGCCGGCAGCCCGAACGCGTCCCACCCGATCGGGTGCAGCACGTTCCTGCCGCGCAGGAACCAGTACCTGGCCAGCGCGTCGCCGATCGCGTAGGCCTCGGCATGCCCCATGTGCAGGTCGCCTGAGGGGTACGGGAACATGTCGACCAGGTAGAACCGCTCCCGCGGGTCGTCCGGGTCGTCGCTGGCGCGGAACGGGTCGATCTCCGCCCAGCGAGCCTGCCACTTGTCCTGGATGTCGCGCGGGTCGTAGCGCTGTGCCTCGTCGGCGTTCTCGACCGCAGTCATCGTGTCCTCACCCTTGATCAGTCCGGCTTGGGAGTGCTCTGCCAACAAAAAAGGCCCCCCGCGCACGAGAGGCAGCCGCGCCGACGACAGATTATGCCGGCGCGGCTAGCTAAGAAGCAGCCAAGCAGGACGCACATGTTCAGGGTACCGCATCCGCCTCCGCTCTCGCCTGGTAGCGAGCGAGCACTCTATGTACACGAATCGATAACGCTCGCGTGGCGGCCTGGCAACATTGATCGGGCACGCTGGGAACATGACCAAGCCGACCTCACCCGAACCAAAGCGCATCGCCCTCGTCGCCCACGACGACAGGAAAGGCGACCTCCTCGAGTGGGCCGAGTACAACCGTGACATCCTCTCCGGCCACGTGCTCTACGCGACCGGCACGACCGGCAGGCTGCTTGGCGACCTCCTGGACCTGCCCGTGACCTGCTTCCAGAGCGGCCCCCTCGGAGGTGACCAGCAGATCGGCGCGCTCATCGCGTCCGGCCGCCTCGACATGCTGGTCTTCTTCTGGGACCCGATGAGCCCGCAGCCGCACGACTCCGACGTAAAGGCCCTGGTCCGGATCGCGGTGGTGTGGAACATCCCGATCGCCTGCAACCGCACCAGCGCCGACTACCTGATCACCTCGCCGCTGCTTGCGAAGCCAATCGCCGCGCACCCCCCGCTCACCGGCACGCGCGCGTAGTCACCGCTGCCGTCCCTCCCTGATCCGAACGTACGCGGCCGTCTCCCGGCCCGCATGGCCCATGAGGGGGCCGGACATGAAGTCCGGAATTTCCGCGAATAACTTGTTTATCGGCAAGGGTGCGGCGGCGGCATTAACACCAATACCGCATATTGCGGATGGGCGCTTGACCTCGGACACGGGCGTCAATACAGTTAGCGTGCCCGCGTAAGCCCTGTGATCAGAGAAACTTCCAGGCAATACTGCGGGACAATCGGTACTACCCGCGAGCGCATTATCGCGCCCTTTTTACGTTATCGGGGAGACATGTACGTTCGGGTCGAAGCGAATATCGCGCCTGTGTCACCGGTCGCTATCGTGGGCGCGGCGCTGCGATTTCCCGGGGCAGCGGACCCCGCCTCGTTCCACGAACTCACGATCGCGGGACGCCGGATGTTTCGCGAGCTGGCCGCTGCGGTGCCCGGTCACGGTCACGGTGCCGGGCACGAGCAAGGCCTGCCGCTGCGCCCGCCACCGTCGAGCGCGGCGCTGCTCGACCACGAGGACGTGGCCGGCGACTGGGACCCGGCCGCGGCGGCGAGCGGCATAACGGCGCGTCACGTGCTCGCGGCCGATACCTTCGCGGCGGCGCTCGCGGACGTTGCGCTCAGCGCCCGCGCCGTCGCGCCGGACCGGATCGGCGTGATCGTCGCCGACATACCGGAGCCTGACACCCGCCACGCGGGCGACTGGGTGCGGGAACGCCTTGGCCTGACCGGATCCGCCACCGCCGGGAAGGGCGCGGCCGCCGAGGCCGCGACGGGGGTCGCCGGACCGCAATGCTCGCTGCGGGCGGTTGTCGCTGGCTGCGAGGCCCTGAACGCCGGTGAGTTTGACCTCGTGGTGGTGGGCGGCGTGAACATGGGAGTCGGCCACGGCGGGGTGAGCGGCACGACGGAGGCCTCGCCGCCGACCGACGATGTGCGTGTCTACGACGCCTCTCCGTCCGGGATGCTGCCCGGTGAGGGGAGCGGGGCGGTCGCGCTGATGCGAGCCGCCGACGCGCGGGCGGGCGAGCTGCCGGCCTACGCGGAGATCGTCGGCTGGCACACCGCGGACGGCGACGGCCCGATGTCGCTCCGGCCCGCCTACCTGCGGGCGGGTGTCGATCCCACGGACGTCCAGCTGGTCGAGGGGCACGGCGCGGCCACCGCGGCGGACGACCTCGCGGAGCTCAGCGCGCTGCTTGACGTGCTCGGCCCCCGCGCCCGCTGCGCCCTTGGTGCGGTGTCCGCCAACATCGGCGATACCCGGGGGGCGGCAGGCATCGCCGCGCTGCTCAAGACGGCGCTCGCGATGACCGCGGGCACCATCCCGCCTGCCACCGGATGCGTGCGCCCGCATCCGCTGCTGGCGGCGGGCACGGCGCCGCTCCGGGTGCCGGCGGTGGCCGAGCCGTGGCCGGACACGGCCGTTCAACTGGCCGCCGTGAACTCGCTCGGCACGGTGGCGCGCCACGATGCGCCCAGGTCAGGGGTGGTGCACGTCGTGCTGCGCCGGGAGCGGGACTCCGGTTACCCCGTGGGCCGCAGGCGCCGCGCCGCGAGCGCGTCAGCTGACGACACACCCCGGGACGCGGGTTCACACCTAGATGTGCCGGCACCGCGCCGCGCCGCGGGAGCGCACGTCGCGCCGCCGCCCCGCCCCCGGATGCCGGAGGACACCCTCCTTGGCACCGCGGCACCGTAGCCTGATCCGCCACGCTGGCTGACCTGCCCGCCACGCCAACGCGGGGGGCTATGGCCCGTCCAGCCGCCTGGGGCCGGCTGGACGGGCCATATAGCTCAGCCGTCGTCAGGCAGAAGCCTTCGCGCGGGCCTCCGCCGGCTCCCAGTCCGGGCGCAGCGGCATGCCGGACGAGCCGTCCGCGTGCAGCTTCACGCCGAGCACCTGATGCAGCTCGACGACGTTACGGTCGAAGCCGAGCTGGGAACCCGCCATGTACAGGCGCCAGACGCGGGCCGTGCCCTGCCCGACCTCGGCGACCGCCTCGTCCCAGTGCGCCTCCAGGTTGGCGCACCAGGCGGCGAGCGTCTTGGCGTAGTGCTCGCGCAGGTTCTCCTCGTGCCTGATCTCGAAGCCGCGGTCGTTCATGACACCGATAAGCCAGCCGGGGCCCTCGAGCTCGCCGTCCGGAAAGACGTACCGGTTGATGAAGCCTTCCTTCTTGATGGAAGGACCGGCGTTGTCGGGGCGGGTGATGCAGTGGTTGAGCATCCGGCCGCCGACCTTGAGCTTGCTGTTCAGGAAGGTGAAGTATCCCGGGACGTTCTGCTTGCCGATGTGCTCGGTGAGCCCGATCGAGCTGACCGCGTCGAAGCCTGTCTCTGGCACGTCGCGGTAGTCGAGGTGGCGGACCTCGGCCAGGTCCTCGAGGCCGGCCTTCTTGATTGCTTGCTGCGCCCACAGTGCCTGCTGCTCCGACAGCGTGACGCCCACTGCCTTCACGCCATACTCACGGGCGGCGTGCATCACCATGCCGCCCCAGCCGCAGCCCACGTCGAGCAAGCGCTGGCCCGGCTTGAGTGCCAGCTTGCGGGCGACAAGATCGTGCTTGTACCACTGCGCCTCTTCCAGGGAGGCGTCTTGGGTCGGGTAGCAGGCGCAGGTGTAGGCCATCGACGGGCCGAGCACCCACTCGTAGAAGCGGTTGGAGACGTCGTAGTGGTGCGAGATCGAGTTCGCGTCGCGGCCCTTGGAGTGCATCCGGCCGACCCGCAGGCGGCGGCTGCTCACCCGGACCTCCTGCGGTGGCGGCGGGATCCTCGGCAGAAGCACCTTGGGACCGCCGAGCGCCTGCAGGAGCCTGATCCGGTCCCCCCAGCCGACGTGCATCTCCTGGGCCTTGGACAGCCGGGACAGCGCGGTGAACATGTCGCCGTCAACATCGAGGTGGCCGGACACGTAGGCACGGGCGAGGCCGAGCGCACCCGGCGCCTGCGCCAGGTAGGAGACGGCGACCGGAGACCTGACGGTGATCGTGACGGGCGAGCCGGGGGCCCCGGCACTGGACCCGTCGTAAGCCCGGAATTCAACCGGAGCATCCGGGCCGACGATCGCCTCGAATACTTCAGCCAGCGGCATGTACGTTCCTTTCCCTATGGCTTGTCTTAGCGTCCGCGTACGCACTTGTCGTACAGGCCGAGCAGGCGGCCCTTGCCGTCGTATTCGGCCTTGAGCTTGTCGTATTCAGCGCCGTTGTACCGGCTGCGGAACTCTTCCTCTGAGTAGAACGCGGTGGAGTACAGCGACTTGTGCCCGCCGAGCGCGCTGACCTCTTCTTCCACCATGCGGTTGTAGTACCCGTCCGGCCGCCCCGGGGGCAGCGGGACGGTGCCCCAGAAGCCGAAGTTGACGTACACCTCTCCCGGCTGCAATGGATACAGGGGCCACGCTTCGCTGTCGCGGAGCTTCAGCGGGCACAGCCATACCGGTGTCATCCCGACGTTCCGCTCGAAGAACTCGAGGAACGCATCGCCACGGTGGAGCGGGATCTCGACGTCCTGGACGACCATTTCGCGCGGCGGGCGGCCCCGGTTTTGGTTGAGCACGGCGCTCAGGCCGTACTTCCTGTCGAAGGCGACGAGCTTGCGATAGACGTCAGAGCGGCGGTACTTGCGCGGCCAGATCGTCCTGATGGCCTTGTTCTGCACGCCGAACGCGCGAGAACACCAGAACCAGTCGGTATCCCAGCGCCAGATGTAGTCCTTGACGGTGAGGAAATCCTCGCGGCTCGTCCTGAGCGACTGGTAGTAGATCTGCTGGCCGGTGTAGTCGCTCAGCCAGGGCGCCTTGTCGCTGAATGCCCCAACGGTCAAGTAGAGCTCATTGGAGCTGAACCCGGTCCCGTCGAGGAAGTCGGCCTGGTGGCCGTGGTAGCTCCTCGTTTCCGTGATTTCCGCGATGGCCTCCATGCAGCTCTTCGGGTCGTTGAAGGCGAAGTGCCGCAGGTGGACGTACGGCTTGACGGGTTCGAGCTCGATGGTGAGGGCCAGCGAGTAGCCGAGGGTGCCGTAGGAGTTCGGGAAGCCGCGGAACAGGTCGCTGTGTTCGTTGTCCCTCGTGGCTATTACCACGCGGCCGTCCCCGGTGAGGATCTCCATCTCGGTCACCGACTCGTGCGGCAGGCCGTTGCGGAACGACGTCGACTCGATGCCGAGGCCGGTGACCGCCCCGCCGAGCGTGATCGTCTTCAGCTGCGGCACGACAAGCGGCATCAGTTTGTGCCGCAGTGTGGCGTCGCACAGGTCCTCGTAGGTGGTCATGCCGCCGACGACAGCGGTCCTGGCCGCCGGGTCCACGCGGATGACGCGGGCGAACGCGGAGACGTCGAGCGGGCGCACGCCCCCGGAGTCGCGGTAACGGAAGAGGTTAGAGGTGGGCTTGGCGAGGCGGACCGGGGCGCCCGGCGGCAGCGCCGCGTAGGCGTCGCGCAGCCGCGCCACCGCAGCCTCGTGGGCCGCGAGCTTGGCTGGCGGCAGTCCTGTGATGCCGGTCACGTGCGTCTCCTCGCTCTCTATGGTGCCCTGTCCGTCTGTTCTGACAAGAATGCGCACAGGAGTACAAACTGGGCAAGTTCCGCGCCGAACCGATGAACGGCTCAGGCAGTGTATCCGGTTATCGCAGCTCGCCTCCGCCACGGCTCACCTGCGACCCGGCGTCCTCCCGGCGGTAGCGCCGCGCGGAGCCCGCCGCCTGGCTCCTACCCATCCTGGCCGTCGTCGATCTCATGTTCGCCGGCGTTGTTTGCTTCGTCGTCTGGTTCGTCATCCGCTTCTGCCGCGTCGTAGCTGGCCGCGACGTCGTCCGGTGTCATCGGCAGCCGCGCCAGCGATGGCGGCGCGCCAGAGTCGATGACCTGCCGGAGCAGCACGGCCATCGAGTAGTGAGGGTCGTCCGCGAGCGCCCGGTCAAGCGCTACGTTCGCGAGCGCGCCGTTGCCTGATTGCCACGCCACGAACGCCAGCAGCGACGCGGGAGCTGGGACGTACCCGGGCCGCGCCAGCCGGGTCAGGTCGGTCCACAGCCGACGGTGAGCCTCGCGGTGCTCTGGCCGCATCCTGGACCACGCGTCGTCGCGGACCCGCAGATCACGCAGCATGACCGTGAGCCACGCCGCCTCCTCCGCCTCCAGGTGACCGCCGCCGCGGTAGGACCTGATGGCCTCGGAGACCGCCGGGAGGCCCACGGCGGCGATCAGGCGGCGGACGGATGCCTTCCGGCCCGACCGCGCCGCCCGTGCGACAGCCCCGGCGACGTGCTCCTCGGCTTCCCTGGTGGCCTGGCGCATCCGTTCCGCGGCGTCCCCGGTAACCGGCGCGATCGTGGCCGCCAGCTCGTCCCGGCTGGCCAGTACCGGGGCTCCGTCAGCCGACATGGCCCGGGCGGCCGGATGATCCCTAACGTCGAACGGCGTGCCCTCGGGCGGGCAGCAGGCGGGCTCGGTGCACACATACGACCAGTAGCGCTGGCCTTCTGCTCGGAGCAGTTCGGTCACGGTGATCCCGGCCCGCGGCGAGACTTCACGCAGCGCCTCGGCGACCGGTGAGACGAGGTGCTCCGGCCCGTACCCGACCGCGACCGCGGCGCGGATGCGCTGCGCGCTGAGCACGCTCGTCGCGTGCTCAGCCAACGCGGCGGCCAGCCCCGGGTCGGGCAGGTCGTACCGGAGCGTAAGCCTGACCTCCGCGCCCGGCCACTCGGTGCCGATCACGACGACGCTGTTGCCCGGCTCGAACCCGAGCAGCACCGGCACGACCGCCAGCAGCGCGGTCGGCGAACCGACCCGGATCCGGCGTTCCGCCGTCGTGCGCGTGTCCGCCGCGACGCCGGTGCCCCGCCCGCGACCCGCTCCCGCACGGCCCACTCCCGCACGGCCCGCGAACGGCTTGCGCCGGGACTTGGGGTTCTTAGCTCGCGGCCGCTTGGGCCGCGGCTTACCGCGCTGCGGCTGGCCGGGGTGCGGCCGGCCCGACTGCGGCTGGCCGGCCGGGGTCTCGCGCTCGGTCTGCGTTCGGTGGTTGGCCGGGGTCTCGTGATCGGCCGGGGTCTCGCAGTTAGCCTCGGTGTCGCGGGTGGGCGCGCCAGGGACGGCGTGCGGGCCAGGAAGACCTTCGGACAGGTTTTGCGTCATGCGGCTAGCGTGCGCGCCGCGGGGCGGTGGGGTGAATGCACAGTCCGCAGCTGTGGATAACTTCGCGACAATCCCCAGCGCTACAAAAGTATTCCTTGACACAAACTCAAGGACAAGGTATTGATCACGGCACTCAGCAATCGCCTCATATGCGATGCGGCAGCCTTATGGAGCGACCACAGCCGACTTCGCGGCGATGGCGCGTCAGCCTCGGCGCCCAACGCCACCAGGCAAGGCGG
>Ga0210385_10001414_pt1 | contig 14940 bp, 14 predicted proteins | sample IncBWH26OmetaG_FD_160107 | JGI IMG/M metagenome (GOLD analysis project Ga0210385, IMG submission 160107) | Forest soil microbial communities from Barre Woods Harvard Forest LTER site, Petersham, Massachusetts, United States - Inc-BW-H-26-O ...
CTTCCGATCTGTTACACCTGGAAAATCTGACGACATATCTTGCTATCACGACAACGATAGGGCTTATCGCAATTTACGCTGGCTTCAGAGGTACGCTTACGGCTGGCTTTCAGTTTCATGAGGACATCTGGCGGACATTTCTGATTACCCCACTCGTATTATTTCTACCCGGCACATTGTTCTATGATTTCTACCCGCGCTATGTCCTGCGGAAGATTGTGCAATACAAGGTGTTTCGTGCGATGGAGCAGGTTGGAGATCTGCTTCAGCCGGATGCAAAATGCCTTATCGCCGAGCTACGCGAGAGCTCCATATTGAATTCCCAGATTCTGCCATTCATCGACTACAAGAGTGTTCCATCCTATATGATTGCGATCGGGTTCGTGATCTCGATTGCCTATAACAACGACCCAGCCGTAAAGTCGTTTATACAGCATTTGTTTCACCTTGGATGAGGCGCCGCCTGCTTTCAGGTCTCTAGCGCACCGTGCCAAACGGCCGCCGCATGATACGCGAAAGGAATCCAGCCATATAGCGTGCGAGAGTTCCATCTGGGTTGCGTATCGCGTAAGCCAGCAGGCGGCGGACCGATGATGGAGTGAATCTAAAGTCTGCAAAGATCAGACCATTGACGACATCTGCCGGGTATGCGGCAAGGTCACGCACCAGCAAACGAAAAGCATCGCTATCTCCACTTAGCAGTTGTTCGAACGCCACCTCCTGAAAGGTGCGATTCAAAGTATCCATAGCAGGAGGGAGAGCCTTGCAGAGCTCTTGTCCGCGCAATCTGCCCTTTGTCAAACTATTCGTGATGGCCTCTGCAAACTCGCGATAGATGTGCAGCATCCGGGTAAGTCCAACGGCGCTCGCAGCGGGGTTGCTCTGTCCTGCTTCTCCAAAAAAGACAATTCGATCGATGGCGGGACGAATCAGACGACCAACGGGAATGATCCCGAAGTAACTGGAAAGCTTTTCCGATGGATTCCATCGGATGTAATCGGAATAATGAGACTTTTGGAGAATGAAGTTCAGCTCCGGCTTAATCGCGTGGTCAGGTTTGAAGTGGCGGGATGGCAATATCAGAGCTGCATGAGACGTTCCATGCGATGTAGGAAATAGTTCGAAGAACATCGGATGGCGATGTAGCAGCACGTTATCGAGTGCAACCGGACTAAATTCGCACTTATTCTGAACTTCGCAGCCGTGCAGGATGTAGTATCCGGTTAGGTGCGCAACACCCTTTGCGCCTACAATAGGCGATCCGAACCCCATACAATCGATCAGGAGCTTAGCATTTATCTGCTCTGCGTTCGCCCGTAATATGATTCCGTCTACAGCCTGTTCAAAACTGTAGAATCGATGACCTATCAAGAATCTTGCTCCTTGCGCAGTGGATATTCGCGAGAGCTGATCCGTTAATCTTTGTGTGTCCCAAAGGTGATAGTTTCCCGAGACGGTTGCCCGGAGGCCATCGTAAGCTACAAAGTCTAGGGCTTTGTAGTGCCGATCAATCGAGGTTGATAATTCTTCGTGGCCATTCAAGGCCCGAGCCTCGGTCAACCAATACTTTCCAAGCGGTATGGCATCGGCCTGTTCTAGGACTACAACGGAATGTCGAGCTGACAGAACGCTTGCCAGTAATAGGCCCGAAATCCCAGCACCAATCACAGCAATGTCGGCGACGAGCATGGATAATTCTCAGTTATCGGGCGCGTCGACTGCAGGGATGTGACGAACAGCGTTTGCGTGGTCTCGGCGTTAACGGCCGGAGGATCCTGGGGGAGTCCAAGGAATATGCGAGCTTCAGTAGCAGGCTATTGGTTGCGCTTAGGGCAAGTCGGAAATGTTTGGTCAACAGTGAATTCACGATCGTTTGCTACGATTGTGGAATTTAATTGTCGAGGGTCAGCCTCCTCCGCGGAATGCATATATCGCACCGGCAACGGAGGCAGCACGGAAATTGCGTGCCACGAACTGGCGGAGATCCCAATTTGCGAACAGAGCTAATATCGACAACAGCCGACGAGTGAACTAGCTGCTTTGCTTTTCGGCGCTGGAGGTGGGGGTCGAACTTCGGCACTCCTTTGCCTTCCATAAGTTGTAGATTCTACGTTGCCTGGAATCCCAAAAATGCCATGGTTGCCGTGCATCATTACACGCCATTACACGCGGAGCTGAGACATGTGGCATAAGTACAAGAACATCGACCGGGAGTTTGCGGCTCGAATGCAACACCTGTCGAAGAAGCAGATCGAACGGCTGTTCGCGAATCTCTTAAGCTTCGCGAAATAACTTCCAGTGGACAGCTAGCTTCACGTCGTGACGCGCGTGATGACACAGCATTCCGTCCGCGAGCCGCACGTCCAGCATTTGGTACGTTAGCTTGTACAGGTCCCTGAAGGAGGACTTTGAGTCACTGATTGTACTGCGGAAGCATCACTCCATTGTTCGGCCTGAGCTCCGGCGGACTTCCCGCTCCCTAATCTGGTGCCAGCTCGTCTCCCGTCGGTCAACCGGAGCACGCGCGATTCAACGCTGAGCAGGATTGCGTAGCTCAAAAGCCTCTCCCATCCACGAGTCGCCGGCGGTGGTTTTGAGCGAGCGCTGACCGGATCAAAGAGGGCTCGGGATTTAGCAGAATAGGGTTGGTCTAACTTTGGCGTCGGAGCAATCAGCCATGATCGTATGGAGACTCCCTGTATATGAATCGAATCGTTCGCCTGTGTTAGACCGCCGCCCCATCGAGCCGCCTTGCCGCGCGTCCAGCGATCAGGCCGAGGGACACCGCTTCATGCGAGCAGCCGGCGCATCCGCTTTCGATATTATGGCGAATGTTCAGGGGAGCTAATTGCGCATCAGTCGAACGTTCGCGTGTGGCAACCCGCACAGACATGTTTGTGCAGCTCAGAGTATCGCTTAACGGTAGACCGGAACTGAAGCGCCAGTGCTGGCGATACGTTGGTTACCGCAAGCGACCAGCTATTAATTGGTGCAAAGCGCAACGCGCTCAGGATTTTAGGGCCGAAGGCTGTTCCCGAGAGCGTGGGGCCGGATTGTTGTGAGCGGCGGCTCCCTAACGGTCAAAATGAAAACGGATACAGTCGTCGCAATCGACGGGCATTCTCTCTTGTATAGAGCCTTTTTCGCCATACCCGATAGTATTCGTGACGCAAGTGGGCGCCCCGTAAACGCGATTCACGGCTTTATCAGTATGCTCGCGAGACTGCTAAGGGAACATCGCCCGAGCAGTGTCATAGTAGCGTACGATTCACCGTGGCCAACGCTCCGACATGTAGCATTCCCTGGATACAAAGCAAATCGAGCCGCGCTACCGGAAGCATGCACTGCTCAAGTGCCCTTGCTTCGTACCTTGCTGCAGCGAATCGGCATACCCATCTTCGCCGTCCCCGGCTATGAAGGTGACGACATTCTCGCGGCCTTCGCAGAAAGGTGTGCGGCCCGAAATCTCCCAACGGTAATCGTGACGGGAGATCGGGATCTCTTCCAGTTGGTTCGGGATCCCTGGATCCGGCTCCTCTACACCAGGCGAGGTGTAAGTAATGCTCAATTACTTGACGAGCGCGGCGTTCAGAACCTGGTAGGTGTTCTCCCTTCGCGATACGTGGACCTAGCTGCGCTACGTGGCGATCCTGCGGACAATATCTCCGGAATTCCGGGAATCGGCGACAAAACGGCACTTTCACTTATTGCGCATGCACCCTCATTCGAGGAACTTTACAAAGACCTGAATCGGCTGCCGAAAGACATAGCAAGGAAGCTTCTAGCTGGCCGGGATACTCTCTCCGCGAATCGAGAAATCTTGCGCGCCTTGGGGCCGGTTCCTGTGAACTGGGACGCACAGCCCTTGTTGCTGCGCATTGATGTGCCAAACGCAAGAGGAGTTTTCAGCGAGCTGGGTTTGGAAAAGACTTGCGAATCTTTATTGTCGGCGTATTTCGAAGTTCAGCCCGAAACCAGGTTGTCTGTCAGTGCACCTGCGGCGGAATGGAGTAGCAGCACTGAACAGTTGCTTCGACACCGAAACAGAGTATGTCTCGTCTCGTGTTCCGCTGAGAAAAGCGACATGGAAACACAAGCTAAGGACCTTTACGTCTCGACCCTGTTCAAGAAATCCCGGAACTGGGCCGAACTTGGCGAGATGCCCTGGTATATCCTGTCTGCGAAACACGGATTGGTCGCGCCGGAAATCTCGCTTCAGCCTTACGACCTGGCGCTAAAGGACTTACCGCATAACGAGCGTGAAGCCTGGGGAGAGAGCGTAGCTTCTGACATCAGGAGAGTGTCGCCGGCGCCAGCTCTTGTATTTCTTCTCGCGGGTAGCACCTACTCAGGAGCGATCACCAAATCCTTGATCGATTCAGGCTACGGTGTAGCTCGCCCCCTTGAAGGAATGCCGGTTGGAAAACGGCTCCGCTGGCTAAACGCTGCGAATAGCATAGGCAAGGAAAGTGCAGACCTGGAGGAGTTTTACGAGATTCTGACCCGGCTTATATCGGATGCGGGCGGCCTTGTACCCCTTTCGCAAGCCGCTGGGCGAAGATGGCCGCCGAGCGGCGTCTATTTCTTCTTCGAGCCTGGCGAAAGCCGTTTTTGCACGACCCAACCACGAGTAGTTCGAGTTGGAACACATGGCGTTAGTGTTAATTCCAAAGCTTCGCTCTGGAACCGATTGCGCACTCACCGGGGTGTCCTCGAAGGCGCAGGCAATCATCGAGCATCCATTTTTCGCTCCCACGTAGGTGCGGCGATCATCCAACGGGACTCTCGCATGCACGAATTCCCTGATTGGGCAGACCAATCGGCAGGTACGGCCGAAAACCGGTTGATAGAGGCGGAGCTTGAAACGCAGGTGTCTGCAATCATCTCGCGGATGCAGATCGTCTGCCTCGAGATTCGAGATACTCCCGGCCCTCACAGCGATCGCGCGTACGTGGAAAGGAATGCGATCGCACTACTATCCAGGGTCGGTTCTCTTCTAGACAGGCCAAGCGGCAACTGGCTCGGCAGATGTAGTCCACACCCATGCATCCGGAAAAGCGGGCTGTGGAACGTGAATTATGTTGACGAACCCGCTTGGGACCCGACCTTTTTAGAGATATTCGAATACTATGCAAGAGCGACGGTCGGGCGAGCGCCCTTAACAGAACGTTCGGTAGCGCCCCCCGGATGGTGGACCCGTTTGCGCTCACGGGGCCAAATGGACTTTTCCTGGAACGATAAAGACGATGACGTTGAGTGACGCCGAGAAGAATCTTTTGCGGCGGTACCCCAAGGCCGTTGCTCACATGCGATGGCAGCTCGAGGCCAGGCGTTTCGGGTTGATTTTTGGGGCTGGTGCCAGCCTCAGCCTTGGATTCCCTTCTTGGGAAGCCTTGGTGCAGCGGGTTGTTGAAAGTCCCGAGGTTGACGGCGCTACTCTGGCAAGAGAAGTCCAAAAGCCGCTACCCATTGTGGCGGAGGTTGCTTATCAGGCGTTCCGTCAGCGGCAGATCGACCAAGTTCGGGCAGTGTCTCAGAGGACCAATGACGTTGAGCGGCTCTTGATGGCTCGATGGATCGACCTGATTCATCGCTGCCTTTACTTTGGGGTGCCAGAAGCGGATTCAGAACTCCTTGCGCGCGACACTGTTTACAAACACCTATTGCCTGTAGTTAGAAGGGCTCCTCTCACCGTCAACTACAACTACGACGACAGTCTACAGCGGCTGCTTCTGCTCACACGAGCGGATATCATCGAGGGCCGGGGTTTTGAAACTATAGTTGATCCCAATCTGCTGTATAGCAGCAGTAAGGCCATCCTTTATCATCCAAATGGATTTCTTCCGAGAAATCATTTGGAGAGAACGACTGACAGGATCATTTTTAATGACGGCACATATGCCGATCAAATCAGTGACTTGATGATGGGGACGTTCAGCTCGATGATGCATAATCTATCGCAGCATACGTGGCTGCTAGTCGGATTGTCACTGAACGATGAAACTTTGCGGCACATGCTGCACAAGAGCGCGCTTCTAAACCCCGGAAATTATCACTATCACGTGGAGCATTGTCGGACTCCCGTTGCAGGGCTGACACGCGCTATGGAGGGACAGGCAGCGGCAAACTTCGAAACATACAACCTCGTAACCCTGTTTCTTGATAGCAGCGAGATCGCAGCCCTCGGTAATTGTCTAGCAGCAGATCACAACGACCTTAGAGCCTTAGCGGAAGAGAACGGTGTCCGACTCTCCTATACCTTCTATCTCGCGGGTGTTCCGGGTGTAGGGAAAAGCACTTCACTGTCGCATTTCAAGAATTTAAGGACATGGGACGAATGGCTGGAGGAGCGCCTTCCTGAAATGAGTAAGCCCTTCGTATCGCTCACGGAAGAAGAACGGAACAAGGTGGACGCATGGATAATGAGACAAGTGGGCCTTAAGAATCGCCGTCTAATTGACGCGGAGCGAGACTGCGGCATAGGAATAACCATCGTTGACAGATGCGTTCCTGATGCGGTTACATTTACGCAACCAGACGGGTGGTCTAATAAATCGCAAACCCTCATTGAGGCTGTTTCGCCTGGCTCCGCCAAGCGAACTGTTCATCCTGGTCACGTCATACTTCTCGTGGGTGACCCTAAAGAGATAAAAATCAGAGCTGCGGTTAAGAACAAAGAAACACCCGAAAAATACACCGAAGGAATGCAAAGGGCCCTCGAATTAGTTTACGGAGAGGATGGCGTCTCTGAGATAGACGCAACGAATATGACAATTCGCCAAGTTGTCAAAGAAATTGCGCGCATTGTCCACTTGCGAAGATATTCAGAGTGCAATCTACAGAAACGCCTCGAAGACATTCGAGATGGTGCGATCGTAAATAACGAGACCATCGGATTGTGATGACGGCCTACAAACCAGTGGCTTATATTGCCGCTCCTCTTTTTAGCCAAGCAGAACGAGCCTTCAATGTCCTCCTGGCCGATCTATTGGAGCCAATTTTCACAACATACCTCCCGCAGCGCGACGGCCTCCTGTTGCATAACTTGCGACGGGCCGGAGACGATACACCAGACGCGAGACGACAGATCTATCTAACGGACATCGAGGCGATAAGAGCCTCTAATCTTCTGGTTGCAGTTCTCGATGGGCCTACAGTCGATGATGGGGTTAGCTTCGAACTGGGTTATGCTACTTGCCTCGGGAAAGTATGTATCGGATTAGCCACGGATTCCCGACGGGTGGCCGGTTACTTCAGAAATCCCATGTGGGATTGTGCGTTAGAAGTAGTTTGCTATTCAACAGCTGAATTGCTTCAGCAGGTCAGCAAGCTGGGCAGTCGCGTATAGGCTGGCCGATTCTAGCAAGCGGGGCTTCTCAATTGTCGACAACTTCCGCCAGATTATTGCTAAACGCCCCAATATACCAGCACAACTTAGCTCGTCTAGTGGGGAAGCCGGAACGCAACGCGCACTCACCGCGCGAAAGTGTCTCCAGCAGTATCCACGACGAGAGGTCTTAAACTGGGATTTCTGCGATGCCCAACATTGACCAGATCTCCAACTTGTTCAAAGCCCTCGCGCATAGGGACCTTGAAACGGCCGAACAGATCGCCGGACAGATCGCTGCGGAAGAAGAACGCAAAGGCCACCATACTGCCTCTCAGCGGCTTCGGGGGGCACTTGCACCCAATGGCAAGGTCGCACTTGATCGGGAGACAGCGGTCGCCACGAGTGCACCGGCGCTCCTTGCGGGCGCCTTATACCCGCGATTGCTCCCAATCCATTTACGCGATGTTGCTTTACACCACGATACCCGTGCACAACTTTTGGAGATTATAACGGAGTTCCAGCAGGCGACGTTTTTGAAATCGCGCGGCATTCGTCGGCGCAGCAAGATTATTTTCGTTGGTCCGCCGGGGTGTGGGAAAAGCTTAACGGCACACGCACTGGCTCGCGCTCTCAAGTTACCGCTATATATCGTTCGGTTCGATTCGGTTATCGGCGCATACCTCGGACAGACAGCCACCCATCTCCGCCAGCTTTTCGACTTCGCAGAAACGAATGAGTGCGTGCTACTGTTTGACGAAATTGATGCGCTCGGAAAGCGCCGGGGGCACCCAACCGAGGTCGGAGAACTCGACCGAATTGTTATCGCGTTAATGCAGGAGCTTGAATTGTCGGAAGTACGTGGCTTGCTTATCGCCACGTCTAACCTACCAGAAAACCTTGATGCCGCGCTTTGGAGGCGTTTCGATCTACAGATCCGGTTTCCGGCACCAAACAGGCGGGAAGTTGCCCAGTTCGTGAGAGCTAAGGCGAAGGCGTTGGGCGTCGGACTCTCCAAGAAGCTGACCATGCACGCTTCTAATCTTAAGAGCTATGCGGATATTGAAAAGCTGATTGAAGATGAAGCTCGTCGAGTGGCATTAAGAGGCATTTCATAGCGAGATGCCCTCCACGCCGAAAGTCACTGCGCGTACCTTCTACCTGAACGAGCAACACGAGCTTTCTCGCGGTGAGAAGCCGGGTGGAGGACGAATTCCGCAATACCTTGACGTCGACTGGGCCAGCAAAGGACGTCAGATTAGTCAGTCATTGCAGGACGTGAGGTCTGCGATTCGAGCATCGAAGGATCCCCTCACCGATAAACATTATTTTGTTCTTGCAACCCCAGTCGCAGAACTGCGGAAACGGTCAAAAGATAAGAAGAAGGCCCCTGAGGGTGTTCTTTCCGAGGTAATTGATTTTGCGAAGGAGGAATCACGAGTTTTTAGGCGTCTGGGGCTCGACTTGCTGCAAGTAGCCGATGATGGCCGCGCGATGGTTCATATGCGGCCCGAACGAGTCGAACAACTCATATCCACAAGTGAACTTCTCGAAGAAGTCGGCTCGCGTGAACACGCCCGATGGGCTGCGATTGACCTGTTCGGTTTAATTCCGCTGGAACTTCGCGTTGACGATGGATGGCTCCGATCGCTAAAGCCATACGGACTCGCGGATGCTGTAATTGAGTTCCAACCTCTACTGACGCGCTCTGAAATCGACACACTGCTTCGGGCGATTTCTAGCGTTCTACGCGAGCAGTACAGAGAGGCTCTCACCGGAATGGGCAGCGATTTTTCTGGTCGGCATTGGGTTCGTGGGAAGTTAACCCCGGAAACCCTTAGGGCCGTAGCGCGCGCTTTTTATTCGGTTCAAACACTCCACTCACCTCTCATTTCATATGTATCTGCGCCGCGTCCGGAAGGAAAATCCAGGCCCTTGCCGCAAACAACGGCTGTCCCCAAACGCGCAATTCAAGATGTGAGTAGTCTTCCAACAGTAGCCATTTTGGATACCGGCGTTCCTGCTGATCATTCACAACTGGCGCCATATCGCCGCGGGGCTTTCGTCGCAGCCGGCTCGTACGGTTCACCGGTGGGTGATCACGGGTCCTTCGTCGCATCGAGAGTGGTGTTTGGAGATCCAGATTTTGGTGGTGGCCTACCTTCGACTCCTCAGGGTACATGCCGGTATTACGACATTATTGCTTGCCTTAACGTGGAGGAAATTGACGATAAGAGCGTCGTTCCTGCGATGACAGCAGTCGTGGGTACTGCGCCAGACGTTCGCGTGTTTAACCTAAGTTTCGATACTAGGCCGCTCGGACTTCTGGAAAAAACGAAGCAACGAGAAAACCTTACCTTGGTGCAAGATCTTGATAATTTTGTGTTTCAGAATGACATAGTCGTGGTCGTTTCAGCAGGAAATTCCCCCACTGGGGTTCAGCCGAGTGCTCAATATCCACTTGTTCACGACGACACTGAGTGGCAGCTCGGCGCCTGGGCTCGTGGGTTTAATGTCCTTACTTGTGGGTCGTTTGTTGATCGCCTTCATGCGGGCGCATTGGTTCAAAACGTCGGATGGCCAAGTCCGTTCACGCGCATGGGGCCAGGATTGTGCAAATCTCCTAAACCGGATTTTTCCGCGCCCGGGGGGAACTGTACGCCTACCATGCAGTTCGCGCCCGGACTCGGCGTTTGGGGACTAACCGGAGCCGCGGTTTGGGAGGACAGATGTGGCACCTCCTTCGCAGCTCCTCTCCTTGCTCGAGAGGCCGCTTTTATCTGCGAGTCACTCCAGACGGTCTGTCAGCAAGGCGCAAGGCCCTATGCCGTTACAGTCAAGGCGTTCTTAGCGCTGACAGCTTTGCCGCCGAATGTGGGTGGACCGGCGATTCATTTAGCAGAACGCACATTGGGTCGCGGTCGTGCCAGTTCCGAACGTTTGTATAGGCCCAGAGTCGACACCGCAGTCATGGTCTGGCAAGGGGTTCTGGAAGGGTATGAAGATGTCGCTCGAATCAAGATCCCGATTCCAAAAGCTTGGTACGGAGAGGCGAAACAACCAAAGCTACGATTGGTCGCTACGTGGGACCCACCGGTAAACGCAGCCGCATCCAGATTGTGGACGACAAGAAAGGTACTTGCTCACCTTAAGCAGAGCCCGGAATCGAAATCCATCCACGGCAGCCGTTCGGGCCACGAAAGTTATCCGTGGATCGATCGCACTTATGATCTCCGGAAGGGCATGGGCAACGCTGCGCCTGATGGCGACACCTGGCTGTTGGAACTCGCGTACCAACAGATCGCCGACTACTATCCAGGGATCACGTTCAACCCGCAGCAGCGCGTCGCGTTCGCTGCGGAAATCTTCGATTCCGGTGAAGAACCGCTGAACGCACAATCATTCATCCAATCACTGCCTATAGCGAGCACGATGGTCCGTCTCAGCATTCCGCCCCAGGCAGCGAAGGCACCAGTCATCGTGCGGCCGTTGAGTTGAGGTGTTTCAAGCTGTTTCGACTCTCTCGCGTGATAACGTAATCGCATAGACGCGAAACGATGAACGGCGAGGCTTTTGAAGCGATCTAACGCGCTTATCAGAGATTTGATTATCTGTTCGTAGGGGCTGGCGCTTCGGTTGGAACTGAAGGATGGCCTCCGCACGTTGCTGACAAAATAAGGGTTCTTTATCGCCACGCTGATTACGACTGCCAAACGCGCTTCTGTCCGGTTGGCTCCCGGATTGTCGGCAAACAGCAAATTGAACCAATTACGGGTCGATGTGCCGACCCAGACTTGTTAATTTTCGACTACTCGGTAGTTGAGATAGAAGGCCGCTAGTGAGAGTACGTTCGACAGTCAAAACCGGCTGTTTGCCGCTCCGGAACTCTTAAGTTAACTCCTAAGCGGCGCAGCGGCTCGCGCCCGTGTGGGAATTTTGAGCTTTCAAATCGCGTGGCTGAGCTAAGATTCGTGGCCTATGACGATGAAACTGGAACTGACACCTGAGCTGCAAGCCGGTCTATTGGTCCAAGCACAGCGGAACGGGCTTTCACTTGAAGCTTACGCACGCCAAGTCTTGCTGGAGCGGGTCCGTCAGACATCGACGCCTGCTCTAAGCCGGTCGCAAATTGCGGGGCAACGAATTCGTGAGTTGCACAAGGGCGCCACACTCGGCGGCATTTCCACGAGGGAGCTATTGAAGAGGGCCGCGAGTGAGAGAGCTCGTCCTGGATGCATCATTCGCATTGCGTTGGTGCTTTGAGGACAAAGCGACGGCGGAAACGGAATCCCTGCTAACAGAGCTGCGCAAGCCGTAGCCTGCGTGCCCGGAATCTGGCGCTATGAAATGCTGAACGGATTAGGCAAAGGTGTCACACGCCAACGTCTGAACCGCAACAAGGCATTTCTACTTTGGCAGTAAATACAGGTTATTAGGCCGAAGCAGAAATGAGAGGCTGAGGGGCGTACTCGCCGCCTCTCGATATTCTAGGCAGCGTTTTGGTGCGCGCCTGGCTGAAGGCTCTTTAGGTAATCGGTTGCCTTTTGCGCGTGCGCTGCTGCGCTGAAGATAGTGCGCTTGTCGTTCTTCAGCACCGTCAGCCAGTGGGCGATATACGTGGCGTGGTCTTCGCGAATCTCCGGCGTGTTTGGCGAGGTCGGCACAGAGGAAAGCGGCTCCCATCTCCGCCACCAACTCCTCACGCGCATAGCCTTCGTCGCCCCATCGCTTGCGGCCTAGGTCGCGGTTCAAACGGCTCTCATGCTTCGTCCAGTGGGTGAGTTCATGCGCAACTGTGGCGGCATGGCTCTCGGCATCGGTGAAGGCCTCAGGCGGTGGCATCTGGATATGGTCGCTGTGCGGCGCATAATAGGCGGTATTCCCGCCGTGGCGGATGTTCGCTCTCGTTGCCGCAAAGAATCGTTCTGCATGCTCGATGCGCTGGGCTGCCGGTGCGTTCATCGGCTCGGGCTTCACCATGTAGCGGACGGACGGCCATCGATCTGCTCCACATTGAACACTGTGTAACCCTTCATCTACGGTATCGAGCGCTCCTCCTCTCCGCCGTCCTCAGTCTCTTCAGCCTTCGTGATGGTGTTGGCGTACAGGACTAGGGAGCCTTTCTCGCCTTTGCGCACCTGTCCGCCTGATTCCTGCGCCTGGCGGTAGCTCATCCAGGTGGGGTTGGAGTAACCACGCTCGATGGCGGCGTCCCATAACATGAGGATGTTGATTCCGCGATACGGCAGGCCGTTATGCCTTAGCGGTCGGATGCTGCTGGCTGCTCCATTCTCTCCGCTCCAGGGCTTCATCCAAGGGCGCACGCCCTTTTCTAAATCGGCAAGGATGCGGCGGTTTGTGACGCGGGTGTAAACGTCCTGTTTTTCGGTGTTGGTCATTGGCTTTTCCTTTTGGAAATGGGGTTGAAACATTCAACCCCTGCCTGACCGGCGAGGTCTGAGGGTAGCAAAGGCCAAGGGTCAGCGTTCCTGCTTGCAGGAATTTTGGGAGACCGCGAAAGGCGCGTGCGCCGGTTTTCGTTTACGAAAATTCGTGGCGGGAGCCAAAAGCCGCTAGGCCGCGCCCTTGCCGCGCGAGGGGCGAAGCCCATTTCGGACCTTCGGGCGTTGCGGGGTATCCCCGCTCGAAGCTTGACGCAAACTACGGTGTGTAGCGATCGGAGTCAGGGGAATGCATCCCCCTGTATGAGGCGTTTTGTTGCCGGGCAGTGTCCTTTTCGAAGAGCCGTGCGCCAAGACGCTTGAAACTGTGTATGGTGGTCATCATATCGGTTCCCGTATGGTTCGCAAAGAGGTTAAAGCCGGATGCCCTCATGAGCGTGGGTCCGGCTTCCGTGGAAGCGAAGCCGATTGCGGAAGCGTTTTAAATCATCGCGCAGCGGCTCGACCTGCGCTTCTACCGCGGAGATGGCGCTTTCTTCTCCGGGAAATCGAGCGCGCCAAATGTGAAAGCATTCAAACCTTGAACGTCATGCTCAATTAGGCTGTAGAAGTAGGCATACAGCATGAACTTGAGAGTGGCGTCCATCTGAGGATAAGGTGAGTCATCCGGCATCGGGTCAACCGTGGGAACGTAATAACCGGACAGAAAGTCTCGATACACGGTGTAAAGATTCATGAAATGCATAAACCGCTGAGCGAAGAGGACAAAACCTTCGACAGTTGGGTCGGATTCTTGAGATATTTGAAACATTCCTCTCCTGCTTTGTTATACCGTGAAAAGGGCACTACACGGATGTCTACGGGTCGTCGGAAGGTAGGTAGTTAGCTTGGCCGAGCGGATAACGAAACAGATGCTCGGCATCGAGACACGTAAGAAGATTCTCTACCTCGACCAAAGCTTCTTCTCTCTCGCGGCGAGAAAGCAACCACCTGCATGGGTTCAGGATGTAATCGCCGCGATTACGGAGTTGCTCGACTTGCAACTACTCGCGGTTCCATACTCATTCAGTCATGTGGCAGAAGCGGATTTGTACAAAGGGCGGGATAGCCTTGTCAGCTTTATCCAAAGGCTGTCGAGAGGGCACGATTTCTGGCCGTATTACAAAGTGGAAGAGAGGCAAACCCTAAAAGCGTTTGAAGCCTTTCTTGCTGGAAGACCCACTGCCTACGTCAGAGAGGAACGCGATGCCATCTCCGGTGATTTGCATGACTGGGACGGCGATTATATTGTTACGGTGTTCACTCACGAGAGCGACTACGAGCGCAAGCGCGAATCTAAACACACGTCTGTGAATGCACTACTAGACGCGATCGAACCGTGGGGCACGAGCAGTCGGACGTTTGAAGAAGATATGGAGTTGGAATTCCAGGACGCAGCACGGATATATGCGGATGACTACGCAACAAAGGCCGCCCGTCTGTACCTCAGAGATTTTGCTGCATTGATTGATAGTCCCATCTCGGCAGAGGTCGTGGGAAATCTCATTACCGTGGCACAGGCAGTTAAGGCTGACCCAAAATCCATTGGCGCTTTCCTTTCGTCACAGCACTTCAGGGAAACTCCCTGTCGGCAATTGTCGGCACGTCTCTATAGCGCTTTCAAAGAGCGCTTGCGCAAGAAAGCGGTCGTTTTACCGGCCTCGCGCGAAGCCAGAGAAAAGAAATATTCGGGGCTGATGTTCGACGTACAACATGCGTCTACTTATGCGCCGTATTGCGACGCCTTCTTTGCGGACAACGCCATGGCGGAACTGATGAACTACTATCGAGTTGCGGTCGAAAAGACCTATGGATGCAGGGTTTTCTGCGCATCGACTAGGAACGCCTTGCTCGCGTGGCTGAACAGTATTAAGACGAGCATGACGCCCGAGCATGTGGATGGCCTTCGCTGGGCCTACGTAAGATATCGCAAACTAGACAAAGCGTAAACAATGCTCGTGTTTGAAGCCGCGTGAGCGCGATCCGGGTGAGCGTTTAGCTCGATCGATAGTTATTCGTCCCCTCCAGGAAAGAGCGGCCGCTTACGCGGCCGCCCCCAGCGCTTCGGCGCCATCAGGCCGATCCAGCTTCGCGACTTGCCGGACACGAACCTCGGTAATCGATTTCTTGGCTTCGCCTTTGGCGGGCGTGTATTCGCGAGTCTGCAGCTCG
>Ga0210385_10001415_pt1 | contig 14917 bp, 10 predicted proteins | sample IncBWH26OmetaG_FD_160107 | JGI IMG/M metagenome (GOLD analysis project Ga0210385, IMG submission 160107) | Forest soil microbial communities from Barre Woods Harvard Forest LTER site, Petersham, Massachusetts, United States - Inc-BW-H-26-O ...
GGGGTCGTCGTCGACCTGGGCCACGGTCGCCTCCGGGCCGATCAGGTTCCCGTGCCGCAGCGTCCACATGTTCAGCGAGCAGCCCCAGCCGACGACGAGGTCGGCTTCCCGGATCAGCTCGGCGGCCAGCGGCGATGCGAAGCCGCCGCTAACGTCCAGGTCCCACGGGCTGCCGCGGAACAGGCCCTTGGCCGCCGCCGAGGTGGCAAGCAGTGCGCCGCAACGGTCGGCGAGCCGCTCCAGATCGGCGCGCGCACCGGCCACGCGCGCCCCCCTCCCTGCGATGAACACCGGCCGCTTGGAGCCGGCCAGCGCGTCGGCGAGCGAGCCGACCGCCGCGGCCGATGCAGCGGCGGCGGGCCGGGGGGCGAGCGGCCCGATAGACGGCATCGTGCACGCCCCGGCCTGCACGTCCAGCGGCAGCGCCAGGACCACGGTGCGCCGCTCGGTCGCCGCGACCCGGTAGGCGCGCAGGGTCTCGTCGACCGCGAACCCGGCGGAACGCGGCCGGAACGCTGTCGCACCCACGGCCTTGGCCAGCGCCGGGACGTCGATGCGGAAGTTGGACCTGACCGCGGCGGAGGCCACGTCGGCGGCGAGCACGACCAGCGGGGTTCGGCTCTTGGCGGCCTCGGTGATACCGGTCATCGCGTTGGTCAGCCCGGGTCCCTGATGCACGGACACCAGGCCGGGCCTGCCGGTCAGCCGGGCCCACGCGTCGGCCATCACCGCGGCGCCGCCTTCGTGCCGCGCCGCCACGTACCGCGCGCCGCGGGCGATCAGCGCGTTGGTGACCTTGAAGTTGCCGCTGCCTACCACGCCGAACACGGTGTCGGCGCCCAGCCGGGTGAGCACCTCTGCGACCGCCTCGGTGACCGGCAGCGCCGTTTCGGGCGGCGTCCCCTCACGGGCCGGCGTGCCCTGGCCGGCCGGCACCACCTCGGCGTCAGGCATCAGGAGCGCTCGACAAGGGCGATGGCCCGGCACGGGCTCCCGGAGCCGCCGACGATCGGCAGCGGGCCAGCGATGACCACCGCGCCGGTAGCCGGCAGCCTGGCCAGGTTCTGCAGCTGGGTGAGGCCGTACTTGCCCGCGCCGAGCAGCGACGCGTGGCAGGGGAACGGCGGGTCGAACGAGTGCGCGGCACCGGCGTCCGTGCCGACGGTCTCCGTCCCGAGCCCGAGCACCGCGGTGTCGCTCGCCAGCCACTGCGCGCACTGGACCGAGATCCCTGGCGTGTGCGGGCCCGTCTCGTTCGCGTTCAGGAACTCTTCCTGGCTGTGCGACCGCACATCCCAGCCCGTCCGGTACAGCAGCCAGCCGCCGTCGGGCAGCGCGCCGTGCTCCGCTTCCCACTTCTTCACGTGGTCGATCTCGAGCAGGAAGTCCGGATCCGCGGCAGCCTCGGCGCTGAAGTCGAGCACTACGGCGGGCGCGATCAGGCTGGTCACCGGCACCTGCGAGATGTCCTCGCCGTCCCGGCCAGTGACCCAGTGCACCGGCGCGTCGAAGTGTGTGCCGGTGTGCTCGCCGGTGGTGATGTCGTTCCAGTACCACGCCGGGCCACGCTCGTCGTACCTGCTGATCTCCTGCAGGGCAAAGGACTTGGTGTTCCCGAACGGCTCGGGAAGCCTGATCACCGGGGTCGACGCTTCGAGGCGCGAGGTGAGATCAATCACCTCTACGCTCGCGGACCTGATGGCCGAGATGAGCTGGTCGAGCACGGGCATTTGCGTGCCTCCGGGCGGCAAAGGGCGGGCGGGCCAGCCCAGCTGGCCCGCAATGGGCGAAAGATCCTGCCGCACTAGCCTGCCGCACCGCCCTGCCGCGCACCAGAGGCGGGCCGGCAAGGCCGGGGAAGGCCAGACTCGCTGGTGGGATGGCGGCAACCATCCCCTCCGGCGCGCAGAATGGGAGTATGACTCGGACCATCCCGAAGGCGCGGACGCTGGTGACCGACGACGGTGTCGCTATCGACGCCGTTCACCTGGCCGGGCAGGACGATCTGGCGATCGTGCTGGCACACGGCTTCACGCTGCACTGGCAGCACGGGGCGGTCTGGAAGGTGGCCACCCGGCTGAACAAGTACGGCGGGGGCACCGGGGTGATTACCTTCGACTTTCGCGGCCACGGACGCTCCGGTGGGACGTCCACGCTGGGCGACAAGGAGATCAACGACGTCGACATCGCGCTCCGCTACGCACGCGAGCTCGGCTACCAGCGCGTCGCCACGGTGGGTTTCTCGATGGGCGGGTCGATCGTGCTGCGGCACGCGGCCCTGATCGGCGGCGCCGATGCCGTGGTGTCGGTCAGCAGCCCGGGCCGGTGGTACTTCCGCGGCACCAGGCCGATGCGCAAGGTGCACTGGGCGGTGGAGCACCGGCTCGGCCGGCTGGTGACCCGGACGCTGCTGCACACCAGGATCAGCTCGGGCCGGTGGGATCCGGTGCCGATGCCGCCCGCCGACGCGGCGGCCCGGGTAGCCCCCACGCCGCTGCTGATCGTGCACGGCGACCGGGACACCTACTTCCCCGTCGATCACGCGGAGGGGCTGTATCAGGCGGCCCACGAACCCAAGGAGCTGTGGATCGTGCCCGGCTTCGGCCACGCCGAGTCTGGTGCGATCGAGATGCCGGCCCTGCTGGACCGGCTCGGTGGCTGGGTCCGCGCGGCCATCCCGCTGACGGCCAGCCCCAGCCCCAACGTGGTGGCCTGACCGGGAAGCGTGTGCGGGCTAGGCCGCAGCGCTGGTTGGCGGCACCATCATGGCCGCTCGCTTGACCGAGCGAATGACCAGGACGACTTCGACTCCGTTCACGCCGTCCAGCTTGGCGATGCGCTCGGTCAGGTAGCGGTAGACGCCGTGGTCGTCCGGGCACAGCACGGTCGCCATCAGGTTGCTCCGCCCCGTGGTCGCCGCGACGAATGGGACCTCGGGGTGCTCGGCGAGCGCGCCGCCGACCGCCGCCAGCCGCGCGGGAGCGACGGACAGGTACAGGTTCGCGTGCGCGCCGACGCCGAACGCGGAGTCGTCGACGTCCACGTCCAGGTACAGGATGCCGGCGGCGCGGAGTTCCTCGAGCCGGCGCCGCACCGTGGATTCGTGCCAGTGCGTCGCCTGGGCGAGCTCGGCGTAGCTGGCCCGCCCGTCGCGGGCGAGTTCGGCCAGCAGTTCCCGGTCGTCGGGCCCGAGGTCCTTGGCGGGGCCGGCCTCGGGTGGAGGCACGGCGAGCCGCGCCGCCTGGTCGTCCGTCAGCGCCTGGGTGGCTCCGGGCCAGTGACTGGCGCCGCCGCGGAACATGTGCAGCACCGACTGCGCGCTGATCGCCACGATCCGGCGGCTGGACGGGAGCTGCCGCAGCAGCAGGTCGTGGCGGCTGTGGCGGTCGGCCGGCTTCACCACGCAGGTGATCTCGGTTCCGCCCGAGGTCAGCGATACCCACGAGGTGTCCTGGCGGCGCGCCAGCGCCTCGGCCACGCTTGCGGCGGCGTCAGGCACGCACTGCAGCCGCACGGTCCAGTCGGACATGCCGAGCCGCTGCGAATCGGGCAGGCCGACGACCCGGACCAGGCCGTCCGACCGCATCCGGCGGTAGCGCCTGGCGATGGTCTGCTCGGAGACCCCGACCACCGCGGCGATATGGCTGAACGGCGCACGCCCATCGATGATCAGGGCATGGATGATTTGCCGGTCAAGCTCGTCAAGACTCAACAATTTAACCGCCCTTTACGCAACGCCTTGGAGGAATCCTGCGCTCATAGCCACCTTAGTGGAGTTCTGTTTCCTGGTCACCGACCCTGGTAGCGGGTAGCCAGACGGGCGGCCCGGAGGTGAGGACGGTCATGGAGCGAAAGTGGTGGACCCTGCTGGCGGTCTGCCTGGGCACGTTCATGCTGCTGGTAGACGTCACGATCGTGAACGTGGCGCTGCCGAGCATCCAGGACGACCTGCACGCGAGCTTCGCCCAGCTGCAGTGGGTGGTCGACGCCTACGCCCTGTCGCTGGCGGCGCTGCTGCTCACGGCGGGCTCGCTGGCCGACATCTTCGGCCGCAGGCTGCTGTTCGCGATCGGCGTGGCGATCTTCACGGCGGGCTCGCTGCTCTGCGCGCTCGCGAACGACCCGGTTTTCCTGGTGCTGTCCCGGGCCGGGCAGGGGATCGGCGGCGCGATCATGTTCGCCACCTCGCTCGCGCTGCTCGCGCAGGCGTTCCAGGGGCGGGAACGCGGCACGGCCCTGGCGGTCTGGGGAGCGGTGACGGGGGCGGCCGTGGCGGTCGGCCCGGTGCTCGGCGGGATCATCACGACGGGCTGGAGCTGGCGCGGGATCTTCTTCGTGAACATCCCGATCGGCGTGATCGCGATGGCGGTGACGCTCATGCGCGTGACCGAGTCCCGCGACCCGGCCCGCCGCCGTGTGGACGTGCCCGGGTTCACGTTGTTCACCTGTGCGCTCGTCGCGCTCGTCTACGGGCTGATCAGGGCCGGCGAGCAGGGCTGGAGCGACCCGGGCGTGACGATCTGCCTGGCCAGCGCGGCGGTGCTGCTGGTGGCGTTCGTCGTGGCCGAGCGGCTGCGTCGCGAGCCCATGTTCGACCTGTCGCTGTTCCGCGTCCCGACATTCTCCGGCGGCTCGGTCGCCGCGTTCGCGGTCAACGGCTGCGTGTACGCGATGCTGCTGTACCTCGTCCTTTACTTGCAGGACCTGCTCGGGTACAGCGCGCTGCAGACCGGGCTCCGCCTGCTGATCATGTCGGCGGCCAGCCTGCCGGCCGCGATTGTCTCCGGCCGGCTGAGCAGCCGGGTCCCGGTGCGGCTGCTGATCGGGGTGGGCCTGGCCATGTCCGGCGCCGGCCTGCTGCTGATGGCCGGGCTCGCGGCCGGCTCCGGCTGGACTCACTTGATCCCCGGGATGATCCTGGCCGGCCTGGGCTCGGGCCTGATCAACCCGGCGCTGGCCTCGACAGCCGTCGGCGTCGTCCCGCACCGCGCGGCGGGCATGGCATCGGGCATCAACTCCACGTTCCGCCAGGTCGGGGTCGCCACCGGGATCGCCATTTACGGCACGCTGTTCGCCACCAGGCTCACGGGCGACATCGTCAGCGGGCTGCGCGCAACCCCGCTGGCCAGCCACGCGCACGCGTTGGCCACGGCCGTCAGCCAGGGGCAGGGCCAGCGGGCGCTCGGCGCCGCGCCGGCGGCCGACAGCAAGATCGCCGGGCACGCCGTCCGGTCGGCGTTCGTGGCCGGGCTGAACGAGATCCTGATCGTGGCCGGCATCGGCGCCCTCGTCGCGGCGGTCGTCGCGGTGCTCCTGATCCGCGGCAGGGACTTCGTGGCGGCCCACGCTCCGGCCCCGGCAGGCGGGCCGGCTGCCGCTCCGGCCCCGGCCGGCGGGCCGCCTGCCGCAACGGACCGCGTGGCCGAGTCGGCGAAGCAGGAGGCCGCGGCCGAGTTAGCTTCCCCAGTACGCCGGATATCCCGCTTATGCCGCGTTAAGGCTCCGGAACGCCGAGGCCCTTGGCGCCAGGTCCGGACTGCACAAGGTCAAGGCCGCTGCGGGCGATCCACTCCAGCGCGACCCCGGCCCGGTGCACCTTCTCCCGCGCGATCGCGGCCGCCTCGCCGACGAGGTGCACGCCGCTCGGGTAGAGCGGCCGCGAGTTGCGCAGCCCGAACTTGGCATACATCGGCGCGGCGACCGCGATCAGGTCCGCCGACTCGTGGCCGCGGACAACGCCGCCGAGTCCGTCGGGCGCCTCGACGTAGAGGTCGATCGGGACCGACACCGCCGCCCGCATCTCGGCGAGCTGCCCGAGCGTGACGTCGGACGGCACGTTGACCGTGGACCCGCCGAGCTGCTCGAACTGGCGCAGGCTGACCGGGTTGGACGGGGCCGCCGTGGCCGATACCTTCCACACCACCGAGGCCGGGATCTGGCCCGCGGCCTGCATCTCGGCCAGCAGCTGCAGCAGCCCGGTGTCGGCGACGAGGAAGCCGCGGATGCCCTGCTCGACCCCGCGAAGCACGTCGTCGATCGCGTATCGGAGCTGGCGGGTGCCGCGGAGCTGGCCCGCGAGTGACGGCCCGTCGGCCGCAACCGCGGACCGGCCGGTGTCCCATTCTTCCCGCGGCCCGACGAACAGCGAGACCTCGATCCCGTTGTCCGCACCGATCAGCGCCATCTCCGCGAGCTCGGCCTTGGCCAGCAGCATCGCGCCGCTGCCCTGGGACACCCGGTTGACGGTGACCCCGGCGGCGGCCGCGGCCTCGACGACCGCGGCGAGCACCGCGGGCCCCTCGACGCTGGGGATCTCGATCCTGAAGTGCGCGCCGTCGGGGAACCTGACCGCGCTCGCCGCCGCTGACGGCTCGAACGTGACCCCGTGTCGCGCAAGGACCTCGGCTCCGGTCATGTTCGTCCGCCCTTCTCTGGTTCCCGGTGTCGGCAGTGGTCCGACAAGTCCATAACATTGTGCGTCGAGCACTCCTGCACCAGACAAAGGACGGCCGCATGACGTTCACCAGCGTGAATCCGCACGACCCTGCGGACGTGGTCGGCGAGTGGGAAGCGGCCAGCGAGCGTGACGTCGCCGCCGCGGTCGACCGGGCCCGGCATAGCGCGCAGACCTGGCGCCGCGCCCCCGGGCCGGCCCGGGCGGCAGCGCTCGGCCAGGCTGCTGCCGCGCTGGAGCGCCGCGCCGCCGAGGTCACCGCGCTCACGGTCCGCGAGGTGGGCAAGCCGGTCTCGGAGGCGCGAGGCGAGGTGGCCAGGGCCGTGTCGATCCTGCGCTACTACTCGCAGCTCGCGCTGCTGCCCGACGGCGAGACGCTGCCGGCGGCCGACCCGGACGCACTGCTGATGGCCCGGTACCGGCCGGTCGGGGTTGCCGCGCTGCTGACGCCGTGGAACTTCCCCGTGGCGATCCCGCTGTGGAAGGCCGCGCCGAGCCTGGCCTACGGGAACGCGACGATCCTGAAGCCGTCGAGCGCGGCCGCTGCGACCGCGCTGCTGCTGCACGAGATCATCGCGCCGGAACTGCCGGAGGGCGTCTTCCAGGTGCTGCTCGGCGGCGCCGGCGCCGCCCGCCCGCTGATCGAGAACCCGGGCGTGGCAGCCGTCTCGTTCACCGGCTCGGTGCCCGTTGGCAGGGACATCTCGAGCCGGGTGGCCGCGCGCGGCGGCAGGGTCCAGGCCGAGATGGGCGGGCAGAACCCGTCGGTCGTGCTGGCCGACGCCGACCTGGACCGGGCGGCCAGCACGATCGCGTACGCGGCGATGGGCTACGCGGGCCAGAAGTGCACGGCGACGAGCCGGGTGATCGTCGAGAAGCCGGTGTACGGCGAGTTCCGCGATCGCCTGGCCGAAGCGATCAACTCGCTCCGCGTCGAGGATCCCACCGCCGAGGGCACTCTGGTCGGCCCCGTGATCGACAACGCGTCCCGGGAGAGCGCGCTGGCCGCGGTCGGCGCCTCGGGCGGCCGGGTGATCACCGGTGGCAGGGAGCTGGACGCGCCGGGGTACTACCTGGCCCCGACCCTGGTCGAGCTGGACGGCCCGACCGGCCCGCTGGCCAGGGAGGAGGTCTTCGCCCCGGTAGCGGCCCTGCTCAGCGCCGACTCGCCGGAGCAGGCCGTCGAGATCGCCAACGACGTCAGGTTCGGGCTGGTCGCCGCCGTGTTCACCCGCGACCTGGGCCACGCGCTGCGGCTCACCAACGAGATGGACGCCGGGATGGTCCGGGTGAACGCGCCGACGTCGGGCGTGGACTTCCACGCTCCGTTCGGCGGCGCCAAGGAGTCCAGCTACGGGCCGCGCGAGCAGGGCCTGGCCGCCCGCGCCTTCTACACCGAGTCCCGCACGGTCCTGATCACGCCCTGAGTGCTCCCGGGCACATCACTGGCCGGCAATGGACCAGACGCAGCGCAAGATGGCTGCCGGCACTAGCTCTGAACAGGCTGAACACATACGCTCGGTTCTGGTGGCGCGTGAGGCTCGGATTCTGCACGGGCAGCCGCCCGGACCGAACCTGGGCGCTGTCCCGATGTTAGCGCGCACCCGGGTGGGCCTCGACGTGCCGATCGAGGCTAAGCTCCACGCTCCCGGCTGGCGTCAGGAGTGGGTGGAACGGCCCGAACTCACTCACTACCTGGCCACCACGGCAGGCAGGCTGGGGCTGGTTGACGCCCCCGCGGGCTTCGGCAAGACAACCGTCGTAGCGCAATGGCGTGCCAGGACGGCCGAGGACCGGCGGTTCGCCTGGGTCTCACTCGACCGCGGCGACGATGATCCCGCCAGGCTGTGGTGGTACATCATGAGTGCACTCCAGCGAGCTTGCCCCGAGATCGGCAGCGAGGACATCCTCAGGGAGCTTCGGGTGCAGACCCCGGACGTCGCTCAAACGGTGCTCCCCGCCCTTGCCAACGAGCTGGCTGCGCTCACGGTACCGGTCGTCCTCGTGCTCGATGATTATCACGTGATCAAGGAACGCCACTGTCACGACCAGATCGCATTTCTGCTGCTTCATCTTCCGCCGGCCGCCCGGGTCGTGCTCATCACCCGCGCCGATCCGCCGCTGCAGCTGGCGCGGCTGCGGGCAGCGGGCGAGATGGTCGAGATCCGGGCGCGGGAGCTGCGCTTCACGGTTGAGGAGGCGGCCGCGCTCGTGCGGGCTGTGTCGGACATCCAGCTCAGCGAGCCCGACCTCGCCGATCTCATGGAACGGACCGAGGGTTGGCCGGCCGGGGTGTACATGGCGGCGCTGTCCCTTCGCGGTCATCCTTCGCCGCGCGCCTTCGTCCGCCAGTTCAGCGGCGACAACCGGTTCATCGTCGACTTCCTGGCCGAGGAGGTGCTCAGCCGCCAGCCAGTAGAGATCCGGCAATTCCTTGCACGGACCTCCGTTCTTACCCGGTTCTGTGCTTCGCTGTGCGACGCCGTGACCGGCTCGGCTGACGCTGCGGAGCTCATCGAGGTGCTCGAGCGCGAAAACCTCTTCCTGGTCCCGCTCGATGACAACCGGCAGTGGTACCGCTACCACCATCTCTTCGCGCAGTTGCTCCGTAGCCAGCTCGCCAGGACCGAGCCCGGCATCGTGCCTGAACTGCACAAGCGTGCGAGCGATTGGCACCGGCTGTCGGGAACGGCCGAAGACTCAGTCAGCCACGCGCTCGCGGGCGGCGACGTCGCGGGAGCCGTCGACGTCATCACGCACCACTGGCACGAATATGTTGACGCCGGCCGAGCGGCGACGGTTCGCGGATGGATGCGCTCGCTCGGTGAGGACCGGATTACCGCCAACCCCGTGGTGGCGCACTGCGCGGCCTGGGCCGCGGCCCTCACGGGTGATCAGGTATCGGTGCGCCGCTGGCTCCCGGTCATCGAAGAAGGCGAGCATGAAGGGCCGTTGCCCGATGGAATGCGATCGCTGAAGTTCTCGGCCGCACTGTTGCAAAGCTCGTTCGGCTTCGATGGCCTTCGGGTAATGCGCGATTCCGCGGTCACGGCGGCCGACCTCGAAAGCGACCCGACGTCGCCCTGGTACGCCTACGCAAGAACGATGCTTGGGTTCAGCCTCTACCTGTCCGGTGAGCCCAAGGCGGCGGCGAAGCCGCTGGAGGAGGCCGTGCAAAACGATGCATCCCTCCCGGTGATGCGCCTGCAGGCCCTCTCTATGCTGGCCCTCGTCATGGTCGAGCTAGGCAGGCTCGCAACGGCGCAAGAACTCGCCACCGCAGCCCGGGACATCGCCGCCAACGGCCTCAGCGAGGTGCCGCAGGGTGCCCCGGCGTACATCGCGACCGGCGCGGTTTATGCCGCGCAGGGCCAGCTCGACGAGGCGCGCACTGATCTAGAGCATGCTTACCAGACCCGTCGCCGGGTGTTTGGAATCAGTCCCTGGCCGACGCTCTTGGCCATTCTCTTGCTGGCCCGGGTTCGGCTCGACTTGGGGGACCGTGGCGGCGCCGTGAAACTGGCCGACGAGGCCAGGGATGTGCTGGCCGCGTTGCCGGACGGCACGGAAGCCCTGCATGCCCGGCTGGCGGAGCTCGACCGGCGGATCATCGGCCGGCCGCGCGCAGTGCTGGTGGCCGAGCCGCTCACCGAGCGCGAGGTGGGGGTGCTGCGCCTGCTCGGCGGCACACTCTCGCTGCGTGAGATCGGGCTGGAGCTGTTCGTGTCGGCGAACACAGTCAAGACCCATGCGCAGCGGATCTACCGGAAGCTTGGCGTGACGACCCGGCACGACGCCGTCGAGCAGGGCAAGCGGGCCGGAATCCTCTGAGACGCCTCCGCGGCGGCCCACTGAATCACCCGGGTGAACGAGCGGAGCGGGCGAGAGCGGGTCACCCCTTCGTTGGGTAAGAAGGCCGAAGAGCAAGCCGCTCGGGCCAGGGCGAGCACGCGCAACGCAGTCCCGTGGTAAGGGAGGAATCCCGGTCATGAACCCGCTCACCGGTCGCCGCCGGTACCGGATCATCTTTGGGGGAGAGTGCGGCCAGCTGCTGGCGGGTATCAACGAGGACTTCGTGATCGAAACCCGGAAGGGCTGGACATGCGTCACGGCCTCGGTGCGCGACGAGTCCGAGTTCTACGGCCTGCTGGACCGGTTCCACGAGTTCGCTCTGCACATCGTCAGCCTCGACGAGCTCGACGCTGACGTGCTGCGCGCGCAGGCGTTTTCCGGGGATCACCAAGGGTGACGAATGACCCGCGTCGGCTCGCGTCTGGCGGCTCGGGGACATAGGGCGCATCGTGCAGATCTGCGAGGCGGTGCTGCCAGCGCTGGTCACCATCAAGGCCGCCTGGGCCGGATACTCGGCGGCGCGGCTGCCTGGCGGTGGCAGTGCGCGCAGCTGGTCGTCAATCTCGGGGACGGCCCTCGCCGCCAGGCGGATCCCTTTCACCCGTGCCGCGTATCTCCCAGGACCTGGACACCCAGCGTTCCGAGCCTGGCCAGCAGCTCGCCGCTCGCCGTACCCCACTCATGCCGGGTGAGTACGTCACCCTGATGACATGGCATGAAGGGTGATGATTCGTCACCCCCTTACGCGCGAGACATGGTGTAGCGGACGGGCTAGCCCACACGACGTGGGCACACATGCGCGAAGCCATGCGGGCATGTGCTCATGTTGCGGGGCGACTCAGGTCGCTGGCCGGAAGGGGACGACGATGTCCAGGGACGATGCGCGCGGAGCACCCCGGCCTCGGAGGCGGGGTAGCGCCGACGATCCGGTCTTGACATCCAAGATCACCAAGCCCGGCCTGCCCGGCTGGGCTGTCTCGCGTCCGCGCATCGAAAAGCTCATCGCCGAGGGTGTGCGAGGCCCGATGACGACGGTCACCGGGCCGCCGGGAGCCGGCAAAACCATGGCGATCGCCTCATGGGCCGCCGCCAGCAGCTATCCATGCGCCCTTGTCTGGATCACCCTCGACGACTACGACAACCGGCCGAGTGTCTTCTGGTCTTACGTCGTGGCAGCCCTGCGGCGGGCCGGGGTTGCCGTACCGCGGGTCCTGCCTGGGCCGACCCGCGGTGCCGTCGATCATGTCTTCCTGCTGCGGCTTGCATCGGTGCTGGCCGAGCAGGACCCGCCCGTTGTGATGGTCCTCGACGACGTCCACCTGCTGACCGAACCTGCCATTCTGGATGGGCTCGCCTACGTGCTGAGAAATGCCAGGACAGGCCTGCACCTTGTGATCGCATCGCGGGCAGACCCGCTCCTGCCCTTGCACCAGTACCGGCTCGCCGAGGAGCTGACCGAGATCAGGGCCGACGACCTGGCCTTTAGCGCTCCCGAATCTGCCGTGCTCTTGGCGCATCACGGCGTCACCCTGTCCGCGGCAGCCCTTGACTGCCTCACCAGCCGGACGGAGGGCTGGGCAGCGGGCGTGCGGCTGGCCGCGCTCTCGCTTCACGGGCGTCAAGATCCCGAGCAATTCGTGAAGGAAATGGATGCCGAGAACAGCGCCATCACTGGTTACCTGGTGGACGAGGTCCTCAACGCTCAGCCTCCTTCGGTCCGCGACCTGCTTCTCCGGACGAGCATCCTGGACTACATCAGCATGGACCTCGCCAGGGAACTCGTCGATAACCAGCAGGCTGCAGACACCCTGCCAGCTCTGGCGCGGGCAAACGCGTTCATCCGGCCGGTCGGGCACGGGTGGTACCGCTACCATTCGCTGTTCGGCTCGGTACTGCGCCTCAAACTCCAGATCGAAAGCCATAACCGGCTGGCCGACCTGTATCGACGTGCTGCCCGGTGGTTCCAGCGCAACGGGCACGTCAACGAGGCCGTGCGTTATGCCACCGAATCCGGTGACTGGCCATTCGCAGCCCGGATGGCTGTGGATGAGTTCGTAGTGGACCAGCTCATCGAACCGAGGGGCAGCCAGCGGCTTGCCGAAGCGTTCCGGCGCATGCCGCGCGATTTGGCGTGGACTGGACCGCAGCCGTTGCTTGTGCTGGCCGCGACGGAATTGTCCAGCACTCCGGGCGAGGCATGCATCACCCCGCTCGCTGCTGCGGAGAGCATGCTCGGGCGCCTTCCAACTGACGACGAAATCCCGGCCCGGCTCGCCGCGGCGCTGATTCGGCTGGCACTGTCCCGGCGCACGGGGGACTCTGAGGCCGCTGCTGCCGCGACCGAGCGGGCGGAGGCCTTGCTTGAGCACATTCCCGACGAACTGCTTACCCGCCGCCCGGAGATTCGTGCGCAGGTGCTGTCGGGCCGGGGAGCCGTGGAACTCTCCGCGGGTCACCTCGACGCGGCAGCCGCCGCCTTCCAGGCAGGCGCGACCGCGTCCGCTCAGGTAGGCGCGTATGAGCATGCGGACTGCCTTGGGTACCTCGCCCTCGTGGACGCATTAAGAGGACGGCTGAGCTGTGCGGTCGGGCATGCCGATGAGGCCGCCGAGGCGACGGAGAACGGCAGCAGTGATCTTGCTGGGCACATCACACCGGCCGCGAGCGTCGCGCTCGCATTCGTGCGCCTCCAGCGAGGTGACCTACAGGAGGCGCATAGCCAGCTGAAGCTGGCCGAGTCCGCCCTTCGGATTTGCCCGGACAAGCTGGTCAGCTCGGTAGCCTGCATGATCGCGGCGCAACGGTGCCTGGCCGGGGGACGCCCGCCCGCTGCCTCGGAGATGATCCGGCAGGCCCGCCAGGGCTGGTCTGTCTCGCCTCCCGGCTGGCTCGAGCGCGAGCTGGCAATACTCGAGTCGCGGGTCTGCGCGTCGGCTGGGGACGTTCAGGCAGCCGTGGCCGCCGCCCAGCGCGCCGACCCGCAGACGGTGCCCGATGCCGCAGCCGCGCTCGCCTATGCATGGCTGGTCTCAGGAGATCTCCAAGCCGCGCGGCGCGCACTCGACGCCATCGCGGAAAGCGACAGTGAGGTATCTCAGCGGATTGGCCTGGCGGGATGGCTGGTCGATGCCCGGCTCAGCTACACGACCGGTGACGACGCCCGCGGCCGTCAATCACTAGAGCGCGCGCTGTGGCTGGCCAAGCAGGAGCACATACGCCTTTTCTTCGCGATGGAGCTGACGTGGATACGGCAGGTGCTGCGACGTGAGCCGGAGCTGGCCCGGGCATTTCGGGCGCTGCTCGAGCCGAGCCCCGTGAGCCCAGTTCCGGTCCCGGCCCCAGAACGGCAGGCGTCGGCCAGGCAGACAACGCCGCTGGTCGTCGAGCGGCTTAGCGAACGCGAGCATGAAGTGCTCACGCACTTGTCGCAAATGCTCAGCACCGCTGAGATTGCCACGGAGATGTACCTCTCGGTGAACACCGTCAAGACCCATCTGAGGAGTATCTACCGCAAGCTGTCCGCGGCTCACCGCAGCGAGGCGGTGCGCCGCGCCCGGCAGCTCGAGCTGATTTGACCCCCGGGAACCCAGCCTCGGGTGTGTATATCACCCCGGCCCGCGGGCCGAAGTGGCCAGGGCGGCTCATGTGTGGGATGGAGCAACCAGCCGGCCGGCCGAGCTCACCAGCCGGACGGCAGTGGCATTCCCTCGGTGTAGCCGGCGGCGCCCTGCAGGCCGACGACCGCGCGCTGGTGCAGTTCGTCGAGGTCGCAGGCGCCCGCGTAGGTGCAGGCGCTGCGCAGCCCGGCGGTGATCGAGTCGATCAGGTCCTCGACGCCGGGACGCTGCGGGTCCAGGTACATCCGCGAGCTGGAGATGCCCTCCTCGAACAGTGCCTTGCGGGCCCGGTCGAACGGTGAGTCGGCGGCCGTGCGCAGCCGCACCGCCCGGGCCGAGGCCATGCCGAAGCTCTCCTTGTAGAGCCGGCCGTCGGCGTCGCGGAACACGTCGCCCGGAGACTCGTACGTCCCGGCGAACCAGGAGCCGATCATGACGTTGGACGCGCCGGCCGCCAGCGCGAGCGCGACGTCCCTCGGGTAGCGCACGCCGCCGTCGGCCCACACGTGGGCGCCGAGCCGGCGCGCCTCGGCGGCACACTCAAGCACGGCGCTGAACTGCGGCCGGCCGACCCCGGTCATCATCCGGGTGGTGCACATGGCGCCGGGACCCACGCCGACCTTCACGATGTCGGCGCCGGCCTCGACCAGGTCGGCGACGCCCGCCGCGGTCACCACGTTGCCCGCGATGACCGGGACCGCGGGGGAGATCTCCCGCACCGCGCGCAGCGCGTGGATCATCTTGTCCTGGTGGCCGTGCGCGGTGTCGACCACCAGCAGGTCGGCGCCCGCGTCCAGCAGCAGCTTGGCCTTGCCCGCGACGTCGCCGTTGATGCCGATCGCGGCGCCGATCCGCAGCCGCCCGCGGGCGTCGGTGGCCGGCTGGTACAGGGTCGCGCGCAGCGCGCCGGTGCGGGTCAGGATCCCGACGCAGCGGCCGGAGCCGTCCACCACCGGAGCGAGCCGGTGCCTGCCCTCGTGCAGCAGCCCGAACG